>ERZ1034984.182-NODE-182-length-69953-cov-44.590675_pt1 | contig 69953 bp, 56 predicted proteins | sample MGYA00520589_ERZ1034984 | MGnify/ENA primary metagenome ERZ1034984 (study PRJEB33766, sample SAMN09781790) | gut metagenome | biome: gut microbiome | host: Homo sapiens | place: Madagascar | study: EMG produced TPA metagenomics assembly of the PRJNA485056 data...
AAAAGTAAGCATCGTGAGATGCGGTTTTGCGAATGTGGTTCTGAATAGTTTACACGGCTACCGGCGAAACATCCCTGACAGGCGTCGAATGCTTGCATTCGTAAGACTGTGCGGCAGAATTGATGCGACGAAGTAACCACATGAGCAAAAAGTAAGCATCGTGAGATGCGGTTTTGCGAATGTGGTTCTGAATAGTTTACACTGGGATTTACACGAATCCCCCTTGACTTTTTCATAGTAGAACAGCTATAATCGAACAGGTGTAAGTAAGATAGACGATCGCGGCTGCTTTATGCAGGTGAGGAAAGTCCGGGCTTCACAGGGCAGGATGCCAGATAACGTCTGGTGGAGGTGACTCCAAGGCTAGTGCAACAGAGATATACCGCCGGCTTTATGCCGGTAAGGGTGGAAAGGCAGTGTAAGAGACTACCGTCCGGCTGGTAACAGGCGGAGCCATGTAAACCCCATCCGAAGCAAGACCAAACAGAGAACAATAGACCGGCCCGGTCTGTTTTCAGGTAGGTCGCTTGATGCGGCTGGTGACAGTCGTACTAGATAGATGATCGTCATATACAGAACTCGGCTTATATTTTGCTTACACTTTTCGAGAAAAATGCGGACTGCGGGATGCGGTCCGTCTTTTATTTACAGGAAGGATATATGAGAAAAATAATCATTATTTTGTGTTGCGTTCTGGTATTTACCGGATGCGGCGCAGCACCACAACAGAATACTGTGACGGATACGGAAGTTCCTTCCGGTACAGAAGAAATCCTGCCGGATCTCTCCGGGATAGAAATGCCGGACGAGATTCCGCAGGAGCTGACGGAGACCGACCTGCGGATTATGCGATCCATCGTAAAAGTTCAGGCTGGAGATCTCTATGGAAGCGGGGTCATCTATGACGCAGACGAGGAATCTGTTCTGATCCTGACGGCGGGACATGTGCTGGACCAGAATACCGGAGAGATCCTGGTGACTTTTCCGGATGATACACAGGCCCGGGCTGCACTGCGTGCAATAGCGGTAAACAGTGATCTTGCTTTTCTGCGGGTAGATAAGACGGAACTGGATCCGGATGGAGAGTATCCAACCGTTGCTACCGACAGAGAACGTTTTGATCAGCTGGAGGTCTATGAGGATGTATGGATGTACGGTGGGGACAATACCAAACCCATTTATGCGTTTGTAGTAAATCCCTGGATCTATGTGGAAGACTTCGAACAGTATATGCTTCTCCTGCAGGGACTGCCGGAGCCCGGAATGTCGGGCGGAGGTGCCTTCACGGAGGACGGAGTATTCTTAGGGATCCTGTGCGGCGCGGATGAAGAAGGAAAAGTGGCTGTGGTTCCTTACAGTATCATTGAGAGCGAGCGGGCAGGACTTGACAATCCGTGAAATATGATAGAAAATAAAAAAGATGGGTTTTAAACCCAGATTGGAGGAAAATACAATGACGAAAATAGATGTAGTATCCGGTTTCCTGGGTGCCGGCAAGACCACCCTGATCAAAAAGTTATTAAAGGAAGCATTGGACGGCAGCAAGACCGTTCTGATCGAAAATGAATTCGGTGAGATCGGTATCGACGGCGGATTTTTAAAAGAATCCGGTATCGAGATCAAGGAGATGAACTCCGGTTGTATCTGCTGCTCTCTGGTAGGCGATTTCGGTACTTCCCTGAAGGAAGTCATCAGCACCTATGCTCCCGAGCGAATCCTGATCGAGCCCTCCGGTGTCGGCAAGCTGTCCGATGTCCTGAAGGCTGTGGAGAATGTGGCAGGTGATCTGGATGTGGAGATCAATAGTGCAGTAGCAGTGGTAGATGCATCCAAGTGCAAGATGTATATGAAGAACTTCGGCGAATTCTTCAGCAACCAGATCGAATATGCCGGGACCATTATCTTAAGCAGAACCGATAAGGTTGACCAGGCGAAGCTGAATGCCTGCGTGGAGATGATCCGTGAGCATAATGACAAGGCAACCATCATCACCACACCGTTAGCGCAGTTGGACGGCAAGGAAGTACTAGGGACCATCGAAGGTGCTGACAAGCTGGAAGATATGATGAAGGAAATGTTAGAGCACATCCATGACGATCACGATGAGGACGAGTGCTGCGGTCACGATCATGACCACGAACATCATCATCACGACCATGATCATGATGACCATGATCACGAGTGCTGCTGCGGACATCATCACGACGATGATGAGGACGAGCACGAACATCACCACCATCATGACCATGATGAGGACGAGCACGAACATCACCATCATCACGATCATGACGAAGACCATGACCATGAGCACCATCATGAACATGACGAGAACTGCACCTGCGGTTGTCATGACCATGACCACCACCATCATCACCATCATGCAGACGAAGTGTTCACCAGCTGGGGTATTGAGACACCCAATACTTACAGCGCAGAGGACATCGAGAAGATCCTTACCGCTCTGGACAGCGGAGAGTACGGTGCTATCCTGCGTGCTAAGGGTATGGTACCTGCTCCCGACGGAACCTGGGTATATTACGATTATGTTCCCGAAGAACATGACATCAGAAGCGGTAAGCCGGAAGTCACCGGCAAGATCTGTGTCATCGGTTCCAAACTGGACGAGGACAAGCTGGCAGAATTGTTCCGCAAGTAAGTTGGCAGGACATATTTTGTATGCAGCAGGAACAGTAGGATAAATAGAGAAAGGTATGAATTATGACAAAACCGGTCTATATCATAAATGGTTTTCTGGAGAGCGGTAAGACAGAATTTATCACATTTACATTAGGACAGCCGTATTTCCAGATCAAGGGCAGGACCCTGCTCATCCTCTGCGAAGAGGGCGAGAATGAGTACGATCCCGCACTTCTTAAAAAAAGCCGTACGGACGTGGTGCTGATCGAAGAGGAAGAGGAGTTCAATCCGAATCATCTGATCGAACTGGAGAAGCAGTATAAGCCCGTCCGTATCATTATCGAGTATAACGGCATGTGGAACTTCAAGAATATGAAGCTTCCCTGGTACTGGAAAGTGGAACAGCAGATCACGACCATCGACGGCTCCACCTTCCCCATGTACTATACCAACATGAAGTCTCTGTTGGCAGAGATGATCCGTAAGTCTGAGATGATCATTTTCAACCGTTGCGACGGTATCCAGGATCTGAATGTATACAAGCGTAACATCAAGGCAGTCAATCCTGCCGCAGATGTGATCTTCGAGGACTCCAACGGTGAGATCGACGAGATCTTCGAGGAGGATCTGCCCTACGATCTGAGTCAGGATCCCATCGTACTGGACAACCAGGGCTACGGCATCTGGTATCTGGATTCCATGGATCACCTGGAGCGTTACGTGGGTAAAAATATCCAGTTCCTTGCCATGGTATTAAAGCCCGAGGAATATCCCGACGGTTATTTCGTACCGGGACGCATGGCAATGACCTGCTGTGCCGAGGATATGGCATTCTTAGGTTATGCCTGCGAGTATGCGGGCACGAAAGACCTGAAGCAGAAGGAATGGGTCAAGGTGACAGCAAAGGTTGCCAAAGAATACTTTGCAGACTATAAGGGAGAGGGCCCCGTACTTCATGCCATCAGCGTGGAGAAGGCAAAGGCTCCCAAGGATCCCGTGATCAGTTTTAATTAGAAAGGATCAGCTCTATGAAAAAGAATCCCATAAAGAGCGACCTGCGGGAGACAACAGCAGGAAAAGTGACATTTCTTTTCCTGCTGTTTTTGTATACCGGGGTCATGTTATATCTGTTCTGGATGGAATGCTATCAGGTGCCGGGATTCCAGTCAGATATGCCGGACTATGTGAATAAGGTGGCAGGCATTGCGGGGAATTATGAATTCCCCTATCCGATCCTGTTCCAGACTGCCAGACTTTCCGCATGGCTGATCGGAGCGAAGGCTGCAATGGCGGTCACCACGGCGCTTTTTAACCTGGCAGCAGTGATCATCACGAAGTACTATATGAACCGTGAGATCCGTAAAAACAGTCATTATGAAACTTTGTCACATAAAAAGCAGGTCATGACCGATATTGTGGTGACACTGCTTGTGTTTGCACTGTTTCTGCTGTCGAATCTGTATTCGCCCAAGAATACGGCATTTTTCGGCTTTGATTATGCATATCGCTGCATGGGCATTTATACACCGAATCCTTTCTGGAATGCCACTTACCTGGCAACCAGACCCTTTGCGATTATCTGCTTTTTTGAGACGGTAAAGGTATTGTCGGAATATCAGAGGGATTTTCAGTGGAAGAACTGTACGCTGTTTGCAGTCAGCCTCCTGCTGACGACCATGACCAAACCGAGCTTCACTATGGTGGTGGTGCCTCTGATCGGTCTGATCCTGCTGGTGCAGCTGATCGTAAGCCGCGGAAAAAGCTTTCGCAATACGTTTCGTCTGTGCGTGACCATGATACCCACGGGGATAGCCCTGTTATATCAGTTCTCCGGGATCTTTACCGGGACGAATGCCATGGGGGAGGAGACCGGGATCGCCATCGGTTTTGCCAAAGTATGGAGCAATTATTCTAAGAGCATTCCCTTAAGTATTATTATGGGAATGGCATTGCCTATTGGTGTTCTTTTCCTGAATCTATTGTTCGATCTGAAAAGTATAAAGGAGAACAGGTATTACTGGTTTGCATGGTTCAATTACCTTGCAGCGGCTTTGATGTTCTTAGTCTTCTATGAAAAGGGCTTCCGCATGATGCATGCGAACTTTTCCTGGGGATATATGCACGGCATGTTTTTCGTATTCCTGATGACACTGATCGTTATGGTGAAAAATATCCGGGAATGGTGGAAGAGCTGGAAAGTGATCTTCGTGATCGGAGAGATCGCGGTATTTTTCTACCATCTGGTGTGTGGTGTGAATTTCCTGATGTATGCTGTCATGGGGAATGATCTGGCCGGGTTTTAGATGCCGGGGTGTAAGGCAGAGTATGCAGAAAGCTGATAGTGATAGACAAGATACGAAAAATACAGGAGTTACATAAGATAATAGGAGAAAGGAGAGTGTTTCATGAGTATGAGTATAGTAGCCGGTCTTCTGATTCCTTTTCTGGGGACGACTGCAGGGGCAGCCTGCGTCTTTTTCCTGAAAAAACAGATTGGCGGCAACATTCAGAGAATATTTACCGGATTTGCTGCCGGTGTCATGGTGGCAGCTTCGGTGTGGTCTTTACTGATACCTGCCATGGATATGTGTGAAGAGATGGGAAAGCTTGCATTTCTTCCCGCAATGACCGGCTTTTTGATCGGTATTGTTTTTTTGTTGTTCATCGATAGTCTGGTGCCCCATCTGCATGTGGGCAGTGAGGCTCCGGAGGGACATAAGAGCAGCCTGAACCGTACGGCTATGCTGATGTTAGCCGTGACCATTCATAATTTCCCCGAGGGTGCGGCTTGTGGTGCTATTTTTGCCGGCGTGCTGAGTGGTGACGGAACGGTTACCATGGCAGGCGCCCTGACGCTGGCTATCGGTATTGCCATTCAGAATTTCCCGGAGGGAGCAATCATCTCCCTGCCCCTTCGCAGTGAGGGTAACAAGCGGAGCAGATCCTTCGCGCTGGGTGTGTTGTCCGGAGCGGTGGAACCGGTGGGCGCAATACTTGCCATTGCACTGGCAAGCATTGTGACACCGATCCTTCCGTATATGCTGGCATTTGCCGCAGGTGCCATGATCTATGTGGTCGTGGAGGAGCTCATTCCGGAAGCCAGTGAGGGAGAGCATTCCAACCTGGGAACCATTGCCTTTGCGATTGGTTTTGCATTGATGATGATGTTGGATGTGGCACTGGGATAATGTGAACAGGGTAACATTTGCAAAAGCAAAGTAAGAACAGCAGGAAGGGTGTACGGGAATGTCCGTGGAAAATGAAAAAGAAATACAACAGCTGAAAAACCGGATCCGTGAACTGGCAGATAAATCCTACAACCAGAACCAGTACACCTTTACCGGATTCTTAGGACTGGCGGAACAGGATGCCCTGTGGCAGGTGGAACGGGAAGTGAAGTTCGCAGGGATCACCTTATACGGCGGCAGGGAAGAGGCAGAGCGGAAGATCCTTCGCTTCGGCAGTGAGGCGGAGCTGGGCTATGAACAGCCCTTTCCTATCTGCTGTATCCGGATCAGACCTCTATCCGCGAAATTTGCAGACAAGCTGTCCCACAGGGATTATCTGGGGGCATTGATGAATCTTGGTATTGAACGCAGCACCATCGGCGATATTCTGCCGGGAGAGGGCGAAGCTTTTTTGTTCTGTCAGGATACCATTGCGGAATTTATCTGTGATAATCTGGAGCAGATCCGCCACACCCACGTGAAGTGTGAGGTGGTGGATGCGGCTGCAGAAGTACCGCAGGAAGAACCGGTGCGACAGGTCATTCAGGTGGCAAGCCCACGTGTTGATGCTGTCATTGCCAAGGTATATAATAAATCCAGAAGCGACTGCCTGGAGCTGTTCCGGGCGGGAAAGGTATATGTGAACGGCAGGCTGTGTGAAAATAATTCCAAGCCCCTGGAGGCGGGGGATGTGGTAAATGCCAGAGGCTACGGTAAATTCTGCATAAGCGGTGAACCCCATGCCACGAGGAAGGGGAAGCTTGCCATAGAGGCGGAGGTATATCCGTAGGGAAGTATTTCCGGAAGAACAAAAGGAGGTTAAACAGTGTATCATTATACTGCGATTCAATGGTTATTTTTCTTTTATTTTTACTGCTTTTTCGGTTGGTGTTTTGAATCCACATATGTATCCATAAAGAGCAGGAAATTAGTTAATAGGGGGTTCATGCGCGGACCGTTCCTGCCGCTGTACGGCAGCGGCGCCATCATGATGTTAGTGGTGTCCATGCCGTTCCAGGATAATCTGGTGATGGTCTACATCGCCGGATGTATCGGGGCCACAGTGCTGGAGTATGTCACAGGCGTGACCATGGAGGCATTATTTAAAGTCAGATACTGGGACTATTCCAAGAATAAGTTCAATTTCCAGGGACATATCTGCCTGGGGTCCTCGCTGGCATGGGGTGGTCTGACGATCCTGATGACGGAGTTTATCCATAAGCCCATTGAACATCTGGTGTTGTCCATTCCGGACAGCATCCTCACTCCGGTGACACTGGTGCTGACGGCGCTGATCGGTGCGGATTTCGCGTTGTCCTTCAAGGCAGCCCTGGATCTGCGGGACATACTGGAGAAAATGGAGAAGGCCAAGGAAGATATGCTTCGTATCCAGAAACGGCTGGATGTTATTATTGCTGTGACCAGTGAGGATCTGGAGAATCGTAAGGAAGGCTTCAGCGATAGCCTGGCACAGAAGAAGGAAGACTTTACTGCAAGTATTACCACCAGAGTGGAGGACCTGAAGTCCAACATTGAGGGCAAGCTGGAGAGCTTCCGCACTTCCGCACAGAAATCTCCCAACCAGTATCTGGAAAGCGTGAAGAACGAGGTCGCCGAGTTGCGGCAGAAGTACACCAGAAGCGTGGCAGACAGAGAGAATGTCAGCAGCTTACGAGATTTCTTCCAGCGTGACATGATCCGTTCCAACCCTACCATGAGTTCTGAGAAATTCAAGGAAGCCCTGGAAGAATTAAAACAGCATTCGAATAAGAAAAATAAATAACAAAGTAGAAAAGCATGTCTGTGATGCCTGTTTTTTGGGGCGGAAAGGCATGCTTTTTTGCACATGGAAAATGTGAAAAAATGGAAAAACAGTATTGACAATATTACGGGGGGGGGTAAACTAAATAGCGGTAAAAATAAAATCCATAACATTATACTTAGGAGGAATGAGATAATGAAAAAGAAATTAATCATTGCCGCAGCCATTGCATTCGCAGTATTTGCAATTCCTTGCGGCAGCAGTGCACTGTCTACCGTATCTGTAGCAAGTGAGAATAATACGGTGGTTACACCGAGCACCAAACCGGTAGAAGGGGTAAAGAATGCGGTAGATGCTATTGATACATCCAAGATTACTGATGCGGCATCTGCAGATAATGCGGCAGCTGCTTTGACAAAGATCGGTTCTCAGGATCTGAAGGAAGCAATGAATGCAGGACAGGATACTGTTAATGATGTTGCAGCTATCGAAGCAGCATACAAAAAGGCAAAGGGAATTAAGGATACTACCCTTGCTAACTCCGGCGCTGTAAAGGCTGTAGGCATTGTTGGTGCAGCATTTGTTGCTCCTGACACAACACTGAGTGTAGAAGCACCGGCGGCTACGCCTGAGATTGCTTCTTCTACATACGCAGTAACTTCTACTCCCGTATATGTAGAAATCAGCCTGAAGGCTGGTACTTCTTCCGTAAAATCTCTGCCTATCCCTGTAGCAGTTACCATTGAGACTCCTGCAGGTGTAGATGGTAATAAGGCAGTGATTTTCCACTTTGTAAATGGTGGACTGGAAGAAATCAAGCCTATTTACAATGCTTCCGCAAACACTTTGACCTTTACTGTAAATCACTTCTCCACTTTTGCTATTGCAGAAGCTAATAATACCGCAACAGCAGAAGGTACTGACAACGCATTTGGAAGATATCGTGACAATGTGGCAAGCGAGATCGCTAATGCCAAGGACGGTGCTACCGTCAAGATCAGCAGAGACAAGAACATCAATGCTCTGCCCAACGATATCATGCAGGCTCTGTACAAGAAGCAGACTGTAGCTCTGGAGCTGGAGTACACCTTCGAAGGCAATGAGTATACGGTAACCATCCCTGCCGGTAAGGCAGAAGACAATGCTATTGAATGGTATGGTCCTCTGTACCTGCAGATGCGTTACGGCAAATAAGTAACCGTAAGGAAATAAAATAATCGGGAAATATAAGGCACTCTTCAGTCAATGAGGGGTGCCTTGTTTTTCAGTCTGAAGGATAATGTAAGCTATGAAGAAACAGGAACAAAATACAAAAGAGACCGTGAGTATGCTGGTTTATGGGTATCTGGTGATTCTTTTTGCCGGTTTACCGCTGTATATGCAGAACAAGCTGGTGATGATCGGAAATGCAAAATATTTGTTTTTCCGGAATACTACGCTGGTGCTGGGGGCTTTTGTGGTGCTGGCTGTGCTGTGGCAGGGGATCCGGGGAGAACGGAAGACAAAACGGATGTGGAAGAAAACAGATGTGTTTATGCTGTTGTATCTGGTGTCTGCAATTTTTTCTTATGGAATCAGTCCCTGCAGGGAGGATGTCCTTTTAGGGTATCCCGGCTGGTATATGGGGCTAGTGACCCAGGGATTGTTGGTAGGGATCTATTTTGCGGTATCCCGGTATTATGACGGCAGCAGAAGTATCTGGTGGATCGCCGGGATCACGGCAGGGATTGTGACATTTATCGGACTGTTGAACCGCCTGGACATCGATGTACTGGGAACTTTCCGGGGAATGGAAAACGGAGAATGGAACCGGACCCAGCTGTTGTCCACCATCGGTAACAACAACTGGTATGCAGGCTATATCAGTGTGACGGCAGGTATCTCTCTGGCAGCTGCTTATATGGGAAAACGACAGGGCAGAGTGTTGGGGATGCTTGGAAGCTTTCTTTTTTTGGCATCGGCTATTACCTCCAATAGTACCACGGCTATAATGGCAGCCTGTGGATTAAGCCTACTTTTGTTCCTTGTTTCTCTGCGGCAGAGAAGCCGGCTGCTGAGGGCATTGGAGATTCTGATGCTTTTGCCGCTTTCGATATTTATGGTCCGATTGTTCTTGTTGTTGCATCTGACCGGACTGGTGATAGCGGGGGATGTCGAAAAGAGGCTCTTTTTTACCACGGTATGGTATATTGTATTTGGTGCGGAAGCGGTGTTGTACCTGATCCTGCGAATACGCGAAAGGCAACAGCAAAAAGATTTTCTGGAAAGCGGCAAAATATACCGGATTGTTGTTGCCGGAGCGGTGATGATATGTTCGGGAGTGCTTTTGGGATGTCTTCTTGGAGGAATCGTTGGAAATGAAATGATGTCTGAGGCTGCCGACGGGCGATTGGCCCTGTGGAAGGTCACATTACTAACCTATGGAAAAGAAGGAGCGCTATACAAATTCTTCGGCACCGGTCCCGGAAGCTATTACCATATGCTCTATCAATGGGGCAGCGATGCCATGGACTGGATCAACAAAGGTCTTTTGGACAACAACATCTATTCCAACGCCCACAACGAATGGCTGACCCTGCTGGTCGAACAGGGATTCTTTGGCGTGACCGCCTACATTGGTATTTTTATCACAACCCTTACGGATCTGCGAAAAAAGATATCCCAAAGCCCGGAGTGCCTTGCTGTTTTCCTGGGACTGACCGGCTACCTGATCTGTTCCCTGTTTACTTTTCAACATGTATTATCCACACCCTTTGTCTTTGCCCTGCTGGGCATGGCAGAGGGTGTTTTATGTAAAGTCATCTTAATAAAGTCTTAAAGGTTTTTCCTGTTTTTTATTAATCGTTAATCTGTTACAATAAATTCATCAACGGGACATCTGTGGACAAAGCAGATGCCCGTCAGCGTAAGGGCTCCTTGCGCAGGAAGTGTCCGGGCTGCAGCCACCGGCACAGAAATGAGGGAGAGTATGTACAATATATTGATCTGTGATGATGAGAAGGATATCGTAAACGCGTTAAAGATATACTTGAATGACAGCAATTACCATTTTTTAGAGGCTTTTGACGGTGAGGAAGCCGTACATCTGGTAGACACGAATGAGGTGCATCTGGTACTGATGGATATTATGATGCCGAAGCTGGACGGCATACAGGCAATGATAAGGATCCGGGAGAAGAGTAATGTTCCGGTGATCCTGCTGACAGCCAAGGGTGAGGATTCCGACAAAGTGCTGGGACTTACGGTAGGAGCGGATGACTATATCACGAAGCCGTTTAATCCCATCGAGGTATCTGCCAGGGTGAAATCACAGCTGCGGCGTTATATGCAGCTGGGTGGCGGAAGTGTGCGGCCGGATGTGATCAGAGTCGGAGGGATTGAACTGGATGACAAGGAGAAACGGGTGACGCTGGATGGCGAGCCGGTAGCATTGACTCCTACGGAATATGATATTTTAAAGCTGCTGATGCAGAATCCGGGGCAGGTATTTTCTCCGAGAGAGATTTATTCGAAGATCTGGAATGATCTGCCACTTGGCAGCGAGAATACCGTGGCAGTCCATATCCGGCATCTGCGGGAAAAGTTAGAGATCAACCCGGCGGAACCCAGATATCTGAAGGTGGTCTGGGGACAGGGCTACAAGTGTGAGAAGCAGGGATAAGAGCAGGCAGGAGCGCGGAGCTGCTCTGGGAAGTAAGGAGACAGGAATATGGATAACAGGGAAGAAAACAGCAGGAATACAGAACAGGACAGAGTGGATAATCCGGTGGAAAATACAGTGAGTACGATGGTAGAAACAGCTTTGTCAGAGAATAAAAGGGAACGGAAAAAAAGAGAAAAAGCCGAGAAAAAAAAGAATGCGCCGGCACAGGGAAACAGTCTGTTGGGCAGCACATTGGCAAAGGTCGTGGCATTTGTTCTGATGATCGCAGCCGCAATTGTGGGGGTGTTGGGACTCTATGGTACCTGCATGCTTGCAGACAGTGGAGCGTATTCCTCCGGTAAAATGATGTTTATCCATGATCAGCTGTTGTACCGGCAGGTCAATCAGGATCTGTATCGGATACGCGACTGGTATGAGAATGAGAGCTTGCAGACCATGGAAGCTTATTGCAGGCAGCGGAACATCTGGGTAAAGGTGGAGAGCTACGATCTGGATACGGATGAATTCCTGGGAGAATGGAAGAACGAGGATTATGTAGACAAGACAAATGATCTGACTTACCGGCTGGAGTCCCAGGTGCAGCATAGGAATGATAACACCTATATCAACACAGAAACTTCCTCTGCCTATGATGGCTATGAAAGTTATGGAAGCACTGAAAGCTCTGATATCATGGAGCTTGAACCATCTGTCAATACCGGGTCTGATGTGGAAAGCATAACGGCAGCGGAGCAGGAAGCCCTAACCTCCGGCAATCTGGAGAAATATCTGGATCTGGGGGACAGCGTATCCTTAGGTGGAGAGATTTATGTGCCGGTTGAACGGGCGGAACAATATGCAAAATGGATGATCAAGGATGCCTTAAGTGAGACAGAACGGCTGCAGGAAGAGTCTGCTGAGGAAGCATTAGCAGAGCGTAACAAGCGTATTGTGGTTATCCTGACAGTGAATTCCAGCCTGCCGAAGGAAGATGAATATGCCCTGATCTATCATCAGGCGGAGCAGCTTTATGATAACCGGAATGTGATCCCTGTGGTATGCTGTGTGGGAACGGTACTGGCATTATTATGCTTTATTTTCCTGTTGTGCAGTGCCGGACATAAGAATGGCAGGGAGGGTATTACTCCCAGTGCGATCCATGAGATCCACCTGGATGTGTATACAGTGGTCGTTGCCGTTGGAGCCTTTACCGGTCTGTATCTGGCTTTTGGATGGATCGGTATGAACCCAAGTATGATCAATCTGATCGTGCTGATGGTACTGTTTGCCGCAGAGGTGATATGGTGTACCCTGTACTTCATGGAACTGGCCATCCGCCTGAAAATGGGAAAATGGTGGCAGAATACGATCCTGTATAGAGTGTTCCGGTTCTTCGGAAGATTCTGCAAGAGAGTTTTCCGTGGTATTGTGAAATTGATCCGTGGGATTCCTATGGTATGGAGAACAGCACTTTTGTGCCTTGCAGTCTGCGTGGTAGAGTTTTTCGGTTTAATACTGTTTTATAATAATACAGATGTATTACTCTTTTTCTGGGCCATAGAGAAATTTATTCTGTGCGGTGCGATTACTTTTGTGGCATTGATGTGCAAAGAACTGCAGGAGGGCAGTGAAGCATTGGCGGACGGAGATCTGAATCATAAGCTGGATACCTCCCATATGGTATTGTCCTTCAAGGAGCACGGAGAGAACCTGAACCGCATCGGCGAGGGGATTTCCGCAGCCGTGGAGCAGCGGATGAAGAGTGAACATCTGAAGACGGAGCTGATCACGAATGTGTCCCATGACATCAAGACCCCACTGACTTCCATTATCAATTATGCGGATCTCATCGGAAAAGAAGTGTCCGGTGATGCGAAGGATACCGGAGACGGTGTCGGCACAGAGACTGCACAGGAGAGAGAACAGCATATATCGGAGTATGCCGAGGTGCTGCTGCGTCAGTCCCAGAAGTTGAAAAAGCTACTGGATGATCTGTTGGAGGCATCCAAAGCTACCACCGGCAATCTGGAGGTCCATCCGGAGGTCTGCGATGTGTCGGTACTGCTGTCACAGGCGGTGGGGGAATATGAGCAGCGCTTTTCTGAAAAAAAGCTGGAGACCATCGTAAAACAGCCGGAGGAGACCGTGAAGGTCATGGCGGATGGCAGACATCTGTGGAGGGTGTTCGACAATCTGTTAAACAATATTTACAAATATGCCCAGGCAGGAAGCCGTGTCTATCTGAATGTAGAGCATGACGGACAGAATGCGAACATCATTTTCCGGAACATGTCGGCCTACCCGCTGGAGATGTCACCGGAGGAGCTGGAAGAGCGGTTCACCAGAGGGGACAGATCCCGCCATATGGAGGGCAACGGACTGGGACTGTCCATTGCCAAGAGCCTGACGGAGCTGCAAAAGGGCGATATGGAGATCGTTACGGACGGTGACCTGTTCAAGGTGGTGATCACGCTGCCGGAGACGGTGTAAACTGTTTTTGTAACTATTCAGCCCCATTCGCAAAACAAATTTTCTAAAAATAGTATTGACAAAACAGAAAAGAAAGATTATTCTTAGACACATAAACAACATTCATAAGTTTACCAAACCTGTGAGGAAGAGTAGTAAGCCTTAGGGAATTTTACAGAGAGCCGTGGATGGTGGAATCACGGTAAAGGAACTTTCGCCGAATGGACTTCCGAGGCTGGCCCGAGAACAGATCAGTTTTAGGCGTCAGCGGGATTCGGACCCGTTATCAAGCCGATGGATATGATAGTATCCAGAGAAAAGTGGACATAATCCGTAAGGATTTGTTAAATTGAGTGGCACCACGATGATGAGCAGGAGCTTATTACCGTCTCAAATGTATAGGAATATACATTTGGGGCGGTTTTTTTATTCGGGGTTCAGTAATCTTATGAGCAAACTAATTTCAATTGCGTGGATACGCAGAAAGAGAGGAATAAGATTATGAAGAAGAGAATTTTAGCAGCAGTATTAACCGCAGTTATGGCAATGGGTGCCCTCACCGGATGTGGCAGCACAGGAGGCAAGGATAACTACACCATCGGTATTATGCAGTACGCCGTACACGGATCTTTGGATAACTGTCGGGAAGGATTTTTACAGGGACTTGCCGAGGAAGGCATCGTAGAGGGCGAGAACCTGACGATAGAGTATGTCAATGCACAGGCAGACAACGGAACCTCCGCCATGACCGCCAGCAATTTCGTAAGTAAGAAAGTAGATATGATCTGTGCCATCGCAACTCCTTGCGCCATGGCAGCATATAATGCTACAATGAATACGGATATTCCCGTGATCTACACCGCAGTATCCGATCCTGTGGAAGCAGGTCTTGCCAATGAAGACGGTACTCCCGTAGGCAACATCACAGGTACTTCCGATGCGTTAGCAGTAGATGCACAGTTAAAAATGATCCGTGAGGTACTTCCCGAAGCGAAGACCATCGGTATCATCTATACCACCAGCGAAGCAAACTCTATCAGCACCATCGCAGAGTACAAGGCTCTGGCAGGTAACTACGGATTCGAGATCGTGGACAGCGGTGTTACCGCAATGTCTGAGGTGGCTCTGGCAGCAGCGGATGTCGCATCCAAGGTAGACTGCATTACCAACCTGACCGACAATACCGTAGTAAGTGCATTGCAGACCGTACTGGATGAAGCGAATAAAGCAGGCATCCCGGTATTCGGTTCTGAGGTAGAGCAGGTTAAGGCAGGCTGCGTGGCATCCATGGGTCTGGAATATATCGAGCTTGGCAAGCAGACCGGTAAGATGGCAGCGAAAGTCCTGAAGGGAGAGGCAAAGGCTTCTGAACTGAACTTCGAAGTGATCTCCGAGCCCAGCCTGTATGTGAACTTCGCAGCAGCAGAGAAAATCGGCCTGGAATTACCTGAGAACTACAAGACCGATGCTTACCAGTCCTTTGACGAGATTGTAGTACAGTAATTGGGATATTACTGCCGTCAGGCAGAAAGTAATAGAGTAATCTGGATATGCAGAATTATAAGATGTTATTTTGTGTCCCCGGTGAGACAAAACGAGGAACAGCCGCTAAGCCGTGAGGACAGAAGATATCTGTGGAATGGAGAGAACTATGGCGTTATTATTAAGTGTACTGGAACAAGGAATGATCTACGGCATCCTGGCACTGGGTGTCTACATTACCTATAAAATACTGGATTTCCCGGATCTTACGGTCGATGGCAGCTTCCCCTTCGGGGCTGCCATCACTGTGCGTCTGATCAACGGCTTCGGCGTACCGGCAATCCTCACTCTTCCCATTGCGTTCCTCGGCGGAGCACTGGTGGGAATCTGTACCGGACTGATCCATGTGAAATTAAAAGTCAGAGATCTGCTCTCCGGTATCATCATGATGACCGGTCTGTATACCATCAATCTGTGGGTGGCAGGCTCTGGTTATGTGGCTATTTTTGATAAGGAAAATATTTTCAACAACAGCTTTGTGAACAGTATTACCCCGGGCTTTTTGGTAAATTTCAAAAATGTGATCATTATTTTCCTGATCACCATGGTAGCAAAATATCTGTTAGACTGGTACATGAGCACCAAGTCCGGATTTTTACTTCGTGCCGTAGGTGACAATGATACCATCGTTACCAGCCTCGGCGTGGACAAAGGATTGGTGAAGATCGTGGGTCTGTCCATTGCCAACGGCCTGGTATCCTTAAGCGGCTGCATTTATGCACAGCAGCAGAGAAGCTTTGAGATCTCTATCGGAACCGGTGCGGTAGTCATTGGTCTTGCCAGTGTTATCATCGGCACCAGCCTGTTCAAGAAGGTAACATTCTTCCGTGTGACCAGCAGCGTAGTGGTAGGATCCATTTTGTATAAGGCATGTGTGGCAGTTGCCATGTTCGCAGGCATCAGCCCCAACGCCATCAAGCTGATCACAGCAGTCCTGTTCCTGATCATTCTGGTGATCAGCATGGACAGAAAGAAGGTGAAAGCATGCTAAAGCTTATCAATATTAATAAAAATTACAATCCCGGCTCGGTCAACGAGCTGTGTCTGTTCAAGGATTTCAATCTTACGGTAAAGGACGGAGAATTCGTATCTGTTGTAGGAAGTAATGGTTCCGGTAAGACTTCTATGCTGAACATCATCTGCGGAAGTATTGCGGTGGACAGCGGCAAGATCCTGATCAACGGAGAAGATATTACAAAACAGAAGGATTATATCCGTCAGCGCCGGATCGGCAGAGTGTATCAGGATCCCTCCAAAGGGACCTGTCCCAGCATGACGATCCTGGAGAACATGTCCATTGCGGAGAATAAGGGCAAGCCGTATAATCTGGGACGTGGTGTAAATAAGGCAAAACTGGAAACTTATCGTGAGATGTTACGACCTCTGAATTTAGGTCTGGAGGATAAGATGGGTGTGCAGGTCGGTTCCCTCTCCGGAGGACAGAGACAGGCGCTGGCACTGCTCATGGCGACCATGACACCGATTGATTTCCTGATCCTGGATGAGCATACCGCAGCGCTGGATCCCAAGACCGCAGAGATCATCATGGAGCTCACCGACCAGGTCGTGAAAGAGAAGAAAGTGACCACCATTATGGTCACTCATAACCTCCGCTATGCCGTAGAATACGGTAACCGCCTGATCATGATGCATGAAGGAAAAGCTATCCTGGATAAGGCTGGTGAAGAGAAAAAGAGCATTAACACGGAAGAGATTATGGGAATCTTCAATAAGATCAGTGTAGAATGCGGTAACTAAATTGAGAGTTAGTTGAATACATTGGCAAAATCCACGAACTCCCGGAGCATGCGATACACATGTCTCGATGTAAGGTCTCCGGATGTGAATTTTCTACGAAAAGTGATGAGTAGTTCTCGTCATGACGGGGCCGCCTACAGTCGACATCCATGTCGACAATCGGCTGACGCGGACATCGTGTCCGCTTTCCCCCTGTCTTTCAGCACTTTTCTAGAAAATATCAACATCCTCCGACAAACATCTTCGACATGGCACCGCATACTCCGGGAGTTCTGCGTTTTGAAAAGCTTTCAAAAACCAGTAACCATCTTTCTATTGCTTTGGTGGAAATCGTATCAAAATAGCAAAATCCGTACAAAAAAACTTCTAAATCAAACATTTTTGTACGGATTTTAGGATTTTTTCCATTTCAGCGAAAATAAGCTCTTATAAAAGCCAAAAATCTCCTTTTTTTGTATTTTTTCAGCAAAAAATAGCGATTTTAATACAAAAAAGCTGGCCTCTTTACACACAAATTTAGACTTGACTCGTTGCTCAACCAAACTTACTCTTAATTCTACTAAAACATGCGAAAAAGCCGGGAAAAGTAAAATTTCTGTCTTTTCAAAAATCAGTAGTCCCAATGCGGGCTACTAAGATTCGTCACATCCGCAATGAGCCACGCTATTCATAAGATTGTCAGCAAAAAACGCTTCCAATCGCATTTCTCTTCGCGTCGTTCGCCTGTCTACGGCGACCCTACGTTACGAGTCATGCACTCAATTCATAAATGTGTCGCAAAGGGCACTCCACATTTATTTCATTGACGGCTGTCGAGTGTGTCCGTTGGACGCACAGTATAAAAATAGAATGAAACAACCTCTTGTGTGAGCAAGCTCCCACCGAGGTATTCCGTTCTATTTTTGCATGGCTCGTAACTTTCAATTTATTTCTTTTCTGGGCGTAGATTTTCTAATACTTCATCCGGTATATACAGCTTCCCCCAGCCGGTCCCGAGGTCGATCTTGGGCTTGTTGGCGCCGTGGAAGTCGGAGCCGCCGCTGATCTGCAGATCATATTTGGAGGCAAGTCCGCGGATCTGGCGTTCCTCGGCGGTATTGTAGGTGCTGTAAATGGCTTCGATGCCCACGAGGCCGATCTTTTTCAATTCCGCTACGAGAGTATCCAGACGATCATCGCTCATGTGATAGAGGATCGGATGTGCCAGCACCGGTACGCCGCCGGCCCCCAGGATCAGTTCCACAGCCTGAGCGGGTGTCACCTTTTCCCTCGGAACAAAGCAGGGACAGTGATCGCCCACGTAGCGGTCAAATGCTTCCTTCATGCTCTGGATATAGCCGTGGGATAGGAGATATCTTGCAAAATGAGCTCTGGTAATAACCGCACCGGGGAATTCCGCCAGAAGTGCCTCGTAAGTAATGTCAATGTCATGCTCTCTGAGAAGCACACACATTTTTTCATTGCGGTTCTCGCGGGAACGAATGAAATCTTCTAAATAATGGGCAAACTCCGGCTGGCGGTAATCAATGAAAAGACCAACCATGTGAATATCTTTGCCCTGATATTCCGTAGACAGTTCAATACCGGGAATGATCTCAGGCACGCGGGGAACGTCAGCAGCTGGAACAGAAGAAACCGGAAGGCGGGCAGCTGCATCGTTACGGGAGAAAGAAACCGGAAAGCGGTCGTCTGCATCGTTATGGGAGGAAATGACTGGGGATGCCGCCTGAGCCTGCCGCAGTTCCTCCGCATATCGGATCGCCCGGTCCAGTCCGTTTACCGTATCGTGATCGGTGAGAGCGAAGGCGGTTAAGCCTTTTTGAATTGCATAATCAACTAATTCTTCCGGGGTAAAGGTACCGTCGGAACAGGTGGAATGTACATGAAGATCTACCATATTTCTATCCTTTCTGAGATTATTTTTGGGGACTGGTCCGCATTAACATACATTAGAGCTGGTTTTTGCGTATAGAGACAGTGTTTGTAAATATTACATGTTTTAATGGAGAACATTCAATGAAACAGAATTGGAAAATTAACAAAATGGATGTCGGCAGCACCGGCATCCATTTTATTCGTCTTAGTTCTCGTCGTCTTCGGTCTGTGCGGTGAATACAGTACGCTTTCTTGCCATTTCATCGCTTGCCAGATACTCATCGTAGGTAGTGATCTTGTCTACCAGACTGCCATTCGGCAGAATCTCGATGATACGGTTGGCAGTGGTCTGTACGAACTGGTGGTCATGGCAGGAGAACAGTGCCACACCGGGGAACTTGATCAGACCGTTGTTCAGCGCGGTGATGGACTCCATGTCCAGATGGTTGGTGGGCTCATCCAGGATCAGACAGTTGGCGCCGCTGATCATCATCTTGGACAGCAGGCAGCGAACCTTCTCACCACCGGAGAGGATGCGGACCTTCTTCACACCGTCTTCGCCGGCGAACAGCATACGTCCCAGGAAACCACGGACATAAGTAGCATCCTTTACGGGAGAGTAACCGGTCAGCCAGTCGGCGATGGTCATATCATTGTCGAACTCTGCGGTATTATCCTTCGGGAAGTAGGACTGGGAAGTGGTAACACCCCACTTGTAGGTTCCCTCATCCGGCTCGATCTCTCCGGCAAGGATCTGGAACAGTGTGGTCTTCGCCAGCTCGCAGCTTCCTACGAAAGCCACCTTGTCTTCTCGACCCAGAGTAAAGGAGATGTCATCTAACACCTTTTCTCCGTTGATGGTCTTGGACAGATGCTCCACAGCCAGTACTTCGTTACCGATCTCACGCTCGGGGCGGAAGTCGATATAGGGATATTTTCTGCTGGAGGGCTTAATGTCATCCAACTCAATTTTTTCCAGGGCACGTTTTCTGGAAGTAGCCTGCTTGGATTTGGAAGCATTTGCGGAGAAACGGGAGATGAACTCCTGTAATTCCTTGATCTTTTCTTCCTTTTTCTTATTGGCTTCTTTCATCTGCTTCACCAGCAGCTGGCTGGATTCATACCAGAAGTCATAGTTACCGGCATACAGCTGGATCTTGCCGTAGTCGATGTCGGCGATCTGGGTACATACCTTGTTCAGAAAATAACGGTCATGGGATACCACGATAACGGTATTCTCAAAATCAATCAGGAAATCCTCCAGCCATGCGATCGCATCCAGATCCAGATGGTTGGTAGGCTCGTCGAGCAACAGAATGTCGGGGTTACCGAACAGTGCTTTGGCTAACAGAACCTTCACCTTCAGACTGCCGTCTAAATCTTTCATGAGAGAGTAGTGGAACTCGGTGCCGATGCCCAGACCGTTTAACAGCATGGCGGCATTGGATTCTGCTTCCCAACCGTCCATCTCAGCGAATTCTGCTTCCAGTTCGCTGGCACGGATGCCGTCCTCATCACTGAAATCTTCCTTGGCATAGATGGCATCCTTTTCCTTCATGATCTGGAAGAGACGCGCGTTACCCATGATAACGGTATCCATAACCACATTCTCGTCGTATTTGAAATGATCCTGCTCCAACACGGAGAGACGCTGACCGGGGGTGATGACGATATCACCTTTGGTGGTGTCCAGCTGACCGGACAGGATCTTCAAAAAGGTGGATTTACCGGCACCGTTGGCTCCGATGAGTCCGTAACAGTTGCCCTCGGTAAACTTGATGTTGACATCTTCGAATAATGCTTTCTTACCCACACGGTAAGTTACGTTGTTTGCACTGATCATTCTAAAAACCTCTTCTTATTTATATGCGTTACAAAGTCACTTCTTCCATTATACATAAATGCCCGCATATTTCAAGGAGAAAGTGTGATATTTCAGCGTTTTCTCAGGCGGTGGACCAGCCAGTGTGCCACGCTGGAACGACTTTTGTCACTTCATGGTGGTTGATGCTTTGAAACAGGAGCTCAATGCAAAAGCAGTTTCGAAAAGAAAATTTACATCGATTTTACTCCCGAAGATTGCGTATGGCATCCCCCTCTGATAAAATAAAACTATCAATTTGGGAGGTTTTCTTATGGAGACAAAATTAAATTACAAAAGAACGTTTCTGATAGGACTTGCTTTTCTTAGCATCTGTTCCTTCTGGCAGATGTATGACAACATCATCCCCCTGATCCTGCAGAATACCTATCATCTGGGTGAGACCATGACGGGAGCGGTGATGGCACTTGACAATGTGCTGGCGATCTTTCTGTTGCCGGTGTTCGGTATGCTGTCAGATAAGGTACATACGAATCTTGGCAGAAGAATGCCCTTTATCGTGGCAGGTACGATCCTGGCGGTAATTTTCATGATGCTGTTGCCGATGATCGACAATGCGGAAAAAGCAAGATGGAGCACCGGAGAGTCCTTCAGTAACCAGGTGATCTTCCTGGCGGTGCTGTTTTTCACCCTGGTGTCCATGGGACTGTATCGTTCCCCGGCGGTAGCACTGATGCCGGATGTAACCCCGAACCATCTGCGCAGCCGTGCCAATGCGGTGATCAACCTCATGGGAGCTGTGGGCGGTGTCTATGCGCTGATTATGATCAAGGTATTGGTGGGCAAAGGTGAGACACCAGACTATCTGCCCCTGTTCGCAAGCATCGCAGCAGTCATGGCGATCGCTGTGGGAATTCTCGTGATCACTATCCGGGAAAATAAGCTGCGGGAAGAAGTCGAGAAGGCAGAGACGGCAAATGCAGGAACAATAGAAGAAAAAGCCATGGCGGAAGGTGTGGAAGCTGCCGGAGAAATCGAGGCAGTGGGAGACACCGGAGAGGCAAAAGCTTCCGACGGAAAACAGCAGATGGGAAAGACCGAAAATGCAAAAGGTATGCCCAAGGAAGTGAAACGCAGCATGTACTTCATGCTGGCATCCATCTTCTTATGGTTTACCGCTTATAATGCCGTGACCACAGCCTTTTCCCGCTATACGAAGGTAGTATGGAAGATGGAGGGCGGAAGCTTCGCCAACTGTCTGATGGTAGCGACGGTAGCTGCTATTCTAAGCTATATCCCCATCGGAAGTATCTCTGCGAAGATCGGCCGTAAGAAGACGATTATGGGCGGTGTCCTGCTGATGGCAGCCTGCTACGGATCCGCGATTTTTGCAAGAGAATATCACCCCCTCGTCAATGTGGCATTCGCCCTGATCGGTGTGGCATGGGCGGCAATCAACGTGAATTCCTATCCGATGATCGTGGCCATGAGCAGTGGCAGCGATGTGGGTAAATTTACTGGAACCTATTATACGTTCTCCATGGCAGCGCAGATCCTGACACCGGTACTCTCCGGATTCCTGTTGGAAAACGTGTCCTATAACACCCTGTTTCCCTATGCCTTGTTCTTCTCCCTGATGGCATTCCTTACTATGACACAGGTACGTCACGGCGATGTGAAGCCCCAGAAGAAGGAGAGCATTCTGGAGAACTTTGACGTAGATGACTGATGCGGATAACTTCGGTATATACTTGGCAGGACGATACAATTTGACAAATGTGTTGTAAGCTCTTTGGAGAATCTTAAGAAATACCTACTTGAAAATAAAAGAGTAGTGGATTAAAGTAAAAGGCAGCGAATCTATACTGTGATAGAAACGGTATGGATTCGCTGTAAAAAGTTACAGGAAGATAGAAGGTTATAGGAATGAAAGTATTAGGAATTTTATTGATTGTTTTGGTGGTTCTCGCAGTTCTGTATTTTCTCATGATCATGCCGAGGATGCTGCACAAACCGGACACAGCCCCTTTTAAGGAATGGCTTTATGCTCACAGAGGTCTGCATGACAATGTCACAGACGCTCCGGAGAACTCCATGGCAGCATTACGCAAGGCAGTGGACGCAGGCTTCGGTATCGAACTGGATATTCAGCTGACGAAGGATAGGATTCCCGTGGTGTTCCATGATTTTACCTTAAAAAGAGTCTGCGGCGGCGAAGGAAAAATCTGCGATTACACTTATGAGGAATTGCAGCAGTTTCATCTGTGTGAGTCCACGGAGAAGATCCCGAAGTTCGAGGATGTGCTTAAGATGGTGGACGGAAAAGTACCTCTGATCGTGGAGTTCAAGATCGAGCGTACCGACCTGTCCCTGTGCCCCATTGCGGATAAGATACTTCGGGCCTACAAGGGAATGTACTGCATGGAGTCCTTTAATCCGCTGGGAGTGTGGTGGTATCGTAAGAATCATCCGGAACTGGTGCGCGGACAGCTGTCCGATGCTTTCCTGAAGGAAGGAGAGTATGTGGGAGTATTGTATTTTATCCTGCAGAATCTGCTGTTGAACTTCGTGACGAAGCCGGATTTCGTGGCATACAATCATCATTATCCCGAGATCCTGTCAAGAAAGCTTTGCAGAGGCCTGTATCATAATACCGCAGCGGCCTGGACTATCAAGAGCCAGCAGGAGCTGGATGAAGCGAGAAAGCATTTCGATATCTTTATCTTTGACAGCTTTGTGCCCGAGGCGAGAAAGTAGCAGAAAAAATCATGTATACAAAAGAAAATCTGAAACCAGAACCGCATTCGTCCTATAAATAGTTACAAAAAAGGATCAGTCCTAAGGGACTGATCCTTTTGGTTTGTCTTGCTATTAAGCTACAACAGTAACGTTGGTAGCACGGATCTTGCTGCTGTTCTGAGGATCGCACTCGGTATCGAAAGTTACCTTCTGGCCCTCTTCCAGAGACTTGAAACCATCAGCATTGATTGCGGAAAAGTGTACGAATACTTCCTCGCCGTTAGCATCGTTGGTGATGAAACCATAACCCTTCTGAGCATTGAACCACTTAACTGTACCGTTATTCATTATTGGTACCTCCTTTAATAATTCAGGCTTTGCCTGATCCTTTTGATGATTCTAAAACGTAGGACAAAAAAATCACATATTTTTGTAAAGCATCCGTGAAAAAGTAGCAATGTCTTACAAAAATATGTGAGATCAATGACTTTCATTTAGAATACGGTTAGAGTATACCATTGCCCCAATCGAAATGTCAATAATTATCTTTGATTTTTAGACCTATTTTCCTAAGGAAAAAGCATATGATTTTAAGAGAAACAGGATGCGGAGAATGACGATGGATCTTAGATTTTTGGGAAAAGTATTACAAGGGGCGCTGATCGGTCTGGGAGCGGTACTCCCGGGGATATCCGGCGGCGTTTTAAGTGTGGTGTTCGGAGTCTATCGACCGATCATGGAGCTTTTGTCGGATCCGGTACATAAGTGGCGGATCCGTCTGCCGGGATTATTCCCTTATATGATCGGATCGGCAGCAGGATTTTTAGGGGTGGCAAATCTGTTATCATATGTATTAGAGACTTACCCGGAGCCTTCTGTCTGCGTGTTTGTGGGACTGATCGTGGGAATGCTTCCCTCGTTGTGGAGAGAAGCGGGAGAACAGGGCAGGAATGTGGGAAATGTGATCTTATCCTGCGTGACATTAGTGGCAATGCTTAGTCTGTTATTCTGGCTGCAGAATTTCCAAAATACCGTGGAGCCGGGATTTTTCAGCTTTTTGTTCTGCGGCTTTGCCTTTGCTCTGTCGGTGATCGCTCCGGGCATGAGCTTTTCAACAATATTGATGCCCTTGGGACTGTATACGCCCTTTGTGGAAGGGATCGGTCATGTGAGACCGGAGGTTCTGCTTCCGGGAGTAGCAGGGTGCGTGGTGACTTTCATCTGTCTGGCAAAACTGGTAAACCGGCTGTTTGAGAGGCATTATGCGTTGATGTTTCATGGAATTCTCGGGATCGTCGGTGCGGCTACGGTGATGACCGTTCCCTGGGGCAGCTTTGCAACATCGGCGGATGCGGCATCCCGGAATCTGTTCTGCATGGCGGCGGGGATCGTGACAGCGATACTCTTGGATTTTATGAATGAAAAACTGGCATGTTTTCCCGAAAATGAGACAGAATAAGATGTAAGGGTCTTATTATGGAAAAAGGAAGGTAGAAACATGCAGATGTATGCGGTGGTGGCAACGGGAGTGCTGGGACTGCTGATCGGTTTCTGGTTGGGCAGGAGCATCCGGTGGAATATGGAAGAAACAGAAGAAGAGGCGGTCAACAGACAGGAAGAGAGAAGAATAACAGGGAACAGACAGCTGGTTATGGAAGGCACCGCCATAGGGAGCCCGGTGAACGGCGAGATCAGGAAAATATCGCAGGATACTTTGCAGGACACAACGGAAGAAGCGGCGGATGACAATACGAAGTGCATTACCATCCTGCCGGCGGATGGAAGAGTCTATGCGCCCACTTCGGGAAAAGTGCTGAAGCTTTATCCTATGGGCAACCGGATCCGTTTCCGCACAGACAGCGGGGTGGAGCTGCTATTGAATATCTGTAAGGATAAAGAAGAACTTCATAGCAACTATTACCGCTGCAATGTCCTGCCCAATGAGATCGTGAGAAAAGGCAAGCTTCTCGTAGAATTCGATCAGGAAGGGCTGGCGAGAGAAGGCGTGGATACGGCGGTGACAGTGGAGATGTGTCAGACACCTGACCGGGGACGGATCGTTCGTACCTGGAAGGATTATATCCGGGCGGGCGAGGAGCTGTTGTGGGTAGATTCCGTCTGCCTGCGGTAAGCTCCCGGAGTGGTATGGAAGGTATCCTGAAAGGCACGGAAAAAGGTACGGGAGCTGCCAAAGCCGGCATCCAGCGCAATCTGTGTCACGGAGAGCTCTGTGGACAGCAGAAGGTCTCTGGCATAATCAAGTCTTCTGGAATTCATATAATCCGGGAAAGTGGTGTGGAACTTTTCCGTAAATATCCGGGAGAGGACAAAACGGCTGACACCGAATTCTTTCGAGAGACTGTCCAGGGACAATTCCTTCGTGTAGTTGGCATCCAGATAGAGAAGCAGCCTCTGCTCCAACTCCAGATCCTCCGTGCTTTTCCGGATCTGCAGGGGGAGAGAGGGTAGGAGATCTGCCAAAAGGAGCGTCAGATACCCTTCCGCATAGATCTGCACATCAGAAGGAGTGGGACGATCTTTTTCCATGGTGGAAGCCAGAGCCTCAAGTCCCTGTAAGGCAATGTGGCTGTGCTCCGAGAGGGTGGAGATGGCAAAATCATTGCGTGAGGGTTTTTTATTCTGAAAAAAATGTCGGAAGGAATGACAGAAATCCGGCTCGAAGATACAGAGCAGATTCTGACCGGGTTCCACATGTTTTAAGCCGTGCATCTGGTTCGGAAAGACGAGGACACCCTGACCGGGTTTCAGAGGAAAATCCTGCCGTTCCACAGTGACTGTGGTGGAACCACTTAAGACATAGATCAGCTCCAGCTGTCTGTGAAGATGGACGGCGTAAGGGTTATTATTGGACAGATACAGATAGAGTTGTTCTTTGCGATTCTGATAAAAGAAACTCAAGGTGTTTTCCTCCTGCAACTTTTGTCACTATTATGACATTTATTCTATTGAAATGCAAGATTTGACACAAACTAATGGAAAATTGACACGCGATGTGACGGGATATCTGCTATACTGGTTTTATAAAATACGAAACAGTAGCAAAAGGCTGCGGAATGGAGATACTATGGACAAGACGAAGATACATAAAATGTGGATCGCCGATCAGGGCGACGGCACTTATACCAACCCGATCCTGTATACGGATTACTCGGACCCGGATGCCATTCGTGTGGGAGAGGATTATTTTATGATTGCTTCCAGCTTCTGCAATACCCCCGCAGTTCCTCTGTTACATTCCAAGGATCTTGTGAACTGGAAGGTCATCAATTACATCATGGATAAACTTCCCTTTGAATATTATGACAAGCCGGTACACGGCTGCGGTACCTGGGCACCTGCCATCCGCTTCCATGAGGGAACTTACTACGTATTTATTCCCATGCCGGATGAGGGGATTATGATGTGCAAGACCACAGACCCGTGGGGCAAATGGAGCGAGCCTGCTTATGTCAGAAAGGTAGTGGGCTGGATCGATCCCTGCCCTTTCTGGGATGAGGACGGCAAAGCTTATATGGTAACTGCTTTCGCCAGAAGCCGTATCGGCTTCAAGAGCATGCTGTATATGTCTCCCATCGAACCGGACTGCTCCGGAGTGCTGGATGACGGTCAGTTCATCTATGACGGTCATGCGACACAGCCCACCATCGAGGGCCCGAAGCTGTACAAGAGAAACGGCTATTACTATATCTTTGCTCCGGCAGGGGGCGTGAAGCCCGGCTGGCAGACCGTACTGCGGTCGAAAAATATTTACGGACCCTGGGAAGAGAAAATCGTCCTGCACCAGGGCAATTCCCCCGTCAACGGACCTCACCAGGGCGCCTGGGTGGATACGCCGGACGGACAGGACTGGTTCCTGCATTTTCAGGATGTGGGCAATGCGGGACGTATCGTACATTTACAGCCCATGCACTGGGAGAACGACTGGCCGGTGATCGGAGTAAATGCCGTGGACGGCTGTGGTGAGCCGGTACTGCGTTATAAGAAGCCGGAAGTGGGAGCTACATACCCCATCGATACCCCGGAGGACAGCGATTTCTTCGAAGGCGATTGCTTAGGACTGCAATGGCAGTGGAATGCCAATTATAAAAGGGAATGGTACGAGCTGAAAGACGGCCGGCTCCTTCTCCATGCACAGGCGGCGGATCCGAAGACACAGCTGTGCGACATCAGCAATCTGTTATTACAGAAGTGGCCTGCACCGGAATTCTCTATTACCACCTGTCTGCAGCTGGACCAGATGAAGGACGGTGATGTGGCAGGACTGGTATCGCTGGGCGGATGTTATACAGCACTTGCAGTTCAGAAAATACACGGCAAAATGAGCCTGCAGCAGCGCACCGGCAACTGGACGAAGGACGATGAAGTGCGCACCAGTCTGGGCGAATGGAACAGTGATGTCATTTATATCCAGATGAAGGTGGAGAAGGAGACTTACCGCACGTTCTACGTGGGAACCACGGAAGAAAATTTACAGCCTGTGGGACAGATGGTGGAAGCAACTCCGGGCCGCTGGGTCGGTGTCAAGGACGGACTGTTTGCCATCAACGAACAGGGTGTGTCTGGCGGTTCGGTGGCTGCGGATTATTTTGTATATCAGGAACTGTAACTATTTATAGGGCGAAGTAACCACTATGAGCAAATAACATGCAAGCATGTTATTCAGGAAAGCCTAGTAGAGGCGATTTTGCGAATGGGGTGCTGAATAGTTACTGAATCATAAAATTACATTTCTATTTACAATGCAATGACAATGTGCTATTTTGGCAGATGTTAATGTAAGGATAAAGGAATGATGTAAATTATGACGGAAGAGAAAACAATGTTATTTTCACAGGATGCATTGAAAAAATTATTGTGGCCGCTGATCATAGAACAGTTTCTGGCAATCGCAATGGGAATGGCTGACACAGTGATGGCAGCCAGCTGTGGAGAAGCCGTGGTATCCGGAATCTCCCTGGTGGACAGTATCTGTGTGTTATTGATCGGTCTGTTCACGGCCATGGCCAGCGGCGGTGCAGTTGTGGCGGCACAATACATGGGACACGGAGATAAGGAAATGGTAGGCCGGGCCTCCAATCAGCTGTTTATAGCGGTTGGGGGTGTGGCCCTTCTGTTTATGACGATAGCGCTGATCTGGAACAGGGGACTGCTGGCATTGCTTTACGGCAATGTGGAAGCGGATGTCATGAGTGCTGCAAGAATTTATTTTTATATTGTGGCGGTGTCCTTTCCTTTTCTGGGAATTTATAACGGTGGTGCAGCTCTGTTCCGGGCGGTAGGAGATTCCAAGGTGTCCATGAAGGTATCTCTGGTGGCAAATCTGGTGAACGTAGTGGGAAATGCCATTTTGATCTACGGTGTTGGGATCGGTGCTGCAGGAGCGGCGCTGTCCACGCTTTTTTCCAGAGTATTGTCTGCGGTGCTGATCTTAATGCTTCTTAAGAAAAGTGACAAGATCATCATGAGCAATCATTGGCGTCTGGATACCAAAATCCTTGGGAAAATCCTGTATATCGGCGTACCGAACGGTCTGGAGAATAGCATTTTTCAGATTGGTAAGCTTCTGACCACCAGCCTGATCGCCGGATTTGGAATGGCAGCTACGACAGCGAATGCTGTAACGGGCAGCATTGCCAGCTTTCAGCAGATCCCTGCCAATGCCATCGGTGTGGCAATGATTACTGTGATCGGACAGTGCATCGGCGCAGGAGAAACAGAGCAGGCATTATATTATCTGAAAAAAATGATGAAAGTAGCATATGCCTGTATGATCCTGCTGGGAATCCCCATGATTATTTTTGCTCGACAGATCTGCGGAATTTATCATCTGAGTCCGGAGACAATGAAAATAACTGTTTTTCTGTTATGTTACAGTTGTGTATGTTGTATGCTGGTGCATCCGTTGTCCTTTGCGCAGTCCAATGCACTTCGCGCTGCGGGAGATGTGAGGTTCACCATGATCGTGGCGATCGCTTCCATGTGGCTCTGCCGTGTGGGCATGGCATATATTTTGGGACAGGGTCTGGGACTCGGCGTCATCGGCGTCTGGATCGCTATGACCATGGACTGGGTCGTACGGGCATTTTTGTTCACTAACAGGATACGGACGGGAAAATGGCTGAAGTATAAGGACCGGCTGGTGAAGTAAATCATGGTACTGTGCTAAAGTTTTACATTGACAGAATTTGTAATGTGTTTTAGCATGTTTTTATAGAAATAAAGTCGGGGTCAAGCATGTGGGCTTAGACCTTTTGATCCTGGCATCATAGAAAAAAACATAAGCACATAAAGTGCAGAAATGAGGCAGAACATGAGCAAAAAGCCCTATGCAGAGCGTAATCTGAAATTCGAGACATTACAGTTACACGTGGGACAGGAGCAGCCCGATCCTGTGACCGGTGCGAGAGCCGTTCCCATTTATCAGACATCTTCTTATGTATTCCGCAACTGCGACCATGCAGCAGCACGCTTCGGATTGGAAGATCCCGGGGAGATCTACGGTCGTCTGGGCAACCCTACTCAGGGTGTCTTTGAGCAGCGTATTGCGGCATTAGAGGGCGGTACCGCAGCTCTGGCAGTAGCCAGCGGAGCGGCAGCCATCTGCTATACGATCCAGAACCTGGCAAAACAGGGAGATCACATTGTTTCTGCAAATAATATTTACGGCGGAACCTACAATCTGCTGGCGCATACCCTGGTGGACTACGGTGTGACCACTACTTTCGTGGCTCCTTCCGATTATGACAGGATCGAAGCAAGCTTTCAGGAGAACACCAAGGCGCTCTACATCGAGACCCTGGGCAATCCCAACTCGGATGTGGTAGACATCGAGCGCCTGGCACAGATCGCTCATGCACACAAGGTGCCTCTGGTAGTGGACAATACGTTTGCGACTCCTTATCTGGTGCGTCCTTTTGAGTACGGTGCAGATATCGTGGTACATTCCGCGACTAAATTCATCGGTGGACATGGCACCAGCTTAGGCGGAGTGATCGTAGAGAATGGTAAATTTGACTGGGAGGGCAGCGGCAAGTTCCCTCATCTGTGCACTCCGAACCCCAGCTATCATGGTGTGACTTTCACCAAGGCAGCACCGGGCGCGGCTTTTGTGACTGCTATCCGTGCAATGCTCCTTCGAGATATGGGCGGCTGCATTTCCCCTGTTCATGCTTTTATTTTCCTACAGGGACTGGAGACGCTGTCTCTGCGCGTAGAGCGTCATGTGGAGAATGCACTGAAGGTAGTACAGTATCTGAACAATCATCCGCAGGTAGAACGTGTGCATCATCCTTCCGTATCCAGTGATCCGGAGCAGCAGGCATTGTATCAGAAATATTTCCCGAACGGAGGCGGTTCCATCTTCACCTTCGAGATTAAGGGCGGCAAGGAGACAGCCAAGAAGTTCTGTGATAATCTGGAGCTGTTCTCGCTTCTGGCAAACGTGGCAGACGTGAAGTCTCTGGTCATCCATCCGGCTTCCACAACCCATGCACAGCTGTCTGAGGAAGAGCTGAATGAGCAGGGAATCTACAGCAATACGATTCGTCTGTCTATCGGTACGGAGAATATTGATGATATCATTGAGGATCTGGAAGGCGGTTTCCAGTCTGTATAAGGAGAGACCATGCTTTCATTAGCAGTTTTCTATTTTGTATTTTTAGGAACGGAGTATCTGTTTGATAACCGGGTGGCGTTATATACGGATCCCACAGGAGTAGTGCTGGCGCAGAGCTATATTCTGGGAGTCAGTGCACTGGGTTTTCTGGCATATTCTCTGATAGAAAAATGGAAAAGTAAATCCGGGAATCCCACTGCATTCAAGGCAGAGGGATTCTTCTTGTCGGTGCCGGTGATCGTAGGATATGTACTGCTGTTTGCCGGGACCGGGTACCGGGTACTATTGGGCAGCGGGTGTTTTCTGTTCCTGATACTGGGATATCTGGGCAGCAGGACACACTACCTGGCGGCACAGCTGCTTAGGGGAAGCAGACATCCGGCGAAGACCGTGAGTGTGGCTTATGCTTTGGGGCTGCTTTTTCAGTTTCTGAACCACAATCTGTTGTGGGGAGAGACAGTGGAAGGTATCTTCCTGGCGGTAAGCTTTGTGGTGCTGTGGATACTGACTGTCGGAATGGCGCAGGATGCATTGTCTGGATATCACCGGAGACAGAAGGCAGAGGACGGCGAAACGGTGTCGGTGAAAAACATGCAGGACGGTGCTGCTGCGGAGCGGATTACATGGAAGAATCCCCGGCTGGCAGGTGTAGCATTGCTGGTGACGGTTGTTCTGATGACATGTATCTTCGCTACATTGGACAATGCTGTGACATTGGCGCATGCAGCGGGTACCATGGATATCGGCCAGTGGCCGAGACTGTTCTTAGCACTGAGCGGACTTTTGGCAGGAGTACTGTTTGATCTGAATAACGGAAGATATCGTGGACTGATCATGTATGCGGTGACGATCCTGTCGACCATCTGTGTGCTGATCATCGAAAGCGGCGGATCGTTTCTGCCGGGACTGTTGATCTTCTATGTGTCTGCGGGATTTTTCGTGGTGTTTTTCACGAACGGATTTCTCCAGTTGTCCTATCGCATGCAGGATGGCAGGCTATGGGCAGGTATGGGAAGAGCGGCGAACAATCTGGGCGCTGTGATCACAGGAGTAGCTTCTGTAAGCCTGCTGACCGGAGAAAATCATATCCTGACAGCAGTACTGGCACTGGTGCTGTTCGTGCTGATCAGTGTGGCACTGTTGTGGTATTATAGTTGTACGCAGATTGTAAAGACTCCCGAAGAAATGGAAAGTCGCGAAATGTCTGGCAGTCAGAGCCGGCTGGAGAGATTTGCGGAAGCTTATGATCTCACGGAACGGGAGAGGGAAGTGCTGCAGCTTTTGCTGTTGTCCGATGATGGAATGCAGGAGATCGCTGACAGCCTCTTTGTCTCCCGGGCGATGCTCTATCGGCATGTTTCTGCGCTGAATGAGAAGACCGGCACCAGGAGTCGCATCGGACTGATCCAGTTCTACTACAACTGGGAAGAAGATAAGAAATAGCGAGAGAACGAGAAAGGCACAGCCCTGTGAGGGACTGTGCTTTTTTAATTCATAGGAAATTTCTTCCTATGAATTAAAAAAGCTCCGCAGGGATCGCACTGCGGCGGTTATGAAATATGTCGCAAAAGCGACCCGCCGCAGGCGGAGAATCTCGCAAGCGAGATTCTTTTTTATCGTGCGCCTTGCGGCGTGTGCTGCGCGGGTATAAGAGACGGATTGACGATGTGATACCCACGAACGCAGAAAATGCGTGGATTTGGCAGGTTGAGACAAATGTCAACTTGAAAAAAGTAGGTGTTCTATGAGTATATATACGTATATATACAAAAGGAGGACATGCGCAGATGTACAAAAGCAGAAGAACGATATTTGGTTTTTTACTTTCACTGGTGTTGCTATTGGGAGCTTTGCCGGAATTTCATGTAAGAGCAGAGGACAACAGCCAGACATATACGGTGGGCGCGGATAATCATACACCGTGGAGCAGTGTGCAGAATGGTGTATTCCAATATGCTGCCGGTAGTATGAAAATAGAAGGAGCCGGATTACAGGGGGATGCTGTACAGGCAAATGTGGCAGCAGGAACAGAGCTTACCATAACACTGACACCGGACAAGGATTGCGTCCTGAGAAGCTTTATGGTGAATGGTCAGAACATTGCAAAAGCAAACATGACCCCAAATGGTGCTTCGTATATTTATAAAACCAAGGTAGAAAATGCGGAACTGAAATTTGAACCCATGTTCGAAGCATCGGGAGGAAATGTACCCGGACCGAATCCGGGAACGGGAAACAATATCTGTTTTCGATTAGAAGGTGACGGTATCTCTCCAAACGATTATGCCACATGGAAAAATAATAGTATCGAAATCTATATAGGAATTGAAAATACCTATAAGACTTTGGAAGAATGGATCGGGGAAAACAAAATTTCCGTAGATGTGGCTGGAGCAGAATACAGAGTGGACGATTCTGTGGACACGGTAAAAGTATATGTACTTAACAGCGGCTCCGGAAAATACATGATACAGGGAGCCGGAACTTCAAAAGAAAATGCGGTGACATGGACGGAAAAAGGAAACTATTCCATTCAGGTAGACAAAGAGAGAATTACAATAACATGGGGATATGATTCGAAAACCTACGGAGAGGATGCTTATCTGGAGCATGGGACGGCCCGGATCATTCAAATAAACGGTACTGCACCCAATACCGGTGATCCCTATGGAAACAATGCAGGAGACAGCAGAGGTGGAAATCTGGTGGTACAGCCGGGAAACACGGTCACCGTGGAATTGAAGCCGGATTACGGATACCAGTTGAGGGGAGTTTCACTAAATGGGATAAATCTTACAGCGGCAACAAATATTTCCACGTTTATATTCACGATGCCAAATACCCAGATTCATCTGAAAGGAATCTTTGGAAAAGCGGATGACATGGTAGATATTTCAGCTGCGAAGGAAGTGACTTCTGTATCCATCAGCAACGGCGCCAACGCAGCAGGAAGCGGTAATCTACAGCTGACAGTTGCCGACAGTACCGGATACGATATAACGGCGGCACAGCAGAAAGTGGTTGGAGCAATATCGGCGCAGGCAGTGGAACTGGATCTGAACCAGATCGTAGCCAAAGGAAATGGCACGAACTGGGAAACAAAGATTACGGAATTCGCCAATCCGATTACCTTAAGTCTCGGAATCAACAATTACGATGCGAATTATGACTATGTTGTGGTGAGAGACCATAACGGAACTACCACTGCATTGCCTACGAAAGTGATCGATGGAAAAGTCACCTTTGAGACTAATCAGTTTTCTACCTATGTGATTGTGAAAAAGGAAAAGACGACCGCAGGTATCAGTACCGGTGGAAGCTCTCATGAGAATTCAAAAGGAAACGATGACAACAGTTCTGATGCACAGCCGGCTACAACACAGGCAGTTACGCGGGAATTGGACGTAGTACCGAAGACAGGAGAAAGCATTACAGCTTATGTACTGGAAAATATTTTACTTTCCGGGGGAATGCTTCTGATTACCATGGGAGTCTTACTTAAGAGAAAGCACGGATAACAAGACTGGCAGCAGAATCATGAAGATGCCGATTATAAGGATCAGTTTTGGTCAGAGGGGAAATGGCAGGAATTAAAAAGTGCCTCTTGACAAATACCCTATAGGGGTATATCTTGTAGAAAAGACAAGATACCCTTATGGGGTATTTTGCGTGGCAGCAACAATAAGTCGTTCCGCAGATTGTGAACACTGCTATGTGACCAAAGGACAATAAAGAATATACGGACAGATAGGAAAAATTAGCAGGAGCCGGATTCAAAATGGGAGAAAGTATGGCAGAACAAATAGAAGAGAAATTAGAGGAAAAATCAGAAGAAAAGGGCATGGAATGTTGTCATTTCCACCAGAAGGCAACGCCCCGTTCGGAAAAGGAAAGAAAGCAATTGCAGAACCGCTTAAGCCGGATGGCGGGACAGTTAAACGGCATCAGCCGGATGTTGGAAGAGAACCGCTACTGCGGAGATATTCTGACACAGGTAGCTGCGGTGGAGAGCGCCCTGCAGGCATTCGGTTATGCAATCCTGAAGGAGCACATGGAGACCTGTGTGGTTGAGGAGATTCAAAAAGGGAATACTGCTATCGTGGAGGAAGCGGTAGAACTGGTGAAAAAATTAAAGTAAAGACTTGTGAGGTTGTACACGCCCGAAATAAATTTGTTAAGCGGATATGCGGAGAGCATACGCTTAAATAAGGGCGAAAATATACAGTTACAGATAGGGAAAGAGGTGTAGTATTGTGAAAGAAAGATATCATGTGACAGGAATGTCCTGCTCCGCATGCTCTTCTCATGTGGAGAAGGCGGTAAATAAATTGGATGCAGTGGAAAAAGCATCTGTGAACCTGCTGACAGAGACTATGGATGTCACTTATGATGAGAGCAGATTATCTTCCGGGGGAATCATTGATGCGGTTGTGAAGGCAGGTTACGGAGCTTCCGTGATGAACGAAAGCAGTAACGGGAATGCGGCAGGCGGACAGAGTGCTTCCGGCAGTGGAAACCGCCGAAGCGGATCCGGTGCGGACGGCAGGCAGGAGTTGCAGCAGAAGCTGGATACGGAAGCCAAAGCTATGAAATGGCGGCTTGGAATCTCCATCGGATTCCTGATTCCGTTAATGTATGTGTCCATGCATCATATGTTCAAGGAATGGTTCGGGATTCCGGCCCCTGCATTTATCGTGAATACCCTGCACGGCAATGCCAATGCCATGAATTTCGCTCTGACACAGTTTTTACTGTTGTTGCCGATTCTGTATGTGAACCGGAAGTTTTTCTCCGTAGGATTTAAAACCCTGGCGCACCGCAGTCCGAACATGGACAGCCTGATCGCCATGGGATCCGGCGCGGCGCTTGTGTACGGCATTTTCGCAATGTACCGGATCAGCTACGGTCTTGGCTACGGAGATATGGCGGTAGTAGAGCATTATGTGCACGATCTGTATTTTGAATCCTCCGGTACGATCCTGACGCTGATCACCGTCGGAAAATATCTCGAGAGCCGATCCAAAGGCAAGACCAGTGAAGCTATTACCAAGCTGATGAATCTGGCTCCCAAGGTGGCAATCCTTGTAACTGAGGACGGACAGGAGAAGGAGGTACCTACGGAGAGCCTGCAGAAAGGCGACATTTTCCTGGTAAAGCCCGGAAGTCTGGTGCCGGTGGACGGTATCGTGCTGGAGGGTAATTCCAGTGTGGACGAAGCGGCTATCACAGGAGAGAGTGTTCCCGTGGAAAAACAGGCAGGCGATCATGTGGTCTCTGCTACCGTGAATAAAGCGGGCTTCTTAAAATGCCGTGCGGACCGTGTCGGCGATGATACGACGCTGGCGCAGATCATCCGCCTGGTGGAGGAAGCCAGTGCCAGCAAGGCGCCAATCGCACAGCTGGCAGACAAAGTGGCAGGAGTATTCGTACCTACTGTTATGGCGATTTCGCTGGTTACATTGATCGTGTGGCTGGCAAGTGGTGCGACCGCGGAGTTTGCGATTTCCACTGCAATTGCAGTACTGGTGATTTCCTGTCCCTGCGCGCTGGGACTGGCAACTCCGGTGGCAATCATGGTGGGAACTGGTGTCGGTGCGAGCAACGGTATCCTGATCAAGACCGGGGAAGCTTTACAGCAGGCTAAGGAGATCGACACCGTGGTACTGGACAAGACCGGAACCATTACAAGCGGTAAGTTAAAGGTAGAAGAAGCAGGCGGTTATCAGAGTGATTTCCCTGTGGATGCCATGATGCAGATCGCAGCGGCACTGGAGAAAAAAAGTGAGCATCCACTGGCAGAGGCGGTAGTGGAATATGCGGAAAGCTTCCGGCTGACAATTCCAGAGATCACTGATTTCCAGGCAACCTTCGGACGTGGTGTGGAAGGTGCGCTGGCACAGGATTTTGCTACGAAGGAGTTCTTGAAAAAAGATGGACCGACTGCAGTGTTTTATGCAGGAAAATTTGATGAAAAAAATACGGGAAATTCTGTCGGAACAGAAAATGGCACAAAAGATGCCGCAACAATGACAAAAGAAAGTTCAGAGTCTGCGGAGCTGTCGCAGAGAAAAACTATTCTTCCGGCAGGTACAAAATTCTATGTGGGCAATCTTGCATTTCTGCAGGAGAAGAATATTATTTTGCCGGAGGGGGCGTTAGACGCCCTGAACCGGATGGCGGACGAAGGTATGACACCGCTTCTGGTAGCAATGGATGTAAACTTCCGGGAAGAAGGCTCTCAGGAAGCTTGCATCCAGAAACCTTTGCCCAAGGAAACAGGATTCCTTGGAATCATCGGTGTAGCGGATACGGTCAAAGCTACTTCCTATGAAGCAATTCAGGCATGGGAGAAGATGGGTGTGAAAGTCATCATGCTGACCGGTGATAACAGACGAACCGCAGAAGCGGTACGGGAAAAACTCGGAATCTCCGAAGTCGTGGCGGAAGTGCTGCCGCAGGATAAGGAGAAGAAGGTCAGTGAGTTAAAACGCCAGGGACACAGGGTAGCAATGATCGGCGACGGTATCAACGATGCTCCCGCACTGGCAGCGGCAGATGTGGGTATGGCGATCGGCGCAGGTACAGATGTCGCCATGGAGAGTGCCGACATTATCCTGATGAAAAATGATCTGCGGGATGCGGTGACTGCCATGAAGCTGAGCCGTGCAGTGATCCGCAACATCAAGGAAAATCTGTTCTGGGCATTTTTCTACAACTGCATCGGCATCCCTCTGGCAGCAGGTGTGTTGTATCCGGCATTCGGAATCCGCTTAAATCCCATGTTCGGTGCGGCGGCCATGAGCTTGAGCAGTATCTTCGTCGTGACGAATGCATTGCGGTTGAAAGGGTTTAAGAGCGGATTCACCCCACTGAAAAAAGGAGCACCGGAAGCAGCCCGTAAGGAAATAGAGTTAACGCATGCAGCTGCGGAGAAAGAACAGTGCATACTGAAAGCCCCCGCAGAGCAAAATAACAGACAAGATGTAAAGCAGGAGAAAGAGAGGACAAACACAATGACAAAAGTAATCAGTATCGAAGGAATGATGTGCAACCACTGCACCGGAACCGTACAGAAGGCACTGGAGGCAGTAGAAGGCGTAACCGCAGTAACCATGAGTCTGGAGCAGAAGAACGCTACCGTGGAACTGGCATCCGATGTGGCAGATGATGTACTGGCTAAGGCTGTGACGGATGCCGGCTATGAAGTAAAGGGCGTTACAGCAAAATAGGTCTGACCTTTGTAGCCGGATAGGAATAGCAAATGATGAAAAAATGGCGCCGCCACTGTGTTGCAGTCCGCTTTATGAGCAGACGGAATGCGATGGCAGCGCCATTTGGGTCTATAGCGAAAAAAGTGCTTTCCAGATACTTTTTTTATGTAGATATCATAGATTTTTGTGCGCGGTGGGTCTATACAGAAAAAATATCATTTTAGATACTCATATCATGAAAAATGAGTATCTGGAGAGCAAATTTTTTTCTATAGACCCAAAGTGAATCTTCTGGAGTGATATTATGGCAGAAAAGGGGATCAGAAAACAAGATTTTTCTGCATAGACCCATGACTGATATCTCTTTATAATCATGCACGTCTGTTGTGAAATAGCGTAAGTGAAAGTGTATCAATCAATCGTATCATGGAAAATGCAAAGGGGAAATTATGCATTTTCGAAAGATTCTATATAAAGTTTATACTTTCTTAATTGATTTTCTTACACTATGTGTTATATTAACTATAGAACAGATGAAACAAGAGAGATTTTAAGATTGTGGAATCTGTCTGACGAAGGCGCGGACAAAGGAATTGGAATAAAACAATTCAAACAAATCAGTTCATCGTCTAAGAAATTAATGTGAAAAACAAAATTGTAACACCTTAGTGAGGAGGCGAACGATTATGAATATTGATAAATTTACACAGAAATCCATAGAAGCCGTCAACGGCTGTGAAAAGCTCGCCATGGAATATGGCAACCAGGAGATTGAGCAGGAGCATCTGCTGTACAGTCTGCTGACGTTGGATGACAGCCTGATCTTAAAGCTTGTGGAAAAGATGGAGATCCAAAAGGATCACTTTGTAAACCGTGCAAAACAGGCTCTGGAGAAAAGAGTAAAGGTGCAGGGTGGTCAGCCTTATGTCGGTCAGTATCTGAACAAGGTACTGGTCAGCGCATCAGATGAGGCAAAGCAGATGGGAGATGAATATGTCTCCGTTGAGCATCTGTTCCTTGCTATGATCAGGAATCCCAACAAGGAGATCGCCGAGATCTGGAAGGAATACGGCATCACAAGAGAGCGTTTTTTACAGGCTCTGTCTACCGTAAGAGGCAACCAGAGAGTTACCAGTGACAATCCGGAGGCTACTTATGATACTTTGGAAAAATACGGTCAGGATCTGGTGGAGAAAGCGAGAAACCAGAAGCTGGATCCTGTCATCGGACGAGACAGTGAGATCCGTAATGTGGTACGTATCCTGTCCCGTAAAACGAAGAACAACCCTGTACTTATCGGTGAACCCGGTGTCGGTAAGACCGCAGTGGTGGAAGGGCTGGCACAACGTATTGTAAAAGGTGATGTACCGCAGGGACTGAAGGATAAGAAGATTTTCGCACTGGATATGGGTGCACTGGTAGCCGGCGCAAAATACAGAGGTGAATTCGAGGAACGTCTGAAAGCTGTACTGGATGATGTGAAGAACAGCGACGGACAGATCATTCTGTTCATTGATGAGCTGCATACCATTGTTGGTGCCGGTAAGACAGATGGCGCTCTGGATGCAGGCAATATGTTAAAACCTATGCTGGCCCGTGGTGAACTGCACTGTATCGGTGCTACCACACTGGATGAATACAGACAGTATATTGAAAAAGATGCCGCTTTGGAACGGCGTTTCCAGCCGGTTATGGTAGAAGAACCCACCGTGGAGGATACGATTTCTATCCTGCGTGGACTGAAGGATCGTTACGAAGTATATCATGGTGTTAAGATCATGGATAATGCGCTGGTAAGTGCAGCCGTACTTTCCAACCGTTATATCACCGACAGATTCCTGCCGGATAAGGCGATCGACCTGGTGGATGAAGCCTGCGCCCTGATCAAGACCGAGATGGACAGTATGCCTACGGAGTTGGATGAACTGCAACGTAAGGTGACACAGCTGGAGATCGAGGAGACTGCTCTGAAAAAAGAGGATGACCGGATCAGTAAGGAACGTCTGGCTGATCTGCAGAAGGAACTGGCAGAGTTAAAGGATCAGTTCAATACGAGAAAAGCACAGTGGGATAACGAGAAGGCATCCGTAGATAAGCTTTCCAAGTTGCGTGAGGACAGAGACCGTATCAACAATGAGATCCAGATCGCAGAGCGGGAAGGAGACTATGAGAAAGCGGGCAGATTAAAATACAGCGAACTTCCTGCACTGGAGAAACAGCTGGAGCAGGAGGAAAATAAGGTCGGCGAATCGGATATGTCGCTGGTACATGAAAAGGTGTCTGAGGAAGAGATCGCAAGGATCATTTCCCGCTGGACCGGCATACCGGTAGCAAAACTGACCGAGAGTGAGCGTAACAAGACCCTTCACCTCGACGAAGAATTGCACAAACGTGTAGTTGGACAGGACGAAGGCGTGACTAAGGTTACCGAAGCCATCATCCGTTCCAAAGCCGGTATCAAGGATCCCAGTAAGCCCATCGGTTCCTTCCTGTTCTTGGGACCTACCGGTGTAGGTAAGACGGAGCTGGCGAAGAGCCTGGCAGCAGCACTGTTTGACGACGAGAACAACATGGTTCGTATCGATATGAGTGAATACATGGAGAAATATTCTGTCTCCCGTCTGATCGGTGCGCCTCCCGGATACGTAGGATACGAAGAGGGCGGTCAGCTGACCGAAGCTGTCCGGAGAAAACCTTACAGCGTGGTATTGTTTGATGAGATCGAAAAGGCACATCCGGATGTATTCAATGTACTGTTACAGGTACTGGATGACGGGCGTATCACCGATTCTCAGGGTCGTACCGTAGATTTCAAGAATACCATCCTGATCATGACCTCCAACATCGGTGCAAGCTACCTGCTGGACGGCATTAACGAAGACGGCACCATCAAGCCGGAGGCAGAGGCAGCAGTCATGAACGACCTGCGTGCACATTTCCGTCCGGAATTTTTGAACCGTCTGGATGAGACGATCCTGTTCAAGCCTCTGACCAAGGATAATATCGGCGGCATTATTCATCTGATCATTGCCGATCTGAATAAGCGTCTGGAGGATAAGCAGCTGACGATCCGTCTGTCGGACGAGGCTATGCAGTACATCGTGGATAACGCATATGATCCGGTCTATGGTGCACGACCTCTGAAACGTTATATTCAGAAGTATGTGGAGACCCTGGCTGCCAAGATGATCCTGGCAGATCAGGTGGAGGAGGGCGATACCATCGTCATTACCGTAGAGGACGATAAGCTTTCCGCCAAATGTGAGAAAGGCTCTAAAAATAAATAAACAGTAATACGAAAAGCGAAAGTGGCAGACTTGTCATTTTCGCTTTTTTCGTTTAAGATGTTATAGTAATAATATTTTAAAAGCGAGGTTTTTTTATGATACCACAGGATCCGGTCATGTTATTAAGCTTTATCAATCTGAAACTCCGTGACTATTACGGAAGCCTGGAGCAGCTCTGCGAAGATCTGGATGTGAAGGAACAGGAGATCAGGGATAAGCTGGCATCCATCGATTATCATTACAATGAAGAGAGGAATCAGTTTGTATAATACAACCAGCAGTCTTACAGGGAAAAAGGGAACCAGATGTCTGATCTGCACCGGCTGCGGCAGATGTCCCGGAGTGATCCGGGGGATGCAGGTGGTGACGGAAAAGCTGGAGCTTCCTCCGTTATCTTTACAGAATCCGGAAAGTATCCGGCTGATGACAGTGGATATCGGAACAACTACCATTGCCATGCAGCTCTATGATGCAGACGGTAAAGTGGTGGACAGTTTTCCGAGTGTGAATCCACAGGTCAGCTACGGTGCCGATGTACTCTCACGGATAGAGGCGGCAAGGGATCCGGGGAAAGCAGCGGATATGCAGAAAAAAGTCCTGGACCTCATTGAAAAGGGAGCGCAGCGTTTTTCCAAAAAGCTGCAGGAGAAGGAGTCTATACAGATGGTCATTGCGGCGAATACCACTATGACCTATCTGCTGATGGGCTGGGATCCGGCAGAACTGGGCAGGGCACCTTTTCAGGTAAGTCATTGCGGAGCTGTGGACACGCAGATCGCAGGCATTTCCTGTCATATCATTCCCGGATTGTCTGCTTTTGTCGGCGGGGACATCACAGCAGGAATACTGGCCTGTCAAATGTTGGAGCAGGAGGAACCCATGCTGCTCATCGATTTGGGGACCAACGGTGAGATGGCACTGGGGAATAGACAAAAGCTATGTGCATGTGCTACGGCGGCCGGACCTGCCTTCGAGGGCGGGGCAAACCGTGGTATCTGGGGCGCGGATATGGTGAAATTGTTACAAAAGCTTTTGGAAGAGGGATTGATGGATCGGCAGGGACTGTTAAAGGAACCCTATTTTACGAAGGGGATCCGTATCGGAGATGTACTTGTCACGAAAGAAGCCGTGCGTGCGGTACAACTGGCGAAGGGAGCCATTGCCGCAGGCATAGAGATCCTGACGGAAAGCTATGGAATCAGACTTTCGGATATTTCCAAGGTAGTGCTGGCAGGAGGCTTTGGCTATTACCTGGATCCGAAGGCAGCTGCAGCCATCGGACTGCTTCCGAAGGAACTTACAGATCGTACCGTGACCGGCGGCAACACGGCACTTAGTGGTGCTGCACTGGTGGGAAACAGGATACTGACCGGACAGCTGCGAGCATGGGATGATCTGCACCGGCGGCAGGAATTACAGATTCAGATATTGAATCTGGCGGAGCAGGTAAAATTCACAGAAACATTCTTAAAAAAGATGGATTTTTGTTAAAATTGCGCAAAAAAGTATAACAAAACGCATAAAATGCTGTTTCATTATAGCAAAAATCATGGTATACTTCTTAATATGATTACATGTACCGGAGGATATTGTATGAGTACGAATGTTGAGAAAACAAAAAAATCTCTTTTTGCGGGGAAAAAAGAGAAAGCTTCCAAAAAGAAGCCAAAACCTGAGAAAAAGGTAACAAAAGTACCGAAGGAGAAGGCTGTAAAGACAAAGACACCGAAGAAGACATCCGGCAGGAGTGGGAAAAGCTCCAAACTGTTCAGTATACGCAATAAGATCGTAGTATGTTTCCTGGTTCCGATCGTGTTCATGATCATTATCGGCATTTCGGCATACCAGAAGTCTGCGGAAGGCTTAAGTGAGAAATATACAGATTCCACGTTACAGACTGTGCGCATGGCAACGGAATATCTGGAGATGACTTGTGATTTTATCCGTTCCGAGGGCTTAAAGTATGCGTATGACGATGATCTTCGGAAATATTTCCTGGGAATGTTCGAGGACAATCCGGTAGACAAGCTGAACTTCCTGACAGCTACGAAGTCGAATCTTTTATCGGTGCAGACGTCGAATCCGTTCATCAGTCATATGCACATTATTCCCAAGGAAGGTGTGGGACTTTTGTCTACCAAGCTTTCTTCCGGTGTGGATGGATTCCTGGATGAATATAAGGAGTCGGTAGCTTCCGGCGAAGGCAGAAGAAGCATCCCACAGTGGATCGACAGCCATCCGGTGCTGGATGAAAAGGTAAAAGAGACACAGCAGGACTACATATTGTCTTTCCAGATGATGAGCCAGTCTAACAATGCCTGCGTTGTTATTGACATGAAGCCTTTGGCTATTACGAACTTTTTGAAGGAGATCGATATCGGTGATGACAGTATCATTGGATTTATCACTCCGGGTGGAAGAGAACTGGTAGTGGAGCAGCTCGAAGACGGTGAAGAGAGTACTCTGGCTGAGGATGAGACTGTGTTCGTTGATCAGGAGTTTTATAATGAGGTAATGGAGCAGGCAGTATCGGATTCCGGCACTGCGGAAGTGGAGTTCTGTGGAGAAAAATACCTCTTTATCTATAGTCGCAGTGCGGAAGTGGACTTTACCACCTGTGCACTGGTGCCTATGCGTGTGGTGACCAGCCAGGCTATGGAGATCCGTAATATGACCATTGGACTGGTGCTCCTGGCATGTGTGATCGTGGTGATCGTGGGTATCTTTATTACTGCCGGTATTGAGAATAACATGAAACGCATCTCCAGAAAGTTCGGTGATGTGGCACAGGGCGATCTGACCGTGACGGTATCTGCCAAGGGACATGATGAGTTCCAGGATCTGGCAGGATCTGCGACCAATATGATCACGAATACCAAGAAGCTGGTAAATCAGGTAAGCAATGCCACCGGAGAACTGGAAATATCCGCACAGAATGTAGGACAGGCTTCCGAATTGATCCATGAGTATTCCCAGGATATTACCAGAGCCATCGGAGAGATCAACGAAGGCATGGAAGAACAGTCCAGACATGCGCAGGAATGTGTGGAGAAGACAGATGTCCTCTCCAATGAAATGCAGGAAGTAAGCCGCGTGGTAGAACGTGTTGAGAAACTGGTGGATGAGACCGAGGGTATGATCAACAAAGGAATGGAGATTGTACAGGTACTGGGTGACAGAGCCGGTGAGACGACCAAGATGACTGCAAAGGTAAGTGACAGTATCGAATCTCTTCGTAAGGAATCCGCGATCATCAACAGCTTTGTCGGTACGATCACGGAGATCACGGAGCAGACCAATCTGCTGTCCCTGAATGCTTCCATTGAGGCAGCCAGAGCGGGAGAGGCCGGAAGAGGTTTCGCTGTGGTAGCGGAAGAGATCCGCAAGCTGGCAGATGATTCCGCCAAGGCGGCCGGTGAGATCAGCAATAATGTTGCGAACATTACTGCACAGACGCAGAACAGTGTAGACAGCGCAAGCCAGGCACAGGCGATGGTAGAGCTTCAGACCAAGGCAGTGGACGAGGTAATTGCAGTATTCCGTGAGATGCAGGCTCGTATGGGGCAGCTGATCGAGGGATTGAAGGATATTGCAGCAAGTACAGAAAAGGCTGATGGCGAACGTAGTGCAGCGGTAGCAGCAGTGAAGAATATTTCGGATATCATCGAAGAGACTGCGGGAAGTGCCGAGACTGTTAATGATGTGGCTAATAAGTTGCTTGAGCATGTAGAGAAGCTGAGCAATACGGCAAGTGTACTGGATGAGAATATGGAAGGTCTCAAGAACGAGATTTCTGTATTCAAGATTTGATGACAGACATAGAACAGAAAGGAACTTTGGAGTTTTGTGCTCCGAAGTTCCTTTTTTGCTGCGAGGAATTGCCGTTTGTCCGGATGCATATATTTTCTGTGAAAGCAGTAAGCGGATGGATGAAAATGAAAAAAACGCTGGTGGGAATTCTGGTTTTTGATATGATCATGGGAATGTTATGCCTGTGGGCCGGAGGAAAACGTCAGGATACTACAGCACCTGCTTCGCAGGAAGTATCGACCGGGAAGATCACCGGAGAGGAAGATGTGGCGAAAAAGATTGCGCTGACGTTTGATGACGGTCCGCATCCGAGGTATACAGAACAGCTTTTGGATGGTTTAAAAGAACGAAATGTGGTGGCAACTTTTTTTGTGACCGGGGAGAACGCACAGAATTATCCCAATATTATCCGGAGAGAACAGGAGGAAGGACATCTGATCGGAAACCATACGTACAGTCATATCCAACTCACCTCCGGAAACAGGGAAACGTTCCGGGAGGAACTGGTAAAGACCAATGAGATCCTGGAAAATATTACAGGGGAAAAGGTGAGCTTCGTTCGTCCGCCCTATGGAAGCTGGGACAAAAGTTTTGAAAAAGAATTAAATATGTTCCCTGTGCTGTGGAATATTGATCCACTGGACTGGTGCTCCCACAATGCAGAGTGTATTGCGGCAAAAGTGGTGGAAAAGGCCGGAGACGGTGATATTATTTTAATGCACGATTATTATGATACTTCTGTGACTGCCGCACTGGAAGTGGTGGATGTTTTACAGAAACGTGGATTCCAATTCGTAACAGTGGAGGAAATATTGTTTGACTGAAAGCTTCAAGTGTGCGTATAATTGTCATGGAAATTACAGATGAGTTTGGAAACTGAGAAAGAAAACCTATGATAAAAATAGCATTTTGTGATGATGATCTGTCGGTACTGAGAGAACTTGGTGCGCTGATGGACAAGTATCGGGTAGAACGGAATCAGGATATTGTATATGCCTCATTTAACAGTCCGCTGGAGCTGCTGACGGAAGTGGAGAGAGGAACGAGGCTGGATATTATTTTTCTGGATGTGCTGATGCCTGCGCAGAACGGTATCAGTACGGCCATGGAAATCCGGCAGTATGATACTTCGGTAAAGATTATCTATCTGACATCTTCGGCAGAGTATGCTGTGGATTCTTATTCGGTAGGCGCTTATTTCTACCAGTTGAAGCCTATCTGGCAGGAAAGTTTTTACCGCCTGATGGATTCTGTACTTTCGGAATGCCACAAAGATAAGGAAAACAGCTTGATCCTGCGCAGCAGAACCGGAATCACCAGACTGGATCTTGACCGGTTGCAATATTGTGAGGTGATGGGACGGACACTTTTGTTCCACCGTAAGGACGGAGAAGTACTGGACAGTATCGGCAGATTGGATGATCTGTGCGAACAGTTGAAAGATTACGAACAATTTGTCCGCTGCCACAGGTCCTATCTCATCAATATGGATTATGTGCAGAATATTTCCAGTAAGACCATCACCATGACAGATGGCATACAGATTCCGATCCCTCATGGAAAATATTCGGAATTAAAAGATAAATTTTTTGATTATTTCTTTCGTAAAAACCAAACATTTTTAGCATAGATGGAACTGCGAGACGACCCCTGCGAGACGACCGGAGAGTATTTCTCCGGTCGTTTCATTACATATTTGGGTCGATTGGTGTCATGAAGAGTCTGAAACGGGTAAAGTACGGTACAATATGTTCAGACAACAGAAAAATGTTGTAAGAAGGAGGAAATATATTATGAAGAACAAAACTTTTGCATGTGTGATGGGTCTGGTACTGGCATTGTCCCTGACAGCCTGCGGTGAGGAAGAGGTAATTGTGGAGAACACCAACGAAGAAGTGTCTGTAGAAGTACAGACTCAGGAAGCAACAGAAGCTCCCACAGAGACTGTAGCAGAGACAGGTACAGAAGCAGAGGGCGGTCCCCTGTTACAGGTGGCAGTTATGGAGATCCCGGATCTGAGTGGTACAGAATGGAACTTTGCCGGCGGTATGATCGATGGTGTTGAGATGGAAGAAGAGGATCTGAACGCAACACTGGAGACTTATGGCGGTACCTTACAGCTTGTATTTGGTGAAGACGGTGCAGTTACCATGGTACAGGGAGGCGGAAATGCAGAAGGCACTTATGAGTATTCCGATGACAACACAGCTATCAAGATGAAACTTGATTTTGGTGGAACAGAGATTACCTATGCCGGATTTTTGTCTGAGGTGGGAGATACTGTAACACTGATCGCTATGTCTGATATGAATGGTTATGACGGACTTTATTTTGTACAGTAAGGTACAATAAGAAATTTTGAGAGCATAGAAGGAATGAAAAGGGGAGGGGAGAAGCAACGATGGAGATTATAATTATCGTATTGCTGCTTGCCTCCCTTTTTGGTGTCTGGCTTGTATCGGTACGGCGTAAGCTGGAGCTACAGGAAGAAAATATTCAGAATGCCATGCATCAGACTCTGGTACAGCTTTCTGCAGAACGGGAGGCTCTGGAAGGATTGGCGGAGCTTCTCGGACATACCATGGATGCAGAGACTTTTCAAAAAATGAAATTTACTTCGGAGAGTGCACAGAATGTCGAAATGACCGGAATGCCGGAGTGGATAGCAGAGCAACAGAGAGAATTATTAAGAGTACAGAAAAATATTGCAGAGATCTCGGAAACCATGCCTCTTTTGCAGGCACAGGAGACTTATCAGAAATACTGGAAAGCAGCAAAAAGTTATGAACATATGGTGAAGACCAGTGAACTGATCTATAACGATTCCGTGGAAAACTACAATTGTATGCTTCACAGAATACCGGATCGTATCGCAGCGGGAATCTGCGGATATCACCGGAAAAAATTAATTGAGATCATGTAATCCATATACATTCTTAAGGAGGGTAAAACGATGGGATTATTTACAAACAACAAAAAATTATGTCCGATCTGCGGAAGTCCGACACCGAGACTGCTGGCATCCGCAGTGGAGGGGCAGAATCTCTGTAAGGAGTGTGCAGCCAAGATCGATCTGCCGGATGGTGTGTTGAATTCCATGACGCTGGATGATTTCCGGGAATATATCAAGTGTTATGATGCCAACAAGCCGCTGCGTGACAGCTTCACAGAGACTTACCGTTATGATTTCGGATTTTTCAAGGGAAGCCTGGTACTGGATATGGATCACCAGCTGCTGCGGCTGGGAGTCGTTGACACGGCATTTGCATTGGAGCCCTCCGACATTAAGTCCTTCCGTATTCTGGAGGACGGCGAGGTATTGTACGAAGGAGAAAAGGGGAACTTCCGGAGCTACAAGAGCAATATTAAGGAGCGTTTAAATGAGTTAAAGCCCAGAATTGATGAATACAGAATGCTGCGGCATCAGTATGAGATGATGGAAGAAATGCGTCGTACCATGGAGGACAGCAGAAGAGACGATAACTTCAGAAGAGATGATCCGGATTACAGAGACCGTATGACCGAGCCGGATTTCAATATTCCGAATCCGGTAGAGAAATTCGCTGTAGAGATCACGCTGGAGCACCCTTACTGGAAGAGCTTCTATAAGGAGACGGGAGCACCGAAATTCAATTCCGATCAGCCCAGCACCATCGATTATCTGGATGATTATACCCAGAAGACGGAAGGACTGCATGCACTGGCGCAAAACCTGATGCAGATCATCGATCCCCAGGTACAGGAACAGGTAATAGATCTCCACGCCGCAACCCAGAGTACGCAGAGTGCACCGCAGGCCGCACCCGTACAGGCAGAGGATCCCACCGTGGCACTGCCTAAGTATAAGGCGCTGCTGGATGCAGGTGTCATTACAGCAGAAGAATTCGAAGCGAAGAAGAAACAGCTGCTGGGACTGTAAACCAGGTATTATAAGAATACGGACTGGAGAAAACAGATGAAAAAGATATTACAGAGAATTGGACTTCTGGCAGCGGCGGTGATGCTGCTGTGGGGCTGGCAGGGGATGGAAGCAAAAGCGGCGGAACCGAGTTTTACATTTGAATATAAGAATCCAGATGACCAGAAATATATTAACAAAGCAGAATTAGAGAAAGGTGATAATGGATACTATTTTTACTTATGTCTGAATACAGGGAACATTTTTAAACAGACTCCTGGAGTCGGCCTTAAGGCGACTAGTAGTGGAATTGAGGTAGGACCTGATCGGCAACAGGCGTTTGGTAAAAAGTGTTATACCTATTTTACCTCTAATCAAGCAGAGCCCAATCAGAGCTATAAGATTATAATATATGACATTAGCAGCTGCATTGAGCAGGTCAAGGAAATCTCAGTAGTAGATATAGAGGTTGTTCCCCCGACAGCCGGAGTACAGCTTCCTTCTGAATGGAAGATTAATACAGAAGGGGTTGCGGTTGAGGGAAAATTAATATGGAAAAAAGCTGTTGGTGACGAAGAAGTAACCGGTATTGCGGAACCGAATACAGGTTATAATGCATGGATAACGTTATCCACGAAAGAGAATTATATACTTGTTAGCGATGCTGTTGTTAATCCATCGAATAATCTTCAAACAAATAGAATAACAGATGGTAACACAAAAATTACATGCATATATTCCTTTACGACCGGTGACATACAGTCACCCAATCCCGGCAATACCAATACTGAAATAACATGGGAAAAGTGGAATGACTGGACGATCAATAGAGATAAATTGGAAAATGGTCATATAGCTAAGGGATATGGTCTGAGCGGAAGTGCTGCGGAGTCCCATGATGCGCACCTTTTCCTTTATGTAGAACCGAAGGATGGATATTATTTTACAGAAGAACCGAAGGTCAGCTGGAACGATACGCTGTTAGTACCATTACCTAAGGACAGCTCTACATTGTATGGATATAAATACCAGTTAGATGATAACGGCAAAGGAACCATTTTTGTAGAGGGAAAAGCTGTGAAGAAGGACACTGCTGAGCCTCAGACAAATGAACCTCAGGCAAATACGTCTCAGTCAAGTAACGATACTTACAAGATCATCAATGGCGCCAAGAGCACATGGAACGGCAGCACCACCGAGGGTCTGACCATCCGCGGCGATGGCGATTTTGCTAAATTCGCGGGTGTCCGTGTAGACGGCAACTGGATCCCCAGTGCCCACTACGAAGCAAAATCTGGCTCCACTATCGTGACCCTGAAGCCTTCCTATCTGGCATCCCTGTCAGAGGGTGAACATACCGTGGACATCATGTGGATCGATGATTCCGCCAGTACCACCTTTACGGTAGCCGCAAACACCGCAGTTTCACAGCCGGAGTTGGACAGCGTGCCTAAGACCGGTGAAGGTGTGATGGGATGGATGCCCGAAGCATTGCTGCTTGTAGCTGCAGGTCTGACTATAATGGGTGCTTTACGACTGAAAAAAGCAAAATAGATTTGTATTGACAATGGGAGGAAGCAGATGAAAAAGATATTACAGAGAATCGGACTGTTAGCAATGGCAGTGATGCTGCTGTGGGGCTGGCAGGGGATGGAAGCGAAAGCGGCAGTAACCGACGATACTATAAACTGGCTACGACAAGGAGTAAACTTAAGTGAGTGGGATTTTGCATATGATCCTGATCAGCATTACACGCTGAGTTATGGTATGGGCGTCGACTATGGAACTGGGTGCAATACTCCTTACAATCAACATCATTATGTTATTTACATAGAGCCGGAGGATGGATATTGTTTTGCAGATAAGCCTACGGTTAAGGCAACGATAATGGATGACGCGGGAGACGTGAAAAATTTCATTACGTTGACTCCAATTGGAAGAAGCAGTGCAACAACCGGCTATGGATATGAAGTATGTAGTTTGATCGGTAAGAAGGGACACTTAATCTTATATGCAGAAGCTGTAAACCTGGATCTGAGCACAAAGTTTATAGAAAATGAAGGCCTGCTTCCCAATGATACAACCAGTTCTTTCTCCTTTTATACAGGATGGAATTTGAGTTATGACTCTGTGACAATTCAGAGCATATCCTATCATATTACGAATGCTGCAGGTGATAATGCAGACGATTTGTTTCAGGTGGAAACGACTGATTATGCCGGCAACAACGGTGAAACAGTTGGACAAGGCGTAAAGGTAAGCTATAAGACACAGGATTGTGCTCCGTCCGGAAAATATACCATGACGGTTACAATGACTTATGATGATATAGTTCCTTCTCCCCGGAAGGAGGTTACCAGCTTCGAATTTACAGTAGGTGAACCAGAGGTAAAAGTATCAGAGACAAGTGCGGAAGCACCAAAAGATATCTACAAAATCATTGAAGGCGCCAAGAGCACCTGGAACGGCAGCACCACGGAAGGCCTGACCATCCGCGGCGATGGTGATTTTGCTAAATTCGCCGGTGTCCGTGTAGACGGCAACTGGATCCCCAGTGCCCACTACGAAGCAAAAGCAGGTTCTACTATCGTGACCCTGAAGCCTTCCTACCTGGCATCCCTGGCAGAAGGAGAGCATACCGTGGACATCATGTGGATCGATGATTCCGCCAGCACCACATTTACAGTAGCTGCAAACACCGCAGCTGCACAGCCGGAGCTGGACAGCGTGCCTAAGACCGGTGAAGGTGTGATGGGATGGATGCCTGAGATACTGCTGCTTGCAGCTGCAGGTCTGGTGACATTCGGAGGAATTCTCTGCAGACGTAGTAAAATTCATCTTTAAAGGGAAACGCCACATAAAAATTGTGTAAAAAGTAGATATATTTTAAATTGACGAGCACATGGCTGTTGGATATACTATAACTGTATCGCGTTTTAAACGACGTGATACGGAAAGCAGGATCCGACAGCCATGAGCAGTTTACAAAAGAAAGAAACATTATTAATCGTTGATGATTCAAAATTTCAAAGAGTAGTGATCAGACAGTCTCTCGGGGAGCATTTTAACTTCGCAGAGGCTGTTTCCGGTGAAGAATGTCTTACGATCATGGAGAAGGAAAGCGATGCCATTGATCTGGTGCTGCTGGATCTGGTCATGCCGGGGATCGACGGCTTTGAAGTACTGCGCCGCAGACAGAATATGGAGGGCTTCAAGGACACGCCGGTTATCGTTCTGACGAATACGGAATCCGTTTCTTCCCAGTCGGAAGCATTTGCACTGGGGGCGGATGAATTCATTATCAAACCGGTAGATACCCGGATAGCGCTTACCCGCATCAACAATACACTGGGGGTAAAACGCAGACTGCAGAATAGCAGAGATGAGCAGAAGGCCTGGAAGACAAAGTCGCAGATCGACGAGATGACCAGTCTGTTCAACAAGATGACAGTAGAGAAGCTGATCACGAAGACTCTGACAGAACATGAGGATGGCCTGCATGCTCTTATGGTGATAGATATCGATAATTTCAAATCCATAAATGATGTATACGGTCATACTATGGGAGACCATGTGATCAGCGTCATTGCAGGAGTCATTTCTTCACAGTTCCGCAGCACAGATTATGTGGGACGTATGGGTGGAGATGAATTCGCAGTATTGATGGGAGACATTCCGTCCAAAGAGATCGCACTGATCAAGGCAGAGAATCTGGTCAACCTCGTAAAATATAAAGAGAACTTATCCATACCGGAAAATATATCCATCAGTGTGGGAATAGCATTTTCCGATCCAGAGGATCATTGCTACTATGATCTTGCGGCAAAAGCAGATCAGGCATTGTATGTATCCAAGAAGTCGGGAAAAGGACGCTACAGCGTGTTCGGTGAGGAAGATCAGCCCCCTGATCAGAAATTACAGGCTTTTGTGTGGTCATCCTCCCGTAATGTTACCAGCATGCTGGAGTTTGCATTGCCGGAGTTTGTTCATCTGAAGAAAGTAATCTCGGTGGAAGAGATCAGAGAGAACATGGGAGAGAAGACCGGCGAAGACATTCTGGGCCTGTTCGTGGATGTATCAGAAGAAGAGGACGGAGGACAGGCACGCTGGCAGGAGCTTGGAGGATTACAGAGAGAACATGCGCTTTCCATGATCGCCATCTGCAAGGAAGGGAATCTTGCACAGATGAAATGTGCGTTGGAGACGGAAGGGATCCAGGATCTGCTGCTGGCCCCACTGGAGGCAAATGTACTGAAGCGGCGGTTGAAGATTTGGACGCAAAAATAGAAACAGAGGATGTGATCATATGGATTTATTTGAATATATGCGAAGCACCAATATGGAAAAAGAGGCTCCTCTGGCGGCGAGAATGCGTCCCCGGACACTGGATGAGGTTGTAGGGCAGGAACACATCATCGGTAAGGATAAGCTGTTGTACCGCGCCATCAAAGCAGACAAGATCAGCTCCATTATTTTCTACGGACCGCCCGGCACCGGCAAGACGACGCTGGCGAAGGTCATTGCCAATACCACCAGCGCGGAATTCCGGCAGATCAATGCCACGGTAGCCGGTAAAAAGGACATGGAAGAAGTGGTGGAAAAGGCTAAGGAACTGCAGGGAATGTACGGAAAACGTACGATCCTGTTCATCGATGAGATCCACCGTTTTAATAAAGGACAGCAGGATTACCTGCTCCCGTATGTGGAGGACGGTACGATCATCCTCATTGGTGCAACCACAGAGAATCCTTATTTTGAAGTGAACGGAGCTCTGATCTCCCGCTCGGTGATCTTTGAATTAAAGCCGATTCCAAAGGAAGCGATCAAAGAACTGTTAAAAAAAGCGGTCTACGATACGGACCGCGGAATGGGTGCCTATAACGGAACCATAGATGAAGATGCGTTAGATTTTCTGGCGGATATCTCCGGTGGAGATGCCAGACACGCGCTGAATGCCATTGAACTGGGAATTATGACTACTGAACCTTCCGCTGACGGGAAGATTCACATTACTTTGGATGTGGCACAACAGTGTATTCAGAAGAGAGCAGCACGATATGATAAAAATGGTGACAACCATTACGATACCATTTCCGCATTTATCAAAAGTATGCGGGGGTCTGACCCGGATGCGGCGGTATATTACCTGGCGAGAATGTTGAATGCAGGAGAGAGCGTGACTTTTATCGCAAGACGTATCATGATCTGTGCTTCGGAGGATGTTGGAAATGCAGATCCACAGGCACTGGTGGTAGCGGTAAATGCATCTCTGGCGGTGGAACGGGTAGGTATGCCGGAGGCACAGATCATTTTGGCTCAGGCAGTAACCTATGTTGCCACAGCGCCTAAGAGCAACCGCAGCTATGAAGCGGTATCTCAGGCAATGCAGGAGGTACATGCCACCGGAGATCTGCCGATTCCGACACACTTGCAGGATGCACATTATAAAGGAGCAGCAAAATTGGGACATGGCACAGGATATAAATATGCACATGATTATCCGAATGATTATGTGGAACAACAGTATCTGCCGTATGAACTGAGTGGCAGAGAGTTCTACCAGCCATCCGGCAACGGCTATGAAGTGAAGATCCGCGAGCATATGGCGAGAATCAAAAAAGAAGCCGCAGAGGCTTCTTCTGAAAACAAAGAATCATAAAATCAGGTACCTGATTGCGGGATTAGAACAACTCCGTAATCAGGTATTTGTATATTTCCTGGTTTTTTTTCTGCCAGTTGTCGCAGATGGCTGCGGCGGTTTCTTCCACAGGTACGGAGAGAGTAATGTCTACCAGGCTGATACCTCTGTCTTTTGCCACGAGGTGAGCTTCGTATTCGCCGGAAGTGGATTTATAATAATCTCCGAGAACAGATACTTCATTTCGAAGTGTGAATTCATTCTCGCGGAAATAGGTATCGATTTCCTGCTTGATCGTATCGCCGATGCGGTTTTCAAAGAAATTCAGAGTTTCTTTTCCTTCGGGAGTGATGGACAGATGCGTACGGTTACGGATGGATTGCGTGGCGATCATACCGGCATCGGTCAATTCGTTGATCACCTGCTGCAGCGTCAGGAAGTTGGTATATTCTTTTCCTAAAATGAAATCGCTGACCTGTGCGGCCGTGAGAGGGAAGGTGACACGATTCAGCATATAGAGCACAATGAGTTTATATAGGGTAAGCGGATCTTGTAACATAATGTCATAACAGCCTTTCTTATACAATCTTGTATTACGATCTTATATTTGATACAGGTCACCCTGACGGATGCCCTGTTTTTTCATGCGATGATGCAAAGCATTTAACACCCCACGTTTATCCAGGCTCCATTTCGGAGCGATCAGCAGATCCTTCGGCCCATCACCGGTGACACGGTGGATCACAATCTCCGGTGACAGATGAGCCAGACAGGAGATGACCAGATTCAGGTAGGCATCCAATGTCAGAACCTCAAATTTCCCGGCAACGTAATCCTCGGCCAGGTCCGTGTCTGCCAGAACATGAAGTAATTGCAGCTTGATGCCGAACGGAGAGATCCGGTTCAGATAATTTATGGTCTGAAGAACCTGTGTATCAGACTCCCCGGGAAGCCCCAAAATCGTGTGAACAATGCTGGGAATCTGTAGCGTCCTCAGATCAGCACAGGCTTTTTCGAAGCAGGATAAAGGGTAGCCTCTGCGGATATAGGAAGCGGTCTCTTCATGAATGGTCTGGAGACCAAGCTCGACCCAGAGAAATTTATCACGGTATTCTTCCTTCAGGCGAGAGAGCAGTGCCAGTACCTCCGGTCCCAGGCAGTCCGGTCTCGTGGCGATGGAGATACCGCAGATGTCCGGATGATCCAGGGCAGAACGATAGACCTCTTCCAAATACGGGAGAGGTGCGTAAGTATTGGTATATGCCTGAAAATAAGCGATCAGATCCTGTCCGATGGATTTATTGCCGAAGTTGGAAATGCCTTCCGCAATCTGTTCTTCCATCGATTTGCCGAGGATGTCTACGGCAAAATCGCCGCTGCCGCCGCGACTACAGAAGATACAGCCCCGAGTGTCCAGGGTGCCGTCCCGATTGGGACAGGACATCCGAGCATTCAGGGCTATTTTATAACATTTATGGTGAAACGTATTTTTACAATAGGAATCCAGAGAGTAGTAGGGTTTACCGTGCCAGTCTCTTGCTATGTCTGTCCGTTGCATCAGTGAATATGACTTTTCACAGCGTCAGCCACAACTTCGGCTACTTGAGGATCGAAAGCTTCCGGCATAATATTGTCGTCAGACAGCTTGTCTGCGGGAACCAGGCCTGCAATGGCTTCTGCGGCTGCCAGCTTCATTTCCTCGGTGATCTGGGTAGCGCGACCTTCCAGAGCACCCTTGAAAATACCGGGGAATGCCACCACGTTGTTTACCTGATTGGGGAAATCACTGCGTCCGGTTCCTACGACACGGGCACCGGCTGCTTTTGCTACATCCGGCATGATCTCGGGCACGGGATTGGCCATGGCGAACAGGATGGAATCGCGGTTCATGGAAGCTACCATTTCCGGTGTGACAATGTTGGGAGCGGATACACCGATGAAAATATCAGCACCCTTCAGAGCATCTGCCAGAGATCCGGTCTCGTTGTTTAAATTGGTTACTTCTGTCATTTTTTTCTGCATCCAGTTTAAACCTTCGGTGTCTTTGGATACGATACCTACTTTATCGCACATGATAATATTGGGGAATCCATAGGTCAGAAGCAGCTTCGTAATAGCTACACCGGCGCTGCCGGCACCGTTTACCACGACACGGCAGTCTTCTTTTTTCTTGCCGACTACCTTCAGGGCATTGATCACACCGGCGAGAACAACGATAGCGGTACCGTGCTGATCGTCATGAAATACCGGAATATCCAGAATCTCCTTCAGACGTTCCTCAATCTCAAAGCAGCGGGGAGCGCTGATGTCTTCCAGATTGATGCCGCCGAAGCCGGGTGCCAGATAAGTTACGGCTTTGATGATCTCTTCGGTGTCCTGGGTATCCAGACAGATGGGAACTGCATTGACATTGCCGAATTCCTTGAAGAGGACTGCCTTGCCTTCCATAACGGGCATTGCCGCATAGGGACCGATATTACCGAGACCGAGAACCGCACTTCCGTCGGAGACGACAGCAACGGTGTTTGCTTTCATGGTATATTTGTAAGCGGCTTCTTTGTCCTTTGCAATTACTTTGCAGGGTTCCGCAACACCGGGAGTATAAGCGATCGCAAGATCTTCACGGGTCTTGACGGGAGTCTTGGAGACGGTTTCCAGTTTGCCGTTCCATTTTTCGTGCATCAGTAATGCTTTTTCGTTGGTTGTCATGACAATACCTCTCTTAATTGTATTAATAGTTGATCTGTCATACAGATTTCTGTGTTTGACAGCTATTAGTAATGATATAATAGAATCGATGTCTTAGCAAGGATTTGTAAAAAAATAATTTTGGGACTTCCTATTTGAAAAAAAATATATTATAATAGACGCAGATGTTGTTTTTATATCTTTTTAATTCATCACACATCATAGGTAGATCAAGATGTAAATCCCCTTAGTTAACAGTTTTATGGACGATAATAAGGAATAGAGGAGGAGTTTATGAGAGAAAAATATGAATCATTGCCGTTAGTTCAGTTAAAAGAACTGGCAAAAGTACGCGGTCTGAAGGGTACTTCTACGATGAAAAAGGCAGAACTGGTAGAAGCTATGCTGGCAGAGGATGAGCGGCTGAAAAAAGAGGAAGAGGCTAAAGCAGCAGAGCAGAAGCAGGAGTCTGCGACAGAGACCGTCAGAAGCGAAGAACCGCAAAAGCAGGAGAGATCGGAACGTCCTGTCAGACAGGAGAGGAATTACAGACCGGATCGCAATTATCGTGGGGAGAGTGCGGAGAACGTAGGCGTGCGGAGCGAAGCCTACACCAAAGAACGTACTTTCAATCCCAATAATGTGGCATATGATGAGAGTCAGTATCCCAAGGAACTGGACAGCGGTATCGAAGCCAGCGGTATTCTGGAAGTCATGCCGGATGGCTATGGATTTATCCGTTGCGAGAATTATATGCCCGGTGAGAATGATGTCTATGTGGCACCCAGTCAGATCCGCCGTTTCGGACTGAAGACAGGAGATATTCTGAAGGGTAACAAGCGGATCAAGACCCAACAGGAGAAGTTCAGTGCGCTTTTGTTTGTTAAGAGCATTAACGGATATACCGTAGAAGAATCCTCCAAGAGAATGGCATTCGAAGATATGACTCCGATCTTCCCCGATGAGCGGATCAAAATGGAGACTCCCGGCTGTAGCATTGCTATGAGAGTTATGGATCTGGTGAGTCCCGTCGGTAAGGGACAGCGTGGTATGATCGTATCCCCGCCCAAGGCAGGTAAGACAACGCTGTTGAAGGAAGTGGCAAAATCTATTCTGCGCGGCAATCCCAAGATGCATATGCTGATCCTGCTGATCGATGAGCGTCCCGAGGAAGTTACCGATATTAAGGAAGCGATCCACGGAGATAATGTGGAAGTGATCTATTCCACTTTTGATGAACTTCCTGAGCATCATAAGAGAGTATCCGAGATGGTGATCGAGCGTGCAAAGCGTCTCGTTGAACATAAAATGGATGTCGTGATCCTGCTTGACAGTATCACCCGTCTGACCCGTGCATACAACCTGGTGGTTCCCCCCAGTGGACGTACTCTGTCCGGTGGCCTGGATCCCGCAGCACTCCATATGCCCAAGAGATTCTTCGGTGCAGCCCGTAATATGCGTGAGGGCGGAAGCCTGACAATTCTGGCGACCGCACTGGTAGAGACCGGAAGTAAGATGGATGATGTGGTATATGAGGAATTCAAAGGTACCGGTAATATGGAAATGGTTCTGGACAGAAAACTGTCCGAGAAGCGTATCTTCCCGGCAATCGACCTTGCAAAGTCCGGCACCAGAAGAGAAGACCTGCTGTTAACTCCGGAAGAGCTGGAAGCCATCAATATCATGCGTAAGGCACTTAATGGACTGAAGCCGGATGAGGCAACCGACCGGATTCTGGATATGTTTGCCCATACACGAAATAATGTGGAATTTGTGAACATGGTGAAGAAAAATCACTTTATTTAATTATCGCAAAAAATGTTAAAATAAGTCTTGCACCGTATCTCCTCTTATGGTACAATAATACCGCTGTTTGTGGTTCCATAAGCAGTGAGGATGAGAACAAGAACTTATACACGACATTTTTATAGAGAGGTGAAAGAAATGAAAGAAGGAATCCATCCCGCTTACTACCAGGCAACTGTAACCTGCAACTGTGGTAACACATTTGTAACCGGCTCCACCAAGCCCGAGCTTCACGTAGAAGTTTGCTCCAAGTGTCATTCATTCTACACTGGCCAGCAGAAATCTGCAAGAACCGATGGCCGTATTGATAAGTTCAATAAGAAATACGGTGTTAAATAAGATTGCAAGCGAACGGTTGAGGTATTCTTATCTCAACCGTTTCTTGTCGTACAGAAAGTGCTTTCCTATACGACAAAAAGGATTCTGTTTTATATTGCATTACGAGGACAAAGTTTATGGCTAGAAGGAAAAGTCGTTATTCCGGAATCGGCGGTCAGGCCGTACTGGAAGGCGTTATGATGAAAAATAAAGAAAAATACGCGGTGGCGGTCCGTAAGCCAGACGGCGAGATCGAAGTGGAAGTTGAGACTTATCAGGGGCTGGCTCACGGCAGTAAGATCAAGGAGCTTCCCTTTATCCGCGGTATTTTTAATTTCCTGGATTCTCTGCTCCTGGGAACCAGGGCGTTAAATTATTCTGCTTCCTTTTATGAAGAGGAGGACAGTAAGGAGACAAAGTTCGATAAAGCAATGGATAAAATGAGCGGCGGTAATGGAGAGAAATTATTATCCGGAATCGTAACGGTGATCTCTGTCGTACTGGCAGTGGGACTCTTCATTGTACTTCCTTATTTTATTTCATCTGTGTTTGAAAGCTTTATCCGCAATCGTTCTCTGATGTCGATCATCGAGGGTGTGATCCGTATTGCCCTGTTTTTACTGTATGTATGGGGCATCAGTGCCATGAAGGATATCCGCAGACTGTATCAGTATCACGGTGCGGAACACAAGTGTATTAACTGTATCGAAAAAGGCAGACCCCTTACGGTGCACAACGTGATGCATAGCTCCAGGCTGCACAAGCGTTGCGGAACCAGCTTTATTTTCTTTGTTATGCTGGTAAGCATTGTGCTGTTTTTCTTTATTCAGGTGGACAATGTAGCGGAGAAGGTGATCCTTCGTATTCTGCTGATGCCTGTTGTGGCAGGAATCTCTTACGAGATCATCCGCCTGGCAGGGCGCACGGACAATATCTTTATTAAGATTCTGTCGGCTCCCGGTATGTGGATCCAGCGTATGACCACCAAGGAGCCGGATGAGAGCATGGCAGAGGTAGCTATTGCATCTGTAGAAGCAGTATTCGACTGGAAGAAATATTTACAGGATACCTTCGGCTACGAAGTGGACGAGAGCTGGATGAAAGATGAGGCTTCCGCAGAGCCGGAGGATTAAGATGACCTATCGGGAATGTTACGAACAGGGCTGCCGTACCTTACAGGCAGCGGGAATCGAGGAAGCTGCACTGGATGCGAGACTTTTACTGGAAGCCGTGTGCGGTACGGACCGCAACGATCTGCTGGTGCACGGCGAACAGCCGGTGTCACCGGAAGCGGAAGAAAAGTATCTGAACTGGATCCGTCAGCGCGCGGAGCATATTCCCCTGCAGCAGCTGACTGGGGAGCAGGATTTCATGGGGCTGACCTTTGCGGTCAATGAGCATGTGCTGATCCCGAGGCAGGATACCGAGATCCTGGTGGAGGAGGTCCTTAAGGAACTCCATGACGGGATGCGTGTGTTAGACATGTGTACGGGATCCGGATGCATTCTGTTAAGCCTGCTGCATTACAGCAATGATTGTGAAGGACTGGGTGTGGATCTGTCAGCTGAGGCACTGGAAGTGGCAGGACGGAATGTCTTGAAGGTGCTTACCCCGGAAAAAGCGGAGCATGCGCATTTTTTACAGAGCGATCTGTTTGAAAAGGTGGAGGGAAAATTCGAGATCATCGTGTCGAATCCGCCTTATATCGCCAGTGCGGAAGTGGAGAAACTGATGCCGGAGGTACGGGATCATGAACCCAGGATGGCACTGGATGGTACGGAGGATGGTTTATATTTTTACCGCCGTATCATCGAAGAAGCAGGAAAACATTTGGTGAGCAGTGGAATGCTCTTTTTCGAGATCGGATATGACCAGGGACAGGCTGTATCGGAGCTGATGCGCACCGAAGGGTACTGCGAGGTACAAGTGGTGCAGGATTATGCCGGTCTGGACCGGGTAGTACTAGGGACTTATTGTGAGAGGAATTAGTTATGTTTGACAAGTTAGAGGATTTATTGATTCGTTTTGAAGAGATCATGGGCGAACTGCATGAACCCACGGTCACGAATAACCAGGAACGTTTCCGCAAGCTGATGAAGGAGCAGAGTGATCTGACTCCCATCGTGGATGCGTATACAGAGTACAAAAAGTGCAAGCAGGATATTGAAGATTCTCTTTCCATGCTGGAAGAGGAAAAAGACGAAGAAATGCGTGAGATGATCAAGGAGACGTTAAACGACAGCAAGAAGCGCGTAGAAGAGCTGGAGCAGGAGCTGAAGATCCTGTTACTGCCCAAGGATCCTAATGATGACAAGAATGTAATCGTGGAGATCCGTGCCGGTGCCGGCGGCGATGAGGCTGCGCTGTTCGCAGCGGAGATCTATCGTATGTATGTGCATTATGCCGAGAAGCAGCGTTGGAAGGTAGAGCTGATCAACGTGGATGAGATCGGTATCGGCGGTATGAAGGAAGTACAGTTTACCATCAGCGGACAGGGTGCTTACTCCAAGATGAAGTATGAGAGTGGCGTACATCGTGTACAGCGTGTGCCGGAGACCGAGAGCGGCGGACGTATCCATACCTCCACCATCAGTGTGGCGGTTATGCCGGAGGTGGATGATGACATTGATATCGTCATTGAGGACAAAGATATCCGTATCGATGTCATGAGAGCATCCGGTAACGGTGGTCAGTGTGTCAACACCACCGACTCCGCAGTACGTCTGACCCACTATCCTTCCGGAATCGTGGTATACAGCCAGACTGAGAAGTCTCAGATCCAGAACAAGGCGAAGGCATTCGCACTGTTAAAGTCCAAGCTGTATGACATCGAGCAGCAGCAGAGACACGATGCGGAAGCAGAGATGCGCCGCAGCCAGATCGGTACCGGAGACCGTTCTGAGAAAATCCGTACCTATAACTTCCCCCAGGGGCGTGTCACCGACCATCGTATCGGTCTGACCCTGTATAAGTTAGACAAGATCATGAACGGAGATATCGAAGAGATCATCGACGCCTGCATCGCAGCCGACCAGGCAGCCAAGCTGGCTAAGATGAATGAAGAATAATATTGTAAAAGAAACGGTCTTTGGCATAAGTCAAAAGACCGTTTCTTTGATTATGAGTTTTTGATTATGAATAAATAGGTTGAAAAAAGGTATAATTATGGTATAATTATGGTATAAAAGGAGGTGCGTATTATGCCGCAAATAATTCCAATTAAAGATTTGAAGAATACGTCTGAGATATCTGATATGTGTCATAAGACAGAGGAGCCGATTTATGTTACGAAAAATGGTTATGGAGATATGGTAATTATGAGCATGGAGAATTATGAGGCAACCATGAAACAAATTGCTATGTACAGAGATATCGAGATATCTGAAAAACAGATTGAGGCAGGACAGATAAAGGATGCCAGAACAGCACTTAGAGAAAAGAGGGCAAAGTATGGTTTATAAATTAAATGTTACAGAGCATGCTGATGAATTGCTTGATAAGCTTGTGTATCATTTGATTTATCGATTAAAAAATGACCAGGCAGCGAAGCATCTGTTAGATTGTATTGATGTAATCTATGACAGACTGGAGGTTAATCCATTTCAGTTCGCAGAGTGCAGAGATGCATATCTTTCCAAGAAAGGGTATCGAGAGGCTGTTGTGCCACAGATGAATTATATTATCATTTTTGATGTGAGAGGAGATGTTGTAAATGTAGTTGGTATTTTCCACCAGTTAGAGAATTATCCAAATAAATTGTAGTATTTTAAGAGGTACTTGTTCTGCAACAGGGACCAGATGCGTATCAAGGAAATTTCGCTTTGATAACATAAGGGGAAACGATGGGAAAGTATACAGCATGGAAAATGAAAGCTGCAATATGTGATGATACAGTAGAAGACGCGGAGTTCATGGAAAAACATATAAAAGAGTATTTCATGAAAAAAAGCATTCCTTATGAATGTAATGTATATCAGAGCAGTAAGGCATTGTGGTATGAAATTGAGGATGGTCAAGCGTTTGATCTGTTGTTTTTGGATATTGAAATGCAGGAATTAAATGGCTTTGAACTGGCAGCTAAAATTCAGGAAACAGCACCGGATATTCTGATCATCTTTGTGTCTGCTTACGAGAGTTATGTGTATAAATCATTTGAATTCCGACCATTTCGTTTTATTCCGAAGCAACAAATGGAAAGCATGATCACACAGGCACTGGAGGCAGTATTCAGGGAAATTGTATCACGTACCTCAGAGGTTTATATTGCAGAAAACCAACAGGGTATAGAAAAAATACCATTTAGAAAAATTGTATATATTTGGAGAGAAGGTAAGTATTTATATATTGAAAAGACGGATGCTACCAGGTGTAAGGTAAGAAGCTCCTTAAAAAAGATATCGGAGAAATTACCGGAAGATGAATTTGTATGGGTGGATCGGGGATATTTGTGTAATTTATATCATGTGAAACAGATCAAAGATAACCAAATGGTTTTATCTACGGGGCAGCAATTGTACATCGGAGAACGACGGCTGGCGCAATTAAAACATCGAATAATGGAATATTGGCAGGCAGGTACGGATAATGGGAAATGGAGTACAAATGATTAAAATTCTGTGGAGCATACACAATTCGGCATGGCTTTTGATATGGATGGATATGCTTTTTGATCGGAGAAAATACATAGATTCAGATAAAAAATTTATTTTAACAATATTATTATCGGGAATGCTATGGTATGGTCTGCAAAAGTATTTGTCGTGGATTCCGTTACTGTTACTTCTTACTATTTTAGGATACCTGTTATGGAATGGCTCTGTGGAAAAAGTGGCATCCCTTGTAGTCAGTTATGTTTTTATCTGGACTGTTTTACTGGGACTGGTGGAACATTTCTGGACAAATGCGGAATTTTGTGCGCAGGCAGGATGGATGATAATAAATGGTATATTGATATCGGCTATAAGACATAAAGGAATAGGAAAAACTTTTACAGCGTTGAATCTGTTGAAAACATTTGGCATTGCTTTCTTCAGTACAGCATTTCTGTGTGATTTTTTCATGGATATGATTTATGGAAATGCAATTCAGAATTATGTTTTCCTGTCCTGCCTGGTGAGTCTGCTTCTTATGGTATATTTTTACTTCCGCCAATCGCAACTGAAGATGCAAATCTCTGTATTAGATACACAATATGATCTGATTGAGAGCCAATATGTCAGAGCACAGAATTTTTATGCAGAAAATGCGAAACTGTACCATGATATCAAACATCACCTGCGAGCGCTGGAGAGACTTCTGCAAAATGGTGATCAGAGAGAAGCTTTATCATATATAGAGAGCGTGCAGGAACCGCTACAGTGTAAAATGATTCCGGTACATACAGGCGTAGATATTGTAGATACTGTAATTTATGAAGCAAAAGAGAAAGCAGAACAGCGTAATATTCTTTTGGTGGTCGAAACACCGATTCTTCCGTCAGGGCTAAAACTGGAGGATAGAGAATTTTGTGTATTATGTGCCAATTTATTGAACAATGCATTGGAAGCAGCAAAAGAACAAATCAGATTGAATATTGCGATAACAGCAGGGTTTCTTGTAATTGAAATGAAGAATGACTATAAGGAAAAACCATTGGTTAAAAATAATCATTTTGTATCTGAGAGAGAGCAGGATTCATTAGCGCATGGCTGGGGAATGAAGATTATTGAACAAATCGTGGGAAAATATCAAGGAGAGTTGTCAATCAGGGTTGATATGCAGGTAAGTATTAAAATATTGTTGGACGTGCAATAATTGGTGGTCAGATTTCTGCTTTTTGTGGACAAATTATGATAATAATAAAAAAATAAATTATTATAAAAAAGAACGAAAGAGTAACAAAAGTCTACAAAATTAGAAGGAGAATCTTATGATGAAAATCAAGGAAGCTGTTAAATGTGTGCCTGTGATCTTAGGATATTTTTTGTTAACTGAGATTGGCAAAATGATAGAGTTTTGGATTTTTATGGCACATCAAACGGAAAGTGATTTATATGAGCAACAATGGAGTTGGATCACTATGCCGGAAAGCCGGCTCTTTCAGATCCCGGGAAAAACAGGACTGTTGTTTACTGCATTGACAGCAGTTGTGCTATGTATGTTAGCTCATGGGAAAGACTTCCGTGTGGGACAGTTGAAAAAGATTCAGGAAACACTACAAATAAATTGGAGAAAAATATTGTTTCAGGCAATACTGATCGTGGGTGTAGTATTGGGAATGTCGTATACCAGATTCCTGGATCGCATTGCCTCTGTTATATCCATGAAAGATATTTATTTCTATATCAGCGGAACCGGTGCACTTGCCGGAACACAGATACTTGAAAATATAGCTGAAAGGTTTTCTACTCTCGTCACATTTCATGAACCCGATTTGTGGACAATTCCATTTTCCTTTTTAGTATTTGAACTATTAAGAGTTTGCTTTGACTCTAAAATGACACTAACTTAAGAAATATATGAAGAGGATGTAGAAGATCACAAAAATATAGATGAAATAGTCGATGGGATGTGATAAAATGACGCTATCTTTCTGACAAATGGAGGAATTACGGAATCATGGAAAAACACATCCTGTGCAATGGAGATTCGAATACTCACGGGCACTGTACCGATCCGGCGGAGGAGATTGTAACGGCAACAGAGGCAGACCTGCCCCGGATCCTGGAGATCTATGACATCGCCAAAGCTTACATGCGGGCAAGCGGCAATCCAAACCAGTGGAACGGAACCTATCCGGATCCGGAGACGCTGCGGACAGATATAGAGAAACAGCGGCTGTATGTGTATAAAAAGGACGGACGCATTCATGGGGTATTCATGCTTTTGCTGGAGGAGGAACCAACCTATGCCTATATTGAGGATGGCAGCTGGCGGGAGGAGACCCCTTACGGCACGATCCATCGCCTGGCAGGAGACGGAGAAGTGAAGGGACTGTTTGCAAAATGTGTTGCTTTTTGTGAGAGAAAGGTGAAATATCTGCGGGCCGATACGCATTTCGATAATCACACCATGCAGCGCTTATTAGAGAAGAACGGCTTCGAACGCAGAGGCATTATTTACCTGAAAAACGGAGATTCACGCATCGCCTATCAGAAATAATGCACAACACCTGACCGATTTCTTATGAGCAATATTCACGAAAATAATCAGAAACGCCGAAAGATACTGACATTTCGGCGTTTTTTCTGTTAAAATAAGGATATACTATTGGTAGTAAACGGAAATTGTGTTTTGCATTTTTCTGCAGTTGGCAGAGGAAAGGAAGGTTAAGGTGTTTCAGAAGGGCGAACGTGTAGTATGTGGCAGTAAGGGAGTCTGTGTGGTGGAAGAGATCACGACATTAGACATTGCGGGAGTGGATAAGAAGAGAGAGTATTATATTTTAAAACCTCTGTATCTGTCCTCCAGCACGGTATATATTCCGGTGGATACGGCGGAAGGTTCCATGCGTAAAGTGCTTGCGCACGAGGAAGCGGAGAATCTGATCCACAGGATCCCGGAGATCCCGATGATCACCATTGCCAATGATAAGCTGTTAGAGCAGGAATACAAGAATTGCTTAAAGACCAGCAGCTGTCAGGATCTGATCCGGATCATCAAGACGATCTACCTGCGGAAACGTGCCAGAAAGGAAGCGGGACGTAAGGAGACAGCAGTGGATGCCAGATATTTTCGTATTGCAGAGGATCATCTGTATGGAGAACTGGCGGTAGCTTTAGATATGTCCAGAGAAAATGTGGAAAGCTATATAAATACCTCTTTACAATCCGTGTGAAAAGGTCTATGATATCAACATAAGTCCTAAAGCAACAGATTTTAAGATCAGAAAACGTTGAAGAGAAGAGTAGGAAGCATAGAAAGGCACCAGAGAGAACCGCCCTGTTATTAGGAACAGGAGCTGTGAGCGGTTTTGCCGGATGCGGACGAAGACCATCTCCGAGTGGCTTTAATACAGCCCGGCAGCTCCCGTTACGAGCAAATGAGTGGCAGTTATTTTTAATAAAATAATTGCAATCAGGGTGGAACCGCGTGTGATACGTCCCTTGCAGATTGTTGCAAGGGACTTTTTTGTGACTTTTCAGCAAAACTCTGAAAGAGCGATTTCGCGAATGGAGATTCTGAATAGTTTAGAAAACAACAAAAAGGAGAACGAAAATGGTAAATTTTAAGGAAGACGAAAGACTTTCAACGCTCAATCATTCCTGCGCACATGTTATGGCACAGGCAGTAAAGCATCTGTACCCTCATGCAAAATTCTGGGTAGGACCTGTGGTAAAAGAAGGATTCTATTATGATATCGATCTCGGCAACGATGTAGTCAATGATGAAGTGATCGCTGCCATCGAAAAAGAGATGAAGAAGATCTGTAAGGAAGGCAAGAAAATCTACAGAAGAGAAGTTTCCAAGGCAGAAGCCATGGAAATGTTCAAGGATGATATGTACAAGCTGGATCTGATCAGCAATCTGGAAGACGGCAACATCACTGTATACGATCAGGGTGATTTCACCGATCTGTGCCGTGGACCTCACGTAGACAACACCAAGCTGTGCAAGAACTTCAAACTGGTAAAGCATTCCGGAGTATATTGGAAGGGCGATGCCAGCAACCACGTAATGCAGCGTATCTACGGTGTCTGCTTCCCTACCGCAGAGGAACTGGAAGCACATCTGAAAGAGCTGGAAGAGGCCAAAGAGCGTGACCACAGAAAGATCGGCAAAGAGATGGAACTGTTCATGACCGATGATCTGGTAGGCCGTGGACTTCCCATGTTCCTTCCCAAGGGTTACACCGTATGGCAGGAGCTGGAGAATTATATCAAGGATAAAGAGAGAAGACTGGGCTATCTGCACGTTATGACTCCCTGTGTCGGTACTGTGAATCTGTACAAAACTTCCGGTCACTGGGATCACTACAAGGAGAACATGTTCCCTCCCATGGAAGTAGAAGGAGAGTCCTTCGTACTGCGTCCCATGAACTGCCCTCACCATATGATGATCTACGCTAACACGCAGCATTCTTACAAAGATCTGCCTATCCGTATCGGTGAGATCGCGCATGATTTCCGTTTTGAAGCCAGCGGTACCCTGAAGGGTATCGAGAGAGGCAGACATTTCTGCCAGAACGACGCCCATCTGTTTGTAACACCGGAGCAGATCGAGTCCGAGTTCTCCAATGTAGTAGATCTGATCTTCAATACCTACAAGGATTTCGGTATTACCGATTACAGATGTGTCCTGTCCCTGAGAGATCCGGAGGACAAGGTAAAATATCACGATGACGACGAAATGTGGAACAATGCAGAGGACGCTCTGCGCAAGGTTCTGAACGACCTGGGCATTGAGTACACCGAGGAGATCGGTGAGGCTGCATTCTACGGACCGAAGCTGGATGTAAACGTAAAACCTGCGGTAGGTAACGAGTACACCCTGTCTACCTGTCAGCTGGATTTCTGCCTGCCTGCTAAGTTTAATCTGACCTATGTGGACAAGGATGGACAGAAGAAGACTCCCGTGGTCCTGCACAGAGCAATCTTAGGATCTCTGGACAGATTCATGGCTTATATCCTGGAGGAGACCAAGGGTAACCTGCCTCTGTGGCTGGCTCCCGTACAGGCAATGATCCTGCCGGTCAAGAACGACGACGAGGAGCTGAATGCCTATGCGCATGATCTGTACGGTTATCTGCTGGACAATAACATCAGAGCGGACATCGATGAGCGAGCAGAGAAGCTGGGCTACCGTGTAAGAGAAGCACAGGTGAAGAAGATCCCTTACCTGGTCATCTTAGGAAAACAGGAAGCACAGGACGGCACCGTAAGCTATCGTCTGCATGGACAGCAGAACACCACTACGGTATCCAAAGACGAATTCCTGGCTATGTTAAAGGATGAGATCGCAACCAAGAAGCTGAGCAAGTAATTTGGCAGTCAGATAAAAGAAAAACATGAAAAAGCGTCACTTCCCATAGAAATGGGGGTGGCGCTTTATTTATTTCTTATGGGCAACAAGATGAGCCAGTGGCATCTCGAATTTTATAAAAAACCAGTAAAAGGAATAAGAATTTCAAATCTGCACAGACTATCCATGACGCGTGGCGGGACTGCATCGGCTCTTTTGCCGCGTGTCCTCTTTTAAAATTTTTAAAA
>ERZ1034984.183-NODE-183-length-69950-cov-5.411274_pt1 | contig 69950 bp, 61 predicted proteins | sample MGYA00520589_ERZ1034984 | MGnify/ENA primary metagenome ERZ1034984 (study PRJEB33766, sample SAMN09781790) | gut metagenome | biome: gut microbiome | host: Homo sapiens | place: Madagascar | study: EMG produced TPA metagenomics assembly of the PRJNA485056 data set...
GACGCGAACATCGCCGCCATCAAAGCCGCTGGCGAAGACCACCCAGCGCCAAGCGTCCCCCAGGTCACACTCATCGCCCTCGGCAAAGCCCTCGGCATCCCGGCAGAAAACCGAAACGGCACCGTCTACGCCCCAGTCCGCGCCCTCTGCGAAGCGCTGGGATTTGACGTCGAGTGGAAAGACGGCGAGGTAATGATCGCGTAGCGCAAATGATTAATGAGCCGCTTCGCGGGAACGCATCGCTGCGCTCGCGTTCAATGATTAATGATTAATTATGGAATGCTTTGTCCCTGACGGGCCAAAGCGAAAAATTTCCAGCCTTGCGCACGCTCGCAGGTAAAATAAAAAGGCTAGAGTCGATGCGACGCGCCAGCGGCGTATCGATCTCTAGCCAACATCAATTACTAATTAAACATTAATCATTACTAATTTGAAACCATTAATCTGCAAAGCAATCACACCTGTGGGTGTGGGTGTTCGCGATAGGCGGCGAGCTTTTCTTCAATTTTCTTCACAGTCTCGTCGCTGACGATGTGCTCAATGCGGCAGGCGTCTTCCTCTGCCGTTTCCTCGGAAACCCCGAAGATCTCTGTGAGCATATCCTTGAACAGCTGGTGACGGCTGGCGACGCTTTCTGCCTTGGCGAGGCCTTCGTCGGTAAGGTGAACGAACTTGCGCCCATCCATGTAGACGAGCCCTTTCTCGCTGAGGATCTTCATGGCGCGGCTGACGCTTGGCTTGGAATAATCAAGGTCGCGCGCAATGTCGATGCTGCGCACCTGTCCGAGCTGTTTTTGCAGACGCAATATGGTCTCCAGATAGTCTTCGCCGGATTCATATATTTCATTATTCATCGGGGATCATCCTTTCCTCTGCCTGATTTCCAGGACCTCTGCCCGGCTCGGCGCTTTTTTGCGGCGCACGAGAGCAATGACAATGCTCGCCACGATGGCGACAATGCACACCACCTGCGCCATGCGCAGCGGCCCGAGCATGAGGCTGTCTGTGCGAAATCCTTCTATAATAAAGCGACCCACAGAGTAGTAGACAAAATACAACAATGCGATATCGCCTTCTTTTAGTTTAGGGCTTCGCGACGCTAAAATCAATAGGAAAAATCCGATGATGTCCCAGATGCTCTCATAGAGAAAGGTCGGATGGCGATACGCGCCGTCGATATACATCGCCCAGGGAACGACGTCGGGACTGACCTCGTAGCCGTAAGCCTCCTGGTTGAAAAAATTTCCCCAGCGGCCGATGGCCTGGCCCAGGATGAGATAGGGCGCGATGATGTCCAATAGCTGCCAGATGCGCAGCCGGTAATGCCAGGCGCAGACGGCGCAGGCGAGGATCCCGCCGATGACGCCGCCGTGGATGGCAAGCCCGCCGTGCCAGGTGGCGATGATCTCCAGAAGGCTCTTGTCGCGGTAATAGTCCCACTCGAAAACGACGTAGTAGGCGCGCGCGCCGACGATGGCGCAGATGATGACGGCGATGACGAGGTTTAAGAAATGGTCCTCATTGATGCCCTGGCGCTTGGCTTCGCGCAAAGAGCCCCAGACGCCGATAAGGAAGGCTGCGGCGATGAGGATGCCGTACCAGTGCACGGCGATGGGGCCGAGGTGAAATGCGATCGGATCCATCGTCGCTCCTCAGGCGCGGAGCTGCCCCTGGCAGTCGCGTTCGAGGGCGGCGACGATCTTGTCCATTTCGGCCTGCACGAGGTCGTCGGTGAGGGTCTGGTCGTCGGCCTGGAAGGTCAGCGAGAAGGCGACAGACTTCTTGCCGGCGCCCACCTGCAGCCCTTCGTAGATGTCGAAGACGCTGATGGCCTTGAGATACGCTGGCTCAGCGCTGCGGATGGCAGCCTCGAGCTTGCCAACCTCCATGGCTTTGTCGACGACAACGGCGAGGTCGCGTGGCACAGCTGGATAGATCGGCGTTGGCTGGTACACTGGCACCACTTCGCCGATGCCGATGAGGGCGTCAAGGGCAAATTCCGCTGCGAAAACAGGCGCCTTGAGGTCGTAGTTTTTCACAACGAGCGGATGCAGCTCGCCGAAGATGCCGGCGTAAACATCGCCGATGTAGAGGGCGGCGGTGCGGCCTGGGTGCCAGGTTGGGTCGCCGGTCACAGCTTCCACGTGCCAGTCTGTGATGTGCAGCGCAGCGAGGAGATTTTCCACGATGCCCTTGAGGTAGTAGAAATCGTAGGCCTTCTGGCTGCCCTGCCAGTCGCGCGGCGTCTGGCCGGTGAGGCCGATGACGAGGTGCTGCTCTTCGTGGGCGAGGTTGTCCATGGTCAGCGCGTGATCACTGGAGAAAACAGAGCTGGCTTCAAAGAAGGCGAGATCCTGCTGGTGATGGTGCACGTTTGCAGCGATGGTGTCGAGCAGGCATGGCAGGAGGCTCGTGCGCATGACGCTGATCTCTTCGCTGAGCGGATTGGAGATGGCAATCTGGTTGCGGCGCACGTCGTCTGCAGCCAGGCGCAGCAGGTCGCTGTGCTTTGGATGGACGAAGCTGTAGGTGACGATCTCGTCGAGACCGAGACCAGCCAGCGTGTTTTTGATATGGTCGGTCAGGCGCTGCGCCGGCGTCAGCACACCAGGATTGGTGGCGCCGTATGGCAGGGTTTCCGGAATGTTGTCGAGGCCGTAGAGGCGCGCGATCTCTTCGATCAGGTCCTCCTGGATGGAAATATCCGGACGGTGGCTAGGCACCTTCACAGTGAGGCCGTCGGCGTCTTCCTCGAGGATCTCAAAGCCGAGATCGAGGAGATAGCCGCGCATCTCCGCAAATGGAATGTCGGTGCCAAGAACGTCGTTGGCCTTCTGATACTTCATGCTGACGACGACTGGCTCGTGCTTCGTTGGGTATTCGTCGATCTGGCCCTGCACCAGCGTCGCGCCGGCAGTCTGCACCATGAGATCTGCTGCGCGCCAGCCAGCCAGCGGCGTGGTCGTGATGTCGAGGCCCTTTTCGTTGCGCTGGGCTGCTTCTGTGCGCAGATTCAGCGCCACCTCTGTGCGGCGGACGTTGTGGGCGTTGAAGCAGGCGGATTCGATCATGACCTCAGTGGTGGTATCTTCGATCTCGGTGTTTTCGCCGCCCATGACGCCGGCAATGCCGATGGCGCGCTCGCCGTCGCAGATCAGGAGCATCTCATCGGTGAGGGCGCGGTCCTGACCGTCGAGGGTGGTGATGTGTTCACCAGGGGCGGCGGTGCGCACAATGATCTCCTGCCCGGCGAGGGTGGTGTAGTCATAGGCGTGCAGCGGCTGGCCGAGCTCCATCATGACATAGTTGGTGATGTCGACAAGGTTGGAGATTGGGCGCATGCCGGCGCACTGCAGACGGTGCTCCATCCAGATCGGCGAGCGGCCAACCTTCGCACCAGTGACCATGGTGCCGGTGAAGCGGTGGCAGAGCTCCGGCGCCTGGATCGTGACCTTCATCTTGCCATTGATCTCGTCGCCTGCGGTGGTGGTCACCTCGATCGGACGCACCGGTTTTTTCAGGAGCGCACCGACTTCGCGGGCAATGTTGTAGACGCTCAGGCAGTCGGAGCGGTTTGGCGTCAGGTCCACGTCGAGAACCCAGTCGTTCATGCCCAGGTAGTCCATGACATCGGCGCCCAGCGGCGCATCCTCCGGCAGCACGCGGATGCCGTCCTTGTCTGCTGGAGCAACGAGGTCCTCGTCAACACCGATCTCCTGCATCGAGCAGATCATGCCGTTGGATTCTTCGCCGCGCAGCTTCGTGGCAGTGATCACAACATCGCCAGGGAGCGTCGCGCCAACCTGCGCGAACATCACCTTCTGACCGGCGGCCACGTTTGGCGCGCCGCAGACAACCTTGATCACATTCTCGCCGTCGGTGGTGACGGTGCAGCAGTGGAGATGGTCAGAGTTTGGATGATCCTCACAGGTCAGCACCTTTGCCACGACGACGTTCTTGACGCCCTTGTTCGTTGGCTCCACGCCAGCGATCTCCACACCGGCACGGGTGATGATCTCTGCCAGCTCCTCGGCAGATGGTTCGATATCAACGTATTCTTTTAACCAATTATATGAAACTAACATGCGGACCTCCTATTAGAATTGCTTGAGGAAACGTTCGTCGTTGGCGAACAAGAGACGCAGATCATTGATGTCGTAGCGCAGCATCGCGATACGCTCAACGCCCATGCCAAAGGCAAAGCCCGTGACCTTCTCCGGATCGTAGCCGCCAGCGCGGAGCACGTTTGGATGCACCATGCCGCTGCCGAGGATCTCCAGCCAGCCCGTGCCCTTGCAAACGCGGCAGCCCTTGCCGCCGCAGGCCACACAGCTGATGTCAACCTCCGCCGATGGCTCCGTGAACGGGAAATAGCTTGGGCGCAGACGGATCTTCACATCCTGGCCAAACATTTCACGCGCAAACGCCAACAGCACGCCCTTGAGATCGGCCATCGTGATGTGCTCGTCGACCAGGAGCCCTTCGATCTGGTGGAACATTGGGCTGTGAGTCGCGTCGTCGTCGCGGCGATACACACGGCCCGGTGCGATGATCTTGACCGGCAGCTTGCCGTTCATTTTTTCCATCGCATGCACCTGCACGCCAGAGGTCTGAGTGCGCAGCACCACCTTGTCGTTGATGTAGAAGGTGTCCTGCATATCGCGCGCCGGATGATCCGGTGGCAGATTCAGCGCCTCGAAGTTGTAGTAATCGCTTTCGATTTCCGGCCCTTCCGCAACCTCAAAACCGAGGCCCGTGAAGATGCGCTTGGCATCGTTGACAACCTGAGTCAGCGGGTGCAGATGGCCCTGAGGCATGCTCGTGCCAGGGAGCGTCACGTCCAGCGTTTCGCCGGCAAGCTTCGCCTCCAGGGCTTTCGCGCGCAGCTCCTCGCTCTTTTCCTCCAGCGCCTGGCTGATCGCGTCACGCACCGTGTTGGCGAGCTCGCCGATGACTGGGCGCTCCTCCTTCGAGAGCTTGCCCATGCCCTTCAAAATAGCAGTCAGCTCCCCTTTTTTGCCGAGGTATTTGACACGCAGGTCGTTGATCTTATCCAGGTCGTCCTGAGCCTTGATGGCTTCCAGAGCAGCCTCCTTGATTTGCATTAAAGCGTCTTTCATTGTCTTCCTCCTTCAAAATTAAAAAGCACGCCCATCCCCAAGGGACGAGCGTGCCGTGGTACCACCCTAATTATCCGCGAGTGTTCCCCCGCAGATCACTTGTCGCGTTAACGCCGCCAACGCCATCCCCTACTCTGTTCAGGGACAGATACTCCCGGGCGAAATCCAGACACCTGCCGCTTCGAGAATGCTCTCAACCCCGCATCCCTCTCTGTGCAAAGCCACGCAAGCCGGCTCCCGTTCTTCGTATGGTTGTTGTTTCATTAGACAGCTTTCATTATAAAAGAAAGGCACACAGTTGTAAAGAGGTTTTCTAGCGACTCCTCTCTTCCAGCAGCCAGTCGATCAGATTTTCAGCACGAATACCCTCATAAGATGTGACAAAGCTGCGATCCATCGAAAGCACCAGCTTTTCGTAATTATCCGGGATCAATTCCAGCGGGCGCAGCTCACGCGCGCGCGTTTCCGGCACAAGCATGCTCTCTGTCACTTGGATATAGATTTTTTCATCCGGCTTTTCTGCAACGAAATCCACTTCTGTCTCACCGACCTTGCCGATGTATACGCGGTAATCTCGCCGCAAAAGCTCAAGATAAACGATATTTTCCAATACATGGCCACGGTCAACATCGCGGTAGCCCAAGAGCATATTGCGAAAGCCCATATCGATCAGATAATGCTTGCCCAATGTTTTCAGCAGCTGCTTTCCTTTCACATCATAACGCCCGACAGAAAAAACAATATACGCATTGCGCAGCATCTCAATGTAACGCTCCACAGTCCTGCCAGCAACCTGCTTGCCGCGTCCGCTCATAGCATGGCCCTCGCTGGCAAGAATGGCGCCGATGTTATTCGGCGAGGTGATGCTACCGATGTTCGAGCAGAGGAACAGCATAATCTTCTGCAGCATGATCTGATCTGCCTGCGGATTACGCTGCAGGATATCACGCAACACAACCGTTGAATAGATGCCTTCCAACGCCTGCATGCTTTGTGTTTCGTTAAACTGATACTCGCGCAGCACCGGCATGCCGCCAAACTGCAGATAGCGTTGAAATTTTTCTTCCATCGTCATCGGTGACGGAAAATCATAAAAATCCAGAAATTCTCTGAAAGACAGCGGCAGCACGCGAATCTCCACATAGCGACCAGAAAGCAGCGTGGAAAATTCCGTCGACATCAGGTAGGCGTTGGAGCCTGTGATATAAATGTCCACATCGTAGTCCAGGCGAAACGATTCAATCGCCTTCTCCCAATGCTCAACCACCTGCAGCTCGTCAAAAATCAGATACGTTCGCCCATGCTCAGGGATCTGCTCGCTCACATAATCGTACAACGTCAGCGCATTTATCAGATCGCGATAGCGCAGCGATTCCAGATTCATGTGAATAATGTTTTCCCGGGGCACACCTTGCCGCAGCAGATAATCGTGAAACAGATCCAGCAGCGACGATTTGCCCGAACGCCGGATACCTGTCACAATCTTGACAAGATCCACATCCTTGTGCTCAATCAAGCGCTGCACATACGTTGGTCTGTCGATCAATGTTTTCATCGGCGATCCTCCTCTCTTCCATCATTATAACAAATCGCCCATCGCTGGCAAGAAGTTTTCGACTTTCATGTCAAAAACTTTCATTTTCCAAAGAGTTTTCGACTTCCATATCAAAAACTTCGCGCGCATTCTGGCGAAAAATAACATTGCGAGATACGCGCATCCGTCGTAAACTATAAGTATCAATTTAAACTAAGGAGTGACCCTCATGTTACACGAATTCACTTTCCCATCCTACAACGAACGCGACAAGGTACAGGCCTGGATCTATGTGCCGGCGACAGATCCCGTCGGCATCGTGCAGCTGGTGCATGGTTTTGGCGAGCATTCCCGCCGCTATTTCCACATGATCGTGCGCTATCTGGAAGCAGGCTTCATCGTCGCTGCCGATGACCACGTCGGCCACGGCAAAACAGCTGAGCTGAACGGCACCTGGGGCGACTGGGGCGACAAAGGTCCGGAAACGATGGTTGAGGACGAAAAACGTCTGATGGACATCGTCAAGGAAAAATATCCAGATCTGCCATACTTCTTCTTCGGCCACAGCATGGGCTCGGTGATCACGCGCCAGTTCGTCGCCCGCTATGGCGCAGAGCTGGCCGGCGCGACGATCTGCGGCACCTGCGGCAGCGTGCCAAAAATGGCAGAAGCGCGTCCCGTGATCGAACAACTGGTGGCCGACGGCAAAGGCAACGAAGCATCGCCAGAAGCAACAGTGGCAATGATGGGCTGGATGAGCGAACGCATTCCAGACGCCAAGCTGGGCAACGAATGGATCTGCCACGATCCTTATGTACAGGTCGACCACGCCAACGATCCGTTCGACGGCTTCACAAAGCCAACGCTGAACAAATCCCTGCTCGATTTCATGAAGATGATCGACGACATCACCGGCATTCAGTGGGCAGAGCGCGTGCCAACAGAACTGCCAATCTATTCCATCGCCGGCGACGAAGATCCGTTCGGGCTCTACGGCCAGGGCGTTTACGAAGCATCCAACTGGCTCGCCGACACCGGTCACGACATCACAACGCTCGTCTACCCAGGCTATCGCCACGAGATCCACAACTACGCCGATCTCAAGGACGAAGTTTGCGACGGCGTCATCGAATTCATGCTCGATGCCATCGCTGATGACATGATGGAATAATACACACAGCAAACAAGCTCCGAGAAAACTGCGCGTTCTCTCGGAGCTTGTTTTATTGTATGCAGATTTTCTTTTACATACTGTCCATTTTTCGTTCCACGGCCAGTTGGATGAGGCGTTCGGCCAGGTGGCGGTTGCGCACGAGCAGCGGCCCGTGAAAATAGGAACAGAACATGTTCTTATAGATGGCGCCCTCGGAGTGATCTTCGCCGTTGTTGCCGTGGCCGCTGACGACGGTGCCGAGGGGTTTTTCGCCCTCGCCGAGGAAGGTACGGCCATTGTGGTTCTCAAAGCCGAGGTAGGTTTCGCCAAATTCGTCGTTACGAATCTCGATGTCGCCGATGAAGCGCTGGAGATTTTCCTGATGCAGGGTGTAGTGCGGCAGGGCGCCGAGGCCCTGAACGCGCTCGCCCTGAGCGGTGTCGTAATACTGGCCGACGAGCTGATAGCCACCGCAGATGGCCAATCCTACGCCGCCGCGCTCAATGTATTTGACGAGCTCGTCGCGCTTGGACGGAAGGTCTTTGGCGATGACTTTCTGCTCGTGGTCCTGTCCGCCGCCGATGAAAAGAAGGTCAAAATCGTCGGCGATGAAGGGCTCCTTCAGGCTCACCAATGTTGTCTCAACCTCGAGGCCTTTCTGGCGGGCGAGGTATTGCAGCATGAGCAGGTTGCCGTTGTCGCCATAGGTGTTGAGCAGATTTCCGTAAAGATGACAGATGCGCAGTTTCATATTGCCATGCCCTCCTTGAGATAGCCTTGTTCGGCGAATGTGTGGCGCAGATCAAGGGTCGCTGTGTAGGTGGCGAGGATGTAGACCTTGTCGGTCGGCGCTGCGGCGATCCAGTCTGCGATGTGGGTGAGATCCTGGTCGATGTGCTGCTCATCCAGCGGCAGTCCGGCGATCTCGAAGCGGGTGGAAAGCTCGGCAACGCGGATGCCGGAGAGGAACACAGGGCGTCCGTGGGTGATCTGAACGAGCTTTTCAAAGTCGCCGTCCCAGATCCAGCTGACGTCGGTGCCGTCGGCTGGGCGGTCGTTGAGCAGGCTAACGAGAGAGAACGGCGCAGGATCGGTGGCGAGCATCTCGACGATCTGGTTGAAGCCGACGGGGTTTTTGATGAGGTTCATGACGACGTCCTTGCCAGCGATGTTGATGTGCTCCTGACGGCCGAAGACGCGCTTGGCGGCGTCAAAGCCGCGGCGGATGTAGTTGTCCTCGATGCCGAAATGCTTGGCAACGCTGGCTGCTGCGAGGGCGTTATAAATATTGTAGAGCCCGGCGATCGGCAGCTCGTAGTCGGTGCCGTCGATGGCGAAACGTGAGGATTCTGGCGTAAGCTCGCCGATGGCGGTAACAGCGTGGGCGAGCTCCGGCCGCTTGAAATCGCAGTACGGGCAGTAGAATTTGCCGAGGTTGGAATAGGTCAGGAGCTTGTAGTGCAGGATGTTGTCGCAGTTCGGGCAGAGAATGCCGTCGGTGTTGTAATGGGCCTGCTGCTCGCGGTCCTCCTCGTGGGCGAAGCCAAAATATTCCACAGGGTTGTCAACCTTGACGCTGGAAAAGATCGGCAGATCGCCGTTGGCAATGATGGTGGCCTCTGGCACCTGGGTGGCGCCGTCGAGCATGAGCTGGTAGGTGGTGTAGATCTCGCCGTAGCGGTCCATCTGGTCGCGGAAAAGATTGGTGAAGACGATGACTTCCGGGCGAATGTAACGCGTCACATGCTTGAGGGTCGCTTCATCGACTTCGAGGACGGCGTATTTTGTCCCGACCTTCTGCTTTGGCGCGCCGAGGAAGCAGGAAATGATGCCCTGCAGGAGGTTGGCGCCGGTGGGATTGGTGAGAACCTGGCCGTATTTTTCCTGGAAGATCTTCGTGATGAAGGAGGTCGTCAGGGTTTTGCCGTTGGTGCCGGTGACGATGACGGTGCAATAGTCCTTAGCGAGGGTGGCGAGAATATTTGGATCGAGCTTGAGGGCGACCTTACCAGGCATGCTGGAACCGCCGCTGCGGGTTTTCTCGAGGATGGTTTTGGTGGCTTTGCCGGCGGTTTTGGCCAGCGTGGAACGGATGCTCATTCTTGGGCCTCCTTTTCTGTGGTTGGTTCCTCAGCGAGGATCTTACAGCCGACGACGGCTGCGATGTCTGACTGGATCTGGTCGGTGAGGGATTGGGTGTCGCGCCCTTTGTACGCCTCCGGCAGGATGGCCGGCAGGAAGGTGACGGTGACGGGCAGCGGCTTGAAGAAGAAGCTGCCGCGGGGCAGGACATTGATGGTGTTTTCGATGGCGAAAGGCACGATGGCAGCGCCGGATTTGGTGGCGATCTTCAGGCTGCCAGGCTTGAACGGACGCATGTCGCCGTTGTCGGAGCGGGTGCCTTCCGGGAAGATGCACATGCCGTGGTCGTATTTTTTCAGGAGCTTCGCTGCCGAGAGGATGATTTCCAGAGATTTGCGAGATTCTGTGCGCGGCAGGAAATAGCTGCCGAGATCGGACACCCAGCGCGAAAAGACAGGGATGCCGTCGAGTTCTTCCTTGCAGATGAAGGCCGATGGGCGCGGAATCGCAGCGAGCATGACAGGCGGATCGGCCATGCTCTGGTGGTTGCCGACATAGAGCACAGAGCCCTCTTTTGGCACGTTTTCTGTGCCTTTGACGGTGAGCTTGACGCCGAGGAGCTTGACGCCGACGCGGGCGAGATGGTTGGCGAAGGCCCAGATGTAGCGCTGGGCTTCTTCGAAGCGGTCCTCAGCGATGAGGCGTTCCACCTTGGCGCGCAGCGGCAGCCGGATCACAAGCACAGCGCCAAACCAGAGATAGGTGAAGATATTTCGCAGAATGGTCATCCCGCTCACCCCTTAAAGCTGTCTTTGAGGCTGCAGGTTTCGTTGAGAACGATCCGCTCTGGCGTACTATATTTGCTGTCGACGCAGAAATAGCCGTTGCGCAGGAGCTGATAGGTCTGGCCCGGCGCAGCGTCCTGCATGATCGGCTCGAGCTTGACATGTTCAAGCACCTCCAGGCTGCCCTGGTTGAATTGATCGACGATGTTTTCAGCGGTGGATTCAAAATCCAACAGGTCGCTGTAAAGATGAGCGGTGGCGTCCAGCGCGTGGCTCGCTTCCACCCAATGGAGGGTGCCCTTGACCTTGCGACCCGCGTTTTCCCCGCCGGATTTCGTCGTTGGGTCGTAGGTGCAGAGGACCTCGAGGATCTCGCCGGTTTCAGGATCCTTCACATAATCCTCGCACTTGATGATGTAGGCGTATTTCAGACGCACTTCCTTGCCAGGCTTGAGACGGTGGTATTTGGATGGCGCTTCCTCGCGGAAATCGGCCTGCTCGATGTAGAGCTCGCGGCCAAATGGCACTTCGTAGGTGCCGGCATCAGGATCGTTCGGGTTCACCTGCGCAGTGAGCATCTCGATCTCGCCCTCCGGCCAGTTGGTGATCGTGAGCTTGAGCGGACGCAGCACACCCATCGTGCGTGGCGCATGCATGTTCAGATCCTCGCGCAGGCAGTGCAGGAGATATCCCGTTTCGACGCGGCTGTTCGTCTTCGCGACGCCGATGCGCTCGCAGAAATCCGCCAGCGCTGCCGGCGTGTAGCCGCGACGGCGCAGCCCGGCGATGGTTGGCAGGCGTGGATCGTCCCAGCCATCGACAAGTCCAGCGTCCACCAGCGCCTTGAGCTTGCGCTTGGAGGTGACAGTGTTTTCGATCTCCAGGCGGGCAAATTCAATCTGGCGGCTGCGGAATTTGATGAACGGCATATCGCGCAGATTGTCCAGCACCCAGTCGTAGAGCGGACGGTGGTCCTCAAACTCCAGCGTGCAGATCGAGTGGGTGATGCCCTCGATCGCGTCCTCCAGCGGATGGGCAAAATCGTACATCGGATAGATGTGCCAGGTGTCGCCAGTGCGCGGATGGGTCGCGTCAACGATGCGGTAGAGCGCTGGATCGCGCATGTTCATATTGCTCGAGGCCATGTCGATCTTGGCGCGCAGGATGCGGCTGCCCGGCGCAAATTCGCCCTCCTTCATGCGGCGGAAGAGGTCGAGATTTTCCTCCACGCTGCGATTTCTGTACGGGCTTTCCGTGCCAGGCTCCGTTAGCGTGCCGCGCATCGCGCGCAGCTCCTCCGCTGTGGAATCGTCCACATAGGCCAGGCCGCGCTCGATCAGCGCCACCGCACCCTCGTAGAAATGCTCAAAATAATTGGACGCATAGCGCACCTCGCCGTCCCACTCGCCGCCGAGCCAGCGCACATCGCGCTCGATCGCTTCGATGTACTCCTCCTCTTCCTTCTGCGGATTCGTGTCGTCAAAACGCAGGTGGCAGGTGCCGCCATATTTTTTCGCCAGGCCGAAGTTCAGAAAGATCGACTTCGCGTGGCCGATGTGCAAATAGCCGTTTGGCTCCGGCGGAAAACGGGTGACGATCTCCGTCTGGCCATTTTCGATATCTTCATTAATGATCGCTTCGATAAAGTTCGTGGAAACAAGCTCGTTCTCGTTACTCATAAAGCGCCTCCTCTTTCGTATTTCATCATATCATCTTATTATAATCCAGAAGCGCGCGCTCCGTCAACGCCTGCCCGCTCGTGGCTGGAACAAAAAAGAGGACTGCGATTCTTTCGGATCACAGTCCTTCTTTTTATCTCAGAATTTGCCGAAGAGCAGGTATTTCAGGCGCTGGACGAAGCCCTGTGGTTCGCGCATTGGCGTCTGGGTCTGCGCTGAAGCGGCTGGCTGTGGCGCTGGCTTTTCCTGCGCTGGAGCGGCTGGCGCTGGTTGCTCAACGTGGTGCTTGACCTTGCTGACGGCTGGCGCCTGCTGGGCGGTGAGCTTTGCTGGCGCGTTTTCTTCGTCGATGACGGTGCGGCCGGAGAGATGCGTTTCTTCGACGTCGATGCAGGATGTGGATTCGCGCAGCCATTTGAAGAGCTCGTACTGCTCGGTCTGGCTGTCGATCTTTTTCTCGCCTTCTGCAGGATAGAGGCGCTTGTAGGTGCCGTCTGGCTGCTGCACGCGGGCGAGCATGTTGTCCTTAGCGAGGATCTCGAGCACGTCAAAGATGGTGGCTTTGACTTCGTCGTCGAGGATCTCGACGGCGACTTCGACGCGGAAGTTGAGATTTCTGGTCATCCAGTCGGCGCTGCCGATGTACAGATGCTGACGCTCGCCGTAGCCGAAGAGGAAGATACGCGGATGCTCAAGGAAGCGGCCGACCATGCTTTTGATGGTGATGTTTTCGGTGAGGCCTGGCACGCCGGCACGCATGCAGCAGATGCCGCGGATGTAAAGGGTGATCTGCACGCCGGCCTGGCTGGCTTCGATGAGCTTGTCGATGATGTTCTTATCGGAGAGGCCGTTGATCTTGGCGATGACGCGCGCTGGCTGGCCGGCTTTGGCGGCTGCGATCTCGCGATCGATGAGCTCGAGGAAATGGTTTTTCATCTCGAGCGGCGCGACGAGAAGATACTGGCTCTGCTCGACAAACTGGCCGAGGCTGAGGCATTCAAAGACGTTGACGGCTTCGGCGGCGATGTCTTTGTTGGTGGTGATGAGGGAAAAGTCTGTGTACTGGCGCGCAGTCTTTTCGTTGTAGTTGCCGGTGCCGATCTGCACGATGTGCTTGACCTGACCGTTGACATTGCGGGTGATGACGCAGAGCTTGGAGTGAACTTTGTACTGGTCGAAGCCGTAGATGACCTGACAGCCTGCTTCCTCGAGGCGCTTGGACCAGATGATATTGTGCTCTTCGTCAAAGCGGGCTTTGAGCTCGACGAGGACCATGACGTTCTTACCGTTCTCGGCTGCCTTGGCGAGCGCCTGCGCAACCTTGCTGCCGTTGGCGATGCGGTAGAGGGTGATGTTGATGGATTTTACGGTTGGATCGACGGCTGCTTCATCGAGAAGATCGAGGAAGGTCTTCATGGAATGGTACGGATAGGCGAGCAGGATGTCGCAGTTGCAGCGGTCGAGATAGCGAATGATCGAATCCCCTGGCGCGATGCACGCTGGCATGAGCGGTGGCATCGGCTCGTAGTTGAGGGTTGGGAAATCGTCGGTGAGATCGCCGAAGAGGCCGTAGATAAAGTTCAGCGACAGCGGCAGCTCTGGCGTGACGATGACGCTCTTCTGCTTGGCCTTGACGCGTTTCAGCAGATAGCGCAAAAGCTCTGGCGAGATCTGCTTGGAAAGCTGCACGCGCACAACGGACGAATGCTTGCGCGTTTTGATCAGCTGCTCCATCTGCTCGCGCCAGTCCATCTCTTCGTCGTAGCGCGCTTCGTCAACGCGCAGGTCGCCGTTGCGCGTGAGGCGGAAGATGAATTTGTCGGTGATGTGGCTCTTTAAGATGAGCTGGTCGGCGAAATGATAGACGAGGTTCGCCGCTGTGACAAAGCAAAATCCGCGGCCGGATTCATCCGGGAAGATAAAATAACGTGGGAAATTGGTGTTGAGGATCGGGATGACTGCAACGTTCGATTTTTTGTCAGAATTCTCGAAGGCGATGCAGACATACTGCTCCTTGTTGCTCAGGTATGGGAATGGATGGTGAGAATCGACCACCTGCGGCGAGAGATACGGCTTCACTGCCTGGGTGAAGTATTTCTCCAGCATTTCCTCCTGATAATCGGTGACATGGTCAGGCGAGACCTCGTAGATCCCGTGCTGGCGCAGCTGGCGCATGAGCTCCACGTAGCATTTCTCGGCGCGCGGGATCACGCGCTTGACCTCGTCGTAGATCATATCCAGCTGCTCAGAGGCCGTCATGCGAGATTTTTTGTCGATCTCGTCTGGCGTCAGCTCGGCAGCATCCGACAGCCCGCCGACGCGCACCATGAAAAACTCATCCAGATTTGAGCCAAAGATGGACATAAAGCGCATGCGTTCAAACAAAGGCAATCTGGTGTCTTCTGCTTCTTCCAGCACGCGTTCGTTAAAACGCAGCCAGCTTAACTCCCTATTTACATAAGGATTGTTGTTCATCTCTGAATTCATCGATTCCGCTCCCTCTCAAAATACCATTTTCTATCATATATCCTTCGCGCACACCGTGGCTGACGACGGTCAGCTCTGTTGCGCCAACAAAATTCATGATCGACTTGATCACGATGAGCCCCGGGATAAACGTCACGAGACGCTCAGGGATGACGCGGTTCAGGATCTTGATCCCGTCCATGCCCAGCATCGAGATCATGCGGTCCAGCTCTTCAATCTCGTCCATCGTCATCGTGTAGCCCATCGTCTCGCCGTCCTTGCCGAGAATGTGACGGTGCACCTTCGTCAGCGCGCGCGCTGTGCCGCCCATGCCGTAGATGCGACGGAAGCCTTTTTCGGCGATGTTCATCGTGCCTTCAAGCTCTGCCGCTACATATTTGGCGATCTTGGCGCGCTGCTTGGAATTCGGGAAGAGCCCCTTGACGAATTTGTTGTACATCGCCAGCGCCCCGATCTCCTTGGACGTGCTCGAGACCAGACCATAGTCGTCGTAGTAGAACACCTGCGCGCTGCCGCCGCCAAGGTCGAACCCAGCGGCCTTGTCGTCCTTGATGCAGCTCTGCAGGCCGATGTAATCGTAGTAGGCCTCCTCACAGCCAGAAAGCAGCCGGATGTCGATCCCTGTCGCCTTCTTGACCTCCGAGAGCACCTGATTCTGGTTACCGATGCTGCGCAGCGACGCCGTCGCAAAGCAGGAAAAACCGTCGCAGCCTGTCTCGTCGCACATCGTCTTCATGCGTCCCAGGACTGAGCAGAGGCGGCTGATCCCTTCTGCCGTCAGCACGCCGTCCTCAATGTAGCTCAGGATCTCGGCAAATTCCTTCTCGTTGACCAGCGCGCGAAACGAATTGTCCGGATCGATCTGATAGACCACCGCACGCATCGTGTTGGAACCAATATCAATTAAACCATACTTCACTGTCACTCGCTCTTTTCTCTATAGATTAGATCGTCAAACTTTCATGCCAGTACGCTGTCTGCGGATCGTCCTTCACAGCCTGGAATTTTTTCAGGCGCACCGGCGCATACTTGATCGACAGGCTGAAGAAAAACGTGATCTCGTCCTCCACAGAATCCTTCGGACGCACCACAACCTGATCCGGATAAAACATATACTGCACATCCTGATCGCGCCAGGAAACCTCCACGCCCGCGATCTTGGCAGTGATTGTTCCCCACTGGCCAACACTCAGCGCATTCAGCGGACCGCGGCTGCTTTTCAGCTCGCGATACTGCAAGCCCATCGAATAGTTGACCTCGCCCAGGATCTGCGTGAAATGCTCCACCACAAATCGCCCAGGCAGCCCGATCTCCTCGATCAGCCGACGCTCCGAATCGATCGCGCCGGCGATCTGCGCCAGGCGCTTCTGCAGCGCCAGGTCTTCGTCGTCTGACCAGTGCATCTCGTCCTTGAACTTGTTCAATACCTCCTGCAGGTCCTCGCAAAGCATCAGGACCTCAGCATCATGTTCTAAAAATTGCATATCTGTCATCCTTCATTGTTTTTAATCGTCATTTTTATTGGTAGAATCTGTCCTCATTATAGCATGACCATCGCCCAGCCGCAAAGCTTTCTGCCCCCTTTCCGCCCTTCGGCGCGCATTTTTTCGCTCGCTACAAGAGAAACGTAAAGCCCGCGTAAAAGCCGCGTCAGGATTATTTTAATGCTTGACAATTTCTGCAAATCTGTGTAAGATAATCTAGTAACAACAAACCAGCCAGCGTGATGGAACTGGCAGACGTGACGGACTCAAAATCCGTTGGGCTAACACCCGTGTGGGTTCGAATCCCACCGCTGGCATCACAGCCGCTTGCAGAAAATCTGCGAGCGGTTTTTTGTTTTTCGGTAGGAGGTTTTCGCATCAATTTGCCGCACTCCGCCACACTTTTCCAAATAAAAATGCGTCAGTTCGGGGTAAAATCCTTCGACTGACGCATATTTTTTCAACAGAAGAATGGTAACCTCCTACCTGCGGACGAGTCTACGAGTCCGTCCGCGCAGCGGCTACCTCCTCCCTCCTACCTGGCATTAAAGCGCTGCAGCATCGCAGCCACCTGTGCGCGGGTAGCGCTGCCTTGTGGCGCCAGTTCATTGTTCGTAACGCCGGAGAGCAATCCTTCAGCGACTGCCCACTCTACGCTCTCGCCAGCCCAGTCGGAAACACTTGCGGCATCGCTGTAACCATCCAGCGCAGCGCCAGACGAGACATCCTCGCCCTTGTACGCCGCATAATTGCAGAGGATCGCCGCGAGCTGTTCGCGGGTGATCGCATCGTTTGCTCCAAAGGCATCGCCGTAGCCGGCCACAACGCCAACGCTCGCTGCCCAGTTCACAGCGTCCGCATACCAGGCGTCTGCAGAAACATCAGAAAATCCTGCATCCTCTGCTTCCGGACCGCCTTCCAGGCGATAGAGCACACTCGCCACCATGCCGCGCGTCGTCGCCAGATCCGGCGCAAATTCCGTCTCGCTGACGCCTGTCATGAGGCCATTTTCCAGCGCGTATTTCACAACGTCGATGTACCAGTCGTCCGGCTGCACATCCACAAACGGCACCACAGTCACAGAACCGCCCAGCACCGTCTCGGCAGTGATCAGCGCGTGACCATTTTCGCCAGTCGTAAAGCTCGAGCCTGTCGTGTCGTAGCCATTGCCGATGTCGTCTGCCTGGACGCCGCCAGTTGCTGCAATTGTGCCGCCTGTGATCGTGATCGCGCATGGCGTTCCTACTCCACCACTGCCGATACCAGCGCCACCGATATCTCCTTCAGCGGTTCCGCCTGTCGCCGTGATCTTGCCATCCAGGATCGTGATCGCCGTCGTGCCCTCGCTCTCGCTCACACAACCGCTGCCGATCCCTGCTGCGCCAGCGCCGCCAGTCGCATCGATTGTGCCGCCATAGATCTCGATCGCGTCGATCGAGCCCTGGTCGCCGCTGCCAATCCCGGCACCGCCGCCATCATTGTGCACCGTGATCTCGCTGTCGCGGGAGATGTTCACCAGGCCGCAATGTCCCTGCGACCCGCTGCCGACCCCGGCGCCAGCGCCTTCGTCAGCCACTGTGACTGTGCCGTAGCCAATGTCGATCGTGCCGCCTTCCTGCGAAGCATAGCCGCTGCCGATGCCAGCGCCATACGTATCTTCGTCGCTGACAACAGTGATGTCGCCGCCCATGATCGAGATCTCGCCGCAGCCGCCGCGCACACCGCCGCCAATACCGGCGCTTCCGCCAGTGCGGAGCACAGAGATCTCACCACCCATGGTAAAGATCACGCCCTGGTTGGAGCCACCATAGCCGCTGCCGATGCCAGCGCCATTGTCCACACTCGCTGCAACCACCTTGCCGTCGTAGATCGCACAAGCGCTTCCGTTCGTGCTGTCGGCACCACTGCCGATCCCGGCTGCATACTGACCGCCGAGCGCGTAGACATCGCCGTCTACGATCGAGACAGCGCCGTCGACCACATCGTCGTTGAGGTAGAGCCCGCCGCCGCCAATACCAGCTGCGCGCGAGCCGCCCTCTGCGTAGATCAGGCCGCCGCAGATCACGATGTCGCCGAAGTTGACATCCTCTTCATTGCCGCCGATCCCGGCTGAGCCTTCTCCGCTATATTCTTCGCCGTAGGCTTCGAGTATTCCCTGGTTGTCGCCGTCGCTCTGCGCGTAGATCGTAAATCCTGCGCCTGCCGGCACATCAATGCCGCCATCGACGACCAGCATGGCTCCGTCTGCGAGGATCAGGGAGACATCGCCAGCAACCGCCACACGACCGTCGATCGTCACGTCGCCTTCAGCGACAAGCCAGTGCTCAGCGCCGTCATTTGCGCCCTAGACGGTGTCCTCCGCCGTCACCAACGTGGCAGATTCGCAGGTCTTCAGTTCGCCCATGTACAGATACGTCACTGCATCCGACGCCCAGATCGCACCAGGCATCATCCCAACAACGAGCGCCGTCGCGCAGAGCCCGCTCAGCAATTGTCGTCTCATCTTTTTCATTTTCTGCACTTCCTTTCATTTTTCCAGATGACTGTTCATTGCTATAATCATTTTATTATAGAAAGCACAGGAGAAAATTACCAATTTTGCATTATTTCGACCAGTTTTGCATTTTTTAACCCTCGGGCAGTAGTTTGCACATTTCCTGAAAAATGCGCGCAAAAAAGCGGCGCGTCGTCCTCAAACATTGAGCACAACGCGCCGCCATGCGTCACATCGTAAAGATCCAGATCACCACGCAGAGCATTGTGATCACATAGATTGCCAGAAACACCAGCTTGGCCTTCACGGGATACGGCCGCAGCAGGCAGATATCCAGCACCAGCATTGTCGTCACGCCGCAGAGCAGCCCCCAGAGGAGCATCCCCGAAAGCTGCCACACCGGCAGCGTGATCAGGATCCCCAGCAGAATGATGATCACACGCAGCATATTCTTTGAAACCATGGTCCTCTCCCCTTACATCAACGGCCCAAACACGCGCATCAGCCGCCCGAAGGCGCGCTTGTAGAGCGGAAAGGCGCCGTACGTTTTGAGATAAATGCGTTCGCTTTTTGCCAGCGTCTGCTGGAAATCCTCCTCCGCAGCAGCGGCGATCTCGCGATCGTAGAGGAGCACGCCGTTTTCAAAATGCAAAAACAGGCTGCGGAAATCCAGATTCACCGAGCCCACTGTCGCCACGCAGTCGTCGCTCACAAACATTTTTGAGTGCAGAAATCCCGGCGTAAATTCGTAGATCTTGATCCCTGCCCGCAAGAGCTCCGGATAGTAGCTGCGCGCAATCATGAAGACGATCTTTTTATCTGGAATATGCGGCAGCATCAGCACCACTTCGATCCCGCGTTGCGCGGCAAATTCCAGCGATTTGCGCAGGCGTTCGTCCAGGATCAGATACGGCGTCATGATGTGGACATAATCCTCCGCCAGATCCAAGAGCTGGCAGTACACATTCGAGGCTGTGTCGTGGTTGTTTTCCGGCGCGTCAGCATACGGCGCAAGAATGCTGTCGCTCGGTGGCTGCTGTGGATCGATGTGCATATAATTGCCGTAGGCATCGGTTTTCCAGTCGGCGGCCACGTCCCACACCTGCATGAACATCGCCGTCAGCGACTGCACGCCGTTTCCTGTGATGCGCAGGCCTGCGTCCTTCCAGTAACCAAAGCGGTTGATCAGATTCGCGTATTCGTCTGCGAGATTGAACCCGCCTGTGTAGCCCACCTTGCCGTCAATGACGGTGATCTTGCGGTGGTCGCGGTTGTTCTGGTACGACGACAGGATCGGCCGGATCGGCGAGAACACACAGCACTGGATCCCCAGCTCGCTGATGCGCTCGGCGTAATGCTTCGGCAGCTTGAGCCCGCAGAGCCCGTCGTACATGAAGCGGACCTCGACGCCCTCTGCCGCCTTGCGGCTGAGAATATCCAAGAGCTGGTCCATGACCTTCCCCTCGTGCACGATGAAATATTCCATGAAAATAAATTTCTCCGCCTTCTCAAGATCGGCAAACAGCGCCTCGATGGCTTCTTCCCCGGTGCTGAAATAGGTCACATCCTTGCCGTAATACGTCGGATAGCGACACGTCGTCGCCAGATAGCGGAAAAGCCCCACGTATTTGTTGTCCATCTGCGCCAGATCCCGCCGCGCATCCTCGTTGTCCACCAGATGCAGCTCTGTCAGCAGCTCCTTTTCATGCACCTGCGCCGTCAGATGCGCCGTTCCCGGCACAAGCCGGATGACAATGTACATGATCAGCGCCACCGCCGGCATCAACGCCAACAGCGTCAGCCAGGCGATCTGGTAAGAATTGTGCGGACAGCGCAGCACGATATAGCTGATCATCAGCACCGTCAGCGCCACCAACACAAACTGAAACGCCACAGCGTAATGCTGGCCCAGCTTGTTGGTGATGAGAAAATAAAACGCGCTCCACGCCACCACCTGCAGGATCAGCAGGATCGCTGTCAGAAAAAATGAGTTGTTGACCGCCGTCAGACTTGTCTGGCGAATTTTTTCCTTTTCATTTGCCACAAGCCACTCCTCCTTTTTTGCGCACAGATAAACAGTTGCGCAATAGTTACATACAATACTAATTCAATACGGAATCCTTGTCAACCGCCACCAGCGCCGATTCCGCCGCCACACAAGAAAAAAGCACCCCGCTGCGCGCGGGGTGATGGCGATTCTCAATAATTTTCAGCGAGCACTTCAAAATATGCCTGTGGATGGCTGCAAGCCGGGCAGATCTGTGGTGGTTCCTTGCCTTCAAAAATGTAGCCGCAGTTGTTGCATTTCCACTTCACAGCTTCATCCTTCTTGAAGGTCGTGCCGCCTTCGATGCCAGCCAAAAGCGCCAGGTAGCGTTTTTCGTGCGCAGCCTCAACCTGAGCGATCAGCTCCATGCGTGTAGCGATCTCGTCGAAGCCTTCTTCGCGCGCTTCTTCCGCCATGCGCTTGTACATGTCCGTCCATTCGTAGTTTTCGCCGGCAGCTGCATCCTTGAGATTTTCCGGCGTACTCTTGATGGCGCCGCCCTGGAGATACTTGAACCAGAGCTTTGCGTGTTCCATTTCATTTTTCGCCGTTTCTTCAAACAGCATCTGGATCTGCACATAACCATCCTTCTTTGCCTGGGAGGCATAGTAGGTGTATTTGTTACGCGCCTGGGATTCACCGGCAAAAGCTTCCTGCAGGTTTTTCTCTGTTTTGGTTCCTTTAAGGTCTTTCATGTGTTTCCTCCAATTTTTGCGATTCGTAGTGTCCAGCTCCATATTTCTTCACAAGAAAGGATGCCCGCCAGATAAGGCGATCGCCTGGCTCACGACTCTGTGCGATTTGCCAGGCGATAGATGTGGCCGTTTTTGTGAAGGGCGACCACGACGTTCCCGGTGACCAGGTCCACATAGTTGAACGAGAGCCGCCGCTCGCTTTCGTCGTCTGCTTTGACGACAAACACATTGCGATAGGTGGCCTCCAGCTCGCCCTTGTGGTTGACGACACGGTTGCGCCCGATGTTCACATCGAGCTCGATCTCACAGCCCACAAACGGCTGCAGCGATCGTTTCACGCGGTCGATCGTCATCTTCGTCATATGCATCATCCTCTCTAGTATTTCAATTATAGCACAAATCCGAGGACGCTGCAAAAGAAAAATTAAATATTTTATCATTAACGCTTTTCCTTGTCAAGAAGTCCAGCGCATATTTTGCAGTGCTAATCGTTTGCGCCGATCTCCAGTTCTTCTCGCATCATTTGTTCCAAGCGATCAATGTCCGGATATACAGTCTTGATCCCCTTTTTCCGCAGTCTCAGAATACGTCTCAAATTGTTTTCGATCTTTTTCTGGAGATTAGCACTTACCGGAACGATTCGTCCACGACTCATATGAACATGGTCAATGTAGCGCTCTGTTATCGGAAACATATTTTGCAACAGAAAGGCTGCTTCACGACCAGAATATATTCCTATTACAATCGTAAAGCAACGACCATATTTTTTCACCTGTTTATCACGAATCGTCCGATATTTTTCCACTCGACTACTAAGCGGAATCATCCACATGATAGAAGAATCCGGATCTTTGTAGCAATAAAACGTCGGTCGAAAAGCCCCACCTTCTTTATTTTGCATAAGTTTTTCGTCTTGAACTTTATCAAAATATGCATCCTTTATGTGATAAAGCAATCCTTTTTGAGCTGTCATCGCACACCACCGCCTATAAAAAGAGCCCTACCTTGCGATAGGGCTTGATTTTCTAACTGGATATTTATTCGTCGCGCTCCAGTTGGCGAACAATATTTTCGAATTGGATATTTATTCGTCGCACTCCAAGTGGCGAACAATATTTTCGAAACAGATTTCTCTGCTCTTACATACAATTTATCACAAAAAAGCGCATCCGTCAACGGCGACCGACTTTTACTCCATCTGACCTTCGCCGAGGCCTTTCAGCAGGCGGTCGAGGTTTTCGGTCATGAGGGAGAGCACTTCGCCGTCGTAGGCTTCGATCTCGCCGGCGTCGCCCATTTCAGCGAGGCGTGGGTCCAGCGGGAACTGACCGATGAGCGGTACCTGGAAGGCGTCGCAGGTTTCCTGCACGTGGCTTTCGCCGAAAACATTGATGCGTTCGTCGCAATTTGGGCAGCGGACGTAGCTCATGTTCTCAGCGATGCCGAGAGCTGGCACGTTCATCAGATCGATCATCTTCAGGCCCTTGCGCACGACCATGTTGGACAGGCCCTGCGGCGTGGTGACCATGAGCACGCCGCCAACTTTCATGCTCTGCATGATAGTCAGTGGCACATCGCCGGTTCCTGGTGGCAGGTCGACAACGAGATAGTCGAGATCGCCCCAGCAAACGTCGGTGATGAACTGCTGTACAACGCCGGTGATGAGGGCGCCGCGCCAAACGACAGGATCGTCGTCGTGTGGCAGGAGGAAGTTCATGCTCATGAGGGAGATGCCGGATTTGCTCTTGATCGGCTCGATGCCGTACTCACCCATTGCTGGCTGGTGGCTGACGCCGAAAAGCTTTGGAATACTTGGGCCGGTGATGTCGGCGTCCATAAGGCCGACTTCAAAGCCGCGTTTTTTCAGTGCCATGGCGAGCACGGAAGAGAAGCTGGATTTCCCAACGCCGCCCTTGCCGCTCATGACAACGATGATGTTTTTGATATTGGTATGTTTCTGGGCTTCCGTCAGCTGTTGCTCCTGACCGCTTGGGCAGGAACCGCCGCAGGAGCTGGCGGATGCGCAGCCTTCACATTGACTCATAAAACTCATACCCCTTTCATAGGAAACAGTGGATAAAACACAACAAGCGGCAGCCTCAAGGACCTCCGCTTGCTGCAGGATTATTATACCATAGGCTCTAGGGGATTGCCCGTCCTATGCGATCTATAAAATTACATCATACCCATGCCGCCAGCTGCTGCAGCTGCTGCGTTTGGATCTTCCTTGGTCACGTCGGCCACGAGGGTCTCGGTGGTGAGGATCATGCTGGCGATGGAAACGGCGTTCTGGAGAGCGCTTCTCGTTACCTTGGCTGGGTCGAGGATACCGGCGTCGATCATGTTTTCGTAGACATCCTTGCGGGCGTTGTAGCCTTCGCCAACTGGCAGGGCCTTGACGTGTTCGCAGACGACGCTGCCTTCTACGCCGGCGTTTTCAGCGATCTGGCGCACTGGCGCTTCAAGGGCTTTCTTGACAATGTTGACACCGGTCTGGGCGTCTGCTTCGCCCATGTCGATGGCTTCGAGGGCTGGCAGAATGTTGAGGAGGGCAGTGCCGCCGCCGGCAACGATGCCTTCTTCAACTGCAGCCTTGGTTGCAGAGAGGGCGTCTTCGATGCGATGTTTCTTTTCGGTGAGCTCGGTTTCGGTGGCTGCGCCAACCTGGAGAACAGCTACGCCGCCAGCGAGCTTGGCGAGACGTTCCTGATATTTTTCGCGGTCGAAATCGCTGGTGGTTTCTTCGATGAGGCGGCGGATCTGTTCCACGCGGGCTTCGATGTCTGCCTTGTCGCCACGGCCGTCGACGATGGTGGTGTTGTCCTTGTCAACAGTGACCTGACGCGCGCTGCCGAGCATGCTGAGGGTGGTTTCTTCGAGGCTGTAGCCGAGCTCGTCGGTGACAACAGTGGCGCCGGTGAGGGCAGCGATGTCCTTGAGCATTTCCTTGCGGCGATCGCCAAAGCCAGGCGCCTTGACAGCGACGCAGGTGAAGGTGCCGCGCAGGCGGTTGAGGATCATGGTGGTGAGGGCTTCGCCTTCGACGTCTTCAGCGATGATCAGGAGGGCCTTGCCGGTCTTGACGATCTGTTCAAGGATTGGCAGGATATCCTGAATGTTGGAGATCTTCTTGTCGGTGACGAGGATGTATGGCTCGTCGAGGGTAGCGACCATCTTTTCGGTGTTGGTGACCATGTATGGGGAAATGTAGCCACGGTCGAACTGCATCCCTTCAACCACTTCCATGGAGGTGCCGAAGGTCTTGGAATCTTCAACGGTGATGACGCCGTCGTTGCCGACCACTTCCATAGCGTCGGCGATGAGCTTGCCGATCTCTTCGTCAGCGGAGGAGATAGCTGCAACCTGAGCGATGGCTTCCTTGCTCTGGATTGGCTGGCTGATCTTGTGGATCTCTTCCACAGCCGCATCGCAGGCAGTCTGCATGCCTTTGCGCAGGATCATTGGATTGGCACCGGCAGCGATGTTCTTCAGGCCTTCACGGACCATTGCCTGAGCCAGCACAGTGGCGGTGGTGGTGCCGTCGCCGGCGACGTCGTTGGTCTTGATGGATACTTCCTTGAGAAGCTGAGCGCCCATGTTTTCGAATGGATCTTCGAGATCGATCTCACGCGCAATCGTCACACCATCGTTGGTGATGGTTGGTGCGCCGTATGGACGGGACAATACAACGTTACGGCCTTTAGGCCCAAGGGTCACGCGGACAGCGTCAGCGACAGCGTTGACGCCAGTTTCAAGAGCAGCACGTGCTTCTGCATCAAAACGGATTTCTTTTGCCATTTTTATAGTTGCCTCCTAAAATGATCAGTCTAAAACAACGAGGATGTCTTTTTCAGACAGCACAACGTATTCTTCGTTATCGTATTTCAGATCCACGCCGCCGAACTTGCCGTAGATGACGCGGTCGCCTTCCTTGACATCCAGCGGAATGTGGTTGCCTTTGTCGTCTCTTGCGCCAGGGCCGACAGCAACGACTGTGCCCTGATGTGGTTTTTCCTGAGCAGAACCTGGCAGGATGATGCCGCTTTCGGTTTTTTCTTCTGCTTTAGCTGGTTTAACGACAACCTTGTCGCCCAATGGTTTGATATTCATAAATAAGAGCCTCCTTAAAAATTCCCGGTTCTGTTAGCACTCTAAATGTTCGAGTGCTAATCACTGCTATTATCATACCACACTCGCCGAAAATTTCAAGGGGGGAATTGTGATTTTTCACCATTTCTCCACCCTCTGCGTGCAATTTTCCGCCTGTCTTGCTATACTGGGAGCAAGGAGGGATGACCATGACGAAAAACGAATGGCGAGATATCGGAAAATCGCGCCGACAGGCGCTTTCTGCCGCCGAGCGCGACTGGCAATCGCAGGCGCTCGTGCGTAAGATCTGCGCCGATCCCCGCATGATCCGCGCAGAAACTGTGCTGCTTTTTCTGAGCTTTGCGAGCGAGTGGAACACCGACGCCCTCATCCGCGCCGCCTGGGCAGAGGGAAAAACCGTCTGTCTCACCCGCACGCTGCCTGATCACGCGATGGAAGCCTGCCGCTTCACGCCCCAGACGCCTCTTGTCACCACCCGCGGTGCGCTGCAGGAGATCCCCGCAGACGCCGCCGAGCCCATCGCGCTCGCGCAGATCGACTTCTGCCTCGTGCCCGGGCTCCTCTTCGATCCCTACGGCACCCGCCTCGGCTACGGCGCCGGCTATTACGACCGCTTCCTGCCGAAGCTTTCCGAAGGTTGCACCATCCTGGCCGCAGGCTTCGACTGCCAGCTCGTCGGCAGCCCGCTCCCACGCGACGCGACCGACTACCGCCTGCCTGAGATCTGGACGCCGAGCCAGCAAATCCGCACAAGAAAACCGTTTTGAACAGCAAAGCGCTGCCTGCCGCAAGATTTTCGCGACAGACAGCGCTTTTTAATCTAATCGATTCAGCCGCTCGCCATCGAGCCAGGCCTGGAGATTTTCCACGACGGTGTTCAAAAGCCGCGCGCGGGTTTCACGCGGTCCCCAGGCGATGTGCGGGGTGAGGACGACGTTCTCGCGGCCAACGAGGGGATGGCTGAGGTTGAACGGCTCTTCCACCATCACATCGGTGGCGAAAGCAGCGACGGTGCCGTCGTCCATGGCGCGCGCGAGGGCGTCTTCGTCGATGAGGGCGCCGCGGGCGGTGTTGATGAGGTAGACGCCGCGCTTCATTTTCGCGAAGGCGTCGGCATTGATGAGGTTGCGCGAGCCGTCGTTGAGCGGCATGTGGAGGCTGACGACGTCGCTTTCGCGAAGCAGGGTGTCGAGATCGACGTATTCTGCCCAGCGCCGCCCTTCCTCGCGCTCGCTGCGCGAATAGCCGAGGGTGCGCATGCCGAAGGCCCGGGCCATGCGCGCGGCGTAGATGGCGATGGTGCCGTAGCCGACAAAGCCGATGGTCTTGCCGGCGAGCTCGGTCATTTCCATCTGCCAGAGGCCGCGGTCGGGATTGGTGATGCTGGACCACTCGCCGCGCAGGATGCGTTCGTGGTTGGCGCAGGTGCGGTTGGTGAGTTCCAACAGCAGCGCCATGGTGTGCTGCGCGACGGCGATGCCGCCGTAATCAGGCACATTTGTGATGGCGATGCCGCGCCGGCGCACGGCCTCCATATCGATGTTGTCGTAGCCGGTGGCGAGGATGCCGATGTAGCGCACGCCTGGACAGGCGGCGAGCACCTCTTCTGTGATCTGCGTTTTGTTGACAAAGACCACCTCTGCATCGCCAATGCGACCGCAGACGTCCTCCTTCATGCTCGAAGGATACACGCTGAGCGCGCCAAAGGGCGCCAGCACCTGCCAGTCAAGATCGCCAGGGTTCAGCGTGTAGCCGTCAAGAACCACCATCTTCATGCTCATCATCCTTTCTCCGGAAAAATCATCTTCCACCATGATACGCCACTTTCGCCGCTCCCGCAAGCAAAAATGCCCGCCCTCGCGCTTGAGGACGGGCATTTTGCATTTGTCACATATTCATGAGGCTGCTGCCAGTCATGAAGATACCGGCTGCGCCGATGACGATGAGCACGCCGGCGGTGATCTTGGTCATCTTGGCGCGTTCCGGCACGACGTACTTGACGGTGTAGAGGATCAAGCAGCCGGCGATGACGGTCAGCACATAGGCGATGATGACGGTGACTGCGTTGGAGACGTCGCCGTTCAAGGAGTTTGGCGAGATGAAGAGCAGGATCATCGCCACGAGCAGGAGCCCGATGGACGCATAGTTGGCGCGGCGGGCGTTCTTATAGAGCTTGATCTCCTGCTTGGTCGGCTCCGGCACAGCGTTGGTCTTGGTGCCCTGTGGACCGTATTCCGGTCTTTTTTTCTTCCCGGTGCGGGATTTTTTTACTGCCATGCATTCTCCCCCTTTCTGTTGAGATGTTACATTAAACCACTTTTCTTCATGGAGCGTTCAAAGAATACCACGAACCGTCGCAGGATCGGCCCGAAGAGGATGACGAGCGTCACCGAGAGGATCGGCAACAGCGCCATCATCACAAGATCCTTCGCCAGCGCCGGCGCGTAGATGCCAAAGCAGATCTCCCGCATGGCGCCGATGCAATAGGTGAACGGCAACAGCGGATGGATCCACTGGAAAAAGGCCGGTGTCATTTCGATCGGGAACGTCCCACCGCTGGCTGCGATCTGCAGCACCAGCACGATGATCGCCAGCGCCTTGCCGATCGCCGAGAAGGTGAAGACCAGCGAAAAGACGAAGATCGAAAAGATCTGCCCAATGAATATACATAATACCACAAAAAGCACCGGATGCCTACAGTCTACGTGCAAAATCATCAAATCTCCTAAGGCGATCACCGTCGACTGTAGCACAGAGATGCACTGGAAGAGCAACAGCCGAGAGAGATACATCGGCGTCACACGCGCCCCTGGATAGGCCTCGAGGCCTTTTTCGTTGACTGTGCTGATCATCGCCATCATCAAGAGACAGCCGACCCAGATCGCCAGCGTTGTGTAAAACGGCGACATGCCGCTGCCATAGTTGGCGACGGGATAGAGCCGATTTGTCTCAAGCTGCACAGGGCTTGCAAGGAAGGCGCTCTGCTTTTTCACATCCTGCTGCAAAAACTGCAGCACCTCCTCCAGCTGCTCATCCTCCGAAAGATCGCGCAGATCGCCTGTCTCCTTCTCCAGGAGCGACTGCGTATCCTCGATAATGCTCTTGTAGCGGTCCACCGTTTCGCTGCCCACAGGGCCCAGGCTGCGCACACTGCCGAGCACCCCATCGAGTCGCGGGATCAGGCCCGATAGGCTCTGCAACAGCTTGTAGGAATCGTCCAGCGTCGTCGAAAGATCGTCGGCGCTCTCAGAAAGCGCCGCACCCACGCCGTCGTTGTACGCGTTCCACGCATCCGTCACATCGTCTGCAAGGCCTTCCGCCAGCGCAGCTGCGTCGTTTGCTGCATCCGCCACCTCCGTGCTCCCGTCTCCGACAGCATCCTTGAGATCCGAAAGCTGCGCAGAGCCATCGTCCAACGCCGCTTCCAGCGCGTCCAGCCGGCTCACAAACGCGCTCAGCGCATCCAGCGGCTTCGGCAAAAGTTGGTTGAAGCGGTCGATGTTGTCAGCCAGCGTCGCCACATGGCGCTTCAGCTGCGCCACCGTGTCCAACATCTCCTGCAGTCGCTCCTCAGCCGCCGCGCCATCCTCCGCGCTGGCGTCAGCAAGCTGGTCCGCCTCGCGCGAAAGCGCGTCCGCATAGCCATTCAGCGCCAGCACATTCTGCTCCAGCAAGCGGCGAATGTCGCTCACCGTCGATTTCGACGACTGCAGCGTGTTCTGCGCATCCAGCGTCAGGTCCGACGCATCCTTCAGCGCCTGGCTGGCCTCTGGCAGGAGCTTTTCCGCACTCTCTGTGAGATCGTTCATGGCGTCGAGGGTGTCCTCAAATTCGTCCATGTTTTTCACAAAGAGCGACATATTCTCCGCCGCCAGATCCATCGTGTCCAGCATACGCATAAAGCTCGGCTCGTAATCCGCATATTTATTGTCGACAACCTTCAGGCTGTCGAGGACGATCGTCGTCACCGTCTCCACAAACGTTTCATTGATCTCGCTGGACACCGTGTCCATGCCCGTGCCCATGATCTTCGTGGAGATCGCATTTTCCTTTTCGTTGATATAGTAGTCGATCGTCGCCTGCTTCGTGTCGCCATAGAGAAAGCCCGTGATCGTCTGCGTGAAATCCTTCGGGATCACCAGCGCCGCGTAATAGTCGCCGCTGTCCACCCCCTGCTGTCCCTCTTCAAAGGACACAAACTGCCAGCCGATCGCGTCGTTCGCCTTCAGCGCCTCCACAATCTTGTCGCCGACATTCACACTCACCCCTTCGATCTCCGCGCCTGCGTCCTCGCTCGTCACAGCCACCTTGAGATTCTTCGTCAGATCATACGGCGACCAGTTCGCGCCAATGTTGAACCAGGCGTAAAGCGGCGGCAGCAAAAGCAGCCCCAAAAAGACCAGCGCCGCCGCCACATTTCCCCTCAGCGGCCTGATCTGCGCCAGAAACAGCAGCCGCGTCATGCGCAAAGTCTCGCGCAAGCTCGCCGGCTTCTGCAGAAACCATTTTGGTTTTTTCATAATCATGGATCTCCTTCCAAATTCTCTCGATTATCCCCATTATAGCAAGCCCACCGGAAAATTGCACTTAACAGATCGCCGCCAGTGTACAAAATCAGCCGCCCCGTGCGAGGGCGACTGAACACGTTTATTTTATGAGTTCCAGGAATCCTGCCACCGGCGCGCCATAAAGCAGCACCCCTTCCTGTGCAACGACCTTCTCCAGCGTATTTTCGCGGGCGCTTTCGTCGAAGCGCGATTCGTAGCCGACAGCAATGTCCACCGGGCGCTTGCGAACGCCGCGCAGCGAACGATACGCCTTCTGCGCAAGCGCGATCCGATCACCCGCATCATCCGGCACAACGACATAAAAATCGTAATCACTGTCTTCCGTGTAGGTATCCGTCGCATAGGAACCAAACAGATAGATCCGCGTCGGTGCCAGCGCTTCACAAAGCCGCTCTTTTACAGCATTGATCTCGCTGTTGATCATGGCAGGCACATCCTTTCTATGCACAATTTCTTGATCTCACTATACCAGAAATCTCGCCCTCTGTCGAAACGTTTCAGCGAAAAAATGACGCGCACGCAGGCGGCCTGGGCGCATTACGCGTTTTCACCGGTCAGGATCTGCGTCATCTCCGCTCTTTTTTCCTCAGCGATGATCTTACGACGATCTTCGCCGACAAACTGGACCGGTTGCGGGCACGTACCCATCAGGCGGCTGATGATACGCGCTTCGTCGTCGCTTTGAGGTTTTTTGAACTCTTTAAGCGAAAGATTGGTGGTGACGACGAGCGGTTTTCCGCTTCGCAGACGTCTGTCGATGACCTTAAAAACCTGTTCCCGGCTAAACTCGGAGTCGCGCTCGGAGCCCAAATCGTCGATAATCAGGAGGCCGCAGCTGCTGAGTTTATTCATAGTGCCGCTCTTGTCCTCATACAATGCATCCATAATCTCAGGAGGATTCATCATGATCACAGAAACACCCTGCTCTATCAGCGCATTGGCAATGCAGCCCGCCGCAAAACTTTTACCGGTGCCTATTCCACCCCAGATCAGAAGCCCCAGACCCTTCTCGCACACCTCATCCCAGCGATCCACGAAATTGTGGATATACGCCATTTTCGGATTGCTGCCGTCATCGTTCTCAAAGGTCCACTCTCGCATGGCATCCGCCGTGCCAAAGCAGTCTTTTTTCAGCTGCTCCACCTTCTTCTTGTGCGCCAGCTCTTCCGCGCGAGCATCTTTTTCTTCCATCTTCGCTAGACTGCATTCACAGCGCACGCTAAAAAGATTGCTTTTCAAACCAAGCAGTCGGGCCTCCTCCTCCGGCACAAGAATTTCCTTCGGTGTGCGGCATTTGCCGCAGTAGAGGAGCCCGTCGACGCGATAATCCTCCGGCTCTGCCGCATTCTCTGGCAGCACATCATTTACGGTGTTAGTAGCGCTCTGCATGGTCATACCTCCCAGGTGATTATTTTCGGTGGTCATGGTTGCAATGGTTTCATCGATCTTTTTCATGAGCTTGGCTCCTTTCAAATTTTTGTTGGTCACAGGCTTTCGCCTGCTTCGTAAGAGTAATCGCGCTGCGCTGTGCCGCGCGTATTTGCCGCAGGCGGCGCTTTCGCTGCGTCCTCCTGGGCCCATTTAGAGATGGTGGCTGCGTGGTTCTTGTACGTCTTACCGCTGGACGCCATGTGGCAGGACAGACGATCGATGTAATACTGCCAGTTCTCTGGCAGATCGCGCTTCAGCGCGTCCAGCTCAGCAGGAGAAAGAGAAACATTGTGATATTTGCCAAAAAATGCGTGGGCGGGCGGGAGCGCCTCTGGCGCCTTCTCTCCCTCTCGCTCTAACTCTGGCTCTAACTCTAACTCTAACTCTTTCTCTCTCTCTAACTCTGGTGGACAAATGTCCGCCCCTGCCTCTGGAAGCGCCTGCGGATTTCTCTGCAGCGCCTTTCTGGCGCGGCGTTTGCGCTCGCCCTCTGTGGACGAGTGACCCACCAAAAGCTCGATGTTCGTCATGTAGAGCACGCCGTTGTCCAGCCGCTCCACCAGCCCCAGCTCCGCAAAGATCTTGAGCGCATGCTCGATCGTGCCCACCTGCTGGCGAAAAAGCGCCGCCAGCATCGGTGTCGTGAGGGGAATACCCTCGTCCAGCTGCAGCTTGCCATCGTGCTTGAGAGATTTCAGGTACAGCTTCAGGAGAATATTCGAGTAGAGAATGCCGTCTGGCATGCTTTCCAGGAGCACGATCGCGTCCTGCTCAAAATAATTTTCCTTCAGCCGGAGAAAAAAATATTTTTTGTTGACAGACATAGATGCCTCCTTGTGTGGGTGTGTATTGTGTGTATTGTGCGTGTTGTCGACTTCACGCTGTAGCTGCTACAACCTTTTCGGCATAACCATCATACAACGACTTCAGCAGGCTGTCAACACATCACGAAACTTTTCTGATCGAAGAATTATCGCTAAGTTATTTCCGTTTTGATTTTGGACAGAAATATTGCAAGTCCGATTTTTGTGTGCTATAATAATCTCATCAGCAAGAAAGGAGTCACCAATCATGACAGATACATTAGGTTCCCGGCTCAAGCTGGAACGTCTGAAAAAAAATCTCACTCAGGAGCAGCTCGCCGCCGCCCTGTCCGACAGCGACGCCAAGATCAATAAAAGCATGATCTCCAAGTGGGAGAACAACAGAGACGAGCCATCGCTGGAAAATCTCCGCCGCATCGCCCAATATTTCCAGCTTTCGGCAGATTATTTCACCGGCACAGAAGGCGCAGTTCTCAAAGAAGCGCGCGAAAAAGCCGATTTCACCACCCGCCAGGCAGCGCGCGCCGTGCATATCACCGAAAAAGAGCTGATCGCTTTCGAAACAGGCGCGCCCCTCGATCAGGAAAAAAAGTCAAAGCTGCAAATGCTCTACATCCTCGCGCCGCTGATCGATTTCGAAAAGATCAACAAAGACAACTTCAGCTTTGAAGACATCGTGCAAATCGGCGAAGAAGCCCCCGTCACCGTTCCCGTCCTCGGCAAAGTCACGCCAGGCCTGCCGCTCCTGGACGAAGCCAACATCTCAGACCACATCCCGCTGAGCAGCGCCCTCTCCCCCGACGACGCCGACGAGATCTTCGCCATCCGCAAAACAGAGCGCACAGACGACGCCACCACCACAGAAACCATCTATTTCATCCGCCAGCACGCTGGCGTACCCGACGGCGCCCTCGCCGCCGTGCTCCTCGCTGATCCCGACGGCCAGCCTGCCGAGCCCTTCGTCTGCCGCGTCACCCGCGCCACCGAAGACCTCGTCCTCGAGGAAGACGGCAACGTCAGCGTCGTGAAAAAAGACGCCGCCACCCTCCTCGGCCTCGCCCTCGTCCGCCAGACCAACGTCCGAAAAGAGATCTTCTGAGCGCAAAAAAACAGAGCCTGGTTGTCAGGCTCCGTTACCTTGCAAATGAAAAATTCCCACGCAACGCGCGTGGTCTATCATTTTCCGGATGGCAATTTCATCTCTCATAGATGGTCACCCCTGTTCGTCGGATCTCGCGGTCAATGGGCGAATCGGCTTCGATGTGGGTGACATCGAGCACATCGACGGGCATGTCCACGGCTTCGCGAATGGCTTCCATGAGTCCGCAAAATTTGAACCCCTGCAGGTGGCTGTCGACGAGGATGTCCAGGTCGCTCTGATCATCGGCGGTTCCTTTGGCCACAGAGCCAAAAACGACTGCCTTCGACACCTGATAGCGGTCAAAAACCGGCGCAAGCGCTTCTTTTACTTCAGAAACTTCTGTGAGCATTGTCGCGCCTCCTCTCAGCTTCCATTTTTCGCAATAGGTCTCTCTTTATTATACAATACGCGCAGAAAAAATGCGACGCTTTTCCCGCTAATCATGGCTCCCGGCGCATAAAAAAGCGCCAGCAAGGAATTTTCCTTACTGACGCATTCATTTTTACAAAGAGAGCAGAAATTTTCACGAAAAAACCTCCTACCTGCCGACGCGCGAAGCAAGTCGGTCGCCGCAGGCGCTCCCTCCTACCTTCTACCTGCGTTTACTCGATCTTATCGAGCTCAAAGGCGTCGTGCAGGGCCTGCATGCCGCGCTTGAGAGCGTCTTCGTCGTGCTCAACGATGACGGAGATCTTGACTTCGGAGGTGCCGATGAGGTCGATGTTGATACCGGCATCGCGCAGCGCGGAGAACATGCGCGCGGCAACCCCGTGGGCGCCGACCATGCCTGCGCCGACGGCAGAGATCTTGACGACGTTGTCGTCGACGTAGAATTCGCGATACTGCAGGGCGTTCTGCAGGCTTTCGATGATCAGCTTGGCGCGTTTGGCGTCGCTCTTGGCGATGGTGAAGGCGATGTCGTTGAGGCCATCGACCATGGCGCTCTGGATGATCATGTCGACGCTGATCTTTTCTTCAGCGAGGGCGCCGAAGATTTCTGCTGCGATACCAGGACGGTCTTCCACGCCAAAGATGCTGACTTTGGCAACGTTTTTGTCACAGGCGATACCGGTGACGGCATATTCTTTTTCGAGTTCTTCTGACTTAACCACGTAAGTTCCCCCTATATATGTATTAAAGCTGGAGCGGACACAGAGCTTGACGTCGTGGACCTTGGCCACTTCGACGGAGCGTGGGTGCAGGACCTTTGCACCGAGGCTGGCGAGTTCGAGCATCTCATCGTAGGAGATGTTTTTGAGCTTGGTGGCGTTTGGCACGATGCGTGGGTCGCAGGTGTAGACGCCGTCGACGTCGGTGTAGATCTCGCAGACGTCGGCGTTGATGGCGGCTGCGACGGCGACTGCGGTGGTATCAGAACCGCCGCGGCCAAGGGTGTAGATCTCGTCGTCAGGACCGACGCCCTGGAAGCCTGCGATGATGACGACGTTGTCAGCGGCAAGCTCGCGACCGATCTTGGATGCGTTGATGTCAACGATGCGCGCTTTCTGATGGGCGTCGTCGGTGCGGATGCAGACCTGAGAGCCGGTGTGGGACACGGCTTTGAGGCCGAGCTCCTGCAAGGCCATCGCTGTCAGGGCGATGGAGATCTGTTCCCCGGTGGAAAGGAGCATATCCATTTCGCGGGGATTTGGCATGTCGCTGATCTTATACGCGCGGTTTGTGAGATCGTCGGTCATGCCGGCTGGGGCGGAGACGACGACAACGACGTCGTTGCCTTCGCGCTTGGTCTTGGCGACGTGCTCTGCCACTGCTTTGACGCGATCGGGATCAGCGACAGAGGTGCCGCCGTATTTTTGTACAATTAAGGCCATAGTTTCAACTCCATTTCATTTTCAAAACACTGCACGCCGGTTGTGATCGGCGCGACTTCTATGAGCTCGGCGCTATAGCCAAGCTTTTCCAGAGCGCCGCTGCAGGCGCTGAAATCCTTTGGTTCATCGGCAAGGATGAGCATGGTCGAGCCGGCGCCGCTGACGAGGGCTGCGATGGCGCCGTGGGCGAGGGCGATCTGCTTTGCTTCCTCGATGCCAGGCATCAGCGGCAGGCGATACGGCTCATGCACGCGGTCGCGGAAGGCTGCAGCAAGCAGGCTCTTGTCGCCGGTGGCCAGCGCTGCCACGAGCAAGCCGAGATGGCCGAGGTTGTAGACGACGTCCTTGCGGCTGTAGCCGTCGGGCATGGCTGCGCGGGCTTTCGAGGTCGGCAGCGGATAGTCGGGAACGAGGGCGTAGGCGTAGAGCCCGTCCAGCGGCGCCAGCTTTTTCGCGGTGACTCGGCCGTCGTCGCCGATGCAGCCGATGACGATGCCGCCCAAAAGCGCCGGCAGCACATTGTCCGGATGACCATCGATGGCAGTGGCCATCTGCATGAGGTCGTCTTCGCTGAAGGCGTGGTCGCTCATGATCTGCGCCAGCGCCAGCCCGCTCACGGCAGCTGCAGAGCTGGAGCCAAGCCCGCGCGCAAAAGGCACGCGATTGACGCAGTGCAGCGCCACTGGCACAGGCTCCTTGCCGGCCTTGGCCATCGCGTCGAGGTAGGTCTGGTAAATGAGATTGTCGAGGCTTTCTGCCTCGCCTGCGCCGTAGCCTTCGACGCTGATCGAGGAGGATTCACCCTCTGCCAGGCGTTTCACCCAAAGCTCGTTGTAAAGCGCCACCGCCATGCCCAGGCAGTCAAAGCCAGGGCCCATGTTTGCCGAGGTGGCCGGTGTTTTGATCACAAGCGCCGGCGCTCCTGCAAAAAATGCTTCTCTGGTCATTGTGGCAGCCTCCCATAGATGCGGATCACGTTTTCAACCTGGCGCACCGAATCGGCGTTTTCCATGCGCGCGAGGGCTTCGTTGAATTTTTCCTCGAGGACCTCGTGGGTGATGATGACAAACTCGGCGTCCTCAGAATTGGACGAATCCTTCTGCATCGCCTGGGCAATGCTGACGCCGCTGTCGCCGAAGAGCATCCCCACCTCGCCGAGCACGCCTGGTCTGTCCGGAATGCAGAGGCGCACGTAGAAACGGCTCTTCATCTTGCTCATCGGCTTGATCGGAATGTTTTCGTAGGTATAGTCGCCGATGCGTCCTTCGCAGCCATAGACAATATCGCGGCAGATATCGATGACATCGCCGACAACGGCGCTCGCCGTCGGCAGCTTGCCAGCGCCGCGGCCGTAGAACATCGCTTCGTCGATGGCGTCACCCTGCACAAACACCGCGTTGAACGAGCCGCCAACGCTGGCCAGCGGATGGCTCTTGGCGATGATCGCCGGATGCACGCTCAGCGAAAGCCCGTCCTCTTCCTTGCTGACAATGCCAAGGAGCTTGATCACGCAGCCGATGGATTCGGCGTAGGCCATGTCGAGCTTGGAGATCTTCGTGATCCCTTCCACGTGCACATCGTCGAACACAGCCGGCGTGTGGAATGCGATGTTTGCCAGGATCGCCACCTTGCGACCGGCGTCCAGCCCTTCCACGTCCGCCGTTGGGTCCGCTTCCGCATAGCCGAGAGCCGTCGCTTCTGCGAGGGCGTCCTCGTAGCTCATGCCATGCTCCGCCATATTTGTCAGGATGTAGTTCGTCGTGCCGTTCATGATGCCGACGATCTCAGAAAAATGGTTGGCAGCGAGGTTTTCCTTCAGCGGCTGCACGATTGGGATCGCCCCAAGCGCCGACGCTTCATAGCGGAAATCGCGCTTCATCTCGCTGGCGAGCGCTTCGAGCTCGCGCCCATGCACAGCGATCAGATCCTTGTTGGCGCTGACAATGTTCTTGCCGGCGCGCAGCGCCTCTGTAAGATAGGTGCGCGCTGGTTCGATGCCGCCCATCAGCTCGATGACGATGGAGATCTCGTCGTCGTTCAAAATATCCTGCCATTCCGTCGTCAGGATCGTGTGCGGCATCACCTTGTCGGCGTATTTTGCCGGCGTGCGCACCAGCACGCGTTTGACCTCCACATCTGCGCCAACCTTGTGCTTAAAATTGTCCTTCTGCAGCTTTTCGATCACTTCATACACACCGGAACCAACAGTCCCCATGCCCAGAAGCGCTACCTTAATCGTTTCTTTTCCCATGCTTCGCCTCCGTCGCTTGTCAATTCTGACCGATCGGCTCAACCTTGATCACGCCGGGAATATCGTAGAGAGATTCCAGCATCAGCTCAAGATTGTAGCGTTCGTCAGAACGGGATTCAAAGGAAATGGTCACGCGCGCGATGCCCTCGCTCGGGATGCCCTGATTGATCGTCAGGATATTGGCGCCGCAATCAGCGACGACGTTCAGACAGCGCGAGAGCACGCCTGCTTCGTTTTCCATATTGATCTGGATGGTCACGATCTTTTCCTTCACCGCTTCGTAGAACGGAAAAATGCCATCTCTGTATTTATAAAACGCGCTGCGGCTGAGGCCAATCTGCTTGACCGCTTCGTTGATCGTCAGGCCAGGATTTTTCGCGAGCAGCTCTTTGGTCTGCGCGGTCTTCAGAATCGCTTCCGGCAAAATGGTCTCATCAACGATGTACCGCTTGTTCACAGCATTGTCTTTCATCATGCCACGTCCTTTCGTCTATTCTCGGCGGATTTTCATCCGCTACATAAGGATGTTACTCGAAGATCGCGTCCTTGTCAAGAGGACTTGCAGGATATTCCCTCTTCCATTCATTTCACGGATTATTGTAAATTATCTGCAAAATCCCGCTGAACACAAAAACTGCAGCACATTGTGCTGCAGTTTGAGCGATAATCCTTAGCAATTGACCATATCGTTGATGTTCGCCCCACCGAGAGTAATTGGTGAACAATTATCCGGCATCGGAACGCGGCATTCGATCAGCGCGCAGCTTGGATCTGCGAGCGCTTCCTTGAGCACAGCTTCGATCTCGTCTTCCGATTCGATGCGATAGGTCTTAAACCCGTAGGCTTCAAAAATCTTCGAGAAATCGATGTCGCAGTCAAAAAGCACGTTGGAATAACGTTTGCCGACATAATGATACTGGAGCTGACGCACCATCCCAAGCGCCTGATTGTTGAAGAGCAGGATCTTCACAGGGAGCTTCTGCTCCATGATCGTGCCCAGCTCATACATCCCCATCTGGAAGCTGCCATCGCCAGTGACGGCGACAACCGTTGCATCCGGGCAGGCGACCTGAGCGCCAACCGCTGCAGGAATGCCATAGCCCATGGTGCCAAGGCCGCAGGACGAAATGAATTGATGTGGTTTTTCACACTTCAGATAGTTGGCCGCCCAAACCTGGTGCTGGCCGACGTCTGTGGTGAAGAAGCAGTTTTCCAGATCAACCAGATCGCTGAGCTTGTCGAGCACCTTCGGAACGATGCGGTCCGGTTCCGGCGCCCCCTTCGCCTGTTCGAGATAGCCGCAGCCGACAAGGCTTTCCGCCTTGCGCTGCAGCGCGTCTTCCAGCTGGAGCATGACCTGCTTGGCATCGCCGACGATCGGAATATCCGGCACAATGTTCTTGCCGATTTCCGCCGGGTCCACGTCAACATGGATGACGAAGCTGTCCGGTGCGAAGAGATTTGGCGCGTTGATGATGCGATCGTCAAAGCGCGTGCCGATGGCAAGGATCACATCTGACTGACGGATCAGATCGTTGGCTTCCTGATTGCCATAGGTGCCGAGCATGCCGACCACATGCGGATCGCTGGCAGGGACACTGCCCAAGCCCATCATCGTGCAGACGATCGGGCAGTTTTTCTTTTCAGCGAGTGCCATGACTTCCTTTGTAGCGCCAGAGGTATTGACCCCACCGCCAGCGATGATGACCATGCGCTCAGCTTCAGCGATGGCTTTGGCAGCGCGCTTGATCATGCCAGCATGGCCGTAGACCGTTGGCTTGTAGCTGCGGATGTCCACATGCTTCCATGGTTCATACACAGCGACCTGCTGCTGGGAAACATCGCGAGGAATGTCGATCAGAACAGGACCAGGACGGCCAGTTCTGGCGATATAGAATGCTTCAGCGACGATGCGTGGAAGATCCTCCGCATCCTGTACGAGAATATTGTGTTTGGTGATCGGTGTCGTGATGCCGGTGATGTCGGTTTCCTGGAACGCGTCGGTCCCGATGAGGTGCTTGGCAACCTGACCGGTGATCGCAACAACCGGGATCGAATCCATATAGGCCGTGGCAATCCCGGTGACCAGATTGGTCGCCCCAGGGCCGCTCGTAGCAATGCAGACACCTACGGTGTTCTTTGCACGTGCGTAGCCACTCGCTTCATGCACTGCCCCCTGTTCCTGACGGACAAGAACATTGTTGATCGGGCTCTTATCAAGAGCGTCAAATATTTCCAACAAGGCACCACCTGGATATCCGAAAATATCCGTTACGCCTTCATCTCGCAATGCCTGAACTAAAATTTCTGCGCCGTTCAATAGCAACACCTTCCTTACTTGTTAAACCCAGGGGCGCTGGGCGCCCCTGTCAGTGCTTTTGGATCAGTCGTTTTTGTCGTTTGCGTTGAGGAATGGCATCATGCTGCGGAGCTGACCACCGACTTCTTCGATCTGATGGCCGGCTTCATGTTCGCGCATAGCGTAGAATTCTTTGAAGCCATTTGCATAGTCATCGCGGAATTCTTTTGCGAACTTGCCGCTCTGGATGTCTGCCAAAACTTCCTTCATGTGCTGTTTGGTTTCAGCGGTCACAATGCGTGGGCCAGTGACATAGTCGCCATATTCAGCAGTGTTGGAGATGGATTTACGCATCTTGTCCATGCCGCCTTCGTAGATCAGGTCGATGATCATGCGCATTTCGTGGCAGCATTCAAAGTATGCCATTTCTGGCTGATAGCCAGCTTCTACGAGGGTTTCGAAGCCTGCTTCGATGAGAGAGGTCAAGCCGCCGCAGAGAACTGCCTGTTCCCCAAAGAGGTCGGTCTCGGTCTCTTCTTTGAAGGTGGTTTCAATAACACCAACGCGGGTGCCGCCGATACCATCGGCCCAGGAGAGCGCGATCTGCAGCGCATTGCCGGTTGCATCCTGAGCAACAGCTACGAGATCAGGCACAGCGGAGCCTTTGGTGAATTCACGGCGAACAATGTGGCCAGGGCCCTTTGGTGCGCACATGAATACGTCAACACCTTCCGGCGCCTTGATGTAGCCAAAGTGAATGTTGAAGCCGTGGCCAAAACCAAGGGCATTGCCAGCTTCGAGGTTTGGTTCGATTTCATTCTTATAGATGTCCGGCTGGGTTTCGTCCGGAGTCAGGATCATGATAACATCGCTCTTCTTGACCGCTTCTGCGACAGGCAGAACTTCAAAGCCATCTTCGCGTGCAGCCTGAGCGGATTTCCCTTCGCGGATACCGATGATGACATTGTAGCCGCTGTCACGCAGGTTCTTTGCGTGTGCGTGACCCTGGGAACCATAACCAACAACGCAGAGCTGCTTGTCGGTCAATACATTAGTAGGAACATCTGTCTTGTAATAAATTTTTGCTGCCATTGTAACAATTTCCTCCTAGAAATTTGGATTATATTGATCACCCGTTGATACGGTGGATCTTACTTTTCTTTTGGGCTGCGAACCATTGCGCTCGCCCCAGTCTTAACGATTTCCTGAACGCCGAATGGGCGCAGAGTTTTGATGATCGCGTCGATCTTGTCGTCGTCGCCAGTGGCTTCGATGATCATGGAGCGACGGCCAACGTCGATGATGCGCGCATGGAAGATATCCATCAGCGTTTTGATCTCGCCGCGGGTCTCATGGTCGCAGGACACGCGAACCATCAGAAGCTGACGCTCAACCGTGTCTTCATGGGTAATGTCGTTGACTTTGATGACATCAATGAGCTTGTGGAGCTGCTTGGTCACCTGTTCAATGGTCACCTCGTCGCCATGGACCACAATGGTCATGCGGGAGACTGTTGGATCTTCAGTATCACTAACGACAAGACTGTCAATGTTGTAGCCGCGTCTGGAGAACAGACCGGAAACACGTGACAAAACACCTGGGTTGTTTTCTACTGTTACTGCTAATTTATGCTTCATCTTCAAATTCCCCCACTATTTCATCTAAGGAGCAGCCCGCTGGTATCATTGGATAAACATTCGACAGTCTGTTGATCTTGCATTCGATAAACAGAGGGCCATCCTGCTTGAGCAACGCCGGCAATTGTGCTTCTGCCTCATCCAGGGTGGTGATGCAGCGATATGGGATATCGTACGCACTCATCAGTTTTTCCCAATCCGGGCCAACCTCCAGAGGCGTAGCCGCATAGTTGGCATCATTGAACATTTCCTGCCACTGACGCACCATGCCGAGGTATCCATTGTTGAACATCACGATCTTCAGTGGAACGGAGAATTCCTTGACGATGCAGAGCTCCTGCTCGTTCATCTGGAAGCTGCCGTCACCAGTGATGAGAATGACACGTTCATCCTTCTTCCCAAACTGAGCGCCGATCGCTGCCGGTAAGCCATAGCCCATCGTGCCAAGACCGCCGGAGGTCAGGAAATGACGAGGGCCCTTTGGATGCAGGAAGAGCGCCGCCCACATCTGGTGCTGACCGACATCCGTCACAACGATGGTGTTTTCATCCAGTTCCTTGTTGATGATGTCGCAAAGCTCCATTGGTGGGAGCGAATCTGGGTCGCCATGCTTGAGAGGGCGATAATGATCCGCGATCTCCTGGCGCCATGCGCTGTGATCAGCGTTTTCGTCAGCAACCTCGCCTGCCAGGAGCTCAAAGAACTCAGCAGCGTCACCGACGATAGGAATATCAACCTGAACGTTCTTCCCAATCTCGGAAGAATCGATGTCCACATGGATCTTTTTAGAATGCTGCGAGAATCTTGACGTGTCGCTGGTCACGCGGTCGTCAAAACGCATCCCCACTGCCAGAAGCAGGTCGCAGTTCTGAATGGCGTAGTTGCCATCCGTCGTGCCGTGCATGCCGACCATGCCGACAAAATTCTTATGGTCGCCAGGGATCACGCCGTTTGCCATCAGCGTCTGGCTGATTGGCACATCCAGCTGATCGACAACCGTCAGCACATTCTTGCGTACCGCTTCGGTCGTGTTCACCCCGCCGCCAACGATGATCAGCGGCTTTTTCGCTTCAGCCAGCATGCGGCCAACCTTGCGGATCTGTTCGCGGGTGATCACGCTGTTTTTAAGTTTTCTTCTGTAACGTTCCGTTGGCTCAACATCCAGATCCGGATTCTTCACATCCTGCGTAAAGAGATCCTTTGGAATGTCGACCAAAACCGGGCCTGGACGACCATGGGAGGCAATGTAGAACGCATCCGCTAAAACCTGTGGGATCTGGCTGGCGTCGGTGACCATCACACTCGCCTTCGTCACAGCATCTGCCATCCCCGTCACGTACGCTTCCTGGAAGCTGTCCTTCCCGAGAAGGGAGCTTGCGACCTGGCCGCTGATCATAACCAGCGGGATCGAGTCCATCGAGGCAGTGCCAAGACCCGTCATCATATTTGCCGCGCCTGGGCCGCTCGTTGCAAAGCAAACGCCGACCTTACCAGTCGCACGCGCATAGCCGTCGGCTGCGTGAACCGCGCCCTGTTCGTGGCGCATCAAAATATGTTTTACTCCAAAATGTTTTAGACGATCATACAATGGGATGACTGCGCCCCCTGGCAGTCCGAAAACAAGATCAACGCCCTGTTTTTCAAGGCAACTTAATAAGATATCTGCTCCAATCACGCCTATTCACACCTTCTTTTCTTTCAATCTATAACTTGTTAGGTTCTGTACCGTTATCTATATTATAGCGATATTTCTGAAGATTTCAAGCCTCAAATCGCATTTTGTGTTATAACAGAGCTTATATTTTTCATCTGTTATAACACACATTTTCTTATGGATCGATAACCAGAACTGATGGATGTCGGCAGCATTTTTCAGCGACTACGCCGCAGCGCCAAGCGTATACGTTTTCACGAATTTCCGCGCTCAATTTTATTTGCAACTGCTGATTTTAAACCATCTTTTCCCCGTCTTTGATCGGCAGACAGGCGTTCACGCTGTCAAACAACAAGCAACTGTTATAGTCGCGCTGTATCCATCTGTGCCAATAAACGCTTTTTATAGTAAAAAAATCGGGTATCAAATGTCCTCACATCTGATACCCGTTGGTATTCTCGTCCGACAGCGGCGCGCTCTCAAGATCGTAGGAATCTTCGTCGGTGGTGGTGTCTTCGTACGGAAGCACGACAGACACTTTCGTGCCGACGCCGCGGATGCTGTCGATGTAGAAGGTCCCGTTGTGGAGGGCAACGATCTCGTTGGCGATGGATAGCCCGAGACCGGTGCCGCTCTGTTTGCTGGACCCTTTATAGAATTTTTCCTTGACGCGCACGAGCTCTTCGCTGGACATGCCCGGGCCGTTGTCTTCGATGGTCATGACGACCTGGTCGTCGAGCATGTGCGCCTGGATCACGACCTCAGGATAGGCGCGCCCTTTGACAAACTTGAAGGCGTTGTCCAGAATGTTGACAAAAACCTGGCTGAGTCGGTTTTCGTCGGCCATGACCATGACATCTGTGTTGCCGAGATGCAGACGCAGCGCAATCTCTTCCTGAGCGGCGCGCGGCAGGAACTGATTGTAGAGGCTCTCGAGAAAATCGTTCATCCAGATCGGCTCCAGCTCCAGCTCGATGCGATGACTCTGCAGCTTGGAAAAATCGAGGAGGTCGTTGACGAGACGGATCATACGCTTGGTCTCGCGGGAGATGATCTCCATCCCCATGCGCGTGGTCTCGACATCCTCCGGCGAATCCTCGATGGTCTCTGCCCAGCCGTTGATGGAGGTCAGCGGCGTGCGCAGTTCATGAGAAATGCTGGAGATGAAATCGTTCTTCGTTTTATACGACTGCGCGATCTCATCGGTCATGCGGTTGATGGCCTTGGAAAGCTGGCCGATCTCGTCGTTGTTGTAGACGGTGGCCTTGGCTTCCAGATTGCCTTTGGTGATCTCGCGGGTGACGCGGATGAGGTTGCGGATCGGTTTCAGGATGAGCGAGCTCATGACGCGGCCAACGATGGTCGCCACGAGCAGGATCACCACAGCGATGATGGTGACGGCGACGACGTTGGATTTCAGGAGCGCGTTGACCATCGACATGCTGGAAACATAGCGCAGCACGCCCACGACGATCTTTCCATCGTAGATCGGCACGGAAACAGACATGACGGCCTCGCGGGTGTCGAGTCTGCCGCGCCAGGCTTCAACGTCTCCGGCGACGGCGCCGTTGTAATCGTCGGTCAGCTCGGTGGCGTTTTCGGTGTCGCCAATATTGTTGATCAGGAAATGGCCATTGGTGTCATACACTTCCACGAGGGCTTTTTCCTGGCTGTCCATATTTTCAAAAATAAAGTCCTGTTTGTCTTCGATATCGCCGGAGGGCGCGTAGCGATTGAACATCGACGCGGCGGCTTCGGCATTGTTGGTGAGCGTCTGTTCAACGCCGGACACATAATACTGGTAAATGGCGAAAATGAACAGGCTTTCCATGATGATGAGCGTGATCAGGCTGATCAGCACATAACTCAAAGACAGCTTTGTGCCAAGACCTGATGCCACGATCAATCACCACCCCACCAACGATATCCATAGCCCCAGACTTTCTCGATGTATTTTGGCTTCGATGGATCCTCTTCGATCTTCTGGCGGATGCGGCGGATGTTGACGTCGACGATCTTGAAATCGCCCACGTAGTTGTAGCCCCAGACGTTGTTGAGGATCTCGTCGCGATGCACGGCCTTGTTGGCGTTTTCCATGAAATATTTGACGAGGGAGAATTCGATCGGGGTGAGCTCAATCTCCTTGCCATTTTTGAGGAAACGACGCTCGTCGATGTTCATGGTGAAAATGCCGGTGGTGATCTCCTTGGCGTCTTCACCGGCTTCATCCACCTGAATGGAGAGGCGGCGCAAAAGCGCGTTGATGCGCGCGAGCAATTCTTTCGGGCTGAACGGCTTGACGATGTAGTCGTCGGCGCCGGCTTCCAGGCCTTCGATCTTGTTTTCTTCCTGGCCTTTTGCGGTGAGGATGATGACCCCGAGCTGTGGGAAGGCTTCGCGCGCCTTCGCACAAACCTCGAAGCCGTTGATGCCAGGCAGCATGACGTCTAAGAGCACGATGTCGACGCTGTCGTCAAGTTTTTCCAGCGCTTCTTCGCCGCTGCCCGCTTCGATGACGTCAAAATTATTGCGTTTGAGATTGACTTTTATGAAGCCGCGAATGGCTTCTTCGTCTTCTACTACCAAAATCTTATTAGTCATTTTGTTGTCCTCCTTCAATTTGGAAGAGTTGCTTGATACTGTCTGTATCGATCTTTTGTCCTGCAAATCTCTCCGTATTGCACAACGCGTAGTACACGCGCTGAGAACTTGGGGATGTCCCGAGCGGGATGATCCCTCGTGTATTTTCTATATTCTCAGCCTCTGCTGCTGTCACAGCGTAGAGGATGATGGCCGGTTCCGCGTTGTTCCCGTCATAGAGCCGCACCTGGCTGGAGCCTTTGTCGTTCACAAACTGATAGCGCACCGTATCCAGACAATACTGCGGCAGCACAAAGGTGTAGCCATCGGTGCTGTTTTCGAGCACACCGTAGATATTTTCCAGGGCGCTGTCGCCGTCCCAGGTTTTCCAGATGCGCAGATAGTCGCTCTCTTCGCGGCCGATCTTTTCGATCGGTTCGAGAACAGACTGCACATCCAGCACACCGTCGCCGGTGATATCTGCGATGATCGGATCGCGCGTAGCCACTCTGTTGATGAAATGCACCCGCGAGGTCATCTGTTCCTCGAAGCTGTTGTCCTCTGTCGGCAAAAGCAGCTCCACGTTCAGATCGCTGTAGTTGTTCGAATGGACGAAATAAAGTCCGCGCTGCGAATCGCTGACGTTGCCGAAGGCCATCTCCAGACAGTTTCCGTCAAAACTCTTTTCGTAGACAGAGGTAACATCTTCTCCGCCTTCATAAACAGTCAGCGTCGTCGTCGTTGCTGTGTCTTCGTAATTGTTCAGGGCGCAGAGAATCGCCTCGTTGCCGTCACCGTTCAGATCGGCCATTTCCAGGAAGGAATAATTGATCTGCGTCATTTCTGTAAAGCCGTCGCTGTTCATGTGATAGATCGAGAGCACGTTGTTGCCGCCGACGTCGACACCGACGCAGGCCTCGTCTGAGCCATCGCCGTCAATATCGAAGAGTCGGAAGAAATCGATGCCATTGCCGTACTGCTGGATCTGATCGAGAATGCTCCAGGCGCCTTCGTCATTCTGGTGCATCAGCATCACGCCGACTTCATGGCCGTTGTTGTTGGACCAGAACGCAAGCTTTTCGTCCTGCTTGTCACCATCGATATCAAGGTCGATGATCGCTGCCGGATCTTCCATATCCTCTGGCACCTGCAGATGGGCGCCGTCGTTCAAAAAGGAATTGATCAGCGTGCGCTCGACGTATTCCTCCTGGTCACTTGCCGGAGGCAAGATCAGCGCCGAAGGTTCCTCAAAAAGAATGGCGCAGCCGGAAAGCGGCAGCGTGCACAGGAGCAGCGCAAATATTAAAGCTAGTCTTTTCATACTGCCTCCTATTCATTACCAATCTATTATATCATAGCTCATAACGCGCCATCCGAAAAGGGCTCCGACGAAATTATCACCAAATATCAACAATGTCTCCACAATTTGACAACAGAAAAAAGCCGTTTAACGACATGCTTAGGTCGATCCTACAATCAAAGCCAGCGACAGCAGCGTTTTTCTACAAAATAGATGATCTCGTAGAGCAGCACGCCGAGCAGCGCCATGCCGATGATGCCGGCGAACATATCTGGATATTCGCGACGCTCCATGCCGTCGAGGATGAGATAGCCGAGCCCGTCGAAGGATGCGAAGGTTTCAGCGAAAAAGAGCACCGCCACCGACGTGCCGACTGAAATACGCAGGCTCGTCAAAACCTGTGGCAGACAGGCGGGCATCAGAAGATGGCGAAAAACATCCCAGGTGCGGCGGCTCATCGTGTGCATGGCGTCGACACTCTCCTGCGGCAGCTGATGCGCCGCATCACAGACAACCACGAAGATCTGAAAGAAAATGATGAGCGTGATGAGCACGATCTTTGGCAGATTGCCGAGGCCGAAGAGCACGACCAGGATCGGCAGAAAAACGACCTTCGGCAGCGGATAGAGGATCGCCACCAGCGGCGTCGCGATGTGATAGAGCTTCTCCGAGCGCCCGCAGGCCAGCCCCAGCGGCACAGCCAGGAGCACACCGAGGGCTGTGCTCACGAGAACACGCAGTGCGCTGATGCAAAACTGCGGCCACATCTCGCCGTCGGCGCAGAGCGCGACAAAGGCTTTGAAGGAAGTCAGCGGTCCCGGCAGAAACGCTTTGTCCAGCGCCAGACTCGCCAGCTCCCAAAAAGCCAGCAGCGCCAGCGTGGCGATTACGATGGATACCCCTTTTTTCATGCGCTCTCGCCTCCTTCCAGCATGGCCTTGACCCGCGCACACTGCGCAACGAACGCAGCGTCGTAGCGATCCTGCGGCGTCTTGGTGTTGTCGATGACCTGCGGCGTCTCGCTGTCCTTGCTGTAGACGAGCAGATGATCACAGACATAAACCGCTTCCTCAATGCTGTGCGTCACGAGCACAAGGGTGACGCCGCTCTCGATCGACAGCCGCAGCACTTCCTCCTGCAGCTTTTCGCGCGTCAGCGCATCAAGGGCGGAAAACGGCTCATCCATCAAGAGCACCTCCGGCTCGTCGATGAGCGCGCGCCCGATCGCCACACGCTGACACTGCCCGCCGGAAAGCTGCGAAGGAAATTTATCCTCCAGCCCTTCCAGCCCGAGCCGCGCCAGCTCCCGCGCCACACGCGCCTGGATCTCAGCGCGCGGCATTTTTTTCAACAGAAGCGGCAGCGCCAGATTTTTGCGCACGGTTTTCCAGCGAAAAAGCCCGTATTGCTGCTGGATGAAGCTGACGCGATCCATCGGCGCCGCTGCTGGTTTTCCCTGCCAGAGGACGCTGCCCTCCGTCGGGCTTTTGAGCCCGGCGAGAAGATAGAGCAGCGTCGTTTTGCCGCAGCCAGACGGACCGATCAGCGCCCAGCGCTCGCGGGAATTTATCTGCAAGTTAAAATGCGCCAACAAGGTGTTGGCGCTTTCCGGGTATTTGAACCCGACATTGTCTAATTGGTAGATCACTCTTCTGCCTCCGTCACATAGGAGGTGTCAACGAGATCGTGATAGCTGTAGACCTTGTCCAGCAGCTGTTTTTCCACGAGCCAGGATTCCAGACGGGCAACCTGCTGCTCCGTTGGCACAGCGCCTGGCGTGTAGGTTGGCATTGGATAGGTATCGCGCAGCGTTTCCGGAACGTTAGCTTTTTCCATCAGCAGATCGCGATAGGTGTCTGGATTTTCGTTGATATCCGTCATGGCCTGGAAGAGCACATCCATGAAGGCATCAAGCGTTGGCTGATGATTGGTAATAAAATCGTCCGTTGCCAGGAAGACCGACTGGGAGAAATTTTCATCCAGCGTGGTGTCGTCGATGACGCTGATGCCGCCCTGGGCGATGGCAAAGGACGCCAGTGGATCCGGCAGGATAGCAGCATCAATATCCTTGCCCTGGAGCAGGGTTTCAACGCGCAGCATCAGATCCGGCATGTTCACGAGCTCGATCGGTTCGCTGTCGAGCTGGTAATAATCCTCGTACTGATCCATCAGATATTCCATCATCGTGTTCGTGGAGATCGCCACGCGCTTGCCTTCGAGATCCTCCGGCTTGGTGATGCCGCTGTCTGGGGCAGCGACGACGACGAAGCGTCCTTCTTCAGGCGTTGCGCCGAAGGCCAGGCTGACGACCTTGGTGTCGGTCTCTGCTTTTTTCATCAGACTCTGCACGACCATGTCGTTCATCACGACATCCAGCTCCCCGGCTTCCACAGCCTTGGACTGATCGGAGCTCGACGCGAACGGATAGATCTCAACGTTGAGCCCGGCGTCGGCGAACATGTTTTCCTGCTCAGCCGCAAAGATCGGCAGACTGTCTGCGATCGAGAGCACGCCGACACGGACCACATCGTTTCCTGGATCCTCTGCGGCTGGCGGCGCACTTTCCTGAACGGCGCTCGCTGCCGGCGCTTCTTCGCCTTCGCCGCTGTTGCCACAGGCCATAAGCCCAACTGTCATGGCACCACAAAGGAGCAGCGCACCTGCTTTTTTCATCCACTTTCTCATTTCAATCATTCCTCCCTGTTCATCGATACTGCAAAAAATTTTCTTCGTCTTCCGAGATCACCACATCGAGCGCTGTGCCAAAGCACTCCTGCAGATAAGCAGCGAGCTTTGCGAGCACCGGCCGCTCCCCTGCGTAGTGGGAAACATCGACCATCGGCAGGCCCATTTCCACAGCCTGCTGCGCGTCATGGTATTTCATATCGCCGGTGACATACACATCGGCGCCAGCCGCTTTTGCCTGGACGAGAAATTCTGTCGCGCTGCCGCCACAGAGCGCCACCCGCTCCACGCGGCCCTGAGTTGGGCCGGCCACAGCCAGCACAGAGATCCCCAGCGCCTGCTTCACGCGCTCCAGCCACCCATCAAAATCCAGCGGCTCCGGCAAGCGGCCAATGCGCCCGAGGCTTTCGGTCGTCGCGCTCATTGCGCTCGCAAACACATCGTAGGCTGGTTCTTCGTATGGATGCGCCGCCACCAGCGCCTGCAGCACGGCGGCCAGCCTGTCGTGATCGACGAGCACCTCCAGCCGCGCTTCTTCCACCTGCTCAAGCTGGCCCGGCGTGCCGAGATATGGCGACGCGCCAGCCTGCGGACGGAACTGCCCCGTCCCCTGCACCGTCCAGGCGCAGGCTTCGTACGCACCCTGGGCGCCGGCACCGGCAGCAAAGAGCGCAGCCTTCACCTGTTCCAGATGGCTGAGCGGCACAAAAACCACCAGCTTGTAGCGTGGCTTGCGCGCAGTTTCCGCCAAACCTTCGACATCCACCAGCCCCAGCCGCTCAGCGAGCACATCGTTGACGCCGCCGCGCGCCACATCGAGATTGGTGTGCGCAGAATAAATGGCGATGTCGTGCTTCAGGCAGAGCTGGCTCATGCGGCCGATGGCAGAATCGGTGCGCAGCGATTTCACACCCTTGAAAATAAACGGATGGTGGCTGACGATGAGATCGGCCTGGCGACGCACAGCTTCCTCTGTCACCGCCAGCGACGGCGTCAGCGCCAGAAGCACGCGCCGCACCTCGGCGTTGGGATCACCGAGCTGCAGGCCGACGTTGTCCCAGTCTTCCTTGAGCTGCTGCGGCGCCAGTTTTTCCAGCGCCTGCATGATGTCCATTACCTGCATGATCGTTCCTCCTCCCATTCTCTCCAAAGTGCGCTGAGCCTGTCATAGCGCTCTGCCACCTCGGCGCGGCGTGTGCGCACCGGCTCCCAGGCAGCAAGCAGCCGCTCGTCGTTTTCGCGGCGGGCGGCAAAATACGCCGTCGCAAGCGCGTCGGAGCGCGTGCGCAGCGTGACGCCAAAATAGAGCGCAGTCTCGCTGTAGACCACCGGCGCTGCCGCCGGTTCCAGCGCAAACACTTCGTAATAATGACCGTTTTCCAGGACCACCGTTTCCTCCACAACCGCAAAGCCATGGTCCATCGCCCAGCGGCGCAGGATCCACGGCGCCACATTTGGCGAAACGATGATGCGCGCAAGGGCAGCCACCACCTCCGGCGCTGCCGAGAAGATCTCTGCCATCAACCCTGCTCCCATGCCAGCCAGCGTCACCACGCTGACCTCGCCAGGCGCGAGCGCTGTCAGGCCGTCCCCCAGCCTGAGCGCGAGCTGCTCTGGCGAAATGCCAGCGCGGGCAGCGTTTTTGCGCGCCGCCTCCAGCGGTCCCTTATTGATATCACAGCCGATGGCGGCTGGCACCTGACCACGCTCGATGAGCGCGATCGGCAGATACGCATGGTCGCAGCCGATATCTGCGACCTGCGCGCCCTGCGGCACCAGCTCCGCCACCGCTTCCAGTCGTTTTGACAGCATGGCTCTCTCCTATCGCAGCATGATAAAAGCGGCCTGTCGCCCCACTTCTCCGCCAAAACGACGGCGATGCGAGAAGAACAGATCGTCTCGGGCAAAGGTGGAGAGATCGACCAGCGTGATGTTTTCCTGCGGCACGCCAGCAGCACGCAGCTGATCGATGTTCGCCTGCCAGATATTGAAGAGATATTTGCCATTTTTGCGCGGTTTCAGCAAGCGCTCCGGCTTCACGGCGTGTGGGCGGACAGCGTCAACGACCTCTTTACCAACCTCGAAATGCTCCGGATCGATCGCCGGGCCAACGGCCACGAGAAGATCCTCTGGATCGGTGCCATAATTTTCCTGCATGGCGCGCACCGTTTCCATCGCGATGCCAGCCACTGTTCCGCGCCAGCCAGCGTGGCAGGCGCCGATGGCCTGATGCGCCGGATCGTAGAAAAGCACCGGCACACAGTCGGCGTAGGTGACGAAAAGCGCGCGTCGCGGCACGTTGGTGATCATGCCGTCGGCATCGCCGAGGGCGTCGCTGGCACTGTGAAATCCGCGGCCGCCGTCTTTTTCACCAGCCACGAGCACCTTGTTGGAATGGATGAAGTGCAGGCTCACCACCTCGCTCGGACTGATGCCAAAATTTGTCACAAAACGGTCGCGGTTGGCGCGCACCGTCATGATGTCGTCCTTTGTGTGCAGGCCCAGATTCAGGGACTGATAAGGAAAATCACTGCGGCCGCCGTGGCGCGTTGAAAAAGCGTGGACGATGCCGGATTGAGCAGCCAGCGCGTCGGCTTCCACCCAGACCAGGCCATTGTTCGTTTGCAAATGATACATGATCTTCCTCCTCAAAATTGTGAACATTCAATGTCATACAGGGCGCGATAATGACCGCCGCGCTGTTTGAGGAGCGCAGCGTGCGACCCCTGCTCAATGATTTTACCATATGAAACCACGTATGAAAAGTCAAGCTTTTCCAATAGCATCAGGCTGTGGCTGATAATGATCACAGTCCGCCCTTCGCCCCAGGCCAGAAGCCGCGCGAAAATCCGCTCAGCCAGCCGTTTGTCGAGCTTCTGCAGCGCTTCGTCGAGGATCGCGATCTTTGGCTCCTGCACGATCATGCGCGCAATCGCCAGCCGCTGCCGCTGGCCGCCGGAAAACGCCCGCGCATTTTCCGAAAGGATGGTGTCCAGTCCCTGCGGCAGCGCGCGCACGATCTCGTCCAGCTCGACCATTTCCAGCGCCTGCCAGATGGCGTCGTCGCTCACGCGCACGTTCGCCAGCTGCATATTTTCGCGGATCGAGGTGTAGAAGAAATAGCTTTCCTGATCGACACTGGCGACAATGCGATGCAGCATTTCTTCGTCAAGCGTCGTGATATCCACGCCGCCGATCCGCACAGAGCCGCCGTCCGGCTGCCAGAGTCCGGAAAAGAGCCGCGCCAGCGAGGATTTCCCGCTGCCGCTCTCGCCAACGATGGCGACGTGCTGTCCCGCTGGGATCTCCAGATTGAGATCCTCGATAAAACGCCGTCCCTCCTGATGATAATTGAAGCGCACATGCTCCGCCGTCAGTGTGAACGATTGCGGCAGCGTGTCGCTTTTTATTTTGCGCTGCGGCGTCGGCGTCTCGTAAACCTGGCGCATTTCCTCGGCAGCTGCGAGGGATTCATCCATCTGCAGCACCGCCTCCGGCATCTGCAGGATCGCTTCGTAGCTGGCCAGCACCAAAAGCGCCAGCATCGCCACATACACACCTGCCAGCGCCCCATCCTGCACCGCCGGCACCATCAGCCAGAGCGCAGCGAGCATGCTGAGATGGCTGAGGGCAAAGGTCAGTCGGCTCACGAGCTTTTTCTTCAAACTCATGCGCGCGTGCAGGAGCGTCAGCTGCCCGGCTTTTTCTGTGAGCGCCTGCTGCACCGCTTCCAGTCTGCCGAAAAGATGCAGATCCGCCAGGCCGTGCTTAGCGTCGAGGAATTGCTCCGACAGCGCCGTCTGCAGCAGCGCTGCTTCATGCTTGTGTGCGCGTCCGCCGGAAAGCGCCAGCGCCGGCACAACGATCCCTGCCAGGATCTGACCGACGAGCAGAAGCGGGATCAGCACCGGCTGATAAAACGCCAGAAAGAGCGCGCAGACTGTGTAGATGATGAGGCTGCCCAGCGGCACCGAAACGGCCTTGAGATAAAAATATTGCAGCACGTTGATGTCCGTGACAAATTGGTTGTAGAGCTTTCCCTCGGCGTAATCCGGCAGCGCGTCCGGGACCAGCGGCTCGAGATGGTCGTAGAAATCCCGCCGCAGATGGCCGAGGATGCGGAATGCGACGCTGTGATTGAGCAGCCGCTCCACATAGCGCACGACTGCGCGCCCGATGCCGAAAAAGCGCACACCGGTGATGAGCGGCATGAGCAGGAGCACCTCCGGCGTCAGCGCCGCTTTCGAGAGCAACAGGCCCGACGTTGCCAAAAGCCCGGCGTTGCCGAGCACCGTCAGCGCCACGAGCAGACTTCCCAGCAGCACGCGCCAGCGATACGGCGCCAACAGCCGCAATAACCAACGGATCGTATCAGACATAAGAAGCCGCCTCCCTTCCTGTCGCTTCCAGAAAATGCCCGGCGCCGTCGACGATCTCCTTGTAGCTGCCGCTGGCTGTGATGCGTCCGTGGCGCATGACGACGATGCGGTCCACCTGACGCAGCGTCTGCAAACGGTGCGCGATGATCCAGGTGGCGCGTCCGCGCGTCAGTGGCGCGAGGGCATCGACCAGCGCGCGTTCGCTCTCCACATCGAGGTTGTCGGTCATCTCGTCGAGAAAGAGCACGTCGCTCTCGCGATAAAGAGCGCGCGCCACCAAAAGCAGCGCTGTCTGCCCGCCGGAAAGCTGCTGTCCGCCCTGACCGATGAGCGTATCCAGCCCCGTCGGCAGCGTGCGCAACAGCGCCGTCAGCCCAACCTGGTCAGCGATCTTCGCCGCGCGCGCAGCAGCTTCTGCTGAAAGCTCGCTGACAAAAGCGATGTTCTCACGCACCGTTCCCTGGAACATGTACGGCGTCTGCAGCACCGCCGCCAGTCGTTCGTGATACGCGTCGCGCCGCCACTCTTCGAGGGGCACCTCGTTGACAAAGATCGTGCCGGCAGTCGGCGTGAGAAATCCCATCGCCAGCATCATCAGCGTCGTCTTGCCGCTGCCGCTGTCGCCAACAAAGGCCAGCGACTGCCCGGCAGAAAGCGTGAGCGACACATCGTGCACCGCATCCTCCGCTGCGTCTGGATAACGATAGCTGACGTGCTCAAAGCGGATCGACGTGACCTTTTCTTCCGCGTGATCGCCGCCAGGTATCGGCCACGGCTCTGTTTCGAGAAAAGCGTAGATGCTCTTCGCCGCTTCCTGCGCGTTGATGCCAGAGTGAAAATACTGGCCGAGGGTGCGCATCGGCTGGTAATATTCCGGCGCCAGAAGCAGGATGTAAAATCCAATGAGAAACGTCAGCGTGCCATTGCAGAGCCGCAGCCCCAGCCCGACCGCCACCATGGCGATCGAGATCGTCGCCACAAGCTCCAGCGCCAGCGACGAAATGAAGGCCCATTTCTGCACAGAAAACGTCGCCTTGCGATAGGCTTCGCTGATCTCGCCGATCTTTTCTCCCTGCTGACGGCTGCGGCCGAGGGATTTCAGCGTCACTAGCCCCGCGAGCACATCCTGCAGAAAAGCGGCGAAACGCGTCAACAGCACCCACTGGCGCACGCTCTCGCGCTGCGTCCATTTGCCGATGAGGATCATGAAAACTGGGATCAGCGGCAGCGTCACGAGCATCACCACCGCACTCAGCGGATCGCGCGGAAAGATCACAATGAGAAAGAGCACTGGAATGAACACCGCTTTGAAGAGCTGCGGCAGATAGCCGCTGAAATAATTTTCCAGCGTGTCGATCCCGTCGTAGAGCAGATTCAGCAGCTTGCCAGCCTGCAGCGTTTCCAGCTGCGCCGGCGAAAGCTGCGCGAGCTTTTCGACGAGCCGCGCCCGCAGATCCATTTTGACGCGCGTGGCCAGCCGCAGGCTGCACATTTCTTCGGCGCAATCGAGCGCAATGCGCAGCGCCAGCGCCACCAGCGCTGTAAGAAAACTTGCCGTGAGCGCTTCCCGCGGTGCGCTGCCCATAAAGATCCCGTCGACGATCACCGCCACCGACCAGGTCTGCCAGAGGATCGCTGCCGCCGCGCCGAGGCTCGCCAGCACCGATCCTGCGAAAAGCAGCCGCTGCCTGCGCGCTTCTCTGAGAAGCTTCTTGTCAACCATGAGGGCCTCCTTTCCACAACTATCAAAAAAGCGCCTCCCTTGCGAGAGGCGCCTGCGCCTGTTAGTATTTGAGTTTCTTCTTCGTCACGCGTGCGCGGAACACATAGAAGGACCAGATCTGATAAGCCAGCACAACCGGCACCAGCGTCAGAGCAACCTTCGTCATGAAGCTCAGCGTTTTTGGCGAAGAGGCTGCGTTGTAAATGTCAAGGCTGTACGCAGGATCCAGGGTCGAGATCATTATGTTCGGGAACATCCCTGCGAACACACCAGCGACGCAGCAGGCGATCGCCAGACCGATGCAGATGAACGCTTTGCCAGACGCGCGCTTCTTCGTGAAGAGCACCGACAGGATCATCAGCACAGCTGCCAGCGCGACAAAAACGATGGCGAGCACATTTTCAAACATGGTGCTGGCGAAAAATGCCCAGACCACCCAGACGACCGTGACCACGATCATCGGAATGCCCAGCTTTTCCGCAACGCCCTGTGCGCGTTCGAGCACAGCCTGGTCGCCAGCCTTGAGCATCAGATAGCAGGCCCCGTGATAGAGGAAGATCAGCGCCAGCATCACGCCGCCAACGAGACAGAACGGACGCAGCAGCGTGAAGAAGCTGCCGGCATACTGCATATCTGCGTCGATCGGCACGCCGATGACAAGGTTCGAGACAGCGACGCCCCAGAGGATCGCCGACAGGATCGAGGAAATGGCGATGACCGCATCCCATTTTTTACGCCAGGAAAGGCTTGGCTTCTGGCTGCGGAATTCGATCCCAGTCGCGCGCAGGATCAGCGCCAAAAGAATCAGGAAAAGCGCCAGATACCAGCCGCTGAACATCGTCGCGTAAACGTGTGGGAACGCAGCGAACATCGCGCCGCCGGCAGTGATCAGCCAGACTTCGTTGCCGTCCCAGAAAGGCCCGATCGTGTTCAACACAACGCGGCGTTCGTCGTCGTCCTTGCCGAGGATCGGCACCAGCGCGCCGACGCCGTAGTCAAACCCTTCCAGGAAGAAGAAGCCAATGAAGAGTACGGTGATGAGAATGAACCAGAGAATATTTAAATCCATAACGAGCCCTCCTCTGCCGCTTTCGGCTTCTTGTCTTCATCGTCCACTTTCTTTGCAGCGCGTGCCAGAAGCCCCACGTCGATGATCGCGAGGATCAGGTACACAAGCGTGAAGCCGACCAGCGTGATCAGCACCTCGCCACCGCTGACGACCTGCGAAACAGCGTCAGAGGTTTTCTGCAAACCGTAGACGATCCATGGCTGACGTCCAACTTCCGTGAGGATCCAGCCAAAGGAATTGGCCAGATATGGGAAGGCCATCAGTGGCAGGAACAAAAGCATCAGCTTCGAGCCCTTGACCTCGCGTTTGGTCTTGACCATGAAGCAGGCGATGAGCGCGCCCAGCACAAGCAGGCTGCCAGCGCCGACCATGATGCGGAAACTCCAGAACATCAGCGGAACATCAGGAATGTAATTGCCTTCACCGTATTCCTGTTCATACTGTTCCTGGAGATCGTTGATCCCCTGAACCTCTTCGGTGAAGTTGTTGTGCGCCATGAAGCTCAACAGCCCCGGAATGGCGATCTCAGAAGTGTTTTCGTGATTTTCAGTGTCGATATTTGCGTACAGTGCCAGTGGTGCGCTGTCTTCGGTTTCCCAAAGCGCTTCCATAGCGGCCATCTTCATTGGCACTTCGTCGGTCAGATACTGGCCCTGCATGTGGCCAACGCCAGCGACAGCGATCGAAGCGATGAGCCCCATGATGGCTGCAAATTTGAACGACGATTTCATGACTGGCACATTTTTCTTACGCACCAGATGCCAGGCGCTGATGCCCAGCATGAAAAACGCTGCCGTCGTCAGCCCGGCTGTGAATACATGGGCGAATTGATGGAAGAAATACGAGTTGCCGACGATCTCAGCAAAATTATCCATCTCAACGCGTCCGTTGTTGAGCACATAGCCCTGTGGATGCTGCATGAACGAGTTCGCGACCAGGATCCACATCGCAGACAGGTTGGACGCGATCGCGACCAGCCAGATGCTCGCCAGGTGCACCGCCTTTGGCAGCTTATCCCAGCCGAAGATCCACACGCCCAGGAACGTCGATTCGATGAAGAATGCCAACAGCGCTTCAATCGCCAGCGGCGCGCCAAAGATATCGCCCATGAAACGTGCGTACTCGGACCAGTTCATCCCGAACTGGAATTCCTGAACAAGACCAGTGACGACCCCCATGACAAAGTTAATAAGGAAGAGTTTTCCCCAGAATTTCGTCATCGTTTTATATTTTGGATCGCCAGTTTTATAATACTTTGTTTGAATCATTGCTGTCATGATGGACAAGCCAAGGGTCAACGGCACAAACAGAAAATGATAGACCGTTGTGATGGCGAACTGCCAACGTGCCAACAGTAATGCATCGAGCATAACCATCCTCCTTTTTCATAATCTCCTATTCTCAGCGTACAGCGATCGCTTCGATTTCCACCTGCATATCCTTCGGCAGACGTGCCACTTCCACACAGCCGCGCGCCGGCGCGTCTTTTTCGAAGTAGCTGCCGTAGGCTTCGTTGACCACGGCGAAATCGTTCATGTCCTTGAGGTAGATCGTCGTCTTGACGATATCCTCCACGCTCGCGCCTGCTTCTGCCAAGATGGCGGCGATGTTGTCCATGCACTGTCTGGTCTGGGCAGCGATATCACCTTCAGCGACGTTGCCCGTTGCCGGGTTGATCGGAATCTGCCCGGAGACAAAGATCATCTCTCCGCTCGCGGCCACGCCCTGAGAATATGGGCCCAAGGCAGCCGGCGCTTTTTCTGTTGCCAGGATCTTTTTGCTCATTATGATTCACCTCCATTCGCAATCATTCCCTATTCAGTCATGATTATATTGATAATTATAGACTGCCAGCGGCGAAAAATCAATATAATCTGCACTCGCCAAGACATATTTAATATTGTTTTTTTCTATCGATCGGAATCGCGCCGCTTCCTCGCCGTGCAAATGGCCAAACACACAGAGATCGACGCGATATTTTTCGAGCAGCGCCGCCACCTCTGGCGCCAGTCCTGCGTCGTCAAACGGCGGAAAATGCAGGAGCGCGATGCGGTAGCGCGCGTCCGCCGCCATCGCCGCAAGCGACGCTTCCAGCCGCGCAAATTCGCGGCGCAGCATTTTTTCCTGATGCGCCGGTCCCTCCGGATCTGCAAACGTCCAGCCGCGCGCGCCGCTGATCGCGACATCGTCCAGCAGGAGCGCGTCGTTCTGGATGGCGTACATGCCCGGCGGCAACGCCGCGCGCACCTTGCCGATGCTCTGCCACCAGTTGTCGTGGTTGCCGCGCACCAGCACCTTTCGCCCCGGCAGACAGCCCAGCCAGTTCAGCGCAAACCGCGCCTCCTCGACACGATTTCCCCAGAAAATATCCCCCGCCAAGAGCACAATATCCTGCGCCTGCACACGCTCGCACCAGCTGCGCGCGATCTTCGCCGTGTGCTGCACCCAGGATGCGCCAAACTGATCCATCGGTTTCTGTTTCTCACTTTCCAGGCCGATCGACAAATGCAGATCGCCGATCGCCCAGACCGTCGTCGTCGCCATCCGCCGCCCTCCTTCGCAATTTTTCTCATACATCCATTATATCGGATACGTACGCCCGCGCCAACTCCTGGCGCAAAAAAGCCTTGTGAAATATAAAATTTTCATAAATTCTTCCCCCTTCCCTTGCGGCGTTCCCGCTTATCCAGTAGAATAGGTACGATCACAATTTTTATGGAGGAATAGCATGTTAATCGAATATCTAAAAGTGCTGATACTCGGTATCGTCGAAGGGATCACCGAGTGGCTGCCAATCTCCAGCACGGGGCACATGATCCTCGTAGAAAATTTTCTGCGACTCGATGTCTCCCGCGATTTCTGGGAAATGTTCCTTGTCGTCATCCAGCTCGGCGCGATCATGGCCGTCGTCGTCATCTATTTCCACAAGCTGAACCCGTTCTCGCCGCGCAAATCCGCCAAGGAAAAATCTGACACCTGGCAGATCTGGGGCAAGGTCATCATCGGCTGCCTGCCAGCAGCGCTCATCGGCCTGCCGCTCAACGACTGGCTCGACGAGCATTTCTACAACTACGTCGTCGTCGCCATTGCCCTCATCGTCTATGGTATCATCTTCATCTGGATCGAAACGAGATACAACTATAAACCAACCGTCCAGGATTTTGACCAGATGAGCTATCTCACCGCCTTCAAGATCGGCTGCTTCCAGGTGCTCTCGCTCATCCCTGGGACCTCCCGCTCCGGCTCCACCATCATCGGTGGTATGCTCGTCGGCACCTCCCGCACCGTCGCCACGGAATTCTCCTTCTTCATGAGCATTCCGATCATGTTCGGTGCCAGCCTCTTAAAGCTCGTCAAGTTTGGCTTCGGCTTCACAGCCTACGAAGCCTGCATCCTGCTTTTCGGCATGGTCGTCGCCTTCTTCGTGTCGATCCTCGCCATCAAGTTCCTCGTCTCCTACGTCTCCAAGAACGACTTCAAGATCTTCGGTTATTACCGCATCGTTCTCGGCGTGATCGTTCTCGCCTATTTCTTCCTCAGCTAGGAGGCCGCTTAAATGAACATCTACGAAGAAGCGCTGGCGCTCCAGCCAACGCTCGTCAGCTGGCGACGTCAGCTCCATCGCCACGCCGAAGGCGGCTACGATCTGCCGCAGACCCTTGATCTCATCCGCGCCGTGCTCACCGAGCACGGCGTCGCTTTTACAGAACCAGCGACCAGCACCATCGTCTGCGAGATCGGCCACGGCCCCGCTGGGCTCATCCTGCGCGCCGACACCGACGCCCTGCCCATGCAGGAGGAAAGCGGCGAGGATTTTTCCACAGAGACCGCCTGGGCGCACAACTGCGGCCACGATCTCCACACAGCCATACTCCTCGGCGCCGCCGTTCTGCTCAAGCGCCACGAAAGCGCGCTCACCCACCGTACCCGCATCCTCTTCCAGCCCGACGAAGAAGGCGCCACCGGCGCCCTCCACGTTCTGCATAGCGGCATCATCAGCGCCGATTACCGCGGCGCCTTCGCGCTCCATGTTTCGCCAGTGCTGGAAAGCGGCGTGCTCTACCAATCCGACGGCGCGCTCTACGCATCCGCCAACGAATTCATCACCAGCGTGCACGGCACCAGCGCCCACGGCGCAGCGCCCCACACCGGCCACGATCCCATCTTCTGCGCCGTGCAGATCTACAACGCCCTGCAGGGGCTCATCAGCCGCGAAACGCCCGCCTTTGAAACCGCCGTGCTCTCCGTCTGCGCCATCACAGCCGGCACCACCTACAACGTCGTGCCCGCCGACGCCCAACTCCGCGGCACCCTGCGCACCTACGACGACAGTCTGCGCGATCAGCTGAAGGCGCGCATCGTCGCGCTCAGCGAAAATCTCGCGCCCCTCTTCGGCTGCAGCGCCGAAACGCGCTTCGTCACCGGCGTACCTTCTGTCGTCAACGACAGCGCGCTGAACCACAGCATCCTCGCCGCCCTCGCCAAGCACGCGCCGTGCATCGCCACCGCGCCCCACGCCGAGCCCTTCAGCTGGAGCGAGGATTTCGGCTATTTCAAAGAAATCCTCCCCCTCACCATGATGACCCTCGGCGCCCAGGTGCCCGGCTGCTCCGCCGGCATCCACAACGCCGCCGTTCGCTTCAACGAAAGCGCCATGCCAGCCGGCGTCTGCGCCCACATCTGCGCAGCGCTCAGCGTCGAGTGACGCTTTTCCCACACATACAGAACAGCAGCCAGCCTTCCACTTTCGGAATGCCGGCTGCTTTTTTTATGCGCGCTCACGCTCCCGCAAACGCTGCGAGATATTCATCCAGCCGCGCTTCTTCAAGCGCAGCCACCATTTCTGCAAACGGCGCCAGATCACCGCCGACGGCGTAGGCCTCCAGCGCTTCGTAATACGCCAGCCGCTCTTCCTTCGCGATCGAGATCGGCTGAAAACCCTCCGTCAGCAGCTGCAGATTCATCAGCATACGCGCCGTGCGCCCGTTGCCGTCCGGAAACGGATGAATGCGCACAAATTCCGCGTGCGTCCAGGCCGCCCATTCGATCGCGTTCAGTTTTTCGCGCTGGCGCGGCATATCCGCGAAAAACCAGCGCATCTGCTGGAACATCTCCTGCGGCGCTGGCGGACGAAATCCCGCGCCCGTGATGCGCACCTCCACACTGCGATAGACACCACCGACCATGATGTTTTCCATGAGCAGCGCGTGGATATCCTTGAGCATCTCTTCATCCAACAGCCGCCCTTCCGCCACCGCCCGCTTCACATAAGAAAACGCGCGGTCGTGGTTCGCCACCTCGTAGATCTCGCGCAGCGCCTTGCCGCCAACCGACAGCCCATCCTCAAGGATCACCTTCGTCTGGATCAGCGACAGCGTGTTGCCCTCGATCGCCGTCGAGTTGTGCGCGTATTCCACGTCAAAGCTGCGCGCAAATCGCGCCACCACCTCCGCCGGCGCTTCGCCCAGCAGCACAGCAACCCGCCGCCGTTTATCGTCAAGCCGTATCCTGTCCATCTCACTCACCTCTCAAGTTCAGTTTAATTGATTATACCACACAACAGAAAACAGCGCCAAAAATAAAAATAGCCCTACCTTGCGATAGGGCTATCATTTTCGAGCCGGACATTTATTAGACGCCTCCGGTAGGCGAACAATATTTTCGAGCCGGACATTTATTAGACGCCTCCGGTAGGCGAGCAATATTTTCTGAGCAGAAACGTCTGCTATTAATTATAGTATAGACGGTTCTGCGTCAGTCTGTCAAGAGCCGTTGTCAAGCTTCCAGATAACGCTGCAAGATCGCTGCGACCTGGGCGCGGGTGGCATTGCCCTGTGGCTGCAGCTCGTCGGCGGTCATGCCACTGATGAGATTTTCAGCCACGGCCCACCGCATCACGTCCGTCGCCTCCCTCCAGGACTAGCTCGGAGCAGCGTTCAAGTTATTTGCAAACTTTCATTACTCAGAGAGAAAACGCTGCAAAACGGCAGCCACCTGAGCTCGCGTCGCAGCCCCTTGCGGTTCCAGGGTATTCTCCGTAACACCCGCTAGCAGTTGCTCCGCCACGGCCCAGGACATAGTGTCCGTTGCCCAAGAGCTGATACTGATAGCATCTGTATACTCGTCCAGATCGGCGCGGGCGCTGGTGTCCTTGCCCTTCCAGGCGGAATAATTGCAGAGGATCGCTGCCAGCTGCTCGCGGGTGATGGCCTCGTTTGGTCGGAACGACTCGTCCTCAAACCCAGCGACGATGCCTTCGCGCGCCGCCCAGTTCACAGCCGTAGCGAACCAGTCGTTTTCAGCCACGTCGGTAAATCCTGCCTCCTCAGCGCTCGTCACATTTTCCTGCCGCGCCAGGATGCTGACGATCATCGCGCGCGTCGTTGTCGCATTTGGCGCAAAGGTCGTCGCGCTGGTGCCGGTCATCAGGCCTTCGCGATAGACATAGCAAACCGGATCAAAGAACCAGTCGTTCGCATGCACATCGACAAACGGCAGCGCGCATTCTGGTTCGTCAGATTCTGCGAAAGTCGCTGTGATCGTCACATCGCCGCTCGGCATCGTGAAGGTGATCGTGCCGTCGCCATTGTCGACGAAATCGATTGCTTCGCCGTGCTTGTCGGTGATCACGATCTCATCCAGCGCATAGCCATCATCCGGCAGCACAGTGATCGTCACCTTCTCGCCTTCCGTGGCGTAGCGATCCACATCCAGCGCGCCGTGCTCGCTGTCATCGGTGAAGATCTCGTAGCTGTATTTGCCAGTGTATGGCGGTTCCGGGATCTTTTCCCACTGAGCATAGAGCGTCGTGTCCGCGCTGTACACCTTGTCCAGCGTCACCTGCTCGCCACCGCTCGCCGCTGTAAACCAGCCGCGGAACGTGTAGCCATCGCGGGACGCATCCGGCAGCGCGGAAATCTTACCGTCGAGATCCGTGCGCGCACTCGCCGTAGCGCAATCGCCGCCGGCGGCGTTGAAGGTGATCGTGTAGCCGATCGTTGCGTCGCATTCGTCGCAAATGCCGCCGCCATCAGCGTCGGTGTGTTTTTCGTAGCCCGGCATATCCTCCGTAAACAACGGACATCCGTCGGCCGTGCAGCCATGCCAGTGGTGCATTTCGTCAGAAGCCCACTTACTTTCATCAAAATTGTGCGTGTGCGTCGTCGTTTTAAACGTTACAGTGATCTTCAGATTATCGCCGTCCACGATCGCGCTCGACACGCTTTCGACAAAACCCATGTTCACGCCGTCAAGCGTAATCTTGACCTCATCTGCGAAAGAATATTTATTATCCGGTTTGACGCGAAAAATCGCTGTATAGGATTTATCTTTCTCAAAGACTTCAGATGGTGACCACTCTACCTGTCCAATAGTGTCATCGCTTCCTACGCCCAACGCACAATAGTGGGCATCTTTTGGCACAGAAAATGACGTCGCATGGTTTTCTCCTACAACTGGCACTTTCAAACCATCGATCACCACAGAAGAAATCTTTTCAGCGACAACGTTAAACTGATAAGACGTTGACGCTTGCAGATAGTCATCATTTCCCGCTTTTGTCACGGTAACAACAACTGGTCCCGCAGCATCTTCCTTCAATGTGATCGTTCCGGTGGCGCTGTCAATCTCAGCAATATCCTGCCCCGTCGTGATCGACCAGGTCACAGCGCCATTGCCAGAACCGCCCGTCACGCCCAGCGTGAATGGCTGAGAACCTTGCAGCACACTATTTCCCTCTGGCGTGTTCGTAATCGTTAAAGCTGCTTGCGCTTGTTTATCCTGCACGCGCTCCAGCGTTGGCGCTGGCGACTGTGCGTTATTTTTCAACGTTGGCAGATAGCCGATCCATTTTCCGTCCTGCTGCGCTGTCGGATTTTGCTTTTTCGACCAAACTTCTTCACTCAGACCAAGATTCGTCGACCACGAATCATCTTCTGTCATCTCGTTCGCCGTTTTGCTGTCGCCGACGCCAGACAGATTTCCGCTCAAATAGGAGCAATTCGTCAGGCTGGCCTGATTGCTGTTGTCTTTTCCGACAATAGCACCAGCTTCCTTGGTTCCAGAGATCGCGCCGACATTATAGCTGCTGCTGAGTGAAATATTTTTTTCATTTTCACTGGTACTGAGCGTTCTCACAAGGCCAATCAATCCGCCAGTGATAATATTATATTGTGTGTCGTCATTCAGCGATCCTGTATTGTAGCAATTTTATACAGTCATTTTTGCATCACAGCTTACGACACCGACAAGACCGCCCATGCCATCGTTTTCAGCAGAAGCCTGTGATGGATCAGCACTGGCGGTAATTTTAAGCGTCCCAGCATTATAGCATTCTGACAGCTTCAGCGATACACCTCTATCTACACGAGAAGCGACAATCCCGCCAATTCTCGGAGTATTTCTAACCGGTGAACTCACCGTCAAAGCTCCTGAATTATCGCATCGTTCTATTGTCACTTCGTCATTTGCGTCGCCTTTAATCGCTCCTACAATTCCACCAGTGAAAGCTTCATTGCTGAGAGCGCCACTTACAGTTGGTGTAGCGTTTGTGCTGGAAATCGCTCCAGTATTTTCACAGTTCTTAATCGCTACGCCGTCAGCCTCTTCAACAAGCCCGACAATGCCACCAATGTCAGAACCATTTTCAATCGTAATAGCAGCATCATTCTTGCATGCATCAATGACAGACTTCTCATGAACGATACCGGCAATACCGCCAGTGTGCCGCGCCTGACCGCTAATGCCACCAGAATTTTTGCTGTTCTTAATTTCACCATAATTTTCCGCGACAATGCCACCGACGATCGCCGATGTGTAATCGCTGGTCGGATAAATCGCACCTTCATTTGTGCAGTCGTCAATCGTGTTATTACCGTTCAAATTGCCGTTACAACCTGCAATCCCACCTAATTGTGTAGCGAGCCCACTGCTCAACGTTCCAGAATTTGTACAATCACTAATCTTACTGTAATACTTCGTGTTCGATCCACTCGATCCGCTCACGCCAACGATACCGCCTGCATAAGAATCTGCGGAAAATCCCTTTGCATAGACAACCAGAATCTTGCCATCGAACGAGCAGCTTTCAATGCTGCCACTGTAATTAGTCGTGTCGTCATTTATCTGCTGCCCAAGCAAAACGCCGACGATCCCGCCAGCGCCACCGTTTTGTTCCAAGCTGGTGGAAATATAAGCGTCGTCAACTTTGACATTCTTTATCGTGCCTTCTCTGACATAACCAAACAGACCAACATATTTTTCTGATGTCTGTTTGTTGATCGTCAGATTGCTGATCGTTACATTGTTGCCGTCAAAGGTTCCTGCGAAATAAGAATCTGACGCGTTACCAATCGGCGTCCACTGTTTGTCTTTCAGATCGATCGTGGAACCAGATTTTAACGTGATCGTATCGCCGGAGAAATTATCTTTGATGGTTGTGCCATTGTTCGTCGCTGTGCCATTCACGATCGCCGCTAGACCAGCGAGATCAGCAGCATCTTCCAGCTCAAATTCCGTCGCTGATGGATTATTTGTATACCAGTCAATCTCATAACTCCCGTCATCCGTCCACGATCCAGTCGTCGTTGGTGCATCTGGAACCTGCCAATCATCAATCGTTCCGCCCGTTCCATCTGCCGCCCAGCCTGCAGTTGGCAGCATGGTCAGGCAGAGCGCGGCGATCATGGTGATGCTCAATAACTTTCGTTTCATCTTATTCATCTCCATTTCTGTCATTTTCCTTCATTAATATTGGCACCACATAAAAAGGGCGCATCACGCCCGCAGAAAAACTGCGGACGCAATGCGCCCTTGGTGCAACTATGAAAATATGCGGTTACGGCAAAATGGACAGACTTACGCTATGCGTGCGTGCGTGCGTTAGCGATTATCGTCCAGATCTGCATGGCTGTCAACCTCCTTTTCGACTTACAATGGCTTCTGCCACTGCTTATTTCTGATATTATATCATATTGTCAAGTGTTTTTTCTTACCAATTTTGCTCAAAATCGACCAGTTTTGCTTGTTTTTGATTTTTCACTTATTTCTCAGCGCTCATTTTCACACGAAAGGAAAACCTCCTACCTGAGCGCTAGCTCATTTCTCCCACAGCAGACAGACGAATGCGCCGACGGCGCCGCGCTTTCGGTAAATATCATCCAGCGTGCGGGTGGCGGCGAGGTCCGGTGTGTTATAGGGAAAGAAAACGCTCTCGCGGCTGGCGAGGAGTTTTTCCGGCGCAAGGGCGCGCATCTCGTCGGCGGTTTTGAAAGCGGCGTGGTGGAAGACGGAATCCTCGCGGGGCATGTGGCTCTGATACTCGAGGCCCCAGTCGGAATCTGCGGTGATGGTGCCGATGAGGACGTGGCCGCCGGGCTTCACGACGCGCAGAAATTCGTCGAGGGCGCGCTGGTCGTCGTGGATGAATTCAAAGGCGGCCATGGAAAGCACGGCGTCGAAGGAATCATCGGGAAACGGCAGCTGGTAGAGATCGCCGAGCTGAAAATGGAGCTGGTCAGCGTACTCTGAGGCGGCGGCTTTTTCCTGAGCGTAGCCGATCATGGGCGCGGAAAGGTCGATGCCTTCGACATGCGCGCCGAGGGCGGCCATTTTCAGGGAAAAATTTCCTGTGCCGCAGCCGGCGTCCAGCACGCGCATGCCGGGCGCGGGGGTGAAGAGGGAAAATGCGCATTCTGTTTCGAGGGCGTCGACGAGGGCGCCTTTTTGTGTTTTATACCAGGCGTCGTACTCGGGCGCCTTTTTGTCAAAATCTGCCATGAAAATTCGCTCCTTTGTGCAGGTTATTTGCTCTCTTCATTATCCCGCGGCGCTGGCTGTTTGTCAACGCGGGGACGATTGACAGGGCGCGGCGGAAGTTTTTATAATAGGGGTGGTGCCGTCGCAAGACGATTCTGCACTGGTCTGGAGGAAGGTTTATGCAGGAGAGCACGCTGCTTTCTGGAAATATCACGAAGAGTCTGCTGATCTTTGCGCTGCCGATGATCGCGGGGAATCTGCTGCAGCAATGCTATAACATTGCGGACACGATCATTGTCGGGCGATTTTTGGGCGCGAATGCGCTGGCGGCGGTGGGCTCGGCCTACACGCTGATGGTTTTTCTGACGTCGATCATGCTGGGGCTGTGCATGGGCAGCGGGGCGTCGTTTTCGATCAGCTACGGGCGCGGCGACCGCGACCGACTGCGCACGGGGATCTTCCAGTCGTTTGTGTTTATCGGGCTGGTGACGCTGGTGATCAATGTGCTGGTGTTTATGGGCTGTGATTTCATCATCTGGTTTCTGCGCGTTGGCGACGCGGAGGTGGCGGACCTAATGAAAACGTATCTGCTGGTGATCTTTGCGGGGATCGCGGCGACGTTTTTGCAGAATTATTTTTCCTGTCTGCTGCGCGCGCTGGGCAATTCGAAGGTGCCGCTGGTTTTTCTGGCGGTGAGCGCGGTGATGAACATTGTGCTGGATCTGCTCTTTGTCTGTGTGTTTTACTGGGGCGTGGCTGGCGCGGCGCTGGCGACGATCCTGTCGCAGTGGGTGTCGGGGATCGGGCTGGCGCTGTACACGCTGCGCGCGTTTGCGGAGCTGCGGCCTGAGCGCCGGCACATGCGCTGGGACGGCGAGATCTTCCACGAGATCACGAGCTTTTCGTTTCTCACGTGTATCCAGCAATCGGTGATGAATTTTGGCATATTGCTGGTGCAGGGGCTGGTCAACAGCTTTGGTCCGGTGATCATGGCGGCGTTTGCGGCGGCTGTGAAGATCGACACCTTTGCCTACAACCCGGTCCAGGATTTTGGCAATGCGTTTTCGACGTTCATTGCGCAGAACTACGGCGCGGGAAAGGCGGAGCGCATTCGCCGCGGGTTACGGAGCGCGTTTCTCACGGCGGCTGTGTTCAGCATTCTCGTCAGCGCGGTGGTGGTGCTTTTTGCGGAGCCGCTGATGACGATCTTCATCGACGAGAGCGAGACGGAGATCATCGCGGCGGGCGTGCATTATCTGCGCGTGGAGGGCGCGTTCTATGTGGGCATTGGAATCCTCTTTCTGCTCTACGGGCTCTATCGCGCGGTGGCGCGGCCGGGGGTGAGCGTGGTGCTGACGGTGATCTCGCTGGGCACGCGCGTTGTGCTGGCGTATGCGCTGTCGGCGATCCCGGCGATCGGCGTCACGGGGATCTGGGCAGCTGTGCCGATTGGCTGGGCGCTGGCGGATATCGCCGGCATCTGGTACTGGCGCAAGCTCTCGCGGCGCGGCGAAACGCTGTTGTGATGCGCGTTGAAATTGCGTTTTGGACTTGATTTTATCGCGCCCATCATATATGATAATCTTAAGAGAAATCGGAGCTCTCCGGCCTCTGTCAGGTTAGAGACACCTGTAAAAGTTTCACCGCTGCCGGGCATGCGGAATAAAAATAGCCCGTGTAACCGTTTAACCGCTGCCGGGCAGGCGGAATAGAAATAGCCCGTGAAAAAGTCTCTCGGCCCTTTGTCGTTTCTGACAAAGGGCTTGCTTTTTATGGAAAATTCTGTTGTGATTTTTTGGAGGCGCATTATGAAAAAGAAAGCATCCATCAACTATTTTTTCCCAACGCTCCTATTCATCATCTTTATTTTCGCAGGGCTGACCTCTTTTTTGCAGCTCTTCGGCTTCTGCGCTGCGCATTTTGATGTGCTGGCGGATTCTCTGGTATTGGCGATCGTGTTTTTCCTGGTATATATGTTCGTGTGCGTGGAGCTTGCCAAAGCTGCAGAGCGCTACATCGACGACAGCTGGTGGCTGGCGGAGAAATACGGCGTCAGCGATCCCCGCGTGCTGACAAGCGCCCGCGTGCTCATGCTCCTCGGCACGCTGCTCTGCGCAGGGCTGGCGGCGTCGGGATTGTTTTTGCCGTACTT
>ERZ1034984.185-NODE-185-length-69506-cov-25.747448_pt1 | contig 69506 bp, 48 predicted proteins | sample MGYA00520589_ERZ1034984 | MGnify/ENA primary metagenome ERZ1034984 (study PRJEB33766, sample SAMN09781790) | gut metagenome | biome: gut microbiome | host: Homo sapiens | place: Madagascar | study: EMG produced TPA metagenomics assembly of the PRJNA485056 data...
AATTCCCTCACATTCGTTCGCGGCGCTGACCGCGCTTGTTGTGCGCCGCGTAAAAAGCAGCGTAGCCTTACTTATGCACCGCGTAAATGGCCACTTGGCCTACTATACTGCATAAATGGCTTTGCTGACCAACCAATGCTTGCCTGTACCAGCCCCCGCACGCCCCCCGAAGGGGCATTGGCGGGCGCACCCGGCAGCGGCACCTTGCCGCCACCTTGCCGCCACCTTGCCGTCCGCGCTTATTGTGCGCCGCGTAAATCGCGAACGCTTTCACGTTCCACCAGAACCGGTTCGATCGGATTGACCAGCCCGCCCTGCCCCGGCTTGAGCAGCAGTTCAAATGCCCGGTCAACCACTTGCTGCCCCGGCACTTCCGTCGTCGTCAGCGCCGGGCATCCCAGTTCCTCCAGTCCGAAAAACTTGCCGACCGTCACGATGCTGACATCTCCGGGGCAGTTCAGGCCGCGTTCGTACAGCACCCGCAATGCGCCGAACGCGCCCGGCAGCGAATCGGTCAGGAGCGCGGTCAGGTCGTACCGGTCCAGCAGATCCGCCGCGATCCGGTAACCGGCGGTCAGCGGATTGCTCCAGTTCCCGATCCGCAGTTCCGAACGCTTCAGGTCGCGGTAGTTCAGCTTGTATTCGTACAGCGCCTGCTTGACCCCCTCCAGATGCAGCGCGCCCGCGCTCTGCAAAGGCTGGTCGGAAACGTAGCCGATCCGGCGGTGGCCGTGACGCAGCAGGCACTCCATTTTCAGATAGCCCGAGCGCCGGTTGTCGCCGTAGACGAAAGCCAGCTTTCCACCGAATTCCGGCGGAGGCGGCAGCAGCACCACCATCGGAATCCCCGCCGCCTCCAGCCGCTTCACCAGCGTTCCGGTCAGGTTGAAACCGATCCGGATGATCGCTCCAGCGATCCTCTCCTCCCGCTCCAGCAGTTCAAATAAGGATTCAAGGTCCGAATCCGGCTGCAGCTTCAGCGAAACAAGCTCACAGTTGTTTTTCAGCGCGGCCAGCTCGATCCGATGGGTCATCTCCCAGTCCGAATAAGAAAAGAAATCGGGATAGACCGATACGATCCTGCCTCCGCCGAGCAGCGGATTGCCGTTTTCGAGCTTCTGGTCGCGCGGGATCACGAAGGTTCCCTTGCCGCGGCGGCGGATGATGTACCGCTCCCGCTCCAGCTCGACCATCACCTTGTTCACCGTCGCGCGGCACACGCCGAACTGCCGTGACAGCTCGTTCTCCGACGGGAGCCGCGTGTTGATCCCGCTGTTCCGTATCTCCCGGAGCAGCATCTCCTTAAGCTCGCCGTGCCGGGTGTTCCTCTGACCGGATGCCACCGCCATCTCCTTACCCTCACAAAAATAATTCAAGTTGTCTATACATTAATTATACCCGATAAGCGGTCCCATGTCAAGAGGCGCTTGTGAAATTATCAGAATTTTTTTCCGGCGCCCCTCTTTGCAAACATGGAATTTCACTGTATAATAATAACGGGCAGGAGGCTTATTTCCCAATAGTCCTCCAGATGCCGGAACAGGCGGCATACGCTCCTGTTTTCATCATTTCACCATGAAAGGATAGCCGAGAATCCCGACTATGAGTTCCGAAAAAGAGAGACTGACCGATACCGATGAAATCGATGCCGCCGTAATGCCGGCGGACGATGTGCAAGGTTTGGACGATACCGATGAAATCGGCGCTTCCGCAGTACTGGCGGGCGATGCGCAGCACAACAGCCCCCGGATGCAGCCGGTTGAAACCCTGACCGACTCCGATGAAATCGACGCCACCGTGATTCTGGCAAACGGCGCGCACAACGACGATGTGTCAACACAGCCGGCAGCGGGAGAGCCGCAAACGGTTCCGGAGTTCCCCGGCGGCACCGGCCAATACCGTTTCCTGTGCAACTTCGCGGCGGGCGGAGTCGGACAGGTCGGCAAAGCCCGCGACCTGATCTTCGACCGCATCGTCGCGGTCAAAAAACTGAATGAGAAACTCCGGGACAATCCGCGCGCGGTCAGCGCCTTCTTCGACGAATGCCGCCTGAACGCCCGGCTCGACCACCCTTCGATCGTGCCCGTCTACGCGATGGGCAAGGATGAATCCGGCCACCTCGAAGTGATGATGAAACTGGTCAACGGCAGTTCTTTCGCCCAGTTCATCAGGGCCGCCCGCCAGACCTACGACCATAAGAGGATCAGCAACCGCCAGGAGCGCCACGCTTTAACCTCCCGGCTGGAATATTTCCTGAAAGTCTGCGAAGCGGTCTCCTACTGCCACAGCCGCGGCATCATGCACGGCGACATCAAACCCGCCAATATCATGATGGGCGAATTCGGCGAAGTCTACCTGATGGACTGGGGCAGCGCCCAGCCGCTGAATACCGTGCAGGAACACCTCAGCGGGACTCCCAACTACCTGCCGCCGGAGTTCCTGCGCGACCGCCGCACCTCAACGCAGGTGGATGTTTTCGCGCTCGGCATGGTCCTGTTCGAAGTCGTGACGCTGCGGCGCAGCGGCAACGGCGCGGTCCCCGACACCGCTGCCGCCTCGAAAAGCGCCCAGCCCTCAGGCCCCCGCAACGACGTGAACGACTCCGACAGCTACCGGCACTACCTGCCGGAGCTGAAAATCGGCAAGGCGATCAAGGCGATCATCTACAAGGCGATCCATCCCGACCCGGCGCAGCGCTACCAGAGCGTGAGCGCACTGGCTTCCGACGTGCGCCATTTCATCTATGACGAGGAGGTCTCGGCATCGCCGGACGGGCCGGTGCGCAAACTGTTCCGGATCGTCTACCGGAACCGGATCAGGACGCTGCTGGTGCTCGGCGCGCTCTTCGCATTTCTCGGCGGCTGGCTTTTCTACTCCTATTACCGCGCCAGCGAGCAGGAGCGCATCCACACCCGCGCCCTGACCCAGCAGCTCCGGTTCCAATCCTACACCGACCGCCAGGCTGCCGCGGTGGAAAAGAAATTCCTGCTGGCCCAGACCCAGCTGCTGCTTTTTTCCGACAACCTGATCGAGGAGATGGCAAGGCCGCACCAGTCCGACACCGCCTTTTACGACAACGAACAGTACAAGTCGCCGGAAACCTCGCCGCCCGGCATGCAGGATTCGGAATATTATCCGCATCCGGTCAACCTCCGGCACATGGTCCGCATTCCGGCGGAGCGCCCCGAACCGGTCCGGCTTGACCTGCTCGGCCCGAGGCAGTTCACCCAGCTTTGCAACAAAGTGATCCGTTACACGCTCGACAGCAACAAGGTCAGCCTGCTGGACCGGCAGTTCCACGCGAAGCTTTTCGATCAGAACAACCTGATCCAGCGGCTGTTCATCGCCTGGGCCGACGGAACGCGCTACAGCTATCCCGGCACCTACCAGCAGACGGTTTTCAACGACTCCATCCATTCCGCCTGGTGGAAACAGCTTGAACACTCCGCGGACAAGCAGGAGATTTCCTGGTCGAAACCTTACCGCAACAATGCCGGACGCATCCTGATCAACTGCAGTTATCCGCTGTACAGCCCCCGGAAGGAGTTCCTCGGCTTCGCCGGAATAGAGTTGCGGGTCTCCAAGCTGTTCGCTTCCGTGCTTCAGGCCCGCCGGGACGATCCGGTTCACGAGTTTTATTACGTCGGGCGGTTCCACCATGTGATCTCGTTCGACACCGACGGTCTCAGCCTGACCGGCCGGAACGGCACGCTGCCCGACGGCGTTTCGGTTCAGCCGCTGGTCGGCTTCGCAGAACGGTTGCGCGAGAATCACTACCGCCAGTTCGAAGCGGAATTCAACGGGAAACGCTACCATGTCGACGGCGCTCTGATTCCGACCTCCGGCGGCGTATTGCTGCAGCTGATCGAAAACAAAGCGTTCCACTCCCACCGCCACCCGGAGGAGTGAAAACTGCCGGAATTCCGTCGCTCCGCCCGCTCGCGGCTTGTAATTTCGCCGGAGATGCTGTATTTTCAGAATGAATATCAATATACAGCGGAAGGTTTCAGATGAGTTCCGAAAAGAAGCCGGTCGATACCGATGAAATCGATGCGACCGTCGTGCTGGCGGGAAACGCGCGGCAAAATACCACCCGGACGGAACCGGCGGAAGAAAGCCGGGCGGAGGTGCCGGAGAGCAGCCGCCAGTTCCGTTTCCTGTGCAACTTCGCCGCCGGAGGAGTCGGCTGCGTCGGCAAGGCCCGCGACCTGTTTTTCGACCGCATCGTCGCGGTCAAAAGCCTGAATGAGAAGTTCCGGGACGATCCGCGCGCGATCGAAGCCTTCCTCGAAGAATGCCGCCTGAACGCCCGGCTCGACCATCCTTCGATCGTCCCGGTCTACGCGATGGGCAAGGACGGCGCGGGGCATTGGGAAGTGATGATGAAGCTGATCAACGGCACTTCGCTCGCCCAGTTCATCAAAGCCGCCCGCGAAGCCTATCTCCACAAACAGGTCAGCAGCCGCCAGGAACAGCATGCGCTGATCTCCCGGCTGGAATACTTTCTGAAGGTGTGCGAGGTGGTCTCCTACTGCCACAGCCAGGGCATCATGCACGGCGACATCAAGCCGGGCAACATCATGATGGGCGAATTCGGCGAAGTCTACCTGATGGACTGGGGCAGCGCCCAGGCGCTGGACACCGTGCCGGAACATCTCAGCGGAACCCCCAACTACCTGCCGCCGGAGTTCCTGCGCGACCGCCGGACCACGCCGCAGGTCGACATTTTCTCGCTCGGCATGGTTCTCTTTGAAATCGTGACCCTGCGCCGGAGCAGCAGCGGCAATGTATCCGAGGAGGGATCGGCACCGCCCGGCACTTCCGCCACCGTGACCCGCAGCGACATCCGCGACTCCGACAGCTACCGCCACTACCTGCCGGAGCTGAAGATCAGCAACACGGTCAAGGCGATCATCTACAAGGCGATCCATCCCGATCCGGCACAGCGTTACGCAAGCGTAAGCGCACTGGCCTCCGATGTGCGCCACTTCATCTACGACGAGGAGGTTTCGGCGGCTCCGGACGGGCCGGTGCGTAAATTCTCCCGGGTCGTCTACCGCAACCGGATCAAATCCCTGCTGATCCTCGGAGCGCTGTTCGCCCTGCTCGGCCTCTGGCTTTTTTATTCGTATTACCGCGCCAGCGAGCAGGAACAGCTGCGCAGCCGCGCCCTGGCCCAGCACCTCAAATTCCAGTCCTACACCGACCAGCTCGCCGCCGCGGTGGAGAAGAAATTCCTGCTGGCGCAGGCTCAACTGCTGCTTTTCGCGGACAACCTGATCGAGGATATGGCCGAGCCGTACCGGAGCACTTCCGCCTTCTACGACAACGACCGATTCCGCTCCGCCGAAACCTCGCCGCCGGGCATGCAGAGTTCAGACTATTATCCGAATCCGGTCAACCTCCGGTACATGGTCCGCATTCCGGCGGAGCATCCCTCCGCCGTCCGGCTTAAGCTGCTCGGCTCCAGCCAGTACGTCGAGATCTGCAACAAGATCATCCGTTACGACCTGAGCAGCCACAACATCAACATGCCGACCCGGGAAATCCACCAGTTGCTGTTCAGCGCGCAGAACCAGGTGCAGCGGCTGTTCGTCGCGTGGGCCGACGGGGTGCGCTACAGTTATCCCGGCACCTACGAGGATCCCGCCAGCTCCGCCTTTTCCCAGTGCTGGAGCAAGCTCAAGGAGACCGCCGGCAGCCAGGCGATCACCTGGTCGAAGCCCTACCGGGGGGTACTCGACCGGCACCGGATCAACTGCCGTTATCCGTTGTACACCACCGCCAAAGAGTTCCTCGGCATCGCCGGGTTGGAACTGCGGCTGGAGGAAACCTTCGAACCGCTGGTCAGGGCGCACCGCGCCGATCCCGTTCATGAGCTCTATTTCGTCGGCCGCCACAATCAGGTGGTCGCGATCACCGGCGACGGTCTTTTCCTCGCGAACGAGGACGGCAGGCTGCCCGGCGGCCCCCCGGTTCAGCCGCTGGTCCGCTTCGCAAACCGGCTGCGGCGGAACCGCTACCAGCAGTTCGAGGCGGATTTCAACGGCAAACACTACTATGTTTCCGGAGCGCCGATCCAGACTGTCGGCGGCACGCTGATTCAGATGATCGAGGAGAACGCCTTCCGCACCCATCGCCATCATTATGAAAATGAAAATTGAAAGAAGCCGGTTCCTCCTGTATATTATGCAATTTCAACAACGCATAACCGCAGGACGGATACGAGATGGATATTGAAGATTTTTCACAGGACCGGGAGCCGTGCGCAAAAGCGCTGATCCCTTTCGGCGTGTTCCTGGTCTTTTACCTCGGGCTCTCGATCGCATCGGGAGATTTCTATAAAGTTCCTATGCCGGTGGCCTTTCTGGTCGCCTCGGCGACCGCGCTGGTGCTGAACCGCAAGGCATCGCTGAAAAGCAAAATCGAACTTTTCGCGCACGGCATGGGCAACGTGGACATCATGACCATGTGCCTGATCTTCATCCTGGCCGGAGCTTTCGCCAGCACCGCCAAGGCGATGGGGGCGGTCGATGCGACGGTGAACCTCGCATTGACTTTCATCCCGCCCAACCTGCTTGTAGGCGGGCTCTTTCTGGTGGCCTGCTTTATTTCACTGTCGATCGGCACCTCCGTCGGAACCGTGGTCGCGCTCGCGCCGATCGCGGCGGGCGTAACCCAGAACCTCGGCATCCCGATCGGCGTCTGTCTCGGAGCGGTAGTCGGCGGAGCGATGTTCGGGGATAACCTGTCGATGATTTCGGACACCACCATCGCGGCCACCCGCACCCAGCAGGTCGAAATGAACCGCAAATTCTACGCGAATATCAAAATCGTGATCCCGGCCGCCATCCTGACCATACTGCTGTACCTGATTTTCGCCACCCACGCCGGAACCGCGCCGCAGGTCAGGCCGATCACCTTCATCGACTGCTGCAAGGTGGCGCCATACCTCGCAGTGCTGGTGCTGGCGCTGTTCGGCGTCAATGTGATGGCGCTGCTGATGTTCGGCTCGGTACTGGCCGGGACGGTCGGGCTGCTGAACGGCAGCTTCGATTTCTTCGGCTTCCTGAAAGGCGCGGGGGACGGCGCGCTGAGCATGTCCGAAACCCTGATCGTCGCGCTGCTCGCGGGCGGCCTGCTGAAAGTGATCCGCTACAACGGCGGCATCGGCTATCTGCTCGGCCTGATCGAGCGGCACATCCGCGGGCGGCGCGGCGGCGAATTCGGCATCGCGCTGCTGGTTTCGGCGGTGAATGTCTTCACCGCCAACAACACCGTCGCAATCGTGATCGCCGGGCCGATCGCCCGGGACATCTCCGAACGCTACGGCATCGCGCCGGCCCGATCGGCCAGCATCCTCGACACCTCCAGCTGCATCGTGCAGGGCATCCTGCCCTACGGCGCGCAGGTGCTGGCGGCGGTGGGGCTGGCCGGGGCGGCGGTCTCCGCTTTCGACGTGCTGGCGTTCCTGTGGTATCCCTATGTATTGGCCTTCTTCCTGATACTCGCAATCGCGCTCGGCTTCCCCCGCTCCGCCTCCCGTTCCTGACTCCGGAGTCAGGGCCTGAGCGGCGGTTGATAGCCCTCGTCGCCGCCGAGCTTTTTCCAGCGGAAATAGATCCACAAGAGAAGCACGAAGCACGGGATCGTAAAAAGGAAATCCCACACATAGAGCCAGCGGTAGCCGAAGAGATCGATGAACCAGCCGCCCGCCGCGTTGGCGGCGACCAGCAGCAGGGCCTTGACCATCGCCGCCGCCGAACAGAACTGGCCGAACTGCTCTTTCGGATACAGTTTCACGCACAGCGGCAGCAGCGAGGAGTTCTGCACCGTATAGACGACGGCGAGCAGGATTCCCATCGCCATGAACGTGCCGTAGCCGTGCACGAAAAAGAAGCCGAAGGGGTTCACGAAGATCACCAGCAGCGCCCCGGCCAGATAGATCCGCAGCGGATGGAACCGGTCCACGAGGTATCCCATCGGCAGATAGAGCGCGACGCCGACGATGCCGCCGACCGCCCCGACCCGGCCGAATTGCGCGGTGGTCAGCCCGAGGTCATTCAGCGCGAACAGCAGATTGAACATGTTGCGGCAGACCGTCGACACGTAATTGAACGCCAGCCCGACGAAAAGGATCGAAAAGAACGGCACCGAAAAACAGTCGCGGAAATAACCGGCCACCATCGCCTTCAGCCCCGGCTTCACCGGCGGAGGCGGCGGATACTCCCCCTCCTTCACGTTCAGGCACATCCCGGTGAAGCTCAATACGTAGATCAGCGCGACCACCGTGAAGATGACCGACATGTGGGTTTTCGCATAGGGCATCACCAGCAGATTGAAGCACATGCCGCCCAATGTTCCGGCGATCCGGAACAGCGACATGAAGCGGCCGATGAACTGCTGCGGCACCACGTCCGCGAAAATGTAGTAGAACACCGACCCGACAAACAAATCGAATCCCTGATAGCAGATCACGAAAAACGCGATCAGGCAGATGGTGAACGTCGCGGGACTCCCGCCGTCCCCCCACAGCAGATTGTAAAAGAACGCGCCGATCTGATCGCTCCAGCCGAGCAGGATCAGAAAGAGCGCGGTAAAGGGAGGCGTGAACAGCAGATACGGAATCCGCCTGCCCCACCGGCTGCGGGTGCGGTCGCTGCGGGTGCTGACGATCGGGTTGATGATGAAATTCAACAGCGCGGGGATGCTGCCCATCAGGATTCCGATGGTCAGGTTGCTCGCATTGTGCATCTTCAGCAGCAGCGGCGTCAGCGACGGCGACACCGTCTCCATCATCGAAAAGCAGAAGTCGCCCCACAGCAGCCAGATGAAGAGATTCAGCAGCCCGAGGCGGGTGTAAGTCAGTGTCCCGCAGCGGTAGAGGACCTCGCCCCCCTCCTCTTTCATCGTGTTGCCTCCAGCGTGATTTCGCGTTCCAGCCGGATCGACTCGTAGGCGGCGTTCATCACCCGGATCGCGGCGTAGCTGTCCTCCAGCGTGGTTTCCGGGCGCTTCCGCTCTCCGGCGATGGCCGCAACGAAACTGCCGATCAGCGAATCCGCCGGGTCGCCCGGCAGCCGCGGCGTGCCGTCCACGATCAGCCGGTCGGGCGATACGTAACGGTTGCCGACGATATAGATGTGCCGGTCGAAGAAGTCGCACGAAAAGTATCCCTTCGTGCCGGTCAGCTTCAGGTTGCACTCCAGCGACTTCGGCCAGAGCAGCCGCCGGGTCGGCACCTTCTCCTCCAGATTGGAGTAGGAGGGATTGATGAAATACTTCACGCCATCGTCCAGTTCGCCGGTGATGGCGGCGTGATCCTCGACCGCGAGGTGGGCGCGCTGGTTCCGGGCCGAAACCGCGCTGACGGTGCGGAACTCCCGCCCGGTGATCCAGCGGATCAGGTCGAACGGATGCGGATGGTCGGTGATCGCGCCGCCGCGGCAGGTCTCCGAGCCGGGCCGCAGCGGCACGCGCCTGCCGTAGGAGAGCACCGGGTCGCCCCAGTTCGGGAAGTAGTTGCACGGGCTCTGTGAAATATTGGTCAGGTAGACCGATTTCAGCTTACCGAGCGCGCCGGACCGGAAGAGCTTCCGGGCGTACGCGAACTGCGGATTGAAGTGCAGCTCAAGCTCGCACTGGATCACCCGGTCATAGTTCCGGCCGATCGCGATCATCTCCCGGCACTCGTTTTCATCCATCGAAATCACCTTCATCATATAGATGTGCAGCTTGCGGGAGACCGCCGCCTTGAACATTTCGAAGTGGTCGATGTTGTCGCTGCCGATCATCACCGCGTCGGCTTCGGGATGCGCCTCGAACATCTCGCGATAGTCGGAGTAAAAGCGCACTCCCGGACGGCCCCCCGGAAAGCCGCGCGCCTGTTCCAGCCGGACGGCGTCGAAATCCGAAACCGCGACCACCTCCATTGTGTCCACCCGCCGCCCCGCGCCGCGCAGATAGGCAGGCACGTGGGGGTTGGCGGTTCCGGCGACCATGATTCTGATTTTATTCATCGCAAAGCCTCCCTGATCATGGTTTGAATTGCCGCCGCATTGCCGGGGCCGGGCGGCACCAGCCCCAGCCGAGCCGCCTCCGTGAACCGCTGTTTCATCTGTTCAACCGGACCGTTCGCGGGCGGCAGCGAAGCTAGCTCCGCGACCGGGAACTCCAGAATTTCGTCGGTGGCGAACACCATGCCCTCCTCGTTGAAATATCCGACCAGCGGCTGGTTGGTCACATGGCCGTTGCTGAAATTGGCTTTGACGAAACAGATGTCCGGCATGGTCTCCGGCAGGCATTCGTTCAGCTCGCATTCCGCAACGACTTCGTTGCCGAACCGGACCAGCGCAAAGAGATTGTTCATGCCCGGAACCTTCTCGACGTACAGAGAACGGAACTCCGCGCCCGCCAGCTGCTGCGCGCCGTCCAGCATCGCGGCGAAGGTGTCGTACAAAAACTCCCGTTCGCCGGTTGCGAAGCGTTTCGGCCGGCTCCAGGTGAAACGCAATGAGCAGAGTTCCCCGCAGCAATTTTCCGCAATCACCTGCTGAATGCGTTCCAGCACCGGGTTCTTCCGCCAGAAAAAGGCGGTCACGAAGCCGTCGCCGGTACGCCCGGCGGCTTCCGAGGGGGTCAGAATCATACTTACTTTCCCTTCTGTAGTTATTTCCAGATCATGGTAAATCATTGCAAAATCTTGTCGGCGATAACTTTTTTCAAATCAGGAATATCAAAGAAACTCAAAACGCCTGGAATCACCATCGACAAAGGATATTTTTCCTCAGCGGGCCACGGAGTAACGGCAATTGATTCCCAAGACTCCGGGCAATCAATCAGTCGAACCCGAGTGATACGGTCAGAAAGAATTGCTGCGATTAATACAGGAATGCATGCTTGCCCACGGGCTTCCAACGTAATTTCCGGAACTTGAGCCGCCAGCAGGTCGACAGCTCCTAAGATGTCACGAACTTTGCCGGCCATGTAAGGTTGACCGTTCATCAGCGCAAGAGACGCATAGTGATAGTCATACCCATAGTAACTGAAATAGCGTTTGACAGAAAAAGGTTCACATTGGGCGGGACGGCACTCGCCGGTTCCACGAACATCAAGTCCCCATAATTGTGAGTTTTCCGGAATTGGATGACTCAGCAACTCTTGAACACTGTCCAAATGCGCAACATATAGTGTCGCCCGTTCTCCCTCGGGCAGATGATAGTAACTGGAATCGGAAAACAACGACAATACAGCCATTACGTGATTGGATTCAGTTTCCAACCCAAATCGGGATTGTCTCATTACGGTTTCCCGCAATTTGCAGGATCGCGGGCGCAGTACCCGGTAGTCCGGTGTTTCATTTGTCTTTAACCTGAGAAGTTCGGTAAGTTTCCGGCAAACGGCCTCTTTCGACATAATTTCCCGATTCGTTTTAGTCTTGATGACTCGCTGTCGGACAAAATCCCGGACTAATTGTTCTTCTGACAGCTCGGAAACTTCTCCGTTCGGAGTCGCATTCAATTGAGCCTGAGCGATTTCCTCATCAACAAATACGACCTTGGATGGTTCCGAAACATGAAAAATACGAACGAAGAATTTACAACACTCTTCCATAAGATAGCGTGAAAATGCATGATCACCGGAAGAACTTCGAAATACGACGTTATCGGCAGAACCGAGGATTGTATGAATTTTGCGCAATTCTTCAAAACTTTTCAGTGCTCCACGCATATCAAAGAAGTCATTCCTGGCACTCAGTACAATACAGGGGTGTGGAGCTGTCGCAAGCAAGAAATCCGCCATTTCCAATCCGGCACTGATTGCACCGGGAGGCGTCTGTTCAATATCAGCCGGTAACTCATTGGCGACGTTGCGCTCCCATGTGGTAATATAAAAGCCCGGTGCTGAGGCGCTGATCCGGTCATCCAATGCGGCCAGGTAACTTGTCAGGGTGCCACCACCGGAATTGCCGGTCACACCGATACGGGATGCATCAATTTCCGGACGCGTCAACAAATAATCAATCGCTCGAATGGCGTCATAGGTACGCCATGATCCGAACCATTCTCCGACCAGCAGAAGTTGTTTGCCAAGAATATTGTGCTCCAAACACGGATCCGGTTCAATGTCGGGAAAGCCGGGAACATTACGAAACTGATGTCGCTCCCCCTGTCCAATGGCGTCAATCATGAAGGCTGCAATGCCATGCGACACAAGTTCTTTGGCAATAGGCTGATAATAAACCTTTCCTTCCGAGGCGTGCCCGGACAGAATCAATACGACGGGGCAACCATCGGCCGGAATGCTTTTCGGAAGAAAAAGATTGCCTGTGACACTGAAATTCTTCCGACTTTGAAATAATACTTTTTCCACAGTACAATACGGTAGTTCTATTTTTCCAGTGATTTCGGCATTCAAGGGACTTTTGGAAGATGGAAATTGGAAGAGAGAACGAATCCGCTTCCGAATATCCGAGATATACAGCTTGGCCTCTTCCGGAGTCTTCAGCGCATTCAGGCGGGCGGAACGTTTTTCGCGATTCAGCCGGAATGCCTCCAAATAATATTCCTGAACGGAATTACCGAAAGCAGGCGGAACCATTCCAATGTCTTCTCCGTAAACGATGTTTGAAACCAAAACGAATAGAAACAATCCAAGATGTTTTTTCATAAGCACTTCACTTTAATTATCATGTATTACGGTTTGCAGAAAAAGACGAAGTGAAAGTTCTGAGCCGCAACGAATGGCACAGCAAGATTTCCCGGTACATAAATACAGTCTTTCCATAGTCATTACTTTGTTTCGGCGAGTACCTTGTCAATGGTTTCAATCATATCCCCAACAGTGTCATGGTGCTTCATCAATGCCCGAGGATCATGGTTATAGGAACGAATCGAGGTTGCGACGGAAGAAGGAACAACCAATACCTGTTTTGCTTTGCGTACAAGAGAAATCAGATCAGGAGAATGAAGTTGTTCGAGTTTGGCGATACGCTGTTCGAGCAACTTGTAAAGTTCATAATCTTCAATACCGTCCCGGAGATTTTCCAGACGAAGCGACGGTCGTATGATGCCGCCGGGTCCGGGATACACGAGATTTCCCATGCCGTTAAGCATTTTTTCCTGTTTGCTGAATGGTGAAATGATCGACGGTTTCCATCCGGAACACTTCTCAAGGAAGGCCGCTTTGTTGGACAGATTGGTTGCCCATTCCCGATTAATGCACCAATAGAGAATTCCATCAATTTTATTCATATAGGTCATAGTCATAATAACTCGGGAATCGAGCAGGGGATAACCAAGAAAAAAGTTGGGATACGGCTTTTGCGGGCCGTCCGCCGAATACCACCAGAACTTGATTCCCTCTTTCTGAAAATCATATCGCGCCTGATTGCTCGGATCAAAATAGTCAAATGTCGGACACCAGATATCAAACTCGGACAGCAGTTCCGCAATCGGTGCAGATGTTTGAACTCTCGGCAGCCATGGGAATTCCTGTTTCAGCACTCCCAGAATCTGTCTGGCGGCGGCGAATCCTTCTTCTTGTCGTTCAGGTTCCAAACAGGATATTTCATCAAAGGAATAGAGGTAAGTATGTTTGGCCAGTCCGGCTTCTTCAAGAGGTTTCAGAGATTTGCGAAATGTCTCAACAAGAGAATTCAATTTTTCCATAGTATAAGGTTTTGCCGGGCAAAGGTAACCGGCTGTAGCAAAATTCAGGTTGAATTCCTGCTGTTCCTCAATTGAAGGAGTAAGTGTTCCCGCGTAAATATTATTCGGCGGAATCCGATATGACAGTAAAAAATGATTAATCAAGCCGTTCTGTTCAGGAGTCAGGGAGCCGAACCAATCTGAATAAAAGTGTTTAAAGAAAGAAAAGGCGATGGGAATGGAATTCCGTTCCGGAAGATCAAAAGGATATACATGAAGTTTTACAGTCAAGCTTTTCTTTCCAGAAGCGTTCGCCAAAGTGATTACGCCTTCGTAATCACCCGATACTGCAGTTCTTGGAACACTGACCCGGAAAAGCAGAGGTGTGACATCCTCGGCCGGGATCATCACAGATGCCGGATTGCCGTCCATTACGATATCCGGCCATGACCCGATGTATTGGAGTCTGGCCCTTTCATCACTCCCTAGCATCGTTTGAGTAGCGGTGACATCCCGAATAACTCCCCAAGTTGCGACCCTTGGCAAAGATTTACCTGTGTTTTCGGAGATAAAACCAGAAAAATCAATGCTGATTCTGGTTGCAGCATTCCCTGCCATCGGAATGATCTGAAAACTTTCCACTTCACCCCTTGCGGCTCGCATGGAGACCACATCATGCTGTTCAAATGTTTGATATGCCTGAGGACTTTTACGAAACCCTTTTCCAGTGGGAAGAGTAGCGACAGCGAAATCCGCATGCTTTGCAAGTTTCTTAAAAAAGATGCTACGGGCGATTTTGTCATATTCCTGCTGAAGCCGAGTACGGAATGTATCCAATTTTCTTTGCAGTTTTCCGTAAACAGGTTGAACGGAGTCGTATTCCGAATTTTTCACAACATCCTGAAGTTGTCGATAGAATTGGTCGAGTTCATTCTTCTGAGTTTTTAGATAAGCGAGAGATTTATCCGTACCGATCTTTTTTAAAAGTTTTTCACAGTCGAGAAGTGAATCATGAGCTTCTTGAATCAGTCGTTGAAAACTTCTGGCTTCAAATTTTTTATCTTTCTCAGGATCTACGGTGAGTTTGGATGCGGGGGAGGCAATTCGAATCTCCCGGATTATTCCGCAGAAAAACATCCCTATCCGATTGCCGTAGTTACCGCTTCCGATATAAAGCGGATCATTGTTTTTCACCAAGGCCCGCAATGGCGTGGCTTTCCAATATGCATTACCTACAGCACATTCCCGTCCATTTACCCAGATTTTGGCATATCCTCCTTTGAATTTCACGATGACACGATACCATAATCCTGGGAAAATCACCGGTTTTGAAGTAATGAAGTTATACCATTCTCCTTTGCCGTCTTTAAACTTGAACTCCAATTTGCCATTAATCGTGGATACAAAAAATTGTACTCGCTGCGGATTCTGGGAGCGATCGCCTTTCCAGAGGATAGTGCGATAATCATTGATTTCATCCGAACGAAAGACGGCTTCGACGGCGAAATCATCAATATAATTGAACTGTTCCGAAGATGGAATTCTGTAAATGGGACTGTCCGATGAAAATTTCGCACCAAAAAATTCCGGAAATTTTTTATCCTGTTCTATTTCAACCTTTCCAAAAAAGTTGGAGTTCTGTGAGAAATCTTGATTGAACAACCAACTTTTGTCACCTAAAACTGCAGGAACTGTTCCAAGCGATACCAATAACAGCAATATGATTTTCCACATTTTTACTGCTTCCTCTCAATCAGTGATATTTTTCACAAATATCTTGCAATCATTTAAAGCGGTCTGCTCCCCAGAGACCTTGCATCACGATAATAAGGCGTATAAGTGCGTACCTTTCCTGTCTGGTTGCGATACATAACATCATAAGCCTCCTTGGTTTCTCTTGGCAGCAGTGCAGCAACATGCCCATCAAAAAAGGAAACGTTGATCCTGCCGGAATGAATATCCATAAGCATACCGTTGGTATCACTTCCCAAATTGATTCGATACATGCTCATTCGCTCACCGGAGTCATAAGAATCACCCAGATAAAATGCGGAACTTGCACTTCTCATCTTTTTCATCGTCAGATAAACTTGGCCGGCATACCCATAAAGCCGAAATGGTGTATGATCATCGTCAGCAAAAAACACGCCATAAATACGGGATCTGTAAATGCTTGGAAACAAACTGGGACAATAATAGAGTTTATGCTTTGCTGATGTTGCCGCATCATATTTGTCATTCAGAAAGATTTCCGGATAGTATTTCGCCATATCGTCGGCGGTAACGACAACAGTGCCGCTGTAATCGTTTGCATAAAGTTGAGCTTGTACTCCTATTTGCTTCATATTATTGGTACAGGTAATAGCTTTTCCCTTCTCCCGCGCCTGATTCAGCACTGGCAACAGCATCGACGCCAGAATCGCAATGATTGCTATCACGACCAACAGCTCAATGAGGGTAAAACGGCCTTTTTTCATATTCATTCCCTCCTTTACAGGTTCTTGACCAGAGGCCGGTATTTTTTCAGGTTCGCGGCGTTGTATTCGTCGCCGCCGGGGGCGTTCGCGCTGCGCCAGACCGGCGGCGTCAGGCCGCGTTCCACGCACTGCCGGACGCATTCGATTTCGAGCCAGTGGGCGATGGTGAAGTCCACCACGTTCGACACCGGCGCGATCGGCGTATCGAAGCCCGGCACTTTCACCTGCGCGTCGCCGACCGGGTTGCAGTCGTCGATGCAGATGTCCGCAAGGTCGAAAAGATTCTTCCCGGAGCTGTGCCGGATGAAGTGGTCCGGCGGCATCTCCTTCTGCCAGTACGAGCTGGACACCGCGACGATCTTCGCACCGGCCCGTTTCGCCTCCAGCGCCGCGTCGATGGTCGCCGCGTTGATCCCGATGTTGTGGAAAATGATCAACAGGTCTCCCGGCTGAAGATCGTAATATCTCATGATCGCCGAACCGTAATTCTCGGTGCGTTCGAGTTCGAGGTACTTCAGCGCCTGGTTGAACACCGACAGCCCGGTTTCCATGACCGGGTTGATGTTCGCGAGGCCGCCCGCCCGGAAGAACATCTCGCCCATCACCAGTGTGGTGTGCCCGCCGCCGCCGTACACGCTGATCAGCCGGTCCTGTTCGACCGCGTCGGCCATCAGCTTCCCGGCGGCCTGAATGTTCGCGGCCTGCTCCTCTTTGACCCGGCGCAGGTTCGCCTCGATCTGTTCCAGATATCCGAAATCGTTCAACATCTCATTTCCCCTTTCCGATGACACGTTTGTAGTTCTCTCCGATGCGGTCCCACAGTTTCAGCGCGTCCGGCGCGGCCAGCACGGTGCCGTAGCCGCCCCGGTAGGTCCAGGTGCCGAGCCGGTCCACCCCCAGCGACTCGTACAGCTCCACCGTCCGGTCGATCTCGGAGAAATCCTCCGGCTGTCTGTAATAGCCCATCAGCCACCGTTCCGACTGCTTGCCGTACTTTCTCGCGGCCGCGACCGTGCGGCGGGTGATCTCCTCGAAGAAGCCGCGCGGCAGGTTCCACGCGACGATCGTGGTCGAAAACACGTCGAAGTACGGGCTGGCCGCGACCGCATCCCAGTCGTCGTAGCCGCGGTGTTCGGTCACGTAATAGCTGTTCAGCGTCGCGTGCACGCAGCAGGTGATCTCCTGCGCCGGGTCCAGCTCCTTGATCCGGCGCGAGGTGTCCTCAAGGATGAACAGCGCCTCGCGGCGGCGGAACCGCTTCACGTCGTCGTTCATCACCTTCGGCATCTCATAGCCGTAATGCTCCCGGAACTTCCCCATGCAGACCGGGCAGCGGCAGGTCCAGTCCTCGCCCGCGCCGCCGGTGATCGAAGCGTAGGATTTCGGGAACGCATAGTGCGGCTCGTCCCAGAAGAAGCCGTCCGCCCCCGCCTCGCGCGCCAGCGTCAGGCAGAACCGCGCGAAGTAGTCGCGGAAGCTCGGCGTGTTGAAGCACGCATACGGCAGCGCCTCCCCGGTCAGCGCCGAAACCTGCCGGTTCCCGGTGTTGTCCTGCAGGAACTTGCTGACCTGCTCTCCGCCGAAAAACTTGCCGATCCCCCACGGGTCGATCAGCACCTGAAGCCCGAGGCGGTGCGCCGCCTCCACGATGCGCGGGATGTTCGGCCGCCAGAAATCGAAATCGAATTCGGTGACCGCCAGGATCACGGTCGTACAGCCGTGATCGAGCATTTCGCGGAAATCCGCTTCGGCGTGCTCCACATAGCCGAGGTTGTAATAGCTGACGGCGGTTCGCGTGATTGACATGGTTCCTCCCGATATTGTTATATGTAAAGTAAAAAGGTCACGGCAGATCAAAGGAGCTTTCGCGCACCACCAGAGTCGGATCCAGATAGTTGGTCGCCCCCGGCCCGTCATTCGCGCCGTGCAGGCGGCGCAGCAGCATTTCGAGCGCGTTTTCCGCGATTCCGGCCAGCGGATAGGAGATGCTGGTCAGCGACGGATACACCTCCGACGCGATCGGCAGGTCGTCGAAGCCGACCACCGAAACCTCGCGCGGGATGGAGAATTTGCACAGCCGCGCCGCCCGGATCATCCGCAGCGCAAACAAGTCGTGATAACAGAACACCCCGGTCTTGCCGCCGCGGTGGAGCCGCGCGAGGTACTCCGGCAGGTCGCTTTCGTCGCGGTCGACGTCGACGCGCAGATGACGCTCCCCGGAAAGCTCCACGCCGCGCTGGTGCAGCTCGAAGGCAAAGCCGCGGAACCGCATGTCGTTGCGAAAGTTGCTGATCCCCATGTACAGATAATCCGAACAGCGCTGTTCGATCAGGTGGATCGCCGCCAGCCTCCCGGCTTCGAAGTCGTTGGTCATCACGGTGTCGGCGTCCACTCCGGCGACCCGGCGGCCGATCAGCACGAACGGCAGCCCCAGGCTGCGCAGGGCCGGAGCCGAATCGATGTCGTGCGCGGGACAGACCAGAAAACCGCCCGCCCCGCTGTTTTCCAGCATCCGGAACAGGTGTTCCTCATGGCGCACATTGTAGTCGCTGCCCGCCGAAATCAGTTCCAGCCCCCGTCGCCTCCCGGCCAGTTCCAGCGCATTCAGCAGCCGGGAGAAGAACGGATTGTCGATCTTGGTGACCACCACGCCGATCCGGCATGAAGCCGCCGCGCCGTGCATCGAACGCGCGGCGATGCTGGTCCGCCTGCCGCTGCGCACCAGCAGCCCGTCCTCCTTGAGCCGGTTCACGATCCGCTGCGCGGTGACCAGAGAAATATCGAATACATCGCACAGCTCGCGCACCGTCATGAACGCGGTTCCGGGCGCGCCGTGTTCGCCGTTACGGATCTCCGCCCCGATCTCCTTTACGATTTCCGCGCATTTGGTGGCCGACATGATACCCTCCGGTTGTTTCAATATTTATTATACCCAAAGTATAACAAACCTCCAAGAGAAGTATAACAATAAAAAGTGAAAATTTACATTCCGGGTACGGTTTCATTTCCCAAGACCGGTTCCATGCCGAAAAGTGGAACGGTACTATTCCTCGCGCGGGAGCGTCTTCTGATATCGCCGGTATTCAGTCGGAGTCCTGCCGGTAATCCGCTTGAACTCCTCCGAAAAATAAAACTGGTTGCAATATCCGAGGCGATAGGCAATCTCCTTCACCGACATGCCGGGAGTCTGCAGAAAATAGATGGAGCGTTCGATTCTCCGCTGCGCCCGGTACTGGATCGGCGTCATGCCGATATTGCGCTTGACCATCCGGGTCAGCGTCGCTTTGTTGAGACCGGTCAGTTCGCAAAGCTCTGCGATTGAAACCCGCCGTTCCAGATCCTGTTCGAGAACCTTGAGCAGCTGCGGCAGTTGCGACGGCTTCGGTACATGAGCGGAACGCCGCAGCGCCAGCCAGGCCAGCAACCGATAGGTTTCAGCCATAAGCCCGATGAAGCGCCCGCTGTCGGTACAGTCGACCGCTTCGCCCAATGTTTTCAACGCATCGAGAAAACGATCGTCTTTCCCGAAGTCGAAAAGTTCCGGTTTGCTGAGCTGCAGGGAGTTGCAGATGCTGGACAGATGACATCCCTTCAGCTCCAGCACATATCGATGACAGAAACCGGAAGAGGAAAAACGATAGGGAGTGAATTCCGGAACAAAAAGGATCTTACCGGGTGTGATCCGGAATTTTCTCTCGTTGATCCGGAACAGATACTGCCCCTCCTCCACCGCCACAAGCATTACATAATCACAGGGCGTCGCCTCGAACCATGCCGGAACCTGACGGGTCTCATCTTCAAAACAGAACGGAAAAAGGGGAAGGTCCAGCTCGAAATGCAGTTGCAACATTTTCCGCCGATGCAGAATAAACTGATCGTAATTTTCGGACTGCCAGGACTGATGCTGAAATTTCATTGAAAATCTCCCCGTATTTTTTTTACTATACCGCCGGCCCGGCCCAATTGCAACGATTCCTATTTCCTTATCACACATTCCACGCCCGCCGTGTTTCTTTTGCTAATATCTTGTGTCGTTTTTGTGTATGGATAAGCAGCCGCCCCTCTTGCCGTTTTCCTTTTTTTGTAATATAATATTAACAGATTGTAAAAACAATCATCGATGATTCACTACAAAAAGGTGGGAAAGAAATGAAACACAGATATTTTACTTTAATTGAGCTTTTAGTCGTTATAGCAATAATCGCCATTCTGGCCGCCCTGCTGCTGCCGGCCCTGAACAAGGCCCGCTCTGCATCAGTAAAAACCAAATGCACCTCGAACCTGAAACAGATCGGCACCATGTGCGCCCTGTACGGCAATGATTACGACAGCTACCTGCCTGCCGTGAACAATCCTTCGTGGGACTATCGGAGGCCCTATTGGTGGGGAGCTAAAATCGCCCCGTATTTTTCAAACGCCCCCCTTGAAGACTGGCCATACAATCCGGTGATGCGCTGTCCGGCCACTCCCGCATTTTCCCTTCCTCAAGACCCGGTATACAGTTACGGGCAGAATGCCTTGAGCGAGTTCTGCAATCCTTTCAAACTATCCCGGATACGCAATCCTTCGGCCAAACTGTTGCACGGCGAAATCGGCCCGCAAATGGATGTATCATGGATCGCGATAACTTTCTGGCAGGGCGGAGGGGTCGGAGCCAAGAACAGCTTCTCTTTGCTTCATGATAACAGCAACGCGATGAACATCAACTACGTGGACGGCCACGCGGGAAGCATCCGGGGATTGTCGGCCTACAATGAGATGATCACCACCAGATTCGACGAAGTGCTTGACTTCACCAAATAGTTCAACCGCAGAACCATTCATCGCGGCAAAAAAAACAGGAGGACCGGCGAAAAGACAAACAAATCTCACAGGCAATGTCGTACCGGCATTGATATTTTCATCTCACATTTTAACAGGATCGACAGAATTTTATGAAATTTTTTCTGATATCAGCTTTGCTTGCCGGACTGGCCGCAACCATCCTCCCCGCCGCTCAATACAGGAACTTCGACTATGCGGCGGTTCACTGTCCTGAAAAGGACTTCGAATGGGACAGCGCGGAAAAGTCATTCCACGCGGAAATCGAAGTATCCGCGACTGCCCGGTACAACCTTTATCTGGATATGACTTCCCTGGGGCGCAACAAGGTGACGCTCCACGTCGACGGAAAAGAGGTCCCGGCACTGGAGCTGCCGTGGACGGCGCGGCAGGGAACACGCTTCCTGAGGATCAAACTGGCTTCCTCCATCTCCCTTGCCGCCGGACGTCACAGCATCGAAATTCAACCTCAGGCTCCCTGGCGAAAAGTGACCGTCAGGGCCCTGCTTGCCGAAAAGGTAACCGTACCGCACCGCTGGCAGCTGGTCTGGAGTGATGAGTTCGATACGGACGGCTTTCCGAATCCCTCGAAATGGCAGGGGGAAGAGGGATTGCTGCGCGGTGAAGAACCGCAATATTACACAATCGGACGCAAGGAAAACATTCAGGTGGAAGGTGGAATCCTGAGGATTACCGCACTGCGGGAAAAGTGGCGGAACCGTTTCTACGATCCCGATTCGACGGACTGGCGGAAGAACCGCAAAGAGGCGGAATTCACCTCCGCCCAAATCGACACCTACAACTCCGGAGCCTGGCAATACGGCAAAATCGAAGCGAGAATCAAGCTGATCGCGGGCAGCGGCCGCTGGCCGGCTTTCTGGACGATGGGCATTGCGGGCGGCTGGCCGGAACAGGGTGAAATCGACATCATGGAGTTTTTCGGGAAATCCAACAATCGCGTTACTCAGGGCCTTCACCGCGCCGGCAATGACGGCCAGGACCACGGCGTGCAGGATTGGAACATCAAAACCCGGGACGGCTCCCCGATGGAAGGCCGCTTCCACATCTTCAGCGTAGTCTGGGATGAAAATAAAATGGAGTTTTTCATCGACAACCGGAAAACATTTGAAGTCATGCGCAATCCCGAAGAACCCTGGTGTGTCGATATTCCCCAGTACATCATCCTGAACCATGCGGTCGGCAGACATTCAGGACCAGTCCCGGATGACGTCAGCGAGATGAGTTTCTACGTCGATTACGTCCGGGTATATCAATAAGCGGAAACGGCAACGGAACCGGGCAGCGGCGCGGAATGCCGGCAGCAACAGCAATGGAAGTGATATTATGAATCGGAAATCAATCGATACGATGGCCGGCAGTATTGAAATCAAAGGGGTGTTCGCCTCCTGGAAGCTGACGGTTGAACAGCGAACTCCCATTCCGGATACGGAGCTGATCCGCCTCCGGCTGGAGTCCCCGGAACCGGCGTCCCCGCCGCATCTGGTCCTGAGCTGGAGCATTCCGAAAATCGACATGCAGATATCCTGGTGCGAAAGCAAAGGTTTTTCCCATAACATCCCCCCGAACTGGTGCGGATATAACCACTCTAATCTGGTTTCGTCGCTGCCGTTGCTGCTTCTCGCCGCCCAGCAGGGGGAAAACCGCTTTCTCTTTGCGGTTTCGGAAACTCTGCGGCCGGTCGGCTTCAAGGCGGGAGTCCGGGAAGAAGACAACCGGATCGAGTGTTCCGTCGAACTGTTCCGGGAACCGGAAGCGCCCATCCGCAGCTGTCAGGCGGAGCTCCGGTTCGATTTCCGGAAAATCTTTTATGCGGATGCAATCCGTGACGCGATGGAATGGTTTGCCGCATTCCCGGAATGCATTCCTTCCCTCTCTCCCCCGGCCGCGTTTGAACCGTTCTATTCCTCCTGGTACAGTTACCATCAGAACATATCCGACCGGGGACTGGAGGCGGAGTGCGCCGCCGCCCGGGAATACGGCCTGAAAGGACTCATCGTCGATGACGGCTGGCAGACGGACGATACCGGCAGGAGCTATGCATTCTGCGGCGACTGGGAAGTTTCCGCCGGACGCTTTCCGGACATGAAAGCCCATGTGAAAAAAATCCATGAACTCGGCATGAAATATCTGCTCTGGTTTCCCTTGCCGTTCATCGGGGACGAAAGCAGGAACAGGAACCGTTTTCAGGGGAAATTCCTGTACCGGATCAGCCATTCCAGAGTCAGCGTCCTTGATCCGCGCTTTCCGGAAATCCGGGAGTTTCTGGCCGCCGCCAGTGAAAAGGTTCTGCGGGAATGGGAGCTGGACGGTTTCAAATTCGATTTTATCGACAATTTCTGTTTTCAGGGCGAAGATCCCGCCGTTGCGGAACATTATGCCGGCCGGGATATCCGTTCCCTGCCGGCAGCGGTCGACCGCTTGCTCTCCGACATCATGATCCGGCTGAAAGCAATCAGGCCGGAACTGCTGATTGAATTCCGGCAGAGTTATATCGGCCCCGCCCTCCGCAAATACGGTAATATGTTCCGCGCTTCGGACTGTCCGGGTGACGTATTGGGCAATCGTGCGTCAACCCTCCGGCTCAGGCTTACCTCCGGAGAAACGGCGGTTCACTCCGACATGCTCGAATGGGCTCCGCAGGAATCACCGGAAGAAGCGGCGCTTCAATTGCTGAACGTTCTCTTCTGCGTGCCGCAAATCTCGGTCCGGCTGGCGGAACTCCCGGAATCCCACCGGAAAATGCTTCATTTCTGGCTGAATTTCTGGCGGGAACACCGCACGACACTGTTGGCCGGCCGCCTGATGCCGCACCATCCCGAACAAGTATTTCCACAGGTATCCGCAGAAACGGAGATGGAAAAAATCATTGCGGTCTATGCGCCGGATCAGGCAGTCGCCGTCAGAACGGGCGGCAGAATCTGCCATATCGTCAACGCCTCCAACGTCGAAGAAATAACGGTCGATCTGGACATGATCCCGGCCGCCTCGGAACTTTTCAATGCGATGGGGGAAGTTCTGCCGTCTCCGCACCTGACCAACGGCCTGCAGCGCCTTCACATTCCGCGATCGGGACTGCTGAAGATTCACGGCATCCAGTCGACGATGCCGCCGGCGGGATGAAGTTTGCGCCACTCGGCGAACTCCGGCCAGGTGCGGACTCCGTCGCGGATCACCGCCTGACAGTACTCGATCCCCATCACCTTTTCGGTTTCGGGCGTGTCGTTCTTCACGGTCAGGATCGCCAGCTTCAATTCGGGCGTCAGCACCGCGGAGATGCGCTCCGCGACCCGCTCGAAATAGCCGTCGTAGAAGGTGCCGCGCTCGATCTGGATCATATCCAGCTGCCACAGCTCCCCGTCCGCGTCCCGGAACCACGCGTGCCATTCGAAACAGTGCTCGTCGGTGGCCGCGAGGTTGCCGTAGGTCACGCGTTCCACCGCCGGGTTCGCGGCGATCTTCGCCATTGCCGCGAAACTCTTTTCCGGTTCGAGCTTCGCGGTGTAGATGTGAAAATCGATGTCGCGGTGCTTCATCAGCAGCCCGGTCTTCAGCGACCCGACCAGATGAACCTCGGCGCCGATCGACTCCCATGCGGCGATCAGGCCGCTCGCTTCGACCACCCGCCACGCCTTTCCCTGATTTTCCTCCGCCAGCGCCAGAACATCGTTCATTTCAGAATCCCTTTCAGGGTCAGATCCATGCTTCCCGACCGGAACCCCTCCAAATCGAGCGTCACATAGAGAAATCCCAATTTTTTCAGCTCCGGAACCAGCTCCGCGGCGCGTTCCGCCAGCCGCGCCAGCTCCGCCGCCGGAACCTCGATCCGGGCGATGTTGCCATGCACCCGGAGCCGGACCTGCGCAAATCCGGCCTCCCGCAGCAGCGCCTCCCCCTCCCCGATCCGCCGCAGCAGCTCCGGCTCCAGCCGGGCGCCGTAGGGAAGCCGGGTGGCCAGGCAGGGGGTCGACGGGCGCGACGCAGCCGAAAGCCCCAGTCCGCGCGCCAGCTCCCGCACCTCACGCTTGGAAAATCCGAGCTCGGCAAGCGGGCTGCTGATCCCCAGCTCCTTCAGCGCCTGCAGGCCCGGGCGGTATTCCAGCAGGTCGTCGGCGTTGGTGCCGTCCATCACCACCGGCAAATGCAGCGCCCCGGCGAACTCCTTCAGACGGCTGAACAGATGTTTCTTGCAGCGGTAACAGCGGTCCGGCGGATTCCGCACGATCTCAGGGTCGGAAAACTCGTCGATCTCGATCACGTGAAGCGGCACTCCCGCCTCGCCGGCAATCCGCCGCGCATTGTCGATATCCGACTGCGGATGGAGCCGGGTGGAAAAAGTCACCGCCTGGATTTCGCCGCCGCCCGAACGCTGCGCTTCCGCCGCCAGCGCCAGCAGCAGCGCACTGTCCACCCCGCCGGAAAACGCAAGGCAGACACCCTGCTTCACCAGCCGGGCGATTTCGGTCCGCAGCTCCGTCAGGCGCTCCATCTCAACGCTCCCGTTTTTCCGCTTCGCGCCGGGCGGCGTCGAAGACGGTCTGGTACGGTACGCCGGAGGCCTCCGCGACCGCGCGCACACTCTCGAACTCCGGGTAACAGCGCACCAGTTCGCCATGACGGCAGCGTTTGACCGCGACCGGGCCGTATCCCGATTCGACCGTGACCGATTCACGCGCCATCACCGTGCGCTCCCAGCGGGAGCGGCGGATGCCGATGGTGGTGGTGGTTTCAAAAATGACCGATTCCAGCCTGCCGATCAACGCTTCGTCGCAGATCACCCGCAGCAGCTGCGCCGGGCGGTTCTTTTTCATGAAACAGGGCAGGAAATGCACGTCGCGCGCACCGGCGGCAAAAAGCCGCTCCATCGTCAGCCCCAACGCCTCGCCGGTGCAGTCGTCGAGATTGCTCTCCAGCACCCAGATACCGTTCCCCTCGGCGGGGACTTCGGCTTCCTCCACCTGCAACAGCATCGCGCGCAGGATGTTGGGGCGGCCGAAGTCGCGCTTGCCCGCGCCGAGACCGACCGCGGCGACCGTGTACCGCTCCGGCAGCCGGTCCGCGGTGCGGATCGCCGCCGCGATCGCGGCCCCGGTCGGCGTGACCATCTCGCCCTTCGCATCGGTGAAGCGCAGCGGCAGCGCATGGGCGGCGGCGATATTGACTACCGCCGGAACCGGGACCGGCAGTTCGCCGTGCTGACAATGCACAAAACCGCTCCCCTCAGAAATCTCCCGGATCACCACCGCATCGGGGGCGATCTTATCCATCAGGATCGCCGCCGCCGCGATATCGACGATCGAATCGACCGCGCCGACTTCGTGGAAATGCACCTGCTCCACCGGCAGGCCGTGCGCCTTGCCCTCGGCCTCCGCGACGATCGTGAAGATTCGCTTCGCCAGTTCCCGCGCCCCGGAACTCATCCCGGAACGGTCGAAAATCGCGAAAATATCCGCGAGATGGCGGTGTTCGTGATGGTGGTGATGATGCCCGCTGTCTTCTTCATGTCCATGCTCATGGTGATGGTGGTGCTCTTCCAGCTTCACGTCGAAATTCAGCGCCGCCAGCCCGTAGCTCCGCGTCGGAGAAACCTCCAGTTCAAATCCATCCACATTCAGCGCGCGTAGCTCATCGAGCACCTGCCGCCCGTCGCAAAGTTTCAGATCCAGCAGCGCGGCGGCGAACATGTCGCCGGAAATGCCGGACGCACAATCGAGATACAGTATTTTTTTCATCGCAGTTTCTCTCCCCGGATTCACTTCATGCAGTATGATAACGGCAACTGAAAAATATAATGGCTCAAGCCGGGAAATACAAGCGGCATCCGGGATTTCGTACTGCTCGCCAAAGGCGAAATCCCGAATAATGCGCATACTTGCATCACGGCAGTTGTTTAAAATATGTTTAAAAATTAATTTATAAAATCGGTTATTAAACTATTGACATCGCCGCCGTTTTTTGGTATAATAAAAATAAAAGCAATCATCAGGAGTTGAGACGACGATGGCGTACCAGAGAAAAACCAGAAACCTGCACGACCTTGCGGAAAAAGCGGGCGTGACCGCGGCGACGGCGTCGATGGCGCTGCGAAATTCGCCGCGCCTTTCCGAAGCGGTCAAGGAGCGGATCCGGCGGATCGCCGAAAAGGACGGCTTCACGCCGCGCAGCTACAACCGCAAGCAGGAAAACGCACCCGGCAAGCGTTTTTCCCACCTCGGCCCGGTGCTGTTCCTCGACAACAGCGTCGATGAAACCGATCCGATCGGGGCGGCGCTGCTGGCGGCGCTCGGGCCGATGATGAATGAGTACGGCGTCGACTTCCAGGTGGTGAACCAGCGGGAGCTGGCGGCGCAACCGGAGATGTTGGAAAAGTTCGACGCACTTTTCTTCTACAACGACCCGCCGGTGCTGGAGCTGATCCCGGAGCGGATTCCGGCGGTGCAGGTGTTCGGCTGGGAGAAGCAGCGGCGGAACTGCGACCGCATCACCGCCAACGACGGGCAGATCGTCGCGCTGGCGGTGGAGTTTCTGCGCAAAGCCGGAGTCGAACGCAGCGCGATCTTCTGGCGCGACGATATCGTGAGAATCCCGGATCACCCCCGCATCACCCGTTTTCTGGCGGAGATGAACGCGCTCGGCATTGAGACGACGGAGTTCCGGTTCGGCAAGTACGACACCGATTTCACCGGGCGGCTGAAGCAGTACATCGAAGCAGGCTCGGAGCGGATCGGCTTTTTCGGCTTCAACGCCCGCTGCGGCGTGAAGCTCTGCTGCGGGCTGGACAGCCTCGGGCTGCTCCAGAAGTACAGCCCGACAAATGTGATTGTCTGCGACAACAGCGTCCTGCTGCGGGATTTCTGGCCGAATCCGGCCCTGATCGACCTCGACCTGCCGCTGATGGCGAAGCGGGCGCTGGAGATGCTGTTCTGGCGCATGGAGCAACCGGGCATCCCGGAAGCGTTCGTGCTGCAGGCCCCCCGTCCGCTGCAATAAAACCTTACTCAGGGAGAACAAACATGAAACGGAAATCCACTTTGATTGAGCTGTTCATTATTAAAACCTGTCAAATATACAATCTCTTTCCATATACCGCTCTGCGTAAAAGAGAGGGGTTCGGGGGAGAGAAAGCGGCGGCTTGCGCCGCGTTTCTCCCCGTACCAAGCAATCTGAACATCTCTCTCATTCTCCGCAAGCTCTCACGCCTCCGTCAATGCTCTGCAAGCGGCAAGTCGGAGCAAAAACGTGAAGTTGCCTTTCCGCAGAAAAGCGGGAAGACAACTTCACGTTATTGCGGATCTTCCTTCCCCGCCGGCCGACCGCGCTCCCGCCAGTCGACCGTCCCGTACCCGGCACCGGCACCTTGCCGGACGCAGGGGGCGCGGCACGAGGCGGACACGCCCCCCGCATACCGCCGCTTAAGGCCGACTACCGCAAGATTTACTCTGATTGAGCTGCTCGTGGTGATAGCGATCATTGCGATACTCGCAAGTATGCTGCTTCCGGCATTGAACTCGGCGCGGCAGAAGGCGCGGGCGATCCAATGCACCTCCAACTTGAAGCAGGCCGGAACCGCGCTGGCGCTTTATGGCGCGGACAACGCCGATTTCCTGCCGAATCCGGCTTCCAAGCCGACTTCCGACGGCAAGAGCTACAATATGATCACGGTTGAAACCACTTACCGGCACAACCTTGCCTCCTATCTGGGGGGAGTCGACCTGTACCGTCCGGCGTCGAATCCGCTGGTCTGTCCGGCGGCGCGCGCCGCAACGGTCACGAACCTGACGAAATGGAGCTGTACCTACAGCTACACCACGCTGGCCAACAACAACATCGGCAGAAAGAGCCAGGCGTATCTGGAGTACAATTCCAAAGGTCATAAAACTCCCCGGCTGGCGATGATGTACGGCAGCGGCGTGGCGCTGCTCTACTGTGCGGCGCCTTATACTTCAGGTGCGGTACGGTGCAATATCGAAGGCTTCGGGGACAAGAGCGAAAATCCGCTGAACCCGGCATTCGGGGGAGCGTTCCACAACCGGCGGCTGTCGCTGCTGTTCGGCGACGGTTCGGCGGGGATGACCAATATCCCGGCGAAGCGGCTCTCGCCCGATACCGGAACCTACAGCACATTTACATGGGTGATCGAACGATGAAAAAACTGTTTCTGACTGCCATCCTGTCGGGGAGCGTGCTGCGGCTTGCCGCCGCTCCGGTCGTGATCGACGATTTTGAAAAGGGCAAACCGGACGGCTGGACCGTCTACAAAGACGCGAAAAGCCCCGCCGCGCAGCTTGCCGTCACGGATGACGCGATCAGCGGCGACGGCGCGCTGAAAGTGATGCTGGGCGGCTGCACCCGGTATCAGGGAATCCAGTTCTTCAAGGTTCCGGTGATGCCGGAAAAGGCGGTGGCGGTCTCCTTTCTGGTCAAGCCGGTATCGGGCCCGCCGCCGACGGCGCTGGCGCTCTCCGAACGCAAGGAGCGGTACGGCAGGGATCTGGCCACGGCGGTTGCCAATCTGAAAATTTCGGGAGATGACTGGCAGAAGATCACCGTGCCGCTCGCCTCGATGAAATACGGCTCCGGGCCGGAACGCGGCAAGGCGTTCCCGTTCAAGCCGGGAGCGGTCTATTCGCTGCGTTTTTACGGGGCGGTTTCGGAGCGGCCGTCGGTTTTCCTGCTCGACGATATCGTGTGGGAGACCGAATAGATGAAGCAACTGCTGTTGTCCGTGGTGGCGGGCATCGCCGTCGCCGCATGGGGAAACAACCTCTTCCCGGAGGACACCGACTTCGAGACCGGCACGCAGAACTTCCGCTACTACCGTTCGGCGGAGCCGATCCGCACCGTTTCCGGCGACGCGGCCTCGGGAAATTCATCGCTGGAGATCGATTCGGCGGTGTCGTGGGCGCACGGGCGCTGGGGTTACGCGATCCGGAAAGATACCGACTACACGGTCAGCTTCTCGGCGCGGCGGGTTTCGGGCGGCGATACGATCGCCTTTGCGCTGATCGGCGTGCTCGACTGGAAACAGGTCGGCTTCACGCAGTTCCGGCTCACCGACGAGTGGAGGCGTTACCGTTGCCGCATCCGCACGGACCGGGCGGGAACGGTGCTGTACCCGGCATTCCTGCCGCAGGGGGAGATCGTGTTCCGCATCGACGCGATCCAGCTGGAAGAAGGGAGTGAAGCGACGCCCTACCGCCATTCGGAAGCATTCAGCATATTTCCGATGGTGAACGGCGCGGGAAGCGTGGTGCATACGCCGGAGGTTCCGCGCCTTGCGGTGAACGCCTTCAACGCCGGAGTTCCGCCGGAGGGGCAGCCCTTCACGCTGCGCGTCGGCGTGCCGGGTACGGAAATCCGCCGCGAACGCAGCTTCCGGCTGGAAAAGTGGAAAACCGCCGTAATGGAATTTGAGCTGGCCGAAGCGGCGGAGCCGGGTTACTATCCGGCAGAGGTCGAAGTGCTGGACAATGCCGGAAGGACAGTAAAGAGCTCCGCCGCTCCGTTCGTGGTCACCGCCCCGTTCCCGCCGCCGTCGCGGGAGGGCTTTTTCGGGATGCAGGACAGTTCGCTGCCGCAGTCGGTGCTGCCCCGGATCGGCGTATCGTACCTGCGCAGCGGTTTCACGGTCTGGAAGGCGATGGAACCGCGCGAAGGAGAGTTCCGGGAGTATGCGTTCCAGCCGCCGCCGGAACTGTTCTGGCACCCGACTATCCAGAGCGAGTTTGCGCCGGGACGGGTTCCGGCGTGGGGCTGCAAGCCGGGGAGCACACAGGCCGATCCGGCGAAGGCGGCGCTTTTCATGGAACAGCTGTTCCGGCAGCTCCGGGGCAAGACGGAATACCTTGACTTCATCAACGAACCGGATCTGGAGCTGCGCAACATGCCGGACGGCGCGGAGTATTACGGCGAACTCCTGAAAACCGCCGCGCCGATCGCCCGGAAATACGGGATCAGGCTGCTGGCGGGCGTATCGGGGAACCGCTCCGACTTCACCGAGAAGGTGCTGACAGAGGCGCACGGCTCCATCGACCTCCTCGGACCGCACCCGTACTGTTCGCCCCGCTCCATCGCGGCGGACGGCCGGTACTGCGCGCCGCCGGAACAGGGAGAGTTCGCCGGATCGATGCGCTATCACAGCGAACTGGCCCGGAAGTACGGCAAGGAGTTCCTGATCGGGGAACTGGGCTATTCGCTGGAGGAGAGCATTCCGTTTCACGCCCCCGAAGCCCACCGGCACGCGGCGTGGCTGGCGCGGATGTTCCTGATCGCACGCAGCTACCCGGAGTGCCGCCGGCTGGTCTGGTTCACCGGGCTGGACCGCTGGGAGGGAGGCCCTTTCCTGTACGGAATCTGGCGCACCGAAAACGGCATCCGGCCGCTGCCCGCGGTCGCGGCCTGCGCGCAGGCCGCCCATGAAATCGACCGCGCCGACGCGGCGGAACTGCTGCTGGACGGCGACATCAAGCTGTTGCGCCTCCGCCGGGGAAACCATACCTCCTATGCTGTGTGGGATTCCGGCGGGAAGCCGGAAAAAACGGCGCTCCGGGAGCTGCCCGCCGGCGCCGCGCCGCGTTCGATCTACGGAACTGCGGTCAGGCCGGACGAAGCCGCGATCACGGAAGCGCCGCTCTACCTCTCGGAAAACGCAGCCGGAACGGTGCTTGCGGCGCTGCTCCGTGCGATCGACTCGCGCCCGCCGCTGACGGTCCGCGCCTGGCTGCGGGAGCGCAACCACCTCAAACTGGAGGTGAAAAACCGCAGCTTCTCCGACTGGAAAGGGACGGTGGCGATTCCGGGTGTGCTTCAGACAACTATCCTGGCGGTGCCGCGCCAGTCCGCCGAAACGGTCACGGTGAAAACCGCCGCCGCGATCCCGGCGGCGTTCGCCGTGGAACTGGCGGGGGAGAACGGCAAAGAGTACCGGAATCCGGTCGAACTGCCCGCGCCGTTCGAGATTCCGAAACTGGCGGTTTCCGATCTGGAAAAGTTCGATTTCGTATCGAAACTGAACGGGCCGGGGAGCATCGTTCAGCAGACGCGCGAACACCTGTTCCCGCCTGACCCGTCGATCCCGTGGAGCGGCCCGGCGGACCTGTCGCACCGCACGCTGCTCGGCTGGGATGAGGAAAACCTTTACATCTTCAGCGAAGTGCGGGACGATATGCACCGGAACCGGAATCCGGACCACGCCGCGTGGCGGGGTGATTCGATCCAGATCGGCATCGATTCGCACAACGACGCCGACGGCCGGAACAGCTACGGCTCCGACGACACCGAATTCACCTTCGCGCTGAATAAGAAGCCGTGGAACCATCACGCCCCGCCGACCCGCCGGACTCCGGCGGAAGCCTCCGGCGTCCGGCAGTTCATCACCCGTTCTGAGGAGAGCGGCACCACCGTTTACCGGATCGCCATCCCCCGGAAGCTGCTGGCTCCCCTCAAGTTGAAACCCGGAACAGTCTTCGGCGCGGCGCTCTGCTTCAACGACGCGGACGAGGGCAAGGTTCGCCGCTACATGACCTTCGGCGGCGGAATCGCGGACCGCAAATGCCCCGCCCTGTTCCACAAAGCCGTACTGGCGGAATAAGTTCTTTCGGCTCTCTCCGGCGGAAGGCCGGAGAGCAGCCGTCTCCGATTGACTTCCTACGGTTCAAGGCGGATGTCCGCAATCTCAAATTCAGCCTCACGCCGCGGATAACCCGCTTCGCGGTCCCTGCCGTTGTAAAAGAAAAGTTCCGGGCGGATGTCGGCGGAATCGAACTCCGTTCCCGCCAACAGTAAACCAGAAGTCATCAAACAGAATCTCAATGCCTTTTGCAAGGGCAAAAAAGTGGCGGAAGTATGTATCAGCAAAAATTGATGCATCACTGAATTTCCAAAATCCGAGTGGGATGCGACTTCTCAGAAAGTCACATCCCGCTCTTGTTTTCTCTCCGGGGTGAGTTTTCATTCCCGCTCCGACCGGAAAGCCTCAGAGTGCCAAAATCCGCAAGTTCTGGCTTTTATTCGAATCGGATGTTGGTGATTTGGAACGACACGGCACGGCGGGGAAATCCGACCGCTTTGTTTTTCCCGTTATAGAACCACAGCTCCGGTCGCATGCCGGAGAGCGGGAATTCTTTGCCAGTAAACTTGAAGTCGTGGTCCAGACGGAGCCGAACTTTGACCCACTTCCCCTGCGAGACTCCCAGTTCCTGACTGACGATCAGCCCGGAACGCCAGTTTGCCTCGGGAATGACAAGATCGATCAGCCCGACGCTGCCGCTGCGCAAATCAAATGTCAGATAGTGATATTGCTCCGTTTTCAGTTTTTCCCAATCAGGAAACAGGAAGAACATCGCGCCCGGAGTCGTCTTGTCATCACTTGCCGGAAGTTCGATTTGCGCACACCACTGCCCGATCGCGCGGTTGCCGGTCGCGACCATCTTTTTCCCAGCCGAGCCATGTAGCTCGCGGCAGCCGGAACCGATCAGCGTCAGCGGAGAATCCGACGCCCTCTCCGCCGTAACCGCCACCAGCAGCGGAATTGACGGCGACTCGGAAACTGCCAGACAATCGATCGATTTTACCTCAACATCGGGCCGGGGATTTATCCAGCGGGAAACATAGAGCCCGATTTCACTTCCGTACGCATTGGTGCGCACGATGCCAGGAACGGCTTCCGGCAGCCGCGCCGGCCCCCACCAGTCGCCGATATTGACGCCGCCTTCCAGTTTATAATCCGCACAGGAGCCGTCCGCATAGTTGATCCGGTAGATGCCAGCCAAACCGGCGGAACCATAACCGAGCGTATGCAGGAAATAAAACGCCGTCACTTTCGCATTGACCGGAATTCCCCGTGCTTCTGCCGGATAAGCCGGACAAGGCTTGCCGCGCAGTGCGATGCAGCCGTTGCCGGAATTGGTCTCCGGATCGATGATTCTGAACGGGATTCCCGCCGCAACCAGTTCGCCGGAGGGCATCTGCTGAAAGTCGTTGCTCCCCTGATCGGTCCAGCCGCCAATGCCGTCACCGGCCTTTTCATCCCTGAAGCCGCGATTCACTTGTTTCGACAAATCGAGCAGCAAAGCGCGTTCCTGAATAATGACAAAATTCAGGGGCGGAACATCAAGCACCGGAGCCGACTGCGGCGCCAGAGAGGTCATATATTCCATGACATTGCGCAAATACCGGGTGGCCGCACCGTTTTTCTTCCATAAATCCGTCGCCATAAGCTGGGAGAAAAGCACGTGCCCCCTGCCCACCGTTGCTTCGGCAATAGCGGCGCCGCATTTTCTGCTGTCCAGAAAAGCCCCCTTCACCGCCAGTGCCGTGCGATTCAGCGGGTTCGCGACGGCCGTCACCAAATTGCCGAAAGGGTTCTCTGCCCAGACGTCGAAGTCCGATTGAGCCAGCCCGGAGAAAACCGGGTGCTTGAGAACGACGACCTCAATCAGGCTGTTGCTGTCGCCTTCGATCTGGTACTCGGGAAAACCCGGAATACTCCCCGGCGTCTGCTCGAGAATCAGCAGCCGCCCTCCCCCTTCAACCCACCGGCGCATCTGTGTGCCGGTGACGGTCGTCGGATTCGTTCCGGGAGGGATCACCGCGCACCGGAAGCCGTTCAGTGTCTCCGTCCCGGAGATGAACCTGTATGGGATATTCAGGTCGTTGAGTACCTTTTCCAACCCGGCATTACGAGCCAGCAGCGCGATTTTGGCGGCGCCTTCGACCGGTTTGGCCGCTTCCGTTTCGGGATGGAGCGTCACAGGATAAAAGTTGCGCCCGATTTCACGGTCGCCGTCGCAGACGGTCAGGCGGATTTCACCGGAGCCATATCCGGTTTCCGGCAACGCCAGAGAGAAACGCTGAACCGTCAGCTTCTCCACCGGAAGTTCAGGAAATGACAAGTCGGCGATAGTCTGCAGCTTTTCTCCGTTTTTCAATTCGATGTGCAATCGAATGTTCTTCAATGTCCCGCTGCTCTGATTGCGAATGAATGCTTCAAGCGGTAGCGTGCCGGGCGTGAGCAGCTGACGGACCATGAGGCCGTCTTTGGCGTCACGGCGCAGTCCGGCGTAAATTTTCTGCGTCCACTGCGTCGATACCGGCGTGGGAAAGGAAATCCAGGGGGAAAAACCGGAAATCCGTTCGTCCTGACGGATCAAATCGACGATCCGGGAACCAAGATAACGCTGCGTATGGCGCCAGCACCGCTTGGGATCAAGAGCCGAAGCGATGCCGACCGCGCCCGAATATCCCGCCGCACCGGGATTGCCGAAGCTGTAAGGCTTTTTGAGGATGGCAATATACTCTTCCACATTCCCGAGCTTGAATTTCGGATCGGGCTGCAGCCCCCAGCCGCCGCCGATGCATTCGGAAATCACAATGGGCTTGTTCAGTGTCTTCCCGTTGCCGTAAAGTCTGGCGCAGTCGTCGTACAGCCGCTGAAAATCCCTGTTCCACTGCGTCCACGGTTTGGTGATGCCGACATATAGATGATAGTCGATCACATCCGTATCGAATTCGGCATTCCCGTAATTGAGAAGATTGCCCACTCCGGCGAATGCGGAGATCGGCCGTTTCTGCAAATCCAGCTCGCGCACCAGCGCAATCTGTTTTCTCAGCTGGCGAACCAGTGCCGGATCGCGGCGATGCTCGACTTCGTTTCCGAGCGACCACATGACGACGGAAGCGTGGTTATAGTCCTGCAACACAAACTCCTTCAGTTCAGGAAGGTTGTTTTCCTCGAACTTTTTCTCGTCAATCTGTTCAATGAAGGCAAAACCCCATTCGTCATAAATCATCATGCCGGTCTCGTCGGCAGCGTCGAGCACATCCTGCCCGACCGGATGATGGGCAGTACGAAGAATGTTGTACCCTTTCCTGCGGAATTCCTCGAACCTCTCACGCGGACGGACGCAGTGCCCGTCCTTGGTCGGATAACCGCCGAAGTTGAGCGAATGGGCGCTTTCCATAAACAGGGTAATGGGCTTACCGTTCAACGTGAATCCGGTATCAGTCGCCCGGAAGTCACGAAATCCGAAACGCTCCAACCGAACCGCCGTAACGGTGTTTCCGCAACGAAAATAAAGCGTGCAATAATAGAGGTTGGGCGAGTCTGGTGACCAGAGTTTCGGATGATCGACCTGAATTTCCAAAGTTCCGGAATACGTTCCATTTTCCAGCGTGATCGCCGGAAACTCAGAAGCTGGACTCGGCGCGGCCTTCTCGCCAGCGGGCGTAACAGCAACTCCGGGAGTCAGAGAGAGTGGCCTGCCGCCGGGGTCAGTCACGGTATAGTCGATGCGCAGCGTACCCTTCTCCACTTCCCGTGTAGTGATGCGCAGACCAGTAATCAGCGATTCAGGTGCGAAAATCATGCTGACCGGCAGCCAGATACCGCCGTTCATCATAGTCGCTCCCCACAATGTGCCGTATGTATGGGTCACGTTCCCGATCGGAGCAATATCGAAAAGCACCCGCAGCGCAATCAGGTTCTTCCCTGATTTGACATACGGGGTAATATCCGGCGTCCAACTGGTAAAGGAGCCGTGATGTTCCGCCGCCTTCCGCCCGTTGACAAACAACTCCGCTTCATAAGCGACCCCTTCGAAGCGGAGGAGAATCCGGCCGGGAGGCAGCGGATTCGGGAGATCAATTGAATGACGATAGCAGCCCTTGAAAAAAGGATTGCTGAGCCTTTGGATGGTCGCCCCAGCCTTGAGATCTGAAGCGGCGGTGTATTTCAACACCTTCTCATAGCTGGTGGCGGGGTTTCGATACCAGTTGAGAGGAACCCGGATCATTTTCCAGTCCGAATCATCAAAGTCCGGTGCGGCAAAATCCGAATCTTCTCTGGCGGTCGCCGGAAAAGGAGTTTCGGAACTTTCCAGCCCCGAGAACTTCCACTCCCCAGCAAGCGATGTCGTTCGAATCAGATTGGACGGCTTGAACTGCTTTCCAGATGGCATCTGGACTTCCACCTGATCGCGCGGCAGCAGCGTCGTGTGCTCCGGCAGAGTCATGTCCCGTGGAATCCATGTCTCTCCGATACAGCAGACCGCCAATGCTGCCGTTAAAAATCCCGATAATATCAGTTTCATTTTCCTGTCTTTCTTCGTGTGAATCATCAGAAGGAGTAAAAGTTGTACCAGTGGATCTTATCTCGAAGCGATTCATAGAAAAAGGATTCCACATGACCATCCATACATGCCATATTGGCTTTCCCATCGTGACGATATGCGACGCTGGTACTCCGGCGGCTTTCCTGAACGTTCGCATAGGTCGTCAGAGTCGAATAATTATATTGTACCACCTGATCCAGACCGTCGATGAACGCCATGCGCTTCGACGGCTGCTTGATCCGGCTCAACTTGTACGCAATCACCTGAAGGCTGGACGCGCCGCCATCAATCGTATGCCAGGCCGGATTGCTGTCATTCTCCGCCGTCATGCTCCAGGAAAGATCAATTTCCGGAACCGAAAGCAAAGCAGCGCGGGACTTCGGACAAACCAGATTGCGGCTGCATGCCTGAGATATGCTGCCGTCCCCCAGAAGAGTACACTTTCCTCCCAGCGACTCGCGAAATTGGCGATTATGCCGCCAGCTTATGGCGCCACTCCTGGCCGGAACGAAAAACTCCTGATTTGCATCGGCATACATCCCCCCCTGAGTCACCATGGTCTTGAGCAAATTGATGCAGCTGATCCGCTTGCCCTGCTCCCGAGCTTTGTTCAATGCCGGTAACAACATTCCGGCCAGAATTGCGATTATAGCTATCACTACGAGCAGCTCAATAAGGGTGAACGAGTACTTCCGAAGCTGTTTCGGAAAACGTGAAAAATTGATTTTCATATTCTTTATCCTTATTGGTTGAGAAGGTTGGCGCCGAAACGCATGGAGTGGTTCAATGGTAAAGTAATTTGCCGTTTCCGGAGATTCAAACGCATAAAGCCTCCTTTTCTTTTGAAATTTCCACGATTATGTTTTCCCCTGCTTTTACCTCCACTTCTCCGCCAGCGTCGGCCGTTACGCGGATCGGGCCGAACGCCGACGGCACCACGCCGGATACAAATTCCAGGCCGCCGAGTTCCGGCGCCACTTCGATTCGCCGTCCGCCCGGTTCCAGGAAACGGACTCCCAATACCCTTTCGCTCAAAAATGGCGCGGGGCCTGCGGCCCAGCCGTGGCAGAGACTGTGCCTCAGCCCCTTGTAACAGAAATTGCCGAAGTCGGCATGAAGATCGTCTTTTCCCGGTTGCGGAAGTTCATCGATGCGTCCGGCATTCCGAGTCCACGTCAGGTCGAAATCCTCCCAGAAGGTCGTTGCGCCGAAATCCAGCATCGCCCCCCAGTAACGCCGGATCAGTTCCAACGCCGGTCCCGTCGGCAGCGTCTGGAGCATGTAGTACCCGAAGAAGGTGCTGACGCCGGAGAAACGGTTCCGCGAAACAACGTCGGCGCGGTTTTTCAGGCCGCTCAATGTCAGCATGGCCGCCGCCGCTTTACTGTCGCCGCAATCGGGCAGATGGTTCTTCATCCGGCGCACGGCATCGGCGGCGGCTCCCGGAAACGCGATATCGAGCACGGCGCAAAGGGCTTCGCCGCATTTCAACGCCCAGAACAGCAGCCCCTGAAGTCCGGCATGCATGGCCGCCGTCTTCTCCCGGTTCGGCCAATCCAGGAAACGGCACTCCGGCACCTGTTCGGAACCGGCGGAATCGACATATCCGGCAAATACCGCAAGCAATTCCAGCAGGAGATCGCGCTGTCGCGCCAGATAGGAAATATCGGCGGTGCGCCAGTAATAATCATGCAGGGTGATGACCCACCAGAAAGGATAGCTCCTGATCCGGTTCATATCCGCGGTATCCGCGCTGTGCGAAACGATGAAATCCATGGAATCCGGCACGATCGAAACATCGTCGAACGCACAGAATACCGCCTTCGCCTCCGGGTGGAGATCGCCCATGAAGACCAGCCGGTCACGCTTCGCTCCGTCATAAAGAAAGTCCTGCATATTCATGCGGACGGTATAGATCGCGGTGTCCCAGATGCGGTTCAGCCGTTCATCCGAGGAGTGGAACGCTCCCGTCACTTTCTGATCCCGATAAAGCGCGACGCCGTGGACATTGATGAGCTGTACATTCCGGTCCAGCGCATCGATCCGTACAAAACGGAAGGCGGTGTTGCCGTATTCCAGCATCCCCATGCGCGGCAGCACCAGTTCGGCGTCGTGAATGGCGTGATCCTGATCCGGGCAACCCATCGCTTCACTGACCGATTCGCCGAAGCGCAGCCGGATTTTCCCGGCGGCCGATCCGGTGACGAAGCGTACCGCCCCATGGAATTCAATCCCGAAATCCAGAAGCAGGCTGCCGCCGGTCAGGATTTCCGTCACGGGATTCGCCGAGGTGATCTGCGCCTGAAACTCACGGTTTCCCACCAGCAGTCCGGCATTTACCGTATTCTCCGACCAGATCACACGCCGCGTGAACAAATAATCCCTTACCCGCGTATCATGGTGCGCGGCCTGATAGATTCTCATAGAAACCTCGCTTTGTGCATTTTTATCTCCATATTGCATATTATACGTCAAAAAAATAAAAAAAGAATAGAAAAAAGCGACATAAAGTCTTATATTAACGACAAAAATGAGAAATCAGAAAGGCTTCCATGATGGATGAGCATTCGGCAAACATCTACCATATAACGGAAAAACATCTTTTCGACAATCTGAAATCCGGAATCATCGTTCTGAACAAACAATATTATCAGCAGACGGAAGTCATTCATGACCATGAATTCAACGAGCTGGTCATCGTGAAGTCCGGTTCTGCGCAGCATATCACGGAAAACTTCCGGTATCGCGTTGGCCGCGGCGATGTCTTCCTGCTGCGTTCCGGAATGCGCCACTCCTACCATGACATTGACGGATTGAACATCTTCAATATTTTGTATTCCGGGAAGATTGCACGATTCCTGCGCGAGGATTTATTGACTCATCCGGGATATCTCGCGTTTTTTGAGGGGATCGCTTCCATTTCCGGGGATACGGAAAGCGGCCGGTACCGGTTCCCGGAGGAGGATTTGGGCAGAGTTCTGGAACTTCTGGAGGAGATGCGCCGGGAAGATGCTTCTCCTTCTCCGGAAAGTCATTTCGCCAAGGTCGCTCTGTTCATGCGGATCGTGGTTTTCATTTTGCGTTCCCGCAACCCGGGAACGGCATTGCCGCAAAGTTCAAATGCGAAATTGCGGGAGGCCGTTATTTTCATGTACCGCAACAATTCAGGCCAGTTGAAGATCAGCGACGTCGCCCAAGCATGCAATGTCACGATCCGAACCCTGCAACGGCTCTTCAAGGCGCACCTGAACAAAACACCGGAAGAGTACCTTTCCGAAATCCGTCTCAACCGCTTTATTCCGCAGTACCTGAATTCCGACGGAAAAATCCGCGACCTGGCCGTCCGCTGCGGATTTTCCGACATCGGGCAGCTGAACCGCCGGTTCAAAAAACGTTTCGGGTGTTCACCGAGAGAGTGGCGCAAACAGCAGCTGCTGCTCCCGTCAGCGGATGCCGAACCGTGACGACCGTACCGGCAGATCTCACCAGCGGTAATAGCGGCAGGGATCGTCGACGGCCTGCGGCGTATCCGCGTAGCCCCCGGCAGCGATTGCTATATTACAGATATATTACATTTTACATCATGACAAAGGAAACCGCAAATGTCAAGATGCGAAGGAAAGATTTTCCGAATTATTTTCCGGCTCAGGCAAGGAAAAAGCCGGAGCAAATGCCCCGGCGTATTGCAGTTGCCTTTCTCGAATCGGCGGTTCATTTCACCAGAAAGGCGGTTTCGGCGGTGTGCCCGGCGATCAGGTCCTCAACCGTCACCTGCCAGTAGCCCGGCTCATCGTTCCGGGCAATCGGAAGCGGCAGCTCCAATGCGCCGTCTTTGAGTGCGTAGTACCCGGAAAGGGGGCTGGGGCGGCCGGAGCTGTCCGCAACTTTCAGCCGGACCGCCTGAGTTCCGGCTGACCCTTTCCGGCTCCGGAGGGTGATCCGAAGCCGGGCCGCTTCGCCGCGCTTCACTTCCGGCTCGGCCTGCACGCGGATTCCGGTGATCTCGCTTTCGGCGACATAAAGCAGCCGTCCCGCGCCGGCGCCGAGGAACAGGCCGTCGATTCCGCCGTCCTTTCCGGGCGTCAGCAGGCGGCGGGTCAGCACATCGTAGACCGCCCTGCCCCCGGCGAGCAGCTCCGGGGCAAACTCCACGGCGACCGTCTGCGGCACTCCCGCATCCAGCACTTTGCCGTATTGCCCGACGTAGGTTCCGGCGCGGCGGGCGTCGTTGATCACAAAAAGCGCCTGATCGCCGTCCCCGATGCGGCGGCTCAGGATCACATCCTCCGCCGGCGAGGAGACCTGATAGCGGAACCCCTTCGCAAGCAACAGTTCCTTCAGTTTCCTGCCGGAGGCGATCCAGCTTTTCTGCTGCTCCGCCGCGCTCAGCTTTTCGGTGACGGGGAACATCATCTTGATCGCGCCCGGCACGTTCAGCCCGAAGGTCTGGTCGACGATCACAAGCTTTCCCTTGCCTGCCGCGAATTTCACCACCGCGTCCCGGACGCTCCCGGTCAGGAAGCGGGTGTCCGGCACGATCAGCACGTCGTAACGTTCCAACTGCCCGGCAGATTCGTCAAACAGGATATCCGGCTGGAGCTGCGCGAATAGGATGCTGTTGTACACATCCGCGAAAAGTTTGTTGGAGTTCCCGTAGTTGCCGGTGCGCCCGTAGAGCGAACTTGCCGCCGACTGCAGCACCGCCACCCTGCCGGGGCCGCGGTTCATCGCCTTGAGCATCGGCCCGTAGGGCTTGACCAGCGTATCGGACACCGCCGCCAGCGCCTCGGCGGTGTCGGGATTGGTGTTCGCGTAGGTTCCCGGCGTGGTGCTGATGCTGCTGCCGCCGTCGAGCATGATCGCATCGACCGGGCGGGACATCGCCAGCCACACCGCTTCACGCACATGGTCCGGCGAAATCGTCACGAAACGGCCGAAATGCACTGCGTCGCGCGCTTCCACAAAGGAGTCGGCCTCCCTGGCGGCTTTGGCCCGGTCGGCGGCGTTTTCAAGCTTGCCGACCACTTCGTTGGTATACCAGAAGAGCTGGATATTCGGCACCACCGGCTTTCTGCCGTCCACGGCGGCGCGCATTTCATCGATGTTTTCCAGCAAACCGAGCGGCGACGGATTGGTGTAGGTCCAGTGGCTCACGAAATCCATGCCGCGATCCCGTCCGAGAAAGGCCGGATTGCGCAGGATCGGGTCGTGGAAGGCGCGGGTTTTCGGCAGATACCGCTTCAGCCGCTCCGCCGCCAGCGCGCGGCTGTCGACATAGCCGGAGCCGTGCAGCCACCACCACCTGATATAGTCCAGCTCCGGCGTGGAGGCCGGCAGCACACCCTCCTTCGCCTGCTTCGCCAGCGCCCCGAGCGACACGCCCACCATGCCCCAGGTGCGGTTCACATGGGCGGGAGGCTGCCCGAAACCGGCCTGCTTCGCCAGCTCCAGACAGGCGGGATGGAAGCACTGATAAAGTTTGCGCTCCTCGTTTTCGGTTTCGGAGTCGAAGAGCAGATAAGCCGGGGATTTCGCATCCCGGACCGCCTCGCCCAGCGCCTCGACCGATTTCTCCAGATGGCTGCGGTATTCAGGATGGTTATGGCAGATGTCGCCGGTGAGCTGGTTGCCGCCTCTGGTGTCCTTCATCATCATCGCATCGAACTTCTTCTTGTCCCAGTAGCGCCGGGTATCCACCTTGAGCAGCGAACGCACCCCGTGCTTCAGCCCCGCGTCGGCACGGCGCACGGCGGCGGCCACCGATTCGAGATAGCCGGCCTCCTGCACATACTTCGACACGAAAAAGAACGGGGCCGATGACGCGGTGAAACCGAGCCGTTCCAGCTCAGGATAGGAGTCGATCCCGTCCCACAGGATCATCTCGAAACGCCCGGCGCGCGGCACGGGAGCCACGGAAAGGTCGAGCTCGCCCGAAGCCAGCACCTGTTTCGCGGCATCGGTCAGCCGGTAGACGGCGCGGTAGTCGCCGACCCGCAGCGAAGCGGCCGGAAAGTTGACGGTCACGGTGCTCTGCTCCCCCGGCTTCAGCGCCGCGACCGTGCGGATTTCCGGCGGAAACGCATCGTCGAACCGGAAGGAGAATTCGATGCCTTTCCACTCCGTCCCGGAGTTGTTCTTCACCTGAAACAATAGCGGCGCCTCCTTTTCATCGTTCAGGAAGACGGTGCGCCACCCTTCGCGGACCACTGCCGCTGCGGCAGGAGGCGGCGGAACCGGCAGTTTCCGCAGCTCCATATCTCGGAAAGCCGCCTGCCGGTAGCGGACGCCGAGCGCAACCGAGCCGGAGGCGAAATTCTCCGCATGGGCGGTAAGAGTGGTTCCGCCGGCGGATGCGGTAAGCTCATTCCCCGACACCGAGAGCGACAGGGTCAGCGGAGCCTGCTGCGGCGAAGCCTTTCCGGCGCCTTCGGTTTTGGCCAGGACCGTCTCCCGCCCGTCGACCACCTTGAACAACTCCAATTGCCGGTGCGGGTCACCGTAGCGGAGCGCGTAGAAATTATCCCGGTTCCGCCAGCGGACCGCGAGGAACACATCCCCGACGCCGTCCCGCGTGGTCACGGTCGCCGAAAAGCTCTCTCCTCCAGGCGCTTCCGGGCCGGGAGCCACGATCCACAGCGGCCGGTTTTCCGCGTCGGCGGAGTCGGAAAGTTCGGCGACGACGCCGTCCGTCAGCTCCCAGTCGCCCGAAACCGGCACCCACCGGCTGATCTTATCCGCCCGCGCCGCCGTCGCCAATGCGATGCAGCCGATCAATAATAACGGAAGATGCTTCATCGCTCCGTCTCCTTCTTTCTTTCCCAGATGATCGAACACATTCCTTTTCCGGCCAGGTCGGCGGCTTCGATCCGCCACGGCCCTTCGGGGTCGCCCGCCGCCAGCGGAACCGTCAGCGACAGCACTCCGTCCCGGACCGGCCGCACTCCGCTGTATTCACTCAAAATACCATCGGGCCGGTAAATGTCAAGCCGGACCGGCCTTACGGTATCCTCGCCATCTTTGATCCGAAGATCAAGACTGAAAGCTTCCGGCAGCGGCGCCGCCCGGAGTACAAGCTCTCCCGGCGGCGTTTCGGAGATCGCCATAATCCTGCCTCCGGCTGCCGGAAGCTCCAGCTTGAATTCATAGAAACCGCCGCCCACGCTCCGGCAATCCGGAGTTTGTCCGGTCAGGAGCTCCCGGACAAAGGGAGGCTGTGCAAAGGGACCGATTTTCCAGACGCCATGCTCCGGCACGCCTTTTTCCATCATCGCCCGGTATTTGCCGGAACGTTCGTCCCAGGTGCGGCGGTCGTTGACCGCGAACAAATAGCGGAGCCGCCCACCGGTGCGCATATTGCAGAGGATGCGCGGCGAAGAACAATCGAAGTCACGCCGCACCACGCCGTCGAGCCATTCGCGCATCTCGGCGGCGAATGCCTCCAAGCGGCGCTGGTCCTCGTCCGCGGTCACGCCGTCGACCGCGACTTCGCCGCCCCACTCCGAGCGGAAATTGGTGTCGTCGGCCACCGCGAAATCACTGCCCCGGCAGATCGCGTTGGCGTTCACATTGCGCCGGTAGGAGAAATCGAAGCCGAACCGGATCACCCCCGGCACCTCCGCCCGGAGCCAGCGGTCGGCGATCACCGTGCCGCCCCGCCGCGCAAATTCGACGATCCGGCGGTAAACCGGCTCCGGCAGCGTGTCGGCGGCGGGCAGCGCCAGCAGCTCATAACGTTCCAGCGCGCCTTCAAGCACATCTTCCTCGAAGATCACGTCGGCGGGAATCTGCGCCATATTCATCACGGTATAGAAGTCGTAAATCTGATAGTTCTGGTAGTGCGCGTGGGATCGCGGCACCCGGCCGTACACCCTCGAAGTGAAACAGTCCAATACCGCCGCCCGGCGCGGCAAATTGCAAGTGGCGCGGGCCAACGCGCCGAAAGGCTTAAGCACCTCCCGGTTGAACTCCGCAATCGCGGATTCGGTGGCCGGTGAAAAAATCGCCGGGTCGCCGCCTTCAAAGAACGCTTCGATCGGACTGCCGAAGTAGCAACCGAGCGCCTGCGGGCCGCGAGAGAAGTTGATCCACGCGCACTCCTTCCAGCGGTCCGGCCCCATGCGCAACGTAAACTCCCGCGCGAACCGGTCGCTGCCGCACGGCGTCAAGGTCCCGGCGTAATTCCACAGGGTGATCGTATGGATGAATTCCCGGTTCCCCCGCCGGGCGGCGGCGGCGAGGGTTTCGACGAAAAGCGTCAGCTTCGGGTCGGGATTGGTATAGGTCCACGAACTGACCGTTCCCAGCCCGTCGAACCGCGCGGGCAGCGGCGCCAGCCGCAGCGGATCGGCAATCGTCGCCAGGTCGGGCCGCTCCTGCCGGGCGGTTTCGGCCATCAGCCGGTTGATCGGGGTCCAACCGTCGCCCTCCTCGAAATAGTAACGGGCGTACTTCAGCTCCGGGTCGGAAGCGAAAACCACCCCGGAGGCCAGTTCGGGAATGTCGGGATAGCTCTCCGCGAACACCCGTTCCAGAGAACGCAGCCGGGAGAGCTTCACCCCCATTGCCGCTTCATGACGCGCCACCGACTCCGGGTCGCAGGGCAGCTTGAGCTTGTCCTCCAGCTCGCTGTTCATGAACATGCTTGAACAGGCCGGAAACTCCGCGAAAAGCGCCATCAGCCGCCGGATCAGGAAACGGGCTTTTTCCTGCGTATAAGGATGATACGGATTCAGGAATTCCGAACGCGAGCCGTCGGGATTGATCCGGAGCGCCTCCGCCGGTGCGTCCGGCCCGGCCCGGAAAATTCCGCCGGCGGTGTTTTCGATCAGGATTCCCAGCTGGATGCCGCGTTTCATCGCCTTTTCAATCAGCGCAACCGCGCCGTCCGGGTGCTCGACCGCCCAGCCGGCCCGGAACTGGCTCCAGGTCACGCCGAGGGCTTCGAGCTTGTCCAGTTCGCGCTCGGCGGTCTCTCCGCCGGCTTCCAGCGCGTCGTAGTGAACCGTCGACGGCCAGTGCCAGAACTCCATGCGGTCCGGCTCCGGCGCGGGCACCACGTCGATCAGGAACTCCTGCCGGACCAGCGTATTCCCGCCGCACTCCAGCACCGCGGCCATCAGGTGGCTGCCGCAGCAGAGGCGGGCCGTATCGATCCGGAACTCCAGATCGCCGACATGGTGGTTCAGCTTCGGGATATCCCGGCGGCCGACGATCCCGATTCCGGCGATTTCCAGCGTCAGCGAGCAGTTGTGGAAGTTGTGCGGCTCGAAGTTCATCACATCGAAGCGCATCAGCGGTTGTTCATTCCGGAAAAAGCAGCGTCGGCGGCTGGTCTGTATGATTTTGATATTGCCGTCTTTCATAATTACCACCTCAGAGGTTTATAGTCGCAGGCGGCCGCTTCGGGATCGGCTCCCGTTCAGTCCCCCTGCGTCAGTTCATCGGGAGTGATCGCGCCGGGGCGGATCATGCGGATAATCGGAGAAATGACTCCGGTCGAGTTGATCCAGCGTTCTCCGGAGTTCGCCGCGCCGTGGTCGATCGAACCGACATGGCCGTCGAAGAACACCATGTTGCCGCGACCGCTGTGAACCAGATAGGGATACCCGTAACCGTTCGCGGTCACATTGGTCACCATGCGGAATGCGTTGCTGTTGTCCGCGTCCCCCGGATTCCGGGCGCATCCCAGCATTCCGATTCTGGAGGCGCCGACCTTCTGGTAATCGGACTTCGCCAGGCTGACCGGCTTCTGGTCGGCGGTGTAGACGCCACCGTAGGTCTTGCGCCATGAATTCTCATCCGCCGCCGTCTGGGTCGGCATCGCATCCGGGCAGAAGAATACCTTGTTGAATTTCGGAATGTACGCTCCCTTCCACAGCGCATAATTCCATGCGTAGCTGTTGGCGCCGCCCTGCTGGTAGCTCTGGCCCGCCGGGAAGTACATCCGGTTGTCGTCCATATATCCGACCGCGCCCATGCTGAGCTGCTTCAGGTTGCTGACGCAGTTGATCGCACGGGCCCGCATCCGGGCGTTGTTCAGCGCCGGCAGCAGCATCCCGGCGAGAATCGCGATGATCGCGATCACGACGAGCAGCTCAATTAAGGTGAAATTTCTTCTCTTCATGGCATTTCTCTCCCTGGTTTGATTGTTCTTACTCGGCAACAAATCGGAGGCATTTCACTTCATACGGCTGCAGTTCAACCTCGAACCCGCCATGATCCACAGTAACCGCATTCCGCCCGGAAATCAAGTCGGCCACCCCGACTTTTCCCTCGGGCAGTCCCGAAACCCGCACCTTCACGGCGGCCTCCGGGGCCGAATTCACCAGAAACAGCGTCCGCCGGTCACGGTATCCAATCTCGGCGAATGCCACGGACGGGTATTCGCGCACGTCCTTTTTGTTGTTGATCCCCACATCGACCGCGACCGCCGCCGGACCGGAGACCACCTCGACCTTCAGCCGGTCCAGCCGTTTGCCGAACAGGAAGAGTTCCCCGAGCTTCTTTTCGCCGGCCAGCTCCCGCGCGATTTGCGCATAGGCGTCGAAGTAACGGTCGTATGCGTCGAAGCCGGGGCGCTTCGCCAGCGAGAACACCACCACGCCTTTCGCCCCCGACACCAGCGACAGATATACGTCGTGGCGCACCAGCTTCTCCAGAATGTCCAGATGCTTCGCTTCCGGCTGCCGGAACATCTCCGGCACCGCGATCGGAACCGCCTTCGCACCGGTCTCCGCCACCGCCTGCGCTTCACTCTCGGCGGACCAGCGGCACCAGACCCGTTCATCCTCCTTTTTCAACTGGGTCGGATACATTCCCTTGCCCACCACGCCGAGAGCTTCGGCGAACGGAATCATCTGCTCTTTCGTATAGTGGTTCGGCAGATAGAGCCACACCGGGCGCCGCTCCGGATCATTTTCGCGGATCGTTTCAGCCGCCGCTTTCAGAAAAACCATATCGCGCTTCCGCCACGGCCGCAGTTCCTCCGGCCCGAGATACCACCACGCGATCCGCCGGTTTACCGCATTCTTCTTCACCTGTGCGGCGATGCTTTTCAAATAAGGCTTCGCATTGAAATCCGGCGCATCCAGCAGTTTTTTGGTCAGCCTGACGCCGTCCGCCTCCGGCTGGACCGGGTAGATCATAAACAGCCCTTCGCGCTCCGCATCGGCAGTCAGGTTGCGGATCTGGTACTCGCTGTAGACCGGCCCGGCCATCGTGTAACCGGCCTGCTTCATCGCCGCCGTATCCGCCGGAGAGAAACCGGAGAACGGGAAAATCCGCCCCTGCGGATAGATCCGGTCCTCCGGCAACCCGCGTCCCGAATCGAAGCCGGGAGCCAAAAAGCTTTCCGTCCCCGTCGCCGGCAGGCAGAGAAGCGGCAGAAGCATCAGTTTCAGAATCATCCGCATCATGCGATCCCTTTCATTATTCCAACCTTTTGGACACTGTCCATTTTCTGATTACAATTATACGCGATTCCGATTGAAAAGTCAATAGGGCAAATCGAAATTCCGATGATTTTTTCTGATTTTTTGTTCGGTGTCCAAAAATATCAGTTCAACCGTAGTTCCGACAGCAGAAAGCACGCCGATCCGCACCGGGATCCACGGCCGGGCGCTTCGGCTTTACGGCAGCGCCGCCACGCTGGCGCGTTCGACCAGTTCCGGTTTCAGCTCGACGGATTCCGGGCGTTTCCCGGAGGCAACCCACTGCCGCAGCAGCTCCACCGCCGTCTCGCCCTGTTCCCGGAGCGGCTCCGCGAACGTCGTCAGGCCGGAAACTTCCGCACCGCGCCATGAATGATTGTCGAAAGAAAGCACCGAAAGCTGCCCGGGAATCCCGATTCCGAGCCTTCCGGCGGCCTCGAACAGCCAGCCGGCCCGGTAGTCGCGCACCGTGAAGATCGCGGTCGGCAGCTCCGGCTGCTTCAGGAAGTTCATCAGCACGCCCACCTGGTCCGCGCTCTGCTCGTAACCGAGGCCGGAGAGCACCCAGTCCGGGTTCAGCGGCACGTCCTCCTCCGCCAGCGCCCCCCGGAATCCGGCCAGCATCTCGGCGTACAGATAATCCCGGACCGCCCCGGTCACAATGCCGATCCGGCGGTGCCCCCTGCCGATCAGGAAGCGCACCGCGTTACGCGCCGCCGCGCGGTAGTCGACATAGGTGCGCAGCGCCCCTGCGTGCCCCCGGTTGTCGGCGGCGATCACATACGGAACCGCCGCCTTCTCCAGCGGCGCGATCAACCCGTCGAAGTTGTCGCACTGCAGATAGATCATCCCCTGGATCAGGCCGTTCATGCAGTGGGCGATGATCTCGTCGGTCATCCGGCCGGAATCGGAAAACGAAGCCAGCATCTCGCAGTTTTTCTTTTCCGCCCCGGCCGCGATCCCGGCCAGCAGCTCCATGGAAACCGGCAGATAGCGGAATGTGCCGAAATCGGAAGGGCGCACGAAAAAACGCTTGAGCATATTCCGGCTCGCGCCGTTTTCCAGCACCAGCGCCCCGCAGTTCGGATAGATCTGGATCAGCCCCTCCTCCTGCAGCAGCTTCAGGATATTGTGCACGGAGCTCTTGGAAACATTCAGCGATTTCGCCAGCTCCCGCGCCGAAGGCAGATAGGTGCCGGCCAGATAATGGCCGTTCAGAATCTCCTCGCGCAGCTGGGTGCGGCTTCCATTGGTCTTATTGTTTTTTCGCGGCGTCGCCATCCTCACCTCCTGTTTTTTCCAATTACACAATACCCCCTTTCCCGAAAAAGTCAACTCAATTTTGGACATTGCCCAATTATTTTATATTTTTTTCGTTTTTCCTCTTGACTTTCTCTCTTTTTCATCGTATAATGGACATTGTCCAATAAATAATTTTCAAATGGACTCCGGGTATTATTACGATAACGATGGGGGGGATACATCATGAGCAGCGGCGGAACGATCGTGGAAAACGGCCGGACCTATTATACGGTCGGAACGTTGAAGTATTCTCTGTTCGGGCTGGTTAATCTTTTCATCTGGATGCTGTGGGGGGATTTCTGCTTCACGCTGATGGAGATGCTGATCCCGTCGCTGCTGCCGCTGTTCCTGAACAACCATGACGCCCCGAACTGGCTGATCGGCCTGGTGGTCGGCAGCATTCCCGCCGCGCTGAATTTCGTGATCAATCCGATCGTCAGCACCCGCAGCGACCGGACCCGCACCCGCTGGGGCCGCCGCATCCCCTATCTGCTGTTCGCGAGTCCCTTCGTGACGCTGTTCCTGATCCTGCTCGGCTGGAGCGACGCGATCGGCACTTTCCTGCAGCGGACGGTATTCGGCGGCAACGTGTCGGCGGCGGCGGTGACCATCGGCTGCATCATCGTATTCGCGGTCGGCTTCCAATGCTTCAACATGTTCGTGGCCTCGATCTTCTACTACATCTTCGCGGACGTGGTGCCCAAACAGTTCATGGGGCGCTTCATGGCGCTGTTCCGCATGGTCGGCACCGTCGCCGGCTTCATCTTCAACGGCTACATCATCAAGCACGCCGACCTTCACATGCCCTGGATCTTCACCGTCGTGGCGCTGATCTACCTGACCGCCTTCGGCCTGATGTGCCTGCTGGTCAAGGAGGGACAGTACCCGCCGCCGGAACCGCCGAAAGGCAATCCGGTCAAAACCTACTTCCGGGAGTGCTTCAGCCTGAGCTTCTACCGCTGGTTCTTCCTCGCGATGGCCTGCAACGACGCCTCGACCGTCTGCCGCACCATGTTCAATCTGCTCTTTTCCAAAAACGAACTCGGGCTCTCTCTGGAACAATACGGCAACATCATGAGCGTCAACGCGGTGATCTCCTTCTTTCTGCTGATCCCGATGGGCTTCCTGGTGGACTGGCTCCATCCGCTGCGGACCTATATCGCCGGCGCAATGCTGGTGATCGCCGCCAATCTCTTCGGCTTCTTCTTCGTGCAGGATTACATCACGTTTTTCATCGTCGCAATCCTGATCGCAATCGTATATGTGATCCAGAATGCCAGCAAACTGCCGATGTTCGTGTCGCTGCTGCCGGCCGCCAGCTACGGCCAGTTTTCCTCGGCCAACGCGATGGTGGTCTCGGTATTCCTGATCTTCGCGAACTTCGGCGGCGGGGTCTTCATCGACTTTCTGGGCTACCGGTACATCTTCATCTGGGACCTGCTGTTCACCACGCTCGGGCTGATCGCGCTGCTCAAGGTCTACCGCTACTGGAGCCGCAGCGGCGGCCGCCGGGGCTACATCGCCCCGACGGTGCAGAACCGTCCGGCCGTTGACTGACCCGCTTCCTACTTCCAGTCGTTCAGCAGGAAGGAGACGGCGACGGCGGAGTAAAGCTCGGTCAATCCGGTCGCCGGGTCGAACTTCACTTCAAAGCCGTTGCCGCGCTCGTCGCGCCAGCCGCCGGCGGGGAGCGGCGCGCGGGTCACCAGCAGCGGGACCCGTTCCCGGTGCGGCTCCAGCGGCAGCGGCGATTTACGTTCCAATTGCTCCAGCGCGTCGCGGTCCAGCTCCACGGCCGGTTCGGCGGCGACGGCCCCCTCCTCTTTCAGGAACAACGCCGCCATGCTGTTCGGGACCTGAAGCGGAAACATCGTGACGAGTTCCGCCCCCGGATACGGCCTCAGCAGTTCAAAGCCGTGAATGCCGCCGATCCGGAAACGGCGCACGCCGGACTCCCACGCCCGGCGGATCGTCTGCCGGGCAGCGTCCAGCTCCCGCTCCGGGATGAACGCCGACACCGTGAATTCCGGCGCGGGCGCGGGCGGTTCCGGCGCCGCACCCGGCAGCGCCCGGTAGTCGAAGTAAAAACGGGCCAGCGCCTCCGCCAGGTGGGAATGACGTTCTTCGAGCTTCAGCCGCTGTGCCGCCCAGCTCCAGAACTCCCGGCGCAGCTCCTTCAGCACGCTGGCGGGCACGAAAAACGAACCGGCCACCGCGGCTTCGACCCGGCCCGCGCTCCACGGCTCCGGCACGCCGGAGGCGAAAGCGGTTTCGGCTTCGGCGGCGGCGAAGGGCTTGCGCTCCGCGGGCTGAAACTCCACCGGGCGGCTCCACACCTCGCCGGGCAGTTCCGCGATTTCACCGCGCCACTCCGAAGCGGAAAGCGTCAGCCGCACCGCCACCGGAAAGCGCCCGGCGGGCAGGCTTGCGGCCTGACGGCTGAAATCGTAACCGTTCTCCCCGATCTTGTAGAGCAGGAAACCCGCCTGCGCCGGAAAGTCGCCCGGAATAAAGCAGTCGGTATCGGCGCGCACCTTCACCGCCGGTCTGCGCTGCACTTCCAGATTGATCAAAGTAAAACTCTCCCCCTCCCCGCCATCCGGCGGCACCAGCCGCAGCCGGTCACCGAGGTGGAGCCGGTCGGAGGTATGGATGCAGAGCCCGTTGCGGACCCGTTTCGTCACGCTCCCGACCACGTTGCCGAATGCGCCGAGCCGCCCGGCGTCGATCAGCGCCGGATACTCCCGCTTCACATAGAATCCGAGCGAAGGCCGCCGGGTCGCGGTGGAGCGGAGCAACTGTTCGGCTTCGGCGACAAGCTCCGGCCCCGGCTCCGGCGGCCCGTCCAGCAGCATCCGGTAGGCGCGCACGGTCTTCCACACGTAGTCGGGAGAACGCAGCCGCCCCTCCACCTTCAGCGAAGCGATGCCGAGCCGCCTGAATTCCGGGATCAGCGAAACAGCCGACAGGTCACGCGGCGAAAGCAGGAAGCCCTCCGCCCCTTCCGCCCGGTAGCGGCGGCGGCAGGGCTGTTTGCATTTGCCCCGGTTGCCGCTCCAGCCGCCCAGCGCCGAGGAGAGCAGACAGCGCCCCGACAGCGAACAGCAGAGCGAGCCGTGCACGAACACCTCCAGCTCCACCGGTGAATTTTCAGCCATCGCACGCAGTTCCTCAAGCGTGACCTGCCGTTCGAGGATCACCCGCGCGATTCCCCGGCGGGCGGCGGCGGCGATTCCGGCCGAATTGTGAATTCCCATCTGGGTGGAGGCGTGCAACACCAGTTCGGGGAAGTAACTCCGGCAGAGCCGGATCACCGCCAGGTCCTGCACGATCAGCGCGTCGGGCCGCAGCTTGGCCAGCTCCGCCAGAAACTCCGCCGCCTCGCCGAGTTCGGACTCCTTCAGCAGCGTGTTGAACGTCAGATAGACCCGGCGTCCCCGGCTGTGCGCATAATCAAGCAGCCGCCCGAGGTCGGCGGCGGAAAAGTTGGCGGCCCGTTCGCGGGCGTTGAATTTGGCGAGCCCGCCGTAGACGGCGTCGGCTCCGGCGTCGAATGCGGCCAGCGCGGTTTCCAGATTTCCGGCGGGAGCCAGCAGCTCCGGCACGGCAGATTGTTTGTCCATACGGCGGACGGCTCCTGTCGTTGCGGTTGATTTTCCCCTGATAACATACCACCGCAACCGGCCCGCCGCAAGCCGTTTCCCGATTACGGAAAAATATCGGCTGTTTTTTTCGTTTCCCTCTTGACATCGGCGTTCGTTTTTGGTATAATATTATTGACAAAACGTTTTGCCAAATATTTTTGCATCACATTTTTCAGGAGAGTCAGACAGAGATGCCGGCCAAAGCCAAAATTACCGATGTCGCCCGCGCGGCGGGGGTTTCCGTGACCACGGTTTCGCACACGCTGAGCGGACGCCGTCCGGTCGGCGAGGAGGTGCGCGGCCGGGTGCTCCGGGCGATCCGCGAACTCAACTACCGCCCCAACTACTTCGCGGGGGCGATGAAACAGAACCGCACCGGGCTGGTCGGGATTCTGGTGGACCAGTGCCGCAACGCCGCCACCGGCATCCTGCTCGAAGGCATGGAGCAGGAGCTCGGCAGCCGGGGCTATGAAATCGTGCTCGGCATCGCCGGGCTTGACCGGGCCAAGGGGACGCGGCTGCTCGAAAAATTCGCGTCCGGCATGGTGGACGGCGTGATCAATATGCTGCCGCAGCTCTCTTCCGACGAAGCGGAACTGATCGCGCCGTCGCTGCCGCTGGTCACACACCTGCGGCAGGCTTCCGCGCCGGTGTACATCGACTATGAGGAGGGGGCGCGGCAGGCGTTTGAATACCTGCGCGGCCTCGGCCACCGCCGGATCGGCTGCATCAGCTCCCGGCGGCGGCGGATGAACGCCGCCGATCCGGTGCTGGACGGCTGCCGGAGCTTTCTGGCCTCCATCGGGGAAACTCCCGATCCGGCTTTGTTCGCCGACGGCGACGACACCATCGACGGCGGCCGCCGCGCCGCCGCGCAGCTGCTTGAACAGGGAGTCACCGCGATTTTCGCCGCCAACGACCAGATGGCCCTCGGCGCCTACCAGCGCGCCTATGCGCTGGGGCTGCGGATTCCGGAACAGCTCTCCGTGATCGGCTACGACGACACGCCGCAGGCGATTTCGGTCTATCCGCTGCTCACTTCGGTCCAGATTCCATTCGGGGAGATCGCCCGATATACCGTCGAAGGACTGCTGCGCAAGCTCGACGGCGAAGCGCAGCCGCTCCAGCCCCGCGTGATCCATCCGCAACTGATCGTCCGCAATTCAACCGGCATTCCGGCATAAAGGAGAAACCATGAAACGAAATTTCACATTGATTGAGCTGCTCGTCGTTGTAGCGATCATCGCGATTCTGGCGGCGTTGCTGCTGCCTGCGCTGAACAGCGCGCGGGAAAAAGTGATCATGACCAAATGCAAGAACAACCTCAAGCAGATCGCGGTCGGCATCCACGCCTACGGCGGCGACAACGGCGAATACATGCCGAATTCTCCACTGAGCGCGACGCCTCCCAACAGCCGCTACACCCACCGCGGCAACTCCGGCAACAAGAAATCCTACACCAACCTGGGGCTGCTGATCGAGGGCTACCTGAATGAAGCCGTGCTCTACTGTCCCGCCCAGAAAATCCGCACCTATGATTCCGTGAAAAACCTGCCGCGCACCTCCAACCGCATCGCAGGATACGACAGCCTGCCGGTATGGGCCAATTCAAAATGGAACTTCCGGCCCCGCATCGGCTTCATGCAGAAGGAAAAGCTGGCGATGGTGTACGATATCGCGACCGACAGCAAACTTTACAGCATGCCGCACGGCCTGCAGTGGAATGTCGCCTTTGCCGACGGCCACATCGCCGTCTACCGGAACGGTTCGAGTTCGATCGGCGGCGGCGCCACGCTTGCCGGCATGATCGCGGAAGGAAAGAACACCTCGTTTCCCAACGCGACGACTATCCTGAAACGCCTCTCGACCTGCGGTTACTGAACAAAGGAGCCTTTGACATGTCCGTCACCAGAATCGCCGCCGCACTGCTGTTGTGCGGCATCTGTTCCGCCGCCGGGCTGACCGTGGATACGCAGGTCAGCGAAAAAGCAGCATATCTGCGCGGGAAAAAAGTCTACCCCGAATACCTGCTCGACATGAGCAGCGCCGCCGACTGGGCCAGGATCGGCAGTACCGGCGGGCACCGGCTGCGGGTCACAGAAGTCGATGCGCCGGGTCGTCCCGGCCGGCGCGCGCTGATGTTTTCGGTGAAGATCGACAAGAAGAATCCGAAAGCGCCCGGCTGGGTCGCGTGGCAGTCGATGCTTTCTCCGGAGCTGAACATCGTCGGCGCGGACGAGATCGAGTTTGAAATCTATCCGCTGCAGAAGTTTCCGTTCGGTGTGGTCGCCCGCTTCGGCACCTCGAAGGGATTCGGCCAGCTCCCCTGCTCCTGGTCGGATGTCGTGAAGAATCTGGAGCCGAACCGCTGGCACACGGTGCGGATTCCGGTCAAGAAAAGCCGCAAATCCGTGGACAGCCTCCGCTTCGACTTCAACGCCCGCGCCGACGCGGTCCCGCACCAGCAGGAATTGTCGATGATCATCGGCGCGATCCGCTTCCTGCCCGCGCCGCATCCGGCCACGGCGGAGTGGTCGACCCGCATGAAAACCGGAGCGCCGCTCGAAAACGGTTTCCTGATCAATCCGCATCCGCTCGAAATGGCGGATGATGCCGACCTCGAATACAACATTGAGCTGGCGGTCGAACGCACCGTGGAGGCGACGCTGGAACTCCGGTGCGGCGACAAGAGCTTTACGCAGCCGGTCACGCTCGGAACGCCGTACACCACGCTCCGGATCCGGATTCCCCGGTTTGCGGAGCAGTTCGCCCCCGGCGATTACCGGCTGGAAACCACAATCCGCGACGCGGCGGGCAAGGTGATCGCGCAGAACGCTGAACCGATGCCGCTGACGCTCTTTTCCGCCGCCGCGATGGACAAGCAGCGCCGCCGGCTCCTGACACGCCTCGGCACGCTGACCGGCGAACTGGGCTCATTGCGCGAATCCGGCGTTGCCGCGCAGCTGCCCGAAGTGACCCGGACCACCGCGGAGCTGTTCTTGAACCACTTCATCCCCGACGACTTCAACCGGCAGAAAAAGTTCGGCATCGCCCTCGCCGAGCTGGCCGATGTGGAACGTCTGCTCGACACGCTCGAAGCGGAGCTGGCCGCGTACCGCGCCGGAACGTTCCGCGAACCGCCGCTCGCGCCTTACGATCCGGCGGCTCCCCTCGCCGTCCGCGCCGGAGTGATCACCCAGCACGGCAAGCCGATCCTGCTGATCGGACCGCTGACCGGAATGCCCGCGCTCGACTGGAGCGAATACGCCGCGAAACTCGGCTTCAATTCGCTGGTGGTCGAGACCGACATGGACCGCTGGCTGAACTTCGACGCGAAAAAGAACATGGAACTGAAAACGCATCCCGACCTGATCCACGGCGCGCCCCGGAGTTTCCGGGGAGAGGCCGCCCGCCTCAACCACTATCTGGAACGCAGCCGCGCCAACGGACTGGCCGCCAATCTGCTGCTCTCCTCGCACTACTGCAAGCACATCCCCGGCGACCTCAAAAACGCGCGCAGCCCCTACGCCGGGCACAACAACTTCGACTGGAACGTACTGGCCCCGGAGGCGAAGGAGGCGTTCCGCCGCATGTACGGCAACATCCTCCCGTTCCTGCTGGAAAAACCGCACCTGGTCAGCCTCGGCACCGCCAACGAACCCGGCTACACCGTCAAATCCGGTTCAAAGGAGTTTGAGCGCGGTTTCATCGGCCGCCTGCAAGAGAAGTACCAGACCGCCGCCGCGTTGAACCGGGCGTGGGGGACGCGGTACGCCGCCATCGGCGACGTGACGCTCCGCGACGCGCTTTCGCCGCAGGCTCCCCCGCAGGCCCGGGTGGACTGGGCCGAATACCTGAGCCGCGAGGTCAGCCTTTTCTACGGCTTCCTGAAGGACCGGCTGCTCGACGCGCTGCCCGGCAAGCAGGTCTGGGTCAAGCTGATGGGCAACCTCGGATACGAGATGCTCGACGAGGCGGACAACATCGCACTCGGACAAAACGTCGCGGGTTCGGACTCCGCCAACGAGCTGTGGCTGGATCACCTGAGGAGCCTCTTTCCCGGCTATCCGGTCACCAACCACGAATGGCACTTCATCCGCGCGGAACACACCTCCGACGCGCCGTTCCTCGCGATGCGGATGTTCCAGGGAGTCAGCCGCGGGCTGCAATCCGGCAACATCTGGCGCGGCCAGCGCGCACAGTGGGACAGCAAAGGGTACGGGCACGCCGAATCCTTCTCCCGCTATCCGGTCGCCCTGAACGCGATCGGCCGGACTTCCCTCAAGCTGCGCATGCTATATCCGGTTCTGGTCCGGTTCCGACAGCTCGACGGCGGCGCGGTGCGGCTCTACTACGACAAAAACGACCAGCTGCTGCGTGAAAAGGAGTATCCGGCTTTGCTCAACGCCGCCTACGACCGGCTCAGGATCAATCCCTCCGGCGTCCGTTTCCTGTACCCGCAGACCGTCACGCCGGAAAATCTGGCCAAGGTGAAACTCGTCGCCGCCGGTTCGATCCGCCATATCCCGGCGGAGACCGCCCGGACGTTCGCGGCGTGGGTTGCCGGCGGCGGCACGCTTTATCTGCAGGCGCCGGGAGAATGGACCGACTACAGCGGCGGAAAGCTCGACCTGCCCGCCGGTTTCCGCAAAGCCGTGACCGCCGCCGGAGTCGCCCGCTATGGCAAGGGAACGGTCGTCACGGTTCCCGGCTGGGAGGGGGACGCGGCCCTGATGTCCGGGCCGGTCGCATGGAGCGGTTCCACTCCGAACCGCGAGGTCGAATGCCGCCTGCCGGCTGCCCCGGACGGCGCTCCGCAGTATTTGTCGATCGTCAACCTGAAGGGCAAAGTCCAGAAAGTCCGGCTGCGGGACGGCCGGACACCGCAGCGGATCACCGGCAAGGACCTCTGGAATCATGCCGATGCCGCACTCGACGGGGAATTTGAACTCGCCCCCTTTGAAGTCCGATTGATCGAGGTTGCCCGCCCGTAAACCGGCGCTTCCGGCGGACGGATTTCGCCGCCCTTCTTTCCCAAGGTCTCCTTGACAGCGGGGCGGACGGCGTGTATCATAAATGCCGGAAACCGTTTTACAACCGCGAGGGAGCCGATTATGAGTGATATGAATTTCCGCCGTTCCGTGCCGTCTGCCGGAGAATATGAGCTCACCACCGCCGGAACCCGGTTCCGGTAAGATGGGAAAGCCGGTCGGAGAACAGGCGGCGGCGCTCGCGAAGCGGCTGCGCGCGGAGCTGGAACTCTATCCCGCGGGGCGGCGCTTCCTGAGTCACGGCGAAATCCGGAAGCGGTTCGGCGCCAATCTGCGCGTGGTCATGGCCGCACTGGAGCTTCTGCGGGCGGAGGGGGCGCTGGAGCTGCGCGAACGGATCGGCTCCTTCAGCCGCCTTTCCGCGCGGGAGCGCAAGCCGGTGATCCTGTTTTTCCACCACGACTATCCGAGCGCCTTCCACGCCGACTGGCTGCGGGCGCTCCGGGAGCAGGAAGAACGCACCGGCGCTTTCCGGCTGCTGCCGCATCCCTATGATTATCAGCGCAACGACTTTACCGGGTGTTCCCTGGAAGCGGCCGACGCGGTGATCCTCGGCGGCGCCACCCGCAACTGGAGCGAGCGGGAGTACCGGTGGCTGCTGACGCTTCGCCCGCCGGTACTGCTCTGCGGCGACGGCTTCGAAAACGACCGCATCAGCTACCTGACCCAGCAGGAATACATGAACGGCATCCTCGCCGCGCGGCACTTCCTCGAACGCGGGCACCGGCGTCTCGCGATGCTCCGCAGCATGCCGCCCCGCCAATGCTCGCGCCGGCGGGCCGACAGCTTCCGGCAGGAAGCCGCCTTCGGCGGCGCGGCGGTGGAAATGCTGGACTGCCACGCCGAAAACGGCGAATATCCTCCCGAGTGCGCGGCGGAGCTGCTGGACGCCCGGCTGAACCGCGCCCCCTGCGATTTCACCGGCCTCCTGATCGACACCGCCGGAGCCGCTCCGGGCGTCCTTGAGGCGCTGCACGCTCATGGCCTCAACATCCCCGGCGACCTCAGCTGCATCGTCATCGACAACCTGACGCAGCTTGACCGGAGCAATCCGCCGCTGACGGCGGTCGGCGTCGACTTCACCGAGCTGGCCGAGTGTATGGTGCATCACCTGCTCGACCGCATTCACGGCAGGTGCGCTCCCGCCGTGCTCGAACTGGCCCCCCGCCTGTTCGACCGGAGCTCGGTCAGGAAAATCCGGGAATTTTTGTAAGCAGATGTTTCCATTGCTGCTTACATCAGCCATAATAAACTATAATGGCATGGAAAGGTAAGTGAAATTTATGTATCATTACATGATCACGCGAGACTTGAAAGCGGAGATGAAGCTTACTCCCGCTCAGCGGGAGCAAGCCTTTCGGGCTCCGCACTCCAAGGCTGACCTTGGACGGCATCGGGCCGGGTAAGCAAACATAACATCAGATTGGAACCGTAGCCTTTATGATCAACAAACCAGATATGATGGACGACGGAGGGAAAAAATGAAAAGATATATTTTTACATTGATTGAGTTGCTTGTGGTAATAGCAATCATCGCGATTCTGGCGGCGATGCTGCTGCCGGCCCTCAACAAGGCGCGGGACAAGGCGCGGAGCATTTCATGTGTCAGCAACCTGAAACAGTGCGGCCTTCTGTTCACCCAGTATTCCGCGGATCACGGCGGCTGGGTGATGCCGGCAAAGGCCCAATATCCGACGGCGGCCTGGCGCCGGACCTGGTGGAACCTGCTCGGCGAGCTGGGCTACATGGAGCCGCCCGGAACCGGCAAACGGAACTTCGCCAACTGTCCGGCGGACACCCTTCCCGCCGGGCGGGCGGCGGCGGACGGCACCAACAGCTACGGGCTGCAGCAGGGATCGGCCGCCTGGAAGGGGGCGGGAGTGACTTCCTCCAAGACCGGCGAGGTATTCTACTCCCGCCGGGAGCAATATGTGGACAGTAAAACGCTGCTGGGAGCCGACTCCGCCGTGGCGGTGGTTCAGAGCAGCTACGATGAAGTCTACTTCATCCCGACCGGTTCGGGGCAGTTGCTGACCTCCGGCACCGCGAAGGGGATCGGCATCCGCCACAACGGCCGCGCGAATGTGCTTTTCGGCGACAACCACGTCGGGCACTGGAGTCCCGTCGAAATCACCGCGGACGCGGAATTCAACTATGTGATCCGATAACCGAACAATCAGGAGAAAATTCGATGACGACCACAATCCGGCAATACACATCCGCCCTGCTCCTGGCCGCCGCCATCGTGCCGTTCACGGGCCGGGCGGCGGAGGCGGAGGAGTTCCTGCTCGGCGCGACCGTCCACTTCACGCAGGACAAGGGGATACTCGACGTCAATCTCAAGCTGGCCCGGGATTGCAACCTGAACGCCATCCGGGAGGACCTGCCGTGGAAGCTCGCGGAACGGCGGCGCGGCATCGTGACCGCTCCAAGCCTTTTCCGGCGCATCGCCGACACGGCCAGAGCCAACGGGCTCCCGGTGCTGGGAATCCTCGCCTACAACAACCACTTCTACGATGGCGGCAGTTATCCGCGCAGCGCCGAGGCGGTGGCAGCTTACGCCCGCTACGCCGGACAGGTCGCGGCCGGCTTGCGCGGCCGGGGCGTTCCGTTCTATCAGGTCTGGAACGAATGGGACGGCGGCTGCGGCATGAACCCCGCCAAACGCGGCCGGGGCGATGCCGAAAGCTATATCAACCTCCTGAAAGCCGCCTACCCTGCGCTGAAGCAGGCCGATCCCGACGCGACGGTCGTCTCCGGCTCGGTCTGCACCGGCGACGAATACTTTGAAAAGCTGCTGCAGCTCGGCATAGCCGATCACTGCGACATCCTCTCCATTCACACCTACAACTTTCAGCAGCGCGGGGAAGCCGCCACTCCCGAGGCATGGCAGCGGCGCATGCTGAAACTGGATGAAATGATCAGGAAATACAACAACGGCGACAGCAAGCCCGTTTTCGTCACCGAAATGGGTTATCCCTCCTTCACCGGCCCCCACGGACGCACCGCCGGAGAGTGCGCCGTCTACCTTGCGCGGCTGATGCTGCTGGCACGCACGGTACCGAACCTGCGGGGGTTATGGTGGTACGATCTGCAGGACGACGGCTGGGACATCACGGAACGGGAACACAATTTCGGGCTGTTCAACGCCGACGGCACGCCCAAACCGGCGGCCGCCGTGATGCGCGACCTGGCCCCCCTCGTCCGCAAAGGCGAATTTCTCGGCCGGCTCGATACGGGCGATCCGTCGGTCTGGATACTGCGGTTCCGCCACGACGGCAGGGAAACGCAGGCGATGTGGAGCACCGGCGGCCGCCGCTCCGGGCTCGTCTGGGAAAAGGGCCCCGGCAGCACCGGAACCTTTAAAATGCGCCGTCCCGGTCAGCCGCCGCAGCCGCTGGCGTGGGGCAGGCGCGACTGGGTTGCCGACCGCAAAGCGAAGTTCGATCCGGCGCGCCGGGAGATCACCATCGACGAAATGCCGCTTCTGATGACCGGTGATTTCACCGATGTCAGGCTGGCCGGAACGGTTGAACGCCCCGCTCCTCCAGCGGGAAGAAGCGACTACCGGCTTCCGCCCGATATCGCAGTCGCGGTGCCGAAAGGCGAGAAAGCCGCCGCCGTATCGCTGCCGAAACGGGGCAATTACTTCAAATTTGCCGATCCCGGTTATCAGGGCGACAAGGACCTCGACGCCGCCTTTGAATTCCATTACGACCGCGACCACCTCTATCTGACCGTGCGGACGGTGGACGACCACTTCCGCCTCGCCCCCAGCGCCGAACGCGGCTGGGGCAGCGACGGAATCCAGACCGGCTTCCATTTCGACCGCGAAGGCGGTTCCCCGCTCGAACGGGTCGAACTGGATTTCGCCCTGACCGGCCACGGCCCGGAAGCCTGTTGGCGAACCCCATTCGCCGGACGCCGGCCGGGAATCGCCACGGATGTGAAAATCACGGTGCGCGAGGGAAAACGCGAGGGAACGGCGCGTTGGCACACCTATCGCCTGACCATTCCCGCCTCCAGTCTCGGCGCGGGCGAGCTGCGGCCCGGCAGGAGCTTCCTCTTCTCCATCCTGGTGAACGACAACGACGGCGCAGGGCGCAAGGGCTTCCTGCACTGGGGCGGCGGCCTCGGCAGCCGCCCGTATGATCCAAGTTTTTACAATCTGGTGGTGCTCAAATAATCCCCTCTCACCCATCCGGTATCGGGAATTTCACTCCTTTGGAGCGAGCAGGGGCGAAGCGCCTTGGTCGCCAAAGGCGAAATCCCCGAATAACGCAGCGGCGAGGCATAAAAAATCCCCGGAAGTTGAGACTACCGGGGATTTTTTGTTTTAACGATCGTCGATGGATTTGGTGGTGGTGCGCCGTTCGATGCGGAATCTGGTGTAGAAGGGATTTCCCCATCCGGCCAGCTTTCCGTCTTTGAACACCAGCGGAATGCACTCATCCTCAGTGACAAGCCCGTCGTGCCAGATCGTATTCCAATAATAGAACCAGACATCCGGCTGGCAATAGGATTCATCCGTGAGCGGCTCTCCCATCACCTGAAGCACCTGCTCCTTGGTCATTCCGACCCGAAGCTGCTTCGAATTATCGACGTTGTCGCTGATTTCGCCCCACGGCGTCCTGCATCCGGCCAGAAGCGCCATGCATGCCGCCGCGGCGAACAGCCCGAGCGCCGCCTTTTTCCAAATCTTCATCGTCAATCCTCAAAGTGGGCGAATTACGTCAGTCCTGCACCGAGAAACTGTCCTTGCCCGCTCCGCATTCCGGGCAGACCCAGGTATCCGGAATGTCTTCAAAGGCGGTGCCGGGAGCGACGCCGTTGTCCGGATCGCCAACGGCGGGATCATACACGTAGCCGCAGACATCACATACATACTTCTTCATTTTCATTTCTCCTTTTCTGGTTTTATTTACCGATCCGGGCCAGGAGTTCCTGACCCAGCTTCACTCCACAATCGAAGGCTTTCTGCAAATCCGCTTCAGTCGGCATGTACTTCACCTGAAAGAAAGGCTCGACCGGCTGCTCGATTCCCATCGCGGTCAATTCGGCGGCAATCTGTTTGGCTCCCTCGCCGCTCCAGCCGAACGAACCGAACGCAAGACCGATCTTGTTCTGCGGCCGCAGCCCCTTCACATAGGTCAGCACATCCGCCATCGCCGGGAACATCTGGTTGTTCATCGTCGGCGCGCCGAAGGCAACCGCGCCGGCCTTCGCCACGTCGGTCATGATCGCGCTGCGGTCGTTGACCGCGAGATCCGCCACCTTGACCTCCACGCCGGTCGAACGGATGCCGTCGGCGATCGTGTTGGCCAGCTTCTCCGTCGAATGCCACATGGTCGAATAAGCGACCAGCGCATACGGGCGCGGCGCCTGCGTCGCGCAGTCGAAATAGAGGTCGAGAATCCACTTGATGTCTTCCGGGCGGCGCCACAGCGGACCGTGGTCCGGCGCCACCGTCCGGATATCGAGATTCAACGTCGGCAGCGCCTTCAGCAGATCCAGCACCTTTGCGGCCTGAAGGTTCAGGATATTCGCGAAATACTTCCGCGCCTCATGCTCCAGCACGGATCGGTCGTATTCGTCGGCCCACAGTCTGCTGCCCGCCAGATGCATGCCGAACGCATCCTGCGAAAAGAGCATCTTCGCGCTGTCCAGATACGTGACCATGCTGTCCGGCCAATGCAGCATCTTGGTTTCGACGAAGGAGACCGCCGATTTGCCGAGGCTGATCGACTCCCCGGTTTTGACCACGGTGACGCCGAGATCGCCGTAATAGGCCTTCAGCGCCTTTTCGCCCATCGGGGAAGCGAAAACCTTTTCCGGCTTCACGGCCTCGATGGTCATGGCCAACGCCCCGGAGTGATCCGGCTCGGAGTGGTTTGACACGATATAGTCGATTTTGGACGGGTCGATCACAGAACTGATCCGCGCCAGCATCTCATGCAGAAACGGCGCTTTGACCGTGTCGATCAAAGTCACCTTCTCATCGATCACCAGAAAAGCGTTATAGGTGCTGCCGCGCCCGGTTTTATAACCGTGAAAATTGCGTACGTTCCAATCGACGGCGCCGACCCAGTAGACGTTATCGGCGACCTTTTCCGCTTTAAAGAAATCCTGCATTCACTCACCTCGTAGCTAAACTCTGTGCTTCCAGAACATCGGCCGGAAACCGGCCGACGGATTCTTGTTTTTTAATGAAATATAACGCCGGAACCGGTCTCTTCAAACCCAGTCCGGCGTATTTTTTCAAAAATAATGCCCGGAAAAAGCTCAGTTCTTCCAGAGGCCGTGCTTATTGCAATAGGCGCGCACGACCAGACCGGGCTGCATCGGCACGTAGAACGCCGCCTGCGGCGGTTCCCCCGGCTTCAGCTGATAACGGTTCACGTAGGCGCCGTTGATCACTTCGATCCACTCGATATAATGATCCGGCTCCATCGGATGCGGCACCGAACCGACTTTGACCAGAATTCCCGAGCCCTGCACTTCGACCACCGGCACGTGCTTTTCCCTGGCGGCGTCGACCGTATTCTCAGTCTGCAGCGTCATGGTCTGCCCACAGCAGGACGGCGGACAGCTGCCCGCTTTGAACACCTCCACGATCATGCCGCAGAGATCGCACTTGTAAACTTCCATCGCTTTCGTACTCATAGTTTCTCCTCCTCAGTTTGTCACCATGGTTTCTTCTTTGCAGCCGCCGCAGCAGCCGCTCAATTCCAGATTAAAGGAATCGCAGCCGAGTTCCGGCAGCAATTTCCTGATCATCGCACTCAATCCCCTGAGCTTTTCACTCTCAATATCCACAACCGCGCCGCAAACCCGGCAGCGCATATGAAAATGCTCCGAAATATCGCCGTCAAAACGCTTCTGCTTGCCGGCGGTCTCCAGCTTCCGGATCAGACCGGCCTGGGACATCTGCTCAAGATTGCGGTATACCGTGCCGAGACTGATCTGCGGCATATTCACACGCAATCCGGCGTACAATTCGTCTGCGGTGGGATGGGTCTTCACAGCCCGCAGCTGTTTCAAAATAGCATCCCGCTGTGCGGTACGGTTCATACTCCACTCTCCGATTTCGCCATTATTAATTGATAATCATTATTATTACTCATTAATATAGCCGCGAAACCATACCTTTCAAGGGACGGTTCCACGAATCTTAACGAAAACAGCAGAGGCTGCCTGCACGGCAATCGCAATCCTCAAAATTCCTCATTCATAGTAATAACTATAAATCAAATCGCGGAGTTGTCAAGTCCCGGAAAAGCAAAAGCCAAAAAACCTTTGATAAATTTCCGTTCGCGCATACCTCATATCCCGCTTTTTGTCAAGAGGCATTTCGCATTTTTTTTGTTAAAAAGATGGTTTTTTCCATTTGAAATATTGCAGTATCCAGACTAAATTGTGTAGTGTTGCGCCCCGGGCAAAGAGAGGCGTGGTTGTTAATAAGTTGTTGATAACTTCGGGCGATCCCGGCCGGATTTTTCGTAAGTGCCGCATTGTATGCGTAATTGCAGAAGATAGCGCAAAAACCCGACCGGAATTGAAGGAATTTGTTCGGAAAAAATCCGGATTTTGAGCTGAAATCAGCGTAAAGTAGGCTTGCATCAGGCAGATAGCACCGACAGGAGTCCCGGGGGCCGTCCAAGCCCTTTCCGGCCCGGAAAAAAGTCGTAAGTAAAAGAGCACCGGCTTGTTGTTAATAACTTAGGCGGCCCGAAATACGGCGACGGAGAGAACCGCCGCCGCATGTGGGGATTTTTTTGTCGAAAACAGAATCGTTGAGTTTCTTTTAAAAGCCGCCGGCAGGGAGGGCGGAGGCTTCTAAAACAAACTCGGCACAAAATCAGGATTGCAGTTAGGATGGATGCGAAAAACATGAGCGCGGCCGACGTCTGGGCGATCGCCGCGGGCCGTTTGAAAACACAGAACGAACACCTGTACCGCCAGTGGTTCCAGAAACTGACGCCGCTCTCATTGGAAGGGCGGATGCTCAAGCTCGGCGTTTCCGACGATTTTTTCGGCAGCATCATCACCGACCAGTACGACGACCTGATCATCCAGGCGCTCGAAGAGATCGACGGCAGCGACTTCGACTACGCGCTCGAACCCGGCCACGAACCGGTCATCGAGCCGGAACCGCGGCCGGTTGCGGCCGCCGCTCCGGTTCGGCCCTCCGAACCGGCCGCGGAGCCGGTCCAGCCGCGCCGCCCGCGCAGCTGCATGGACGAGCACACCTTTGAAAATTTCGTGGTCGGCGCCGAAAACCGCCACGCTTTCGCCGCCGCCAAAACCGCCGCCGAAGAGCCGGGCCTCTACAATCCGCTCTATCTGTACGGCACCAGCGGCGTCGGCAAGACCCATCTGCTGCAGGCGGTCACGGTCGAAGTACGCCGCCGCAACCCGAAGGCGGTGGTCCGGTACGCGACCTGCGACGAACTGCTGAACGACTTCTACAACCTGCTCCAGCAGCACCGCAGCCTCAGCGAGTTCCGCAGCTCGGTCCGCGATGTGGACGTGCTGCTGGTCGACGACGTGCACAGCCTGGCCAAGAAAACCCAGATGCAGGAGGAGTTTTTCAATCTCTTCAACACACTCTACAGCCAGCGCAAGCAGATCATCCTGACCTCCGACCGCCAGCCGTGCGAAATCTCCGACCTCGACAAGCGGCTGGAATCCCGGTTCGAATCGGGCATGACCGCCGAAGTCGGCGTGCCGGAATTCGAGGCGCGCCTCGCGATCCTGCGCATGTGGCGCAACGACGTGCTGAACAAGGCACCGCTCGGAGATGAGTTCCTCGAATTTCTCGCGGCGAACATCTCCTCGAACGTCCGCCGGCTGCACGGGGCGTTCATCCGCCTTGCGAGCTATGCGTCGCTCAGCGGCAACGACAAGCTGACCATCGAGCAGGCCGAAGAGCTGCTGCACAGCCAGCTCGCACAGGAGAGCGCGTCGCGGGATATCTCGCTGGATTCGATTCAGCGGGCGGTCGCGGGCCATTTCGGCGTGACGCTCACCGACATCCTCGGCGAAAAGCGCACCCGCGGCATCGCGGAGCCGCGCATGATCGCGATGTACCTCTGCCGGGAACTGACCGGCAACTCCTCCAACGAAATCGGAGCGGCGTTCGGCCGCAACCATGCCACGGTGCTTCATGCGGAAAAAAAAGTGCCGGAACTCTGCCGGGACAACGAGACGATCCGCCGCTCCGTCACCCAGTTGAAACGCCAGCTGCAGCGCAATTAATCCTCCGGTCTCCCGCGCTGTAACTTGACAATTGGAGACGATCCGGTTATATTGATAGATATTACTGGGGAGTAATGATTGTGATACGGCAAATGAGGAGGCTGTAACGATGAGGTTCATCCAACCACAACTGTTTTATCTGGTGCTGCCGGTCCTGCTGGCGGTAATCGTATTGGCGGTCTACGCATCGCATTGCAGAAAACAGAAAGTCCGGGCTCTGCTCGGCAACGGCGATACCGACCCGGCGGCGGTTAAACTGTCCCCGCCGCGACGGCGGTTCCGGATCTTCCTGCTGCTGCTGACCATGCTTTTCCTGATCGCGGCGGCGGCGCGTCCTTTCTGGAGCTCGCAACTGGTGCCGTTCGAACCGCGCGGCCGCGACCTGATGGTGATTTTCGACGTGTCGAAAAGCATGCTGGCGACCGACATCGCGCCGTCCCGGCTCGAACATGCGAAATTCCTGCTCCGCCAGCTGGTGGAATCCGCGCCCAACGACCGTTTCGGACTGGTCGCTTTCGCGGGCAAGGCGTATCTTGCCTGTCCGCTGACTTCGGATTCGCTGGCTTTCACGCAGTATATCGACGAACTCAACACCGACACCGTTCCATTGGGCGGCACCAATCTCGAAGCCGCGCTGCGGGTCGCGGAACAGGCGTTCAAGGCGGCGGCCGGCGGCAACCGGGGCATTTTGCTGTTCACCGACGGGGATGAGCTCGCCGGCAACAGCGCGGCGCTGGTGGATGAGCTGCGCAAGCGGCAGATTCCGCTTTTCATCGTCGGGCTCGGCGATCCGGAAGTGGGGGCGCCCGTTCCGGAAGCGGACGGGACGCTCAAGCGCGACGCTTCCGGTCAGCTGATCACCTCGAAACTGGCCGAAACCAGCCTGAAGAAGCTGGCCGGGGAGACCGGCGGCGTCTATGTGCGCAGCACCGTCACCGACACCGGGCTGGCCGTGATTGAAAATCGGATCAAACGCCTCGACACCGCGGAACAGCAGGGCGCGCAGCGTACGCTGCCGATCGAAAAGTTTCCGCTGGCGCTGATCGCGGCGGCAATCTGTCTGGTGCTCTACTTTCTGCTTTCGGAGCGCCCGCTTGAATACCGCTTTTCACGGCCGAAATCGGCGGCGCTGCTGTTGCTTCCGGCGATGCTTTTCCTGCTCGCCGGAGCTGCCGCGCCGGAAAAGCCGGAGACGGCTCCGGCCCAGCAGCCGAAAGAGATTCCGGTCGAACCCGACCCCCCGTCCGATCCGGCCGAGCTTTATAATCTCGCCCGCGAACGGCAGATCGCCGGTGATGAGAAGGCGGCCAATCTGTATGAGACCGTGATCCGCGACGCGGCGGACCGGCCGGACCTTCAGACCCGTTCGCTCTACAACCTCGGCACCGGTGAACATCGCAACGCCCGGACCATCGCGCAACAGGCCGTCGCCAAAGTGAAGGCCCAGCAGCTTGATCCGGCGCTGGAAGAGCTGAAAAAAGCGGAAGGCCGCCTCAAGAGCGCCGAAGAGCTTTACGTCCGCAGTCTGGAGATTCCGCAGCTGCAGAACGCGGTGCCGGAAGCTTCCAACAACCTCCAGCAGCTCGCAGACGACCGCAAAAAGATCGAAGAGCTGAAGAAAAAGATCGAAGAACTGAAAAAACTGCAGCAGCAGGCCCAACAGCAGACGCAGCAGGCCCAGCAGCAGAATCAAAAAGATCAGCAAAAGCAGGATCAGCAGCAGGGTCAGCAAGGTCAGGATCAGAAAG
>ERZ1034984.189-NODE-189-length-68126-cov-7.935699_pt1 | contig 68126 bp, 44 predicted proteins | sample MGYA00520589_ERZ1034984 | MGnify/ENA primary metagenome ERZ1034984 (study PRJEB33766, sample SAMN09781790) | gut metagenome | biome: gut microbiome | host: Homo sapiens | place: Madagascar | study: EMG produced TPA metagenomics assembly of the PRJNA485056 data set...
TCGGCGACAACTCCGAGACCCAGGGCATCGGCTCCAAGGCCATCGAGCAGCTGCCCGACGCCATCGTGGCCGCCAACGGCACCGAGGGCGTCGACGCCGTCTCCGGCGCCACCGTCACCTCCAAGGCCATCTTCACGGCCGTCGAGGACTGCCTGGCCCAGGCGAAGTAAACGCCTTCCACGTAGGGCTTAGATGACATCCGTGCGCCGACGCCCTGGTGTTTTGGGACGTCGGCGCACTTCGTTTGCTGGGGCATTTTCTTGGGAGGGAAGCATGCCAACGACTTCCACAGGCTATGAGGCGCCCAGCGCCCAGTGCCTGTCTTGGGTACGTGCGGTGTTTGTTGCCGCGCTCATTGTCTGTGTTGTAATCCTGGCCGCCATACTTGTCGCACCTCGCGCCGCTTGTGCTGACGCGTCCTCGAGCGTGGGCGAGGGCCAACAGTTGAGCGAAGGCTCGGCCGTTGACGACGAGTACGGTTTGGGCATCAATGACTTCGAGCGCCGCAACAAGGGCCGCGAGGACAAGGGCGGTGCGGGTTACGTCTACCAGGTCAACGACACCGAGGCGTTTGTCGTCCTTGCCGTCGGCGAGAACACGCTCGTCATGGTCCCGCAAGACGTCGCCGACGCGGTCGGTTTCAAAGCCGAGGACCAAGGCTACGTCGACGCCTTTATGGCCATGGTGGCTGAGCTTGATGAAGCCGCATCCAAGGGTGGCACGCTCGTCGGCAGCCTCAAAGGCGACGTGCAGGTTTCCATCGGCGAGCAGGAGGTGCAGTTCGGCGACGTCACCGTCAGGCGCGACGTCTCCATCGGCGAGGGCGACAAGGCCCGCCTGTATGTGACCCTCACGCGCACCGACGGCCAGGCCAACAACACCGACGCCGTCCTGTGTGACTACGGCCACCTCGTCGCGAACTCCGCCGTTGTCACCGAGGCCATTCCCACCTGGTGGGAGAGCCTGTGCGCCTTCCTTTCAACCATCGACTACCGCCCGCTGTGGGTCTCTCTCAAGACAAGCGGCGTTGCGCTCGTCATCGTCTTTATCTGCGGCCTTCTCGCCGCTTGGAAGTCGCTCGGTGTCAAGAGCCGCTGGCAGGGAATCGTCGACACGCTCTTCACCATCCCCATGGTGCTGCCGCCCACGGTGTGCGGCTTCTTGCTGCTCCTGCTGTTCGGCAACGCCTCGCCTGTCGGTCAGTGGCTCATGCAGCACGGCGTGAAGCTCGTGTTCTCCTGGCCCGCCACGGTCATTGCGGCCACGGTCGTTGCGTTTCCGCTCATGTACCGCACGGCGCGCGGCGCATTCGAGGCGCTCGACCCCAACATGCTCGATGCCGCCCGTACCTTGGGTTGGTCTGAGCGCCGCGTGTTCTACCGCCTCATGATTCCCAACGCCTGGCCCTCCATCGCCGCAGGTACGGTGCTTGCGTTCGCCCGTGCCATGGGCGAGTTCGGCGCGACGCTCTTCTGCGCCGGCAACTACGCGGGCATCACTCAGACCATGCCCATCGCCATCTACTTCCAGTGGATGGGCGGCAACACCGACGTGGCGATCTTCTGGGTCATCGTGGTCATCTTCATCTCGTTCCTCGTCATCCTCTTCATCAACGTCTACACCGCTCATTCCCAGCGCTATCGCAAGGGTGGTCTCACGCGCGCCGAGCTCAAGATGCTCAAGAAGCAGGGCAAGTTGGCCGGCGAGGATTCCGAGGGCGCCAACGACGACCAGTCGTTCTCCGGTATTCACGCTGCCGACGCCGAGTCGCTCTTCGAGCGCGTCTCGTCGGACGCACAAGACAAGGCGAGGGGATAGCCATGAGCCTGTACGTCGACATCAAGAAGAAGCTCACGGCGTTCGACCTCGACGTCCACATCGAGGCAGGTGAGGAGCGCCTGGGGCTTCTGGGCGCCTCTGGTTGCGGTAAGAGCCTCACCATGCGCTGCATCGCCGGCGTCGAGACGCCCGACGAGGGACGCATCGTTGTGAACGACCGCGTCTTCTTCGATTCCGAGCGTGGCATCAACCTCTCCCCGCAGGAGCGCAAGACCGCCTACCTCTTCCAGAACTACCAGCTTTTCCCCAACCTGTCGGTGGAGCAGAACGTGCAGGCGGGCATGCCCAAAACCATGTCCAAGCAGGAGCGCCACGAGGCGGCTATCAGCGCGCTCTCCATCTTCTCCATGGAAAAGTTCGCCCAGCGCTATCCGGGGCGCCTCTCCGGCGGCCAGCAGCAGCGCGTGGCGCTTGCGCGCATGATTGCGGCGCGCCCCGGCATCTTCATGTTCGACGAGCCGTTCTCCGCCCTTGACTCCTACCTCAAGAGCTCGCTTGAACAGACCCTGCTCGACATGCTCGACCTCGTGAAGACCACGGTGCTCTACGTGAGCCACGACATCGACGAGTCGTTTAGGTTCTGCGATCGCATCTGCGTCATCTCCGACGGCCATGTGGCCGAGATCGGCCCCACCAAGCAGATTGTGGGTGACCCGCACACGCTTGCGGCGGTGAAGCTCTCGGGCTGCAAGAACATCTCGGCGGCGCGCAAGGTGGCCGAGGGCGTTGTCGAGGCCACGGACTGGGGTATGACGTTCCATACGAATAAGCCTATCCCCGACGATCTTGCCTACCTGGGAATCCGCGCGTTCTACGTGCATCCGGCCGACGCCGAGAAGGCTGGCGGCAAGAACGCCTACCGGCTCCAGGTGCACCGCACGAGCGACTCGCGCTTCGAGCGCTCCGTGATGCTCAAGACCCCCGAAGGCGGCAAGCTCATCCAGTGGAAGGTCGACAAGCTCCAGGTGCCCGAGGACCAGCTCCCCAAAGCAGGCGACGTGATCAACCTACACTTCGACGCCGACAAGCTGTACCTGGTGAGGGCGTAGGGCACGTCCTGCACATCCCGTTGCACAAGAAAGGGCGGGCGCACGAGCTGGGGGGATTGCCCGCTGTGCGCCCGCCCCCTTGCGTGTCCGATGGGGGGGGGGCCTCAGTGCTTGGCGTGCTTGTTGAAGCGCTTGGCCGTGCCTGTGGCCCCCATGCCGGCCGACTTGCGCGCGCTTGACTTCAAGGCGCGCATGACGTCGTCCTCCTCGCTGCCCTCGATTTGGGCCTTGAGGCGCACGAGTTGGTCGCGCAGGCGCGCGGCTTCCTCGAAGTCGAGCTTCTCGCTTGCGGCGCGCATGTCGTCCTCGATGGAGGCCATGATGTGGGCGAGCTCGTCTTTGGGCAGGCTCGAGAGTTCCTCGGCCACCGTCTGCGACAGGCTCTCGTCGGCACCGCCGCCGGCCTCGGCGCCGATGAAGCTTGTGATGTCGGTAATCGCTTTCTGCACGCTGCGCGGCTCGATGCCGTGCTCCTCGTTGTACTTCTCCTGCAAGGCGCGGCGGCGCTGCGTCTCGTCGATGGCGACGCGCATGGAGTCGGTGATGGTGTCAGCGTACATGATGACCTTGCCGCTCACGTTGCGGGCGGCGCGGCCCATCGTCTGGATGAGCGAGCGCCGGTTGCGCAGGAATCCCTCTTTGTCCGCGTCGAGGATGGCAACGAGGCTTACCTCGGGGATGTCTAGACCCTCGCGCAGCAGGTTGATGCCCACGAGGATGTCGAGCGCGCCGCTGCGCAGCTTGCGGATGATCTCCACGCGGTCCATCGTGGCGGTGTCGGAGTGCATGTAGGCCACCTTGAAGCCCTCGTCGAGCAGGTGGTCGGTGAGGTTCTCGGCCATGCGCTTCGTGAGCGTCGTCACGAGCACGCGCTCGTGGCGGGGGGCGTGCTCGCGGCACTCGGAGATGAGGTCGTCGATCTGCCCGCGGATGGGCCGCACGTCGATCTTGGGGTCGAGCAGGCCCGTGGGTCGGATGATCTGCTCCACGGGTTCGGGGCACACGCGCTCCTCGAAGTCTCCGGGTGTGGCGCTCACGAAGACGAACTGCGGGATGCGTGCCTCGAACTCGTCGAAGCGCAGAGGCCTGTTGTCAAGCGCGCTCGGCAGGCGGAACCCGTGCTCGATGAGCGAGATCTTGCGGGAGCGGTCGCCCTCGTGCATGCCGCGGACCTGGGGCAGCGTCACATGCGACTCGTCGACGATGCACAGCATGTCTTTGGGGAAGTAGTCGATGAGCGTGTAGGGGGCCTCGCCGGGGGCGCGACCGTCGAGGTGGCGCGAGTAGTTCTCGATGCCCGAGCAGAAGCCCATGGTCTGGAGGGCTTCCAGGTCGTAGTCGGTGCGCTGCTGCAGGCGTTGGGCCTCCAGGAGCTTGCCGGCCTCCTTGAACTCGGCCACGCGGGCGGCCTCCTCCTCGGCGATGGTCTGCAACGCGCGGTTGAGCTTGGGGCGCTCGGTGACGTAGTGCGAGGCCGGCCAGATGGGAACGGCGTCAAAGGAGTTGAGAACCTCGCCTGTGACCTCGTCAACCTCGTAGATGCCCTCGACCTCGTCGCCGAAGAACTCGATGCGCACGGGGTGCTCGGCATAGGGAGGGAACACGTCCACCACGTCGCCGCGTACGCGGAAGGTGCCTCGGTGCAGGTCGTAGTCGTCGCGGTCGTAGAGGATGTCGATGAGCGAGTACACGAAGTCGTCGCGGTCAAGCGGGGTGTCTTTGCGCACGTTGGGCGCCATGCCCGCGTAGTCCTCGGGGCTGCCGATACCGTAGATGCAGCTCACCGAGGCGACTACGATGACGTCCCTGCGGCTGAGCAGGTCGGCAGTGGCCTGATGGCGCAGCTTTTCGATGTCCTCGTTGATCGAGGAGTCCTTCTCGATGTAGGTGTCGGTGGAGGGGATGTACGCCTCGGGCTGGTAGTAGTCGTAGTAGGAGACGAAGTACACCACCGCGTTGTTTGGGAAGAACTCACGCAGCTCGCTTGCCACCTGGGCGGCAAGCGTCTTGTTAGGCTCGAGGATGAGTGTCGGTTTGCCTACGGCCTCGATGGTCTTGGCCATGGTGAAGGTTTTGCCCGAGCCTGTGACGCCCAGAAGCGTTTGGTAGCGCTTGCCCTCGCGGATGCCCCGGCTGAGCTTCTCGATGGCCTGGGGCTGGTCTCCGCAGGGCTCGAAGGGGGAGACGACTTTGAACTCGACTTCCTCGCCTTCTTGGCCGAACCTTTTGAGCTCTCCGCCGAAATGACGCTGCCCTTGCTCGTTTGTGGTCGTTTTGTCGTCCATTTGCGTCACCTGTTGGTATAAAGTGTCTCTCGTTGCCATGTTGCGCGCGTGTTTCCACGGCCGTGCCCGCACCGTTTGCGCGGTGCTCTATCATGCTGTGGTCGGTCTAATGGTACACCGTGCTCATCATCCACGGCATCCCATCAGGAGAGGTTTCAATGCAGAACACGTCGCTCGACCATGTCGCCCATCAGCTGGCGAACAAAGACGCCTGCGGGCGCACGATAGATTACATGCGGATTGCCATCACCGACAGGTGCAATTACCGCTGCGTCTATTGCATGCCCGCTTCGGGCGTTCCCGACAAGGGCCACTGCGAGATCATGAGCTTCGAGGAGATCGAGCGCTTCGTCTCCATCGCGGCTGGCTATGGCATTTGCCACCTGCGCCTGACAGGCGGTGAGCCGCTCGCGCGCAAGGGGTGCGCTGAGCTGGCCTCGCGCCTTATGGCAATCGACGGCATCGAGGACATCGCCATCACCACCAACGGCGCGCTTCTCCCTCGCTTTGCCCATGATCTGCGTGCCGCCGGTGTCAGTCGCGTCAACATCTCGCTCGACACCCTCGACCCGGCAAAGTTCGCCGCTGTCACGCGCATCGGCTCGATTGACGACGTGCTGCGCGGCATCGACGCCGTCCTTGAGGAGGGTTTCGAGACCGTCAAGATCAATACCGTTGCGGTAAGGGCGCTCGACCAGGACTTCTTCGGCATCACCGAGCTCGGCCGCGACAGGCCCATCCATGTGCGCTTCATCGAGTACATGCCTATCGGAGACGATGAGACCATCCCGAAGAACATCCCCGAGGAGGACAGCGCCCTCTTCAAGGACGTGTCGGCATGGGACGGCTCCGACACCATTCCCACCGACGAGCTGCGCCGCATCGTGAGCGAGGCCGGCGAGCGCGCGGGGGCGGGTCCGCTCATCGCCTGCACCAAGGACCGTCCCGAGGGCCACGGTCCCGCCCAGTACTGGAAGTTCGAGGGCTTCAAGGGCACGGTGGGCTTCATCAGTGCCATGAGCAGCCACTTCTGCTCGCAGTGCAACCGCCTGCGCCTCACGGCCGACGGCAACCTGCGTCCGTGCCTGTTCTCCGACCTGGAGTACCCCGTGCTGCCTGCCCTGCGCGCCCATGACGACGACGCCGTGCGCGCGGCCTTTGAGGCGGCGCTTCGCAACAAGCCCGACAAGCACAAGTCAAACGACGGAACCGAGAGGTTCATGTCTCAAATCGGAGGTTGATACCTATGGCAGAGAACCAAGAGATGCCCCGCGACGCGTACCGTGACGAGCTCACCCACGTCGACGAGAAGGGCGACGTGCGCATGGTGGACGTGTCCGACAAGGCCGTGACCAAGCGCGAGGCCGTGGCCGAGGGCACCATCCTCATGCACCCCGAGACCCAGGCCATGGTGCTTGAGGACCGTGCCAAGAAGGGCGACGTCCTGGCATGCGCCCGTGTGGCCGGCATCATGGCCGCGAAGCGCACGAGCGACCTTGTCCCGATGTGCCACCCGCTGCCGCTCACGAAGGCCAAGGTCGAGATCGAGCCTGTCGAGGCGGGGGAGCGCGCCGACGGCCGCGTGGGCTTCCATGTGGTCACCACCACGGGCGTGACCGGCGTCACGGGCATCGAGATGGAGGCCCTCACCGCCGCCAGCGTCGCCTGCCTCACCATCTACGACATGTGCAAGGCCGTGGACCGCGGCATGGAGATCGTTGACGTGCGCCTGCTGCGCAAAGAGGGCGGCCGTTCGGGTCTGTGGGAGCGCGCGTAGCCCCTCAATCGGACTGAGGCGCCGCGGTTGCGCGACGTGTTGGCTCGTGCACCCTTGTGCACGGCAATTGCACGATGCGCAGCCCGGCGCCTCTGCCGTTTCTGGCGCCGTTCGCACCAAATCATAGCGACTTTAGGGGATTAGACTTCCCAGAGCGGCAAAGTTGGAGTACTCTAAGCCCTGGCGTTATCCCCAAGGAGAGGACAAGGTTTTATGGCAGAGAACGTACCTGCCGACGGCAACGTAATGCGCGCCGGCGACACCAGCAAGCTTGCTCAGAATGACATGAGCAGCGTCAAGCACGTCATCGGCGTTGTGTCTGGCAAGGGCGGCGTGGGCAAGTCGCTCGTCTCCGGCCTCATCGCCGCCGACGCGGCACGCAAGGGCCTCAAGGTCGGCATCCTCGACGCCGACATCACCGGCCCCACCATTCCCCACATGTTCGGCTTCAACCACGTGGGCATCACCGCGCAGAACAACCTCCTCGTGCCTGCTCGCACCAAGGAAGGCATCGAGGTCATGTCGATTAACCTGTTGCTGCGCAACCCCGATGACCCGGTGATTTGGCGTGGCCCCGTCATCGGCGGCTGCGTCAAACAGTTCTGGAACGAGGTCGTCTGGGGCGAGCTCGACGTGCTCGTCGTCGACATGCCTCCCGGAACGGGCGACGTGGCCCTCACCGTGTTCCAGTCCATCCCGGTCGACGGCGTCGTCATCGTCGCCTCCCCGCAGGACCTCGTGGCCACCATCGTGGGCAAGGCCGTGAACATGGCCAAGTCCATGGACGTGCCCGTGCTCGGCCTTGTCGAGAACATGAGCTACTTTGAGTGCCCCGACTGCGGCAAGAAGCACTACATCTTCGGCGACAGCCACATCGACGAGGTTGCCGAGAAGTACGGCGTCGACGTCCTGGCCCGCCTGCCCATGAACCCCGACTTCGCCGCCATGTGCGACGAGGGCAAGGTCATGGACATCCCCAACCCCGGCATCGACGCCGAGAAGCTGCTCGACAAGGCCGCTTCCGTCAAGGTCGCCTCCTCGCTCATGGGCGGTTGGACCGTCGCCGAGTAACAGCCCCGGCTTTCAGTAAGGATTGATATGAACTCTCCCCACATCATCGTCGTGGGGGCCGGCGCCTCGGGTTTGGCTTGCGCAATCGCCGCAGCTGAGTCCGGGGCGTCCGTTTCTGTCTTTGAGGCAGGCCCCCGCCCCGGACGCTCCATCATGGCCTCAGGCAACGGTCGCTGCAACTTCTGCAACGCCGACCTTGGAAGCGGCCGCTACAACGACCCGACATTCGTCCAGCGTGCCTTCGAGGCGTGTGCGGACGGCCCCGTGCCCGAGGTTCTCGGCTTCTTCGAGCGCCTGGGGCTGTGGCATACCTGCGACGAGGAGGGGCGTTACTTCCCCCGCTCGCGCTGCGCCGCGTCGGTGCTCGACGTGCTGCTCAATCGCATCGACGAGCTGGGCGTGCGCCTGTGGATTGAGTCGCGCGTGAGCTCGGTTGCCTGCAGCGCCGGGCGTTGGACCGTCGAGCTTGAGGATGGGCAGACGTTTGAGGCCGACAGGGTGGTGTGGTGTGCGGGCGGCCAGTCGGCCGGCTTGCTTGCCGACATGTGCGACCTCGAGCTCTGCTCGCAGACGCGCGTCCTGTGCCCCATCGCGACTTCTCCCAAGCCTGCCCGCGACCTCGACGGCGCGCGCTTCACCTGCCGCGTCAGCGTGGAGCATGCAGGGGAGCCTGTGTTCAACGAGGTGGGCGAGGTGCTCATGCGCAAGTACGGCGTCTCGGGCATCGTCGTCTTTGACGCCTCACGCTATGCCCATCCGGGCGACCGGCTTTCGATAGACCTTGCCCCCGAGATGGGCGAAGACGAGCTCCGTCGTGACCTGCTGCGCCGCGTCGAGGCCGCCGAGGCCTCGGGCGATGTGGCATTTGCGCGTCTGCACCTGCTTGACGGCACCGTTCAGCCCAAGGTGGCCGCGCATCTGATGGAGCGCGTGTGCGGCCGCGACGGCGACCGACCCTGCGACGTCGATAGGCTCTGCTGTCTGCTGAAGAGGTGGGAGTTCCGCGTCGAATCCCTCATGGAGGGCGACCAGGCCCAGGTCACGCGCGGCGGCATTGCGACCTCTCAGGTGGATCCGCTCACGTTTGCATGCGCCGATGTGCCCGGCCTTTTCATTTGCGGAGAGGCCCTTGATGTGGACGGCATGTGCGGTGGATTGAACCTGGCGTGGGCTTGGGTCAGCGGCATGCACGCGGGAAGGGCAAGCGCGGTATCATAGGCACGACTGTCGTGATAGCAACTCGGGAGCTGCTGCGATGAGACAGTCGAGGACGATGTGCGCGAGTTGCGCGCTGTCTTCGACGGTCTGGTCGCAGCAGCTCCCCGCTAATTTTACAGGGAGCGCCGATGATCGAGATACGCAACCTCAAGCTCGCCCTTTCCGGTGGCAAGGCGACGGGCGTCGCCTATGACGCCGACCTGCTCCGTCTGGCCGTGAGCCGCAAGCTGGGCATCGACGTTTCCGACATCGACGCCTGCAGCGTGGCCCGTCGTGCCGTCGATGCCCGCAAGCGAGGCGACATCCACTATGTCGCAAGTGTGCGTGCCTCGCTGCATGAAGGCGCCGCTTGCGAAGAGCGCCTCGTTGCAAGCCTTGCGACCAACGATGTCGTGCTTGCCAAGGAAGCCTCTTACGAGGCCCCCAAGCTCGAGGCCGGTCATACGGTCGCGCGCCCCGTCGTTGTGGGCGCAGGCCCCGCGGGCCTGTTTGCCGCGCTCAGCCTGGCACAGGCGGGCATGGCGCCCATCCTTATTGAGCGCGGCGCTCCAGCCGAGCAGCGCAGCCGCGACGTGGCGAAGTTCGCCGCGACCGGCAAGCTCAACACGCAGAGCAACATCCAGTTCGGCGCAGGCGGTGCCGGCACCTTCTCCGACGGCAAGCTCACCACGGGCACGAACGCCCCCGAGCATACCTGGATTCTCAAGACCTTTGTCGAGGCGGGTGCGTCCTCCGACATCCTCTGGCAGGCGATGCCTCACATCGGAAGCGACGTGCTTCCCGGTGTGGTGGACAAGCTCGTCGAGCGTATCCGCGAAGCTGGCGGCGACGTGCGCTGGTACACGAGGATGTGCGAGCTCGTCGTCGAGCAGGGCTGCCTTGCGGGTGTGCGCGTGGCCGTCGAGGCGCCCGGCCGCCCCGCCAAGTTCGAGGAGATCCGCTGCTCCCAGGCGATCCTTGCGTGCGGCCATTCGGCCCGCGACGTGTTCTCCCAGCTCAAGGAGCAGGGTCTCACTCTCGAGCCCAAGGTATTCTCCATGGGTGTGCGTATCGAGCATCCTCAGAACATGATCAACAAGGTCCAGTACGGCGGCATCGCCAACAGCGACGCGCTGCCCGTGGCCTCCTACAAGCTCAGCTGCCACCTCAAGGACGGCAGGGGCGTTTACAGCTTCTGCATGTGTCCCGGCGGCACGATTGTGGCCGCGGCGAGCGAAGAGGGCGGCGTCGTCACGAACGGCATGAGCGAGTTTGCCCGCGACGGCCGCAACGCCAACTCCGGTTTTCTGGCCAACGTCCTCCCCGAAGACATCCCCGGCATCGCCGATGACCCGCTTGCCGGCGTCGCACTCCAGCGCCGCTGCGAGCAGGCCGCCTTTGCGGCCGGTGGCGGGGACTACAAGGCGCCCGCCCAGCTCCTTACCGATTTCCGCGCCAAGGTTGCCTCGCGCGGTGCGGGGCACGTCCAGCCTACCTATCCTCTGGGCGTGAAGTGGGGCAGCGTCGGCAAGTGCCTGCCTGATTTCGTTGACCGCGCGCTTCGTGCGGCCGTCCCCATCTTCGCCAAGCGCCTTGAGGGATTCGACCGCATGGACGCCGTGCTCACCGGTGTGGAGACGCGCTCCTCGTCGCCCGTGCGCATTGTGCGTCGCTCCGACGACCTCGTGAGCGTCGACGTCGAGGGCCTGTACCCCTGCGGTGAGGGAGCGGGCTATGCCGGTGGCATCATGAGCGCCGCGGCTGACGGCCTGCGTTGCGCCGCCGCCGTGGTCCGCGCTGCCAACGCCCGTTAGGCTCTTTCCGGGCGTGTGGCCTCCACACGCCCGTTGCAATTAGAGGTGCATGCAATGACACAAGAAAACATCGTCATCCGAGGTGCGCGCGAGCACAACCTCAAGGACGTCTCGCTTGAGATTCCCCGCGACAAGCTCGTGGTCATCACGGGCCTTTCCGGTTCGGGCAAGAGCTCGCTGGCCTTCGACACCATCTTCGCCGAGGGTCAGCGCCGCTACGTCGAGTCGCTCTCGAGCTATGCCCGCATGTTCTTGGGACAGATGGACAAGCCCGACGTCGACAGCATCGAGGGCCTGTCCCCGGCTGTCTCCATCGACCAGAAGACGACGTCGAAAAACCCCCGCTCCACCGTGGGCACGGTGACGGAAATCTATGACTACCTGCGACTTCTGTACGCCCGCATCGGTACGCCGCACTGCCCTGAGTGCGGCCGTGTCATCGAGCGCCAGACGACCGACCAGGTCGCCGACAAGATCGCCCAGGCCGCTGCGGGTCGCAAGGCGCTGGTGCTCGCCCCTGTCGTGCGCGGCCGCAAGGGCGAGTACACGAAGCTTTTCGAGGACCTGCGCGCCGAGGGCTTTGCCCGTGTGCGTGTCGACGGCGAGGTCATCCGCCTCGACGACCAGGAAAGCGTGACGCTCGACAAGAAGTTCAAGCACACCATCGAGGTCGTTGTCGACCGTATCGCCGTCAAGGACGGGTCGCTGGGCCGCATCGCCCAGGCCGTCGAGACGGCGACGCGCCTGGCTCAGGGCAACGTCGCCGTGTGGCTCATGGAGGAAGGGGAGCGCCCCGGCGAGCTGCTCGAATACTCGCTTGCCCTGGCGTGCCCCCAGCATGGCCACTCCATCGACGACCTGCAGCCGCGTGACTTCTCGTTCAACGCCCCCTACGGCGCGTGCCCCGAGTGCGACGGCCTGGGCGTCCATCGCGTCATCGACGTCGACCACCTGGTGAGCGCGCCCGACAAGCCCATCGGCCACGGCGCCCTGGGCAACATCTTCAACATGAGCAACTATTGGCCGCAGGTGCTCGACGCCGTTGCCGTCCATTTGGGCTACGACCCCGACGTGACCTGGAACGAGATTTCCCCAGACGCCCGCAAGGTGTTCATCGAGGGTCTGGGCGACAAGAAGATCGACGTTTCCTATCGTACGCTCGACGGGCGCGACACAGGCTGGCAGGCGACCTTCCCGGGCCTTGCGTACATTTTGATGACGCGCTACACCGAGTCGGACAACGAGAAGCTGCGTGAGCGCATCGAGCCGTTCATCATCGAGCAGCCCTGCTCCTCGTGCCACGGCGCCCGCCTCAAGCCCGAGATCCTTGCCGTCACGGTGGGCGACAAGTCCATCTACGACGTGTGCTGCATGTCCACAAGGGACGCCCTGGCATTCTTCGAGGGCCTTACCCTGACCGAGCGCGAGAGCTTCATTGGTGCGCGCATCGTCAAGGAGATCGTGGAGCGCCTGCGCTTCCTGGTGGACGTGGGCCTGGGCTATCTCACGCTTGAGCGTTCCGCCACGACCCTTTCAGGCGGTGAGGCACAGCGCATCCGCCTGGCCACGCAGATCGGCGCCGGCCTCATGGGCGTGCTCTACATTCTCGACGAGCCCAGCATCGGCCTTCACCAGCGAGACAACGACCGCCTCATCGCCACGCTGCGCCACCTGCGCGACCTGGGCAACACGGTCGTGGTGGTGGAGCACGACGAGGACACCATCCGCGCGGCCGACTTCGTGGTGGACATGGGCCCGGGTGCCGGCGAACGCGGCGGACAAGTGGTCGCGGCCGGCACGCCCGCGCAGATTGCCGCCTCGTCTGAGTCGCTCACCGGTGCCTACCTGCGCGGATCGCGCATGATCGAGCTGCCCCAGGAGCGCCGCCACCCCGAGCGCGGATCCATCACGCTGCGCGGCGCCACCGCCAACAACCTCAAGGACGTCACCGTGAGCGTTCCCATCGGCACCCTCACGGTTGTGACGGGAGTCTCCGGTTCGGGCAAAAGCTCGCTGGTAACCGACACACTGGCCCCTGCGCTCACCAACGCCATCCAGCGCTCCATGCGTCCCGTCGGCCCCTACAAGGGCCTCGAGGGGCTCGAGCTCATCGACAAGGTCATCGACATCGACCAGACCCCCATCGGGCGCACGCCGCGCTCGAACCCCGCCACCTACATCGGCCTGTGGGACGACCTGCGCAACCTCTTTGCGAGTGTCCCGGAGTCCAAGGCCCGCGGCTACGCCCCCGGTCGTTTCAGCTTCAACGTGTCGGGCGGCCGCTGCGAGGCGTGCAAGGGCGACGGCCAGATCAAGATCGAGATGCACTTCCTGCCCGACGTGTACGTGCCCTGCGAGCAGTGCGGCGGCAAGCGCTACAACCGCGAGACGCTCCAGGTGCTCTACCGCGGCAAGTCGATCTCCGACGTGCTCGAGATGACCGTGGAGGAGGCCCTCGTCTTCTTTGCGGCCATCCCCTCCATCAAGCGCAAGCTCCAGACTCTGCACGACGTGGGCCTGGGCTATGTGCGCCTGGGCCAGCCTGCCACGACGCTTTCGGGCGGCGAGGCGCAGCGCGTGAAGCTGGCCAAGGAGCTGCACCGCAGGCCGACAGGCAAGACGTTCTACATCCTTGACGAGCCTACCACGGGCCTGCACTTCGAGGACGTTCGCCAGCTTCTCATCGTGCTGCAGCGCCTTGTTGACGCCGGCAACACGGTGCTTGTCATCGAGCACAACCTCGACGTCATCAAAGTGGCCGACCATATCATCGACCTCGGCCCCGAGGGCGGCGACGGCGGCGGCACGATTGTCGCGACCGGTACCCCCGAGGAGGTCTGCACGGTCCCCGAGAGCATCACGGGACGGTTCCTCGCGCCCATTCTCGAGCGCGACCGCGCCCGCATGGAAGGACGTATGCAATGACGCGCGGCAAACGCGAGCAAGCAGGCTCGAAAACCAACGCCATGCGAGCGCTCGACAACGCGGGCATCGCCTATGAGTACCTTGCCTACGAGGTGGAAGACGAGACGAGCACGGGCATCGGCGTGCGCGTCGCGCTTGCCACGGGCGAGGACCCCGACGCCAGCTTCAAGACGCTCGTGTGCGTCTCGCCGCGCAAGACCTACTCAGTCTTCTGCATCCCCGTCGCCTGCGAGCTCGACCTCAAGAAGGCGGCGCGTGCGGCGGGCGAGAAGTCGCTGGCGCTGCTCAACTGGCATGACCTGCCGGCAGTGACCGGGTATGTGCGCGGCGGCACGTCGCCGCTGGGCATGAAGAAGGAGTTCCCCACGTTCATCGACGAGACCGCCCAGCTCTTTGACCGCATCTCAATCTCCGGCGGCAAGATTGGCGCGAAGCTTGTCTTGGACCCTGTGGAGCTTGCGAACTTCTGCCATGCGGCGTTTCTCGACTTGGTGGAGGGGTGATGCGGGTGTCGGAGCACGAGGAGTACGTACCCCGGCACATGAGGCCCGCGGGCGTCACGGAACCCGCGCCACAGCCTTCCTGCACCCCCGCGCATATGGGCGTTGCCGCGGGCACTGCCCCGGTGGCGGCTGGTTCGACGGCTGCCCCCGCCCACATGCGGGTCTCTGAGCAGCCTGCGAGCACGGCCTCGCCCGAGACGGAGTCGGAGTCCGACCGCCAGGCGCGCGTGGGCCGCTCGCAGCTTCTCATCAGCGTGTGCGTGGCCATCTCGCGCATCACGGGCTTCATCCGCACATGGGCCATGGGCCTTGCGATGGGCACGACCCTGCTCAGCTCGTCGTACCAGGTGGCGTGCAACCTGCCCAACCAGCTCTACGAGCTTGTCATGGGCGGCATGCTCGTGACGGCGTTTTTGCCCGTGTACGTGAGCCTGCGCAAACGCGAGGGCGAGGAGCGCGCCAACCAGTACGCAAGCACCCTCATGGGCATCGTCCTGGTCTTTTTGGGCGTCGTGGCGCTGCTTGCCACGCTTTTTGCCCCGCAGGTCGTGTGGACGCAGATGTTCTTCAGCTCTTCGGGCGACCGCGAGCTCGTTGTCTACTTCTTCCGGTTCTTCGCGGTGCAGCTGCTCTTCTACGGCGTGTCTGCGGTGGCGGGAGGCCTGCTCAACTCGCGCAGCGACTACTTCTGGAGCTCGGCGGCGCCCATCGCCAACAACATCGTCGTCATCTTTGCGATGTTCGTGTACTACTTTGTGTCGGCCGACAACCCCGACTTCGCCAAGCTCGTGCTGGCCGTGGGAACGCCTTTGGGCGTGTTTGTGCAGATGGCGATGCAGGTGCCTGCGCTTGCCAAGAACGGCGTGCATCTCAGGCCGTGGCGCATCAACCTGCACGACCCCGCCCTGCGTGAGACGCTTGCGTTGGGCATCCCCACCATCGTCGTGACACTGTGCTCGTTTGCCACGGTGAGCGTGCAGAACGCCGCCGCCATGGCGGTGAGCGACGCAGGGTCGTCGGTGCTCTACTATGCGCGCCAGTGGTTCACGCTGCCGTATGCGTTCCTTGCGGTGCCCGTCACCACGACGCTGTTTACCGAGCTTGCGGGCATGGTCGCCGACCGCGACGATGCCGCGGTGCGTCGCACCATCGTCTCGGGCACCCAGCAGAACTTCTTCTCGATGGTGCCGTTCATGCTCTACCTCATCGTGTTTGCCGTGCCGCTCGTGTCACTCTTCCGCGCGGGCAGTTTCGACTGGACGAGTGTGAGCCTCGTGAGCGGCTATCTTGCCGTCATGGCGCTGAGCCTGCCGTTCTATGCATGCTTCCTGTTCATGCAGAAGGTCTTCAGCGCGCTGCGTGCCATGAAGCAGTATGCGGTGTGCAACCTCGTCGTTTCGGTCGTCCAGGTCGTGCTCACTATCGTGTTGTGCCTGGGCGCCGGTTCCTGGGGCGGCTTTGGCCTGGCCGGCGTCGCCGTCGCCCAGATAGCGTTCTTCGTCTTGGGCACCGTGTGGTGCTACGCCTACCTGAGCAAGCGTCTGGGCGGCATCGGACTGGGGACGCTTGTGGGGTCGTTTATGTCCTCGCTTCTCGTGGGCGCCGCCGGCGCCGCCGTGGGCGCGGTGTTGCTCTGGGCGCTTCAGGCCTTCGTCATGCCCATCGAGGCTGGCGGCATTCCCTGGGCGCTCGCGTGCATCGTGGTGGGCGGCCTTGCAAGTCTTGTCGTGACCTATGGCCTGGGCGTGGTGCTCCATGTCCCCGGCAGTGCGTTCATCGGCCGTATCGTGGCCCGATTCCTTCCGAGAAAGGCAAACTAGCGTGGGCGTTCTCATCAGCTGCGAAGACGTAAGTTTGGAATACCCCACCCGCCGCGTGCTCACCGGGCTCAGCCTGGGTGTCGCCGAGGGCGACTGCACGGGTATCGTGGGCAAGAACGGCGACGGCAAGTCGACGCTGCTCAACATCGTCTCTGGGCTCCTGGAGCCCGACACGGGCCGCGTCACCATGAGGCGCGGCACGCGTGTGGGCGTGCTCGGGCAGAAGGACTCCCTGCCCGACGACGCCACGGTGGGGGAGTGCGTCGTGGGAGACGCACCCGAACACGAGTGGGCCTCCGACCCCAAGACGCGCGCCATCGTCGCCGCCCTCATTGGCGACGTCGCCTGGGACGCGCGTGTGGGGTCGCTTTCCGGCGGCCAGCGCCGCCGCGTCGACTTGGCGCGCCTGCTTGTGGGCGACTGGGACATCCTTGCCCTCGACGAGCCCACGAACCACCTCGACATGCGCACCATCCGCTGGCTCGCCGCCCACCTCAACGCTCGCTGGCCTCAGGGCACCGGCGCCTTGCTCGTGGTCACGCACGACCGCTGGTTCCTCGACGAGGTGTGCCTATCCATGTGGGAGGTGCACGACGGTATCGTGGACCCCTTTGAGGGCGGCTACTCCGCCTACATCCAGCAGCGTCTCGAGCGCGACCGTCAGGCGCGCGCCATTGAGGACCGCAGGCAGAACCTGCTGCGCAAGGAGCTTGCATGGCTGGCTCGCGGCCCGCAGGCCAGGGCGTGCAAGCCCAAGTTCCGCACCAAGGCGGCCCATGAGCTGATTGACGACGTGCCGCCCATGCGCAACTCAATTGAGCTGCACCGTCTGGCCGTGAGCCGCTTGGGCAAGCAGGTCTTCGAGCTCAAGAACGTCACGGTGGACTTTGGGGACAAGAGAGTCCTCGACGACGTGAACTGGCTTATTGGCCCGGGTGACCGCTACGGCATCCTCGGCGCCAACGGGGCGGGCAAGACGACGCTGCTCTCCATTCTCACCGGCCGCCTCGCTCCTACCTCGGGCACGGTGAAGATCGGCAAGTCCGTGAAGTGCGCGGTGCTCTCCCAGCGCCTTGACGAGCTCCTTGCCCATACCGGTGAGACGGTGCGCGAGGTGCTTGCGGGTCTCAAGAATCGTTACACAATCAATGGCAAGGAGTACACGCCTACGCAGCTGCTTGAAAACATCGGCTTCGAGCCCGGTCAGCAGCTCACGCGCGTGGAGGAGCTCTCCGGTGGCCAGCAGCGCCGCTTGCAGCTCATGCTCGTGCTTTTGAGCGAGCCCAACGTCCTTGTTCTCGACGAGCCTGGCAACGACATGGACACCGACATGCTTGCCATCCTTGAGGACCTGCTCGACTCCTGGCCCGGCACCCTCATCCTTGTGACGCACGACCGCTATCTCATGGAGCGCGTGACCGACAACCAGTACATGGTCATGGACGGTAAGCTCACCCATGTTCCCGGCGGCGTTGACGAGTTCCTTGAGAAGCTCGACGCACATGAGCGCGCCGCAAGCGCGAAGGCTTCCAGTGCCGCGCCGAGCTCGTCGGCTGCAAAGGCGGTGTCCTCCGAGGCGCAAAGTGGCCTCAGCCAGTCCGATATCTATCGTCTGCGCAAGCAGCTCTCGAGCATCGAGCGCAAGATGGACACGCAAAACGAGCGCGTCGCCGCCCTGCAGGAGCAGATGATGGGCTTGCCCGCATCTGACTTCGAGGGCCTGGGCAAGCTGCAGTCGCAGGTGGACGCTTGCAAGGACCAAATCGACTCTCTTGAGATGGAATGGCTTGAAATTCAAGAACAGCTCGGGGAGTGAGGAATCCCAAGAGAGGGCCCCTGGCGTACAATAAGAATTTGCCCTGCTCCTTCGACTGAGAGGAAAGCATGCAGCAAGAACAGTTTCGCGTAGAGCACGATTCCATGGGTGACATGCAGGTGCCGGCAGAAGCCCTGTGGGGTGCGCAGACCCAGCGCAGCTACCAGAACTTCCGCATCGGCACCGAGACGATGCCCGTCGAGATCGTGCGGGCGTTCGCCATCCTCAAGAAGGCGGCGGCTCAGGCCAACGTCGAGCTTGGCGTGCTGCCCTGCCGTGCCGGCGAGCTCATTTCGCAAGCATGTGATGAGATTCTTGCCGGCAAGCTTGACGGGGAGTTCCCGCTCAAGGTGTGGCAGACGGGTTCGGGCACGCAGTCCAACATGAACGTCAACGAGGTTGTCGCCAACCGCGGCAACCAGATTGCCGGCGAGCGCGTGCTTCACCCCAACGACTCGGTTAACCGCTCCCAGTCCTCCAATGACACGTTTCCCACGGCGCTGCACATCGCCTGCGTTCTTGCGGTGCGCGACGCGGTACTTCCTGCCGTGAAGTCGCTTGCTGCTACGCTTGAGCGCGTTGCGGCCGAGCATGAGGGTGTCGTCAAATGCGGCCGCACCCACTTGCAGGACGCCGTGCCGATTGCCTTTTCCCAGGAGGTCAGGGGTTGGGTCGGCTTGCTGCAGAACAGCGCCGAGCAGCTCGAGCTTTCCCTTGCGCCCATGCGCAAGCTCGCTTTGGGCGGCACTGCCGTGGGCACTGGCCTCAATGCTCCCGCCGGCTTTGACAAGCTTTCGGCCGCGAAGATTGCCGAGCTTACCGGCGAGCCCTTTGTGAGCGACCCCAACAAGTTCGCCGCGCTTTCGGGCAAGGACGCAGTCGCGTTCTCCCACGGTGCGCTGCGCGGCCTGGCTGCCAACCTGATGAAGATCGCCAACGATGTTCGTTGGCTGGCATCGGGCCCGCGCCTTGGCCTGGGCGAGATTACGATCCCCGCCAACGAACCTGGCAGCTCCATCATGCCCGGCAAGGTGAACCCCACGCAGTGCGAGGCCGTCACCATGGTGGCGGTGCAGGTCATGGGCAATGACGCCACCATCGGTTTTGCCGCGAGCCAGGGCAACTTCGAGCTCAATGTGTTCATGCCTGTCATTGCGTACAACTACCTTCAGTCGGCTCGCCTGCTTGCCGACGTCATCCGTTCTTTCGAGGTCAACTGTGCATGCGGCATCGAGGCGCGTCGCGACAAGATGGACGCCAACCTGCACAACTCGCTCATGCTCGTGACCTGCCTCAACCCCTACATCGGCTACGAGAACGCCGCCAAAGTGGCGAAGTCCGCGTTTGCAAACGGCACCAGCCTCAAAGAGGCCTGCATTGGCCTAGGTTTTATGACTGCTGAGGAATTCGACAAGGTTTTCAAACCAGAGGAGATGATCTAGCGTGAACGTAAGCGAGGAGAGCCTGAAGCTTCACGAGGAGATGCGCGGCAAGATCGAGGTGTGCGCCCGCAAGCATATCGAGAGCGCTGAGGATCTGTCGCTGCTCTACACGCCCGGCGTTGCCGAGCCCTGCCGCGCCATCAACAAGGACTACCAGAAGTCCTGGGAACTCACCCGCCGCAACAACCTTGTGGCTGTCATCACCGACGGCACCGCTGTTCTCGGTCTTGGTGACATCGGCCCTGCCGCCGGCATGCCCGTCATGGAGGGTAAGTGCGTCCTGTTCAAGGAGTTCGGCGATGTCGACGCCTTCCCCCTGTGCATCGACTCCAAGGACACCGACGAGATCGTGCGCACCATTCAGCTCATCTCCAAGTCGTTTGGCGGCATCAACCTCGAGGACATTTCGGCTCCTCGCTGCTTCGAGATCGAGCGTCGCCTCAAGGAGGTCTGCGACATCCCCGTCTTCCACGACGACCAGCATGGCACTGCCATCGTGACCTCCGCCGCCATGCTCAACGCCATGAAGGTAACGGGCAAGAAGATGGGCGAGATGACCATCGTCATCAACGGTGCCGGCGCGGCTGGCATCGCCATCGGTGAGCTCATGCTGCACATGGGCTTCGGCGAGGTCATCCTGTGCGACTCCAAGGGTATCGTGTGCGAGGGCGACCCGCGCCTTAACGCCGCCAAGGCCGAGATGGCCAAGGTCACGAACCGCAAGCATCTCACCGGTACCTTGGCTGACGCTCTCCAGGGCGCTGACGCCTTCGTGGGCGTGTCTGCCGCCAACGTCGTGAGCCGCGAGATGGTCGCCTCCATGAACAACGGCATCGTCTTCGCCATGGCCAACCCCGTGCCCGAGATCATGCCTGACGAGGCCAAGGCCGGCGGCGCCGCTGTTGTGGGCACCGGTCGCTCCGACTTCCCCAACCAGATCAACAACGTGCTCGTGTTCCCCGGCATCTTCAAGGGCGCCCTGGCTGCACACGCTCCCCAGATCACCGAGGAGATGGAGATCAAGGCCGCTTACGCTATCGCCGACCTTGTGACTCCCGAGCAGCTCAACGCTGACTATGTCATTCCCAGCGCGCTTGATAAGACCGTCGCCGCCGCTGTGGCCCAGGCTGTTGCTTCCTGCGTGAAGTAGGAGATATTGCCTACTTGAAGCCAACCTGGTAAAGGTTGCATTGAAGACCCGCCGAGTAGTTTCGCTTGGCGGGTCTTTTTTGTCTTACTGCGGATGAACATGGTATTTACCTGGCTGATTCATATATATGTATAGGCATATATACATATTGCAAAGCTGGTTCAATCATTCCAAGATGGTGTGGGCACTGCAAAGAAAAGGGGCCCGCACTGATGTGCGAGCCCCTTTGCGTCGTGCGGGATGATGATCGAGGCGCGTTTACTTCTTGCGGCTCTTCAGGATGAGCACGATGGCAAGGACAACCACGACAACGCCGACGCCGGCTGCGATGTAGATGGGCGTGTTGTCAGTGGTGTCGCCCGTCTTGGCAATGCCGTTCTGCGGCTGGTTAGCGGCAGCGGTGACGGTGACGGTGCACTTGACGTTATGACCCTGCACAGTGCCGGTGACCTCGAAGGTGCCCGCCTTGGCGTAGAGGTCGGCATAGTTGGCAGGCGTGTTCCACGTTACCGTCTCATTGGTGGTGCTGCCGTCAGACCAACGCACGCTGGCCGTGGCAGGCAGGGTGGGAGCGGTGCCAGCCGTGGTGGTCGCCGTCAGGTTGTTTTGGATGCCGTTGATGAACTTAGTGTCGGCAGTCTTCCACTGGGCGTACAGCGTGGCGTTACTGCCGAGCGTGAGCTGGCCACCGTTAACGATTGCGGTGCCGGTGCCGTCGGCTGCGGTGTTCCAACCAGCGAAGACGTAACCGTCACGCGTGAACGTAGAGGCGGGGAGGGTAACCGTGGTGCCCAGGTCGGCTGTCAGCACGTCCATGGCACCAGTGCCACCGTTGGCGTCGAAGGTGACCGTGCACTTCGTGGCAGGGGCGGCGACCCACTGGGCGAAGAGCGTCATGTTCTCGTGGATTGTGGGATCATCCTGGGGCATGTACTTGGTGCCGGTGCCGTCGGCCGCGGTGTTCCAGCTGTCGAAGACCTTGCCGGCGGGAGCCGTGAAGGCGCTGCCGGGTACGGTGTACTCGGCGTCAGCATCCACGTCTGCGGGGGACATCTCGCCAGTGCCGCCGTTGGCGTCAAAGCTCACGGTAAAGTGCGTGACAGGTGCAGGCTCAACATCCTTCCACTTGGCATAGAGGGTCGTGTAGCCTGCGAGCAGGCCCAGGCTCGTGCCTGCGGGATAGGTCTCGGTGCCGTCGGCGTTGGTCCAGCAGTCGAACTCCTGGCCCTCGGGTGCGGTGAAGGCGCACTCGGGAGCGGCGTACTCGTCCTCGGCATTAACGGTCACGGGGTCCATTTCGCCGGTGCCGCCGTTGGCCTCGAAGCTCACGGTGAACTGAGTGACGGGTGCGGGCTCGACGTCCTTCCACTTGGCGTAGAGGGTCGTGTCGCCTGCGAGCAGGCCCAGGCTCGTGCCTGCGGGGTAGGTCTCGGTGCCGTCGGCGTTCGTCCAGCAGTCGAACTCCTGGCCTTCGGGTGCGGTGAAGGCGCACTCGGGAGCGGTGTACTCGTCCTCGGCGTTAACGGTCACGGGGTCCATCGCGCCTTCGCCGCCGTTAGCGTCGAAGCTCACGGTGAACTGGGTGGCTGCGGGAGGCTCGGAGTCGCCTTCGCCCTTGCCGGCACCATCGCCCTCAATGACACCGCCGTCGGGCTGAGCGTTGCCATCGCCGGCTTCGCCCTGGTCGCCGGGCGTCGCGTCGCCGTCCACAGCGGGTGCCTGACCTGCGACGGTGAGGCTCGTGCTAGCGAGCCACTGGCCGTCGGCGTAGACGCTCACGGTTGCAATGCCCTCGCCGAGCGTGGTGAGAGTCTCACCCTCAACCTGGGCAACATCGGGATTGTCGGAACCATAGGTTGCGCCGGGCAGCGTCACGGGCGTGCCGTTGTCGGTGGCCACGTAGCTCAGGGCAAGCTGAGTGCCCGGCTCATAGGTGCCGGTCTCGCTCTGCGTGCCGTCGGGCTGGGTGACAAAGACGGCGACCGTGAGGGCCGACGAGTCAACGGTTACCTTCATGGTGGCGGGGACAGGGGCCTCGGTGCCATCTTCCTGCAGGCCCGAAGCCTCAGTTGCGCGCACGTAGGCGCCACCCTCGCTCAGGTTGCCGGCCTCGCTGGAGAACACGGCCACGAGATACATATCGCCGGTCTGGGTCTGGAAGAGAGCCACGCCGCAGTAGGCGTTCTCGGTGTTGGTGAACGGGCTCGCGTCGTTGAACCAAGAGGCGGTCATCTGCTCGACGGTTGCAGCGATGTCCGCGGTGTTGACGTTGGCTGCAGGGAGAAATGCTACACACTCTTGGCCGTTCTGTGCAGAATGTATGGCGTTCTCGGCGCACTGGGCCGCACGAGCCTGGGCCTGAGCCTCAAGAGCCTGCGTGGATTCCAGGGGAGCGGCCTCTCCGCGGGCGGCGTTCATGCTGTCGACGACGGACTGTGCCGAGGCCAGGTAGTAGGAGCCGCTGATCTGCGTGGTAACGGGTGCACTCGCCTGGCCCTCGGCCTGAGCTGCTTCGTCGGCCCATGTCACAGCAGGGGTAAAAGTGCTGGTGGAAGCCACAAAAGCGCCACCAGCAATCAGTGCGGCGGCGGCGAGTGTGACGCGACCGGCCAACCAGCCGGAAGTGTTGGTACGTGCCATATCGGTCATCTCCTTTAAAGTGCATGAGGCGAATGCCTTGCACCGGATTGGAAGTACTTCGGCATGACTGGTGCTATTTTACCTCATTTATGTGGGGGAGCCTTGCAACAAGACGGCCCACCGCCTTTAGGCGATGGGCCGTCGCATACCTGAAGTCAATTTAAGGACGCTGAAACCGCAAAAAGCAGGCGGCGCCGCAGCAAAGCGTACGAAGGTGATGTGTATGGCGCGCGCCCCTGGCGTACCAGAGGTACTTGAACCTTCGTGGAACGCGGCTGCAGCCCTCAAAAAGCAGAAGCCCCTGCAGCAAGGCGTACGGGGCCGTAGCGTACTGGACGTACGTAAGGCCCCGTAGAACGCAGCTGCAGGGGCTTCGCAACTAACTTACAGGTAGAAGAGGATGTCGTTGTAGGACGGGAGGGGCCAATACTCCTTGCTGCAGATAGACTCCATGGCGTCGGCATCCTCGCGCAGCTTCTCCATGGCGGGGAGCACCTTGTCGCGGCAGGCCTCGCCGCGTGCCTGCACGTCGGCGGTGGCGATCATGGCATCGTGGGCCTCAACCAGCGCGTCGATGTCGTCGCTGATGGTGTCGGCACCGTCGGAGAGCTTCTTCAGCAGCTTGGTCTCGGCCTTGCACGCCACGCCCATGTCCTGTTTGATGGCCAGATTGGAGGCAACGTCGGCGGCATAGGCGTTCACGGCCGGCAGAATCTGCTTATTGGCCATGTCAATCATCGTGAGGGCCTCGATGTTGATGAGGTTCGCATACTGCTCGAGCTTGATCTCGTAGTGGCTCTTGGTCTCGACGCGGCTCATGACGCCGAATTCCTCGAGCAGGGCGATGTTCTTTTCCTTCATCATCGCGGGGGCAGCATCGGGCAGGGTGCGCAGGTTGGACAGACCGCGCTTGGCAGCCTCCTCAGTCCACTCGGCGCTGTAGCCGTCGCCGTTGAAGATGATGTGCTGGTGGTCGGTCAGGGTCTGCTTGATCCAGGCCATGGCGTCGGTCTCAAAGCTCGCGCTGCTCTCCATGGCGTTGGCGAACTCCTTGAGCTCCTTGGCAACGGCCGTGTTGAGCACCATGTTGGGGTCGGACAGGTTCTGACGCGAGCCAGCGGCGCGGAACTCGAACTTGTTGCCCGTGAAGGCGAAGGGAGAGGTGCGGTTGCGGTCGGTGGTGTCCTTGGTGAGGTTGGGCAGCACCGGCACGCCCAGGTACATGCTCTCCTTGTCGTGGCTCTCGTAGGTCTTGCCCTCGATGATGGCCTCGACGATGCCGTTGAGCTGGTCGCCCAGGAAGATGGAGATGATTGCGGGCGGTGCCTCGTTGGCGCCCAGACGGTGGTCGTTGCCGGCCGAGGCGACGCTGACGCGCAGCATCTCCTGATAGTCGTCCACAGCGGCGATGACGCAGGTCAGGAAGACGAGGAACTGCAGGTTCTGCTCGGGGGTGTCGCCGGGGTCGAGCAGGTTCTGGCCGTCGGCGGACAGCGACCAGTTGTCATGCTTGCCCGAGCCGTTGATGCCCTCGAAGGGCTTCTCGTGCTCCAGGCACACCAGGCCGTGGTGGCTGGCGATGATCTTCATGAGCTCCATGACGAGCAGGTTGTGGTCAATGGCGACGTTGGCCTCCTCGAACACGGGGGCAAGCTCGTGCTGGCAGGGGGCGACCTCGTTGTGCTTGGTCTTTGCGGGCACAGCGAGCTTCCACAGCTCGGAGTCAAGCTCCTTCATGAAGCGGCTGACGGTGGGGCGGATGGAGCCGAAGTAGTGCTCCTGGAGCTCCTGGCCCTTGTCGGGGGCGGCGCCGAAGAGAGTGCGGCCGCACAGGATGAGGTCGGGGCGCTTGGCGAAGTCCTCTTCCTTGATGAGGAAGTACTCCTGCTCGGGACCGACGGTGCTGACGACGCGGTCAGGATGCTTGCCGAAGAGGGCCATGACGCGCTTGGCCTGGTCGCTTACGGCAGTCATGGAGCGCAGAAGCGGGGTCTTCTTGTCGAGCGACTCACCGTTGTAGCTGATGAATGCCGTGGGGATGCACAGGACGTCGTCCTTGATGAAGGCCGGGCTCGTGGGGTCCCAGGCGGTGTAGCCGCGTGCCTCAAACGTGGAGCGCAGGCCGCCGGAGGGGAAGCTCGAGGCGTCGGGCTCACCCTGTACGAGCTCCTTGCCAGAGAAGGTCATGATGGCCGTGCCGTCGCCGCCGGGGTTCAGGAACGAGTCATGCTTCTCGCTCGTGATACCGGTGAGGGGCTGGAACCAGTGGGTGTAGTGCGTGGCGCCCTGTTCAATGGCCCACTCCTTCATGGCGTGGGCGACGACGTTGGCCACCTCGATGTCGAGGGGCTCGCCCTGCTGGAGCGTCCTCATGAGTGCCTTGTAGGTCACCTTGGGGAGCTTCTCCTGCATGATCTTCTGGCTGAAGACCTTGCAGCCGAAGTACTCGCTGGGGTTGACTGCCATTTAAACCGCCTTCTCTCGATGACGCCGCGCATCGCGCGGACGTCTTGGACACAAAGCTCGGTGCATGTCGCAAACTCTAGGAGTCGAATGTTTCGTTCACTTTACGGTCGTGGGAAGCGTTCGTGACCGTATGATATCGCCGATGGAAACTATAAGGCTGGCCGTGTGGCCGGCCACCCCACTTTCACATGCAATGGAAGGTGCTTCATGGAACAAGAACACGACGTGGCGGCCGCAAGGCCTCTGACGTTTGCTGTCATTGACGGCAACTCCCTCATGCATCGCGCATTTCATGCGGTGCAGACGCCCATGAACGCTCCCGACGGCCGACCCACCAACGCCATCTTCGGTTTCATGGGCATGTTTTTGCGCCTGGTGGAAGACTTCCACCCCGATGGCATCATGGTCGCCTTCGACAAGGGCCGCCCCACGGTGCGTATGGAGATGCTTCCCCAGTACAAGGCGCAGCGCCCCCCGCGCGACCCGCTGCTTTCCGAGCAGTTCCCCATGATGCGCGAGCTGCTCGAGGCTATGCATGTGCCGGTGTATGCCGTCGAGGGCTGGGAGGGCGACGACCTGCTTGGCACGCTTGCCAGGCAGGGCGAGGAGCTGGGCCACAGGATGCTGCTTGTCACGGGCGACCGCGACGCCTACCAACTTTCCGACGGCAACGTCTCGATCCTCTCCAACAGGAAGGGCATGAGCGACGTCGCCATCATGAGCCCGGAGGAGATCTGCGCGCTTTACGAGGGCGTGAAGCCCGAGCAGATTCCCGACTTCTACGGCCTCAAGGGCGACACGAGCGACAACATCCCCGGTGTGCCCGGCATCGGCCCCAAGAAGGCGGCCGCGCTCATCGTGCAGTACGGCTCGCTTGACGCCGTGCTCGCTGACGCCGACAACATCAAGGGCAAGATGGGCGAAAACATCCGCAACCATGCCGACGATGCCCTGGTGTCGCGCGAGGTTGCCCGCATCCGTCGTGACGCGCCGGTCACGTTCGACGCTCAGGCGGCCCTGTGGCCCTCCTTTGATGCGGCTGAGGTTGAGCGTGCCTTTGACGTACTGGCGCTGCGCACCCTCAAGGGCCGCGTGCTGCGCTGCTCGTGCGGGGCGCAGGCCGATCAGAGCGACAATGCGGCATGCGCCTGCGCGCAGGAGCAGGGTCCGAACCTGCCTGCCGAGCCCCTGCAGGGACAGGCTGCTTGGGATTGCCTGAAGCAGGCTTGCGATTGCGACGCCTGGGTGGGCGCCTTCTTCGACGAGGGCCAGGACACCGGCTCGCTTTTCGGCAGCGCGCAGACCCTGTGGCTCGCCTGTGCGTCGGGATGGCAGATGGCTGAGGGCGCGCCCTCCCAGGAGCCGGCGTGCCTTTTGCGCTTCGACGGTGACGACGCCCTCGAGGCCCTGCTTATGGCGTATGAAGGCTGCAAAGTCGTCTCGTTCGACACCAAGGCCGACCTGCGTCGCCTCTACCCGCTTGACTCTTCCGAGTCTGCGCGCCTTGATGCCGCAGAGTTCGCCTCTACCCGCAGCTCTGAGGTGTTCGACGCCGGGGTGGCCGCCTATCTGCTCGATTCGGACCGCTCCGACTTCGAGCCCAGCGTGCTTGTGGGGGCGTTCTTGCCCTGGAGCCTTCCCGCCCTGGAGTTCCCGGCCGCACCGAAAAAGGGCAGGGGAACACCTGCTCCCGCTCCCACCGAGGAGTCGAGCGCGGCGCGCGGGGCATGCGCGGCCGCTTCGCTTCTGGCGCTGCGCGAGGTGCTTGACGAGCTTCTTGAGCAGGACGGCACGAAGGCGTGTATGACCGACATCGAGATGCCGCTTGTCGCGGTGCTCGCGGTGCTTGAGCGCAACGGCATGAAGGTGGATCCTGAGGTTCTCGCCCATCAGTCCGGCCTGCTCACGGGCCAGATTGAGGAGATTCGCTCGCGCATCTTCGACCTTGCAGGCCAAGAGTTCAACATCGACTCGCCCGCCCAGCTCTCCGGCGTGCTCTTCGACACGTTTGGGCTTCCGACGCGCGACCCCGAGACGGGCCGACCTCTCAAGAAGACCAAGACCGGCTTCTACTCCACAAACGCCAAGCTTCTCGAGGGCTTTGCATGCGACTACCCCGTGGTGGCCGATGTCCTCGACTATCGCGAGCGCGTGAAGATCAAGTCGACCTACCTTGACGCGCTGCCTCGCCAGATTCTCGGCGACGGCAGGGTGCACACCACCTACAACCAGACAGTCACGGCTACTGGCAGGCTCTCCTCCTCGGACCCCAACCTGCAGAACATCCCCGTGCGCAGCGACCTGGGCCGCATGGTGAGGACGGCCTTTGTGCCCGCCGGTCCCGACAACGTCATCTTGTCGTGCGACTACTCGCAAATCGAGTTGCGGCTGCTTGCGCACCTGTCGGGCGACGAGGGCCTCGTCGAGGCGTTCTTGAGCGGGGAGGACTTCCATCGCGAGACGGCCTCGAAGGTCTTCGGCGTGCCGGCGGCCGAGGTGACACCTGCACAGCGCTCCCGCGCCAAGGCGGTCAACTTCGGCATCGTCTACGGTCAGACGGCCTGGGGTCTGTCCCAGACGCTCAAAATCTCCGCCGCCGAGGCTCAGGAGATGATCGACCGTTACTACGCGACGTATCCCGGCGTACGTGTCTACCTCAACGACCAGGTGGAACTTGCGCGCAAGCAGGGCTTTGTGCAGACGATGTTCGGACGCAAGCGCCATGTGCCCAACATTGCGGCGCGTGTGCCGGCCGTGCGCCAGTTTGCCGAGCGCACGGCAATGAACCACCCCATGCAGGGCTCCGCGGCCGACATCATCAAGCTTGCTATGGTGCGTGTGCAGCGCAAGCTGTTGGAAGGAGCGTTTAAGGCAAAAATGATTGTCCAGGTGCACGACGAGCTTGACTTCGACTGCCCGCGCAGCGAGGTCGAGGCATTGCAGGAGATGGTGGTCGAGCAGATGCAGGACATCGCGGAGCTTCGTGTTCCCCTGCTCGTTTCCTGCTCCATCGGTCAGAACTGGGCGGAGGCGAAATAGTGTGCAGAGTGTTGAGGCGTCCCCTGCGTCCAAAGTCACGGGCGAGCACCTGGGTCTTGGCATCGCCTTTACCTTGTTGGGTGGCGTGGGCTGGGGCTTTTCCGGCACGTGCGCGCAGCTCCTGTTCACCAACTACGACGTGGAGCCTACATGGCTTGTCGCAGCGCGCATGGTCATCGCGGCGCTCATGTTTGCCCCTCTCGTCTTTGGCACGCATCGCCGCGAAGAGGCTGAGCTGATACGTGACAAGCCAAACATCCTGATAACGCTGGTGTTTGCCGTTTTTGGCCTGTTCGCCTGCTCAAGCAGCTACCTCATGTCGATTCAGGCGAGCGACGCGGGCACGGCCACCGTGCTGCAGTCGCTCAACCTGCTCCTTATCCTTGTGGTTTCATGCGTGCAGATGCATCGTCTGCCCAAGCGCAAGGAGGCCATCGGCGTGGTGTTGGCGCTGGTGGGCACGTTCCTCATTGCCACACAGGGGTCGTTCACGTCGCTGTCCATCTCGGCGGCGGCGCTTTTTTGGGGCATATGCAACGCGGTTGCCTGTGCGCTGTACACGCTCTTGCCCGCCAAGCCCCTTGCCCGCCATGGCTCGGTGGCGGTCACGGGTACGGCGATTTGCATTGCGGCGGTAGTCGCCTGCGTCGTGTACCAGCCCTGGAGCCACATGCCCACGCTTGACCTCGTGGGCTGGCTTGCCGTGTTCGCCGTGGCGGCAATCGGCACCTTCGGGTCGTTCTTGCTCTACGTCACCGGCGTCAAGATTGTCGGCAGCCTCTTGGCGGGTCTTCTTGCGAGCACCGAGCCCATCGTGGCATGCGTGCTGTCCGTCGTGTGGATGGGCACCGTCTTCTCTGGGTTCGATCTGGTGGGAATGGCTCTTATCATCATCATGATGTTCCTGATGGTATAAAATCGGGTTGCACGTCTTTGTCCGTTCGTTGAATCGAGGTTTACCATGACCGATTCCTACAAGAAGATCTTCGTATCGCTTGACGGTACCGAGATGCAGTCCGAGGTTTTCGCCCGCGCTTGCGAGATTGCCGCTGCCAGCGGCGCCGAGCTCTATGTGGGCCACGTCATCGACTCCACGCCCATGCAGGCTGCCGGCACCTATCCTGCCACGCTCATCCCCAGCCTCGAGAAGGCTTGGAAGGACTCCATCGAGGCCGATGTGGAGAGCGCCCGCAAGCTCGGCACCATCAAGTCCATTACCGTCGAGGCCAAGGCCGGCCGCGTTCGCGAGACCCTTATGGATGATTTCGTGAACGAGATCAAGCCTGACCTGGTCATCTGCGGCGCCCGCGGCCTTTCGAACATCAAGTACGCGATTCTCGGCTCCATCTCCACGTTCCTCGTGCGCAGCTGTGAGTGCGATGTCCTGATCGTTAAGTAGGGGTGTCCGTGGATCTGGTTGTCGAACTCTTAAAATCTGCGTTCCTTGGCCTCGTCGAGGGCATCACCGAGTGGCTGCCGGTGTCCTCGACGGGCCACATGATTCTTGTCGACGAGTTCATCAAGCTCAATGTCACCGAGCAGTTCTGGAATATGTTCCTCGTTGTCATTCAGCTGGGTGCCATTCTGGCCGTCATCGTGATGTACTTCCACGACCTCAACCCGTTCTCGCCGAGCAAAGGAGCGCAAGGACGCGCCGCGACGTGGCGCCTGTGGGGCAAGGTCATCTTGGGATGCGTTCCTGCCGCCCTCATCGGTCTTCCGCTCAACGACTTCATGGAGGAGCACCTCTACAACTCCTATGTGGTCGCTGCAATGCTCATCCTGTACGGCGTCGCCTTCATTCTCATTGAGAACTGGCGCGCCAAGAAGCGCTCCGAGGCTGCAGACCTTGCAACGACCTCGGGCGGCGCCCACTTCGCCACTCCCGCTGCCCCGCAGGCAGACGCCGACTTCGGCCGCATCACCGACGTTGACGATCTGTCGTGGAAGACGGCACTGGGCATCGGTTGCTTCCAGGTGCTTTCGCTTGTTCCCGGCACCTCGCGTTCCGGCTCCACCATCATCGGCGGCCTGCTTCTCGGCACGTCGCGCTCGGTGGCCACGCGCTTCACGTTCTTCCTGGCAATCCCCGTCATGTTCGGTGCGAGCCTGCTCAAGATCGTGAAGTTCGTGCTTGCCGGCAACACCATGGTCGCCGACGAGTGGGCCATCATGGGCGTGGGCCTCGTCGTCGCCTTCGTCGTGTCCCTGGCTGCCATCAACTGGCTTACGGGCTTTGTGCGCAAGCACGACTTCAAGCCCTTTGGCTGGTACCGCATCTGCCTGGGCATTGTGGTTCTTGCGTACTTTGGCGTCAAGGCCTTCGTGCTCTAAGCGAAGTCGCCTCATATCGAACGACATGAAAAAGGCTCTCGACGGATTTCCGTCGAGAGCCTTTTTTGGTGCATGGCAAGATGGGGAAGGCGCCTGGGTCGGCGCCTCACGTTTAGTCGAGCAGTGCCAGGATGTCTTCCTTGGACAGCGACGTCGACGCCGTTGCCTGTCCGCCCAGGATGGACTCGGCCAGCTCTCGCTTGGACTCCTGCAGAGCCACGATCTTCTCCTCGATGGTGCCCTGCGCGATGAGGCGCATGACCGAGACGCTGCGCTTCTGACCGATGCGGTGCGCACGGTCGGTCGCCTGGTTCTGTGCCGCCAGGTTCCACCACGGGTCGTAGTGGATGACAACGTCGGCCGCCGTGAGGTTGAGGCCCACGCCGCCTGCCTTGAGCGAGATGAGGAACACCGGCACGTCATCGGTCTGGAACGAGTTGACCAGGCGTGCGCGCTGCTCCTTGGGCGTCGAGCCCACGAGCGTGTGATAGGCCAGGCCGTCTTCCTCAAGACGCTTGCCGATGACGGAGAGCATGCTGGTGAACTGCGAGAAGAGCAGCACCTTGTGGCCGCCTTCGACAGCCGTGCGGATAAGGTCGAGCGCGGCCTCGAGCTTGCCCGAGACGCCCTCGTAGTTGTCGTAGAGGATGGCCGGGTCGCAGCAGATCTGGCGCAGCTTGGTGAGCTCGGCCAGGATGGCGAAGCGCTGCGTGGCGAACTCCTGCGGCATCTGATGGCGCAGGGTCTTCACGAGGTTGGAGGCCACGGCGTCGTAGAGCTTGCGCTGCTCGTCGTCCATGCCCGTGTACACGACAGACTCGTTCTTCTCGGGAAGGTCCTTGAGCACGTCGCCCTTGAGGCGTCGCAGGATGAAGGGGCCGACCATGCACTGCAGGCGATGGGCTGCGTCTTCGTCTGCGAGGCTGATGGGTTCCTCGAAGCGCTCGTGGAAGTCCTCCACCGAGCCCAGAAGGCCGGGCATCAGGTAGTCGAAGATGCTCCACAGCTCGGTGAGCCTGTTCTCGATGGGAGTGCCGGTGAGGGCGAAGCGCACCTGGGCGTCGACGAGCTTGGTGCAGCGCGCCGCCTGCGTGGAGGCGTTCTTGATGTACTGCGCCTCGTCGAGCACCTGGCAGGAGAACTTCTGGGCTGCATAGGCGTCGATGTCGCGCTTGAGCAGCTCGTAAGACGTCACGAGCACGTCGTAGCCGCGCGAGCACGCGATGATCTGGCGACGCTGGTTCTGCGGGCCCACCACGGCGCAACAGCGCAGGTTGGGGGCGAAGCGCGAAAGCTCGCTCATCCAGTTGTACACAAGCGAGGCGGGGCACACCACGAGGTTGGGCAGCTCAAAGCTGGCCTCGTGACGCGAGAGCAAGAAGGCGATCATCTGAAGCGTCTTGCCCAGGCCCATGTCGTCGGCCAGGATTGCGCCGAAGCCAAGGTTCGCCAGCGTGGAGAGCCACTTGAAACCCTCGCGCTGATAGGGGCGCAGCACCCCGCGCAGGCTCTCGGGCTCGACGAAGTCGGCGTCGGCAATCGAGTCGAACTGGCGGATGATGGAGCGGAAGCCCTCGTCGCGGTCGAAGCGCACGCCGTCGGAGCGCTTGAGGATGGAGTCGACGAACAGGGCGCGGTTGAGCGGTATGCCCGTGGTGCCCTGGGCGAGCTCCTCGGCGCCGATGCCCAGGCCGCCTGCCAGCTCAACAAGGGCCTGAAGACCACCTCCAAGCTGCACGATGTCGCCGTCGGCCAGGCGCACGTAACGCTCGCGGCGCTGGTAGGCGTTAAGGTAGTCCTGCAGCTCGCGGGGGGTGAGGTCGGTGGAGTCGACCGAGATGTCGAGCAGGCCCGAGCGCAGCGAGGCCTTCACGCGCACGTTGGGCACGCGACGCACGTGAATCGATTTGAGCTCGCTGCTCACCAGGACGGTGCCCAGCTCGTTGAGCTCCGGTAGGCCCTCGCTCAACAGGCGCTGCAGGGCCTCGGTGTCCGTCTCGGGGAAGCGCAGCTGGCCTTCTTCCATGGGGAAGTAGGAAAGAACAGCCTGTCGGGCTGCCCCCTCGCGCGCCATGTCGCGCAGGGGCTGCTTGGGTGCGGGCGCGGCGAAGAGGTTGAGCTCGTCGTGCGCGTAGGACACGGTGGCCTCGCAGCACACCTGGCCGGCACGGATCGACATCTTGAAGCCGATTTCTGCAGGCGGCGGCGTGAGGTCGTCGACGCTCTCGTCCGTCTCGAAGCTTGCGTAGGCGCGGATGGCGGGCAGCACGGCGGCGCAGAAGCCCGGCATGTCCTTCACGCGGATGTGGTAGGGCGACTCGCAGGGCAGCAGCGACTTGCACAGGCCGCCCATCTGGGCGCGGAAGTCGTCGCTGCACTTCCAGGCGCGACCGTCGATGAGCAGGTACATGCGCTTGTCGTCCATGACGCAGTTGGCGCCCGAGGGCATGACGAGGTCGAAGCCGCCGCGCGCGCCCTTCTCAAGCGACACGGGCAGCTCGGGGTCGCCTTCGAGCACGTCGAGCTGAACGGGCTTGTTCGGCTCGCCGTTGGTGGGCTCGTAGAAGACCTTTGCGCCCATGTAGGCGTCGAGCAGGTCGGCGACGTCGGCATCAGCCAGGCCCACAGTGCGCGACACGGCGTCGTAGCCGCTGGCCCAGTAGCCCGCCTGACGCATACGAGAGGCCTGCTGGGTGTGCAGCACGCGGGCAAACACGGCCATGGCGTCGTTGGCACGGCGCGTGAAGGCGTCGTGGCTGTGCACGAATTCGAGCTCTTTGCCATAAGCATAGAGTGACTCGCGTTCCCAGGCGCTCACTGCCTCGTCGAGCCTGCGCACGGCATAGGACACCTTGCCCGCGCGAACCTTGAGCGTCGCTTCCCAGGCGCTCGTCTTGGCGGCGTCGCTGGCGGCGCTGCGGCAGGTCTTAGGGATGATGGTGACCTCGACGTCGGCGATTTCCTTCGAGGCCCCATGGTGCGCCAGGGCCGTGCCTGCCATGTCGGGCAGCGTTGAGCCCACGTTGGAGTAGGCGAAGATGATGTTGCTGATCTGCGGGGAAGTCTGGCTCTCGCGCACTTGGGTGCCTGCACCCAGGGCGGCGAGCCTGCCGGGCTGGTTGGAGCGCATCTGGTCGAGGACCTTGTCGGTCTGCGCCGCAAGCGAGCTCGTTTTGCTGGCCGCGGCGCTCGCTGCGTCGGGCTTGGAGGCCGCGGCGGGGGCGGCAGCCTGCACTTTGGGTGCCGCCGGCGTGGCGGGCTTCATGTCCTGGTAGCACAACAAGAGGCACACGCCGTGCTTGCACAGCTCGTCGGTCGCGCCGCCGCATGTGCAGGTGTGGGACACTATCTCGTTTCGCGCCAGGTCGATCTGTGCGCTTGCATGATACGTCTGTGCGCCGTCGGCGACGTCTCCTTCAACCGTGAGACGGCTGGCGTCAGCGGACTTCGACGGGGAGACGTTGCTTGCCCCGCCGCGTGCGACGAGCCTCTCTCCGCGTGTGAACGTCTGACGGCCGCACGCATCCATAACCATTGAATCCCAGCTCAATGATCCTCCTTTTGGGTCGTTCGTGCCAGTCGGTCAATTCTAGCGCTCTTTTCAGCCATTTGCACTCAGGGATGCAATGCACGTCAAACGTGTATGGGTCGTGAGCGCATGGGGCGCTCGGCTGAAAGGCTGTCCGGGGCGATGGTAGACTGACCCTCCAAAACGACGTTCGCCCCACATTGCCGTCTGCGACGCAGGAAGGCTGTTTCATGACGATAGACATCGACTCGCTCAACCCCGCGCAAAAAAGCGCCGTGCTCAAGGTGGAGGGCCCGCTGCTCGTGCTGGCAGGTGCCGGCTCGGGAAAGACGCGCGTGCTGACGTACCGCATCGCCCACATGCTGGAGGACCTGGGCATCATGCCCTGGCAGATCCTCGCCATCACCTTTACCAACAAGGCCGCCCGTGAGATGAAGGAGCGCCTGGAGCGCCTCCTTGAGGGCAGGAGCATGCGCGGCATGTGGGTGTGCACGTTCCACGCCATGTGCGTGCGCATGCTGCGCATCGACTGCGCCCGCCTGGGCTACGGCGACTCGTTTGCCATTTACGACGACGACGATTCCAAGCGCCTCGTCAAGTCCATCATGGCCGACCTGCGCATCGACGAGAAGCGCTTTCCCTTGAATGCCGTGCGCTCCCAGATCTCCTCGGCGAAAAACGAGCTTCTCGACCCGGCGGACTTCGCCGCCCGCGCCAACACCCCGCCCGAGAAGGTCGCCGCGAGCGTGTATGAGGAGCTTCAGCGCCGCCTGGCCCGCGCCAACGCCATGGACTTCGACGACCTGCTCGTCAACGCCTATCGCCTCCTGCGCGACAACCCCGACATTCTCGAGCAGTACCAGGAGCGCTTCCGTTACATCAGCGTCGACGAGTATCAGGACACGAACCGCGCCCAGTATCAGATCACGAGCCTTTTGGCCGGCAAGTACCAGAACCTCATGGTCGTTGGCGACGACGACCAGTCCATCTACTCGTGGCGCGGCGCCGACATCCGCAACATCCTCGACTTTGAGAAGGACTACCCCGGCGCTGCGGTGGTGAAGCTCGAGCAGAACTACCGCTCGACCGGCCACATCCTCGACGCGGCCAACGCCGTCGTCGCCCACAACACCGAGCGCAAGGAGAAGCGCCTGTTCACGGCCGCAGGCGACGGCGAGAAGGTGAAGGTCTGCCTCAATCGCGACGAGATCGCCGAGTCAAACTACATTTCCGGCCAAATCAAGGGCCTGCACGACAAAGGCGTCTCCTACAGCGACATCGCCCTTTTCTATCGCACGAACGCCCAGTCGCGCGTTTTGGAAGACGGCCTGGTGAAGGCCGGCATCCCGTACACTATCGTGGGTGGCACGCGCTTCTTCGACCGCATGGAGATTCGCGACCTCACGGCTTATCTCAAGCTTGCCGTCAACCCCTCCGACGACGTGTCGGCCCGCCGTGTCATCAACAAGCCGGCGCGCGGCATCGGCGCCACCTCCCAGGACCGCATCGCCCAGATTGCCCGAGAGCGCGGCTGCACCTTCGTGCAGGCTTGCGGCGAGTTTGCGCTGGGCGACTACGGCGCCACGTCTCGCATCCGCAATTCCATCCTGCACTTCTTGCAGATCATCGAGGAGTCACAGACCTTCCAGGGCGACGTCGACCAAATCGTCGAGGCCATTGCGGCCAAGTCCGGCCTGGTAGACGCCCTGCGTGCTGAGAACACTGACGAGGCGCGCGACCGTATGGAGAACATCCAGGAGTTTGTGGGCGTCGCCAAGGAGTACGTCGACACGCACCAGGACACCCAAGAGGAGCTCCTGAGCAACGCCGAGGTGCTAGCCGAGGCTGCAGGTGGCACCGCCGCGGCCGCCCAGCCTGCCGACACGCTGTGGGAGGCCGCCGAGGAGGAGGACCCTGTCGCCGGCGAGCTGAGCCTGCCGGGCTTCATGGAATGGCTTGCCCTGCGTACCGACCTCGACGCGGTGGGCGAGGGCGAGGCCTGCGTCACGCTCATGACCGTCCACGCCGCCAAGGGCCTGGAGTTCGACAACGTGTTCGTCGCCGGCATGGAGGAGGGCGTCTTCCCCCACGTGAGCGACTTCAGCGCCGACGAGTCCAAGCTCGAGGAGGAGCGCCGACTTGCCTACGTCGCCATCACGCGCGCCCGCAAGTGCCTGTGGCTCTGCTATGCGCAGATGCGCCGCCTCTACGGCAACCAGCAGCACAACCGCCGCTCTCGCTTCATCGACGAGATTCCAGCCGAGCACACGGTGAGCGTCGGTGTGGGCAGCGAGAGCTTCGAGGGCTTCGGCTACGACAGGCGAGGGTCGCGCCATGGCATTCTCGGCGCGGGCCACAGCACCGAGGTGTACGGTGGCAGCGTCTTTGGCAACCGCACCCGTTCCTCGGGCGGCGGCGCTTCGACCTCCGAGCTGCCGGCTCCGCGCGTGGCCACTCCCAGCTATTCCAACGCGGCGGCAAGCGCCGTGTGGAACGTGGGCGACCGCGTGAACCACAAGAAGTTCGGCCCAGGCACGGTCATTGCCTCCAAGGGCGACCAGATAACGGTGCAGTTGGACAGCGGCGCCACCAAGACGCTGCTCAAGGGCTATGCGCCCATCGTGAAGATCGGCTAGCGAAAGGGGCGTGTGCGAGGTGGATCAAGTGGACGAGAAGGACGAGAGGCCTGTGGCGGGCAAGGCTGTGTCGCATGCGGCCGTGGACTGGCTGGGTGTGAAGGCCGGCGGTGGCGATGCGGGCCCCAAGCGCTCCGAGGAGGTGCGCACGCTGGTCATGCCCCTTGTGTTCTTGGCGGCGGGCATCGCGGCGCTCGTCAAGGGCTGGCTGGTGGCAGGCATCGTGCTGCTCGTGCTCGGCGTGGGAATGCTTGTGTTTCAGATTGTGTTGGGTGCCCTCTTCGTGAAGTACGTGCTGCGCAAAGGCGCCAACGTGTTCCGCCTTCTTGCGGTGCTCATGCAGCCCGATGTGGCGCATCGCGGTGTGGGCCCGGCTGCGAATGCCGGCGCGACCGTCGACGACCATGAGGCGCAGGTTGACGCCGCCGTTGGTTTCGGACTCACGCGCGCGGCGGCCGAGGGCGGCTTCTTCTGCGCGGGCATGGATTCCGACCTCGTGCAAGCCCGTCGGGCCAACGTGCTCGAGGAGCGTGCAGCCACCTATGCATGGCTCCAAGAGGGCTCTGGTTGGGTCGAGGTGCACACCGCCGCGCCTGACGGCGTGGACCTTGTGGGCCACGCCTGGGTTTGCGATGCCGCATCTATGCGATGGGCCGTGCTGTGCCACGGGTACGCCGGCACGTGGGACTCGATGCTTCAGTACACCCGCCATTGGGCGCAAGCCGGTTACAACCTGCTCGTCGTCGAGATGCGCTGCCACGGCGCAAGCGAGGGCAAGCTCATCGGCATGGGTGTGCTCGACGGTCCCGACGTTGTTGCATGGGCGCGCCGCCTGGAGGCGGGCCTGCCTGGCATGCCTGCGGCCCGCGATGTCGTGCTCATGGGCCACAGCATGGGAGGTCACGCCGTCCTTGTCGCTGCCGGCGACGAGGGGCTTCCCTCCTGCGTGCGCGCCGTTGTCGCGGACTGCCCCTTCGACCGCGCATGGTCGTCCTTCGCGCACATGCTCGACTCGGCGGGGCTGCCCGTGCATCCCACGCTTGAGATTGTGCGCCGCCACCTGCGCCTCATCCCCGGCGGCTACGACATCGTCCCCGACGACGCGGCTCAAAGCGTGGCGCGCGCCAAGGTGGGGGTGCTGCTTGTGCACGGGACGCTCGACTCATCGGTGGCTCCCGCCTGCACGCGCAGGCTCTACGAGGCGGGCGGTCCGGGCAAGCGCGACGTGCTCCTTGTCGAGGGGGCCGGCCACTGCCAGGCGAGCCTAGTTGCGCCTAATGCGTATTGGTCGCGCGTCCTGGGCTTTGCTGAGGCTTGCGTGCGGTAGACTTTGCATGTTTGTATGGACTGGCCCCGATGGGCCAGCATGAACCTTTTGAAGAGGAGAGAACCCATGAGCAAGATTCTGGTCTTTGGCCACAAGAACCCCGACAACGACGCCATCATGTCCGCCGTCGTGTATTCCCAGCTCGCCAGCGTTCTCGACCCGGCCAACGAGTACGTTGCCTGCCGCCTGGGCGAGATGCCCGGCGAGAGCGCTGCCCTGCTTGAGAAGCACGGCGTCGCCGCCCCTCAGTTCCTCGAGAAGATCGAGCCTGCCGACGAGAAGGTCAAGGTCGTCCTGACCGACCACAACGAGCTCGGCCAGACCGTCGAGGGCATCGAGAACGCCGAGGTCGTGGGTGTCATCGACCATCACCGCATCGCCGACCTCACCACTGCCCAGCCCACGCTCTTCATCAACGTCCCCTGGGGCTCCACGTGCTGCATCATCGCCAAGCTCTTCGAGGTCACGGGCACGCCCATGAGCGACGCCCAGGCCGCCATGCTGCTTGCTGCCATGATGACCGACACCGTCATGCTCAAGTCTCCCACCACCACCGACGCTGACCGTGCCATCGCCGCCAAGCTCGGCGCCCAGATCGGCGTCGACCCCGTCGCCTACGGCGCACAGGTGTTCAAGAGCCGCGGCGCCGACGGCTTCACGCCTGCTCAGATGGTTGCCCGCGACATCAAGAAGTTCGAGATCGGCGGCAAGGCCGTCTTCATCGGCCAGTATGAGACCGTGAACAAGGAGCCCGTCCTTGCCCAGGCCGACGAGCTGCGCGCCGCGATGGAGGAGTACCGCACTGCCAACGGCGGCGACACCCTCGTGCTGTGCGTGACCGACATCATCGAGGAGGGCTCCCAGGTCTTCGTCGTGGGCGAGCCCGAGGTTGTCGAGCGCGGCCTCAACATCACCGTCGTGCCCGAGGGCGTCTGGATGCCCGGCGTGCTTTCCCGCAAGAAGCAGGTTGCCGCCCCGCTCATCGAGGCTGCGAACTAGTACGCATGTCTGGCACGCCGCTTTTGCTGCATGCCTGTTGTGGGCCCTGCTCGCTCGAACCCTTGCGGGTTCTGCGCGAGCAGGGCTTTTTGCCCACAATAGTGTATGTCAACCCTAACATTCAGCCCTACGACGAGTACGTGCGCCGCCTTGAGACGCTGCGTTCCTGGGCGGCGGGGGAGAACGTCGAAGTGGTCGAGGGGCCCTACGAGGCTGAGCGTTGGGAGCGTGAGGTCGCGCGGTACGGCACAAACCGTCTGGCGCGCTGTCAGGCGTGTTATCGCCTGCGCCTGGAGGGGGCGGCAACCCTGGCCGCCGAGCTCGGGTGCGCCCATATGTCCACGACGCTTGCGGTCTCTCCTTACCAGCTCTTCGACGCCTGCGGAGCCGAGCTTGGGCAAATTTGTGCACGTGCGGGCCTCACTGCCGTCTGGCAGGATTTCCGTCCGCTGTACCCCCAGGCCACGACGCGCGCCAAGGAACTGGGACTGTATCGGCAGAACTACTGCGGGTGCCGTTTTTCTGCCGCCGAGGCTGCCCTTGAGCGCTGCCAGGCCCGCGAGGTGCGCACGCTGCAGCGCGACCTCGGACGTGCATGCACGTAGATTCTCCACTTGCGTGCGTTTCTGCCCATGCCGCCCTGGGGTTGGGCGCTAGACTTCCCCTATCTCTTCTACCTGCATGGGAGCTGTGTATATGCGTACCGACGATTTTGATTACGACCTTCCCCGCGAGCTCATCGCCCAGTATCCGGCCGAGCCCCGCGACTCTTGCCGCCTGCTTGTGCTCGACCGCGAGAAGGGCACGCTGGAAGACCATGTGTTCACCGACATCGTGGACTTCCTCGACGAGGGCGACCTGCTCGTCGTCAACCAGACACGCGTGCTGCCTGCACGCCTCATCGGCCACAAGCCGGTGACGGGCGGTGCCTGCGAGGTCTTCCTCACCAACCGCCGCGAGGACCTCGATGCGGCGGGAGGCGTGTGGGAGTGCCTCGTGAAGCCTGGCAAGCGCCTCAAGCCGGGCGCTGTGGTGGAGTTCCGCGAAGGCGGTCTCCTTGCCCCCATGACGGCCCCTGTGATCCTCACCGCGCATGTGGGCGAGATTTTGCCGCAGCGCGGACTTCGTCTTGTGAGCTTTGAGGCGGCTGAGGGACTCACGCTTGACGAGGCCATGCACAAGGCGGGCCATGTGCCGCTGCCTCCCTACATCACCCAGTACGAGGGCGATTCTGAAAAGTACCAGACGGTGTACGCCATGCAGGAGGAGCACTCCGCCGCGGCGCCCACCGCGGGTCTGCACTTCACGCCTGCGCTCATCGAGAAGTGCCGCGAGAAGGGCGTGGGCTGGGCCACCGTCGAGCTTGAGGTCGGCATCGACACCTTCCGCATCGTGGAGGAGGACGACCCCACCGAGCACGAGATGCACACTGAGCGTTACCACGTGCCCCAGTCGGTGATTGACCAGATCCATGCCACCAAGGCTGCCGGCAAGCGCGTCATCGCCGTGGGCACGACGTCGGTCCGTTCGCTTGAGAGCTCCTGGAGCGCCGAGGAGCCCTATGCCGGTTGCGCCGCGCGCTTCTTCGACATTCCCGAGAAAGGTGACGTCGTTGCGCGCGAGAACGCCACGACCTCGCTGTTCCTCATGCCGGGAAGCCAGTTCCACGTGGTGGATGCCATGGTCACGAACTTCCATGTGCCTCGTTCGACCCTCATGATGCTCGTGAGCGCTTTTGCCGGCCGCGAGCGCATCATGGAGGCCTATGGCCATGCCATTGAGAGCAAGTACCGCATGCTTTCCTTCGGCGATGCCATGCTCATTATTTAATCCTTGAAAACGCTGTGGCCGTGTTCTGTGGTGCCGGGTGTGCGCGCTGTACACTGCGACCCCACGCGCGGCCACAGGTGTCTTTCGACAACTGCTCTCGAGGAACGGGAAGGGTTTTCACATGATTGCTGTCATCAAACCTGAGACCACTGAACACCAGCTTGAGAATCTGGTGAGCTGGCTCGAGGGCAAAGGACTCGAAGTCAACATCTCCAAGGGTTCGGAGGCCACCATCGTCGGCCTCATCGGCGACACCTCGCGCGTCGACGTGTCGCTGCTCGAGTCCATGGGGATCATTGAGTCGGTCACGCGCGTGACCGAGCCGTTCAAGGCCGCTAACCGCAAGTTCCACCCCATGGACACGAAGGTCGAGATTGCCCCCGGTGTGGCCATCGGTGCCGGCGAGTTCCAGGTCATGGCCGGTCCGTGCTCGGTTGAGGGGCAGAACCTCTTTGAGATTGCCCGCGCAGTGAAGGCAGCCGGCGCCACGGTCCTGCGAGGAGGCGCGTTCAAGCCTCGTACGAGCCCCTATGCCAACCAGGGCATGGGCGAGGCGGGCCTTGACCTGCTCTGCCAGGCGCGCGCGGAGCTCGGGATGCCCATCGTGACCGAGATCATGGACGTGCGCCAGGTGCCGCTCTTCCTCAAGTACGACATCGACCTGTGGCAGATCGGCGCGCGCAACACCCAGAATTTCAACCTGCTCAAGGAGGTCGGCCGTGCCGGCAAGCCCGTGCTTCTCAAGCGCGGCCTGGCTGGCACCATTGACGAACTGCTCATGAGCGCCGAGTACATCATGAGCGAGGGCAACCCCAACGTCATCCTGTGCGAGCGCGGCATCCGCACGTATGAGACGCGCACGCGCAACACGTTCGACCTCAATGCCGTGCCGGTGCTGCATTACCTGAGTCACCTTCCCGTCGTCGCCGACCCGAGCCATTCCACGGGATACGCGCGCTATGTGGGGCCGATGTCCCTCGCAGCCACGGCATGCGGTGCCGACGGCCTTGAGATCGAGGTGCACAACAACCCCCAGGTTGCATGGTCTGACGGTGCGCAGGCCCTTTTGCCTGAGCAGTTTGCCTCGCTTATGCCCAAGGTCCGTGCCATCCGCGACGTCGTCGCGACCGACTAGTCCAAGGAGGCCTGCATGGAAGACACCCAAGAGGTCCATACCGTTGGCATCGTAGGCCTGGGGCTTATCGGCGGCTCGTTCGCCAAGGCCTATCATGCCGCGGGATGGCGCGTGCTTGCCTTCGACATCGATGCCGACACCATGGCTGTGGCGAGCATCGACGAGACGATTCAAGGCACGCTGGGGCCCGACAACGTGGGGGCGTGCGACCTCATCCTGCTAGCCCTCTATCCTGCCGGCTGTATTGCCTGGCTCAAGGAGAACGCCGAGCGCGTGCGCAAGGACTGCCTGGTCATTGACACCGCGGGTGTGAAGCGCGAGGTCTGCGCGGGCTGCATGCCCATTGCCGCCGAGCACGGCTTCACGTTCGTGGGCGGCCACCCCATGGCGGGCACCCAGTACTCGGGCTACAAGTACACGCGCGAGAATCTCTTCCACAACGCCCCCATGGTCATCTGCCCTCCTCGTGTCGACGACATGGCCCTGTTCGAGCGCATCAAGGACCTGCTCGCGCCGGCCGGTTTCGGCAGCATCTGCGTGAGCACCCCCGAGGAGCATGACAAGCGCATCGCCTTCACCTCTCAGTTGGCGCATGTGGTGAGCAACGCCTTTATCAAAAGCCCCACGGCGCAGGGCCACAAGGGCTTTTCCGCCGGCAGCTACAAGGACCTCACACGCGTCGCATGGCTCAACGAGAACATGTGGACGGAACTGTTCTTCGACGATGCCGACAACCTGCTTTTTGAGCTTGACACCATCATCGCGAGCCTTGGGGAATACCGCGATGCGCTCGCCGCGCGCGACGCCGACACGATGCGCCGCCTGCATGCCGATGGCCGTCGTGCCAAGGAGAACGCCGAGCGCCGTGGCAAAAACGAAAGGAGCGGGCAATGACGCTGCAATCTGAGGCATACGGCACGGTGCATGTGAGCGCTTCGGGCAGCTATGACGTGCTGATAGGCGAGGGGCTGCTCGACAGGCTCGGAAGCCTTGTGCGCGAGGCGCTGCCCTCGGCCGACAAGCAAGTGCTGCTTGTAAGCGACTCCAACGTCGCCCCGCTCTATGCCGAGCGCGTGAGTGTGTCGCTGGGTGCGGCTGGTTTCGACGTGCACCTTGAGGTGCTGCCGGCAGGGGAGAAGACCAAGTCGCTCGAGAGCTTCTCGCGCCTTGTGCGCCGTTGCGCCGCGCTGGGGCTCTCTCGCCAGAGCACCGTTGTCGCCCTGGGTGGCGGCGTTGTCGGCGACCTTGCGGGCTTCACCGCGGCCAGCTATATGCGCGGTTGCAACCTCGTCCAGGTGGCCACCTCGCTGCTTGCCATGGTTGACTCCAGCGTGGGCGGAAAGACCGCCGTTGACCTGCCCGAGGGAAAGAACCTCGTCGGCGCGTTCTACCAGCCCGGTCTTGTCGTCTGCGACTTGGGCTGTCTCAAGACCCTGCCGGGCGAGTTTGTAAGCGACGGCATGGGCGAGGTCGTGAAGTACGGCGTCATGTGCGACCCCGAGCTCTTTGAGTGGCTGAAGAGCCCCCTTGCGGGCCAGGAACGTCGCATTGTGGAACGCTGCGTGTCCATCAAACGCGACGTGGTGCAGGCCGACGAGCGTGAGGCGGGCCAGCGCAAGCTGCTCAACCTGGGCCATACTGCAGCACATTCCATCGAACTGTTGAGTGACTTTACGGTCACGCATGGCCATGCCGTGGCTGCAGGCCTTGCCATCATGGCTCGAGCGTGCGCGGCCAAAGGCCTCTGCACCCCAGAAGATGCCGTTCAAATTGAAGAGATGCTGGCGGTCCATGGGCTGCCGAGCGGCACAACGCAGCCTGCGTGCGAGATTGCACAGGCGGCATATCGCGACAAGAAGCGCACGGGCGACCACATCGACATCGTTGCTGTGTGCGGCATTGGCTCTTGCGAGGTACGTCGCGTGAGCATGGAGGAATTCTCCGAGCTCATGGAGCTGGGCTGTGCCAAGCGCGACGCGCGCTGTGCCGAGGGAACAACCAAGGCGCAGGTGGTCGGAGGCGGCCATGAGCTTATGGCAACGGTGGGCCCCGGTGTTCTGGGCGGCCAGGTTGCAGCCATCGCTTCCAAGAGCGCCGCGCACCGCATGCTCATCTGCGCCGCCCTGGCCGATGGGCCGTGCGACATCGTGTGCTCCACGACGAGCAAGGACATCGAGGCAACGCAAGCCTGCCTTCAGGCTCTCGGGGCTCGAATCGTGCGTCGAGGTGAGGTCCTTCATGTTGACCCCATCCATCGCGCCGAGATGGCCGAAGGCGTTCGCGTGCTGGATTGTTGCGAGTCGGGCAGCACTTTGCGTTTCATGCTTCCGGTGGCGTGTGCCCTGGGGGCCCATGCGCGCATCGACGGTCAAGGCCGCCTGCCCGAGCGACCCCTGTCGCCCCTTCGCGAGGAGCTTGAGGCGCACGGCGTGCGTATCTCTCCCGTGGGTACGTGGCCCCTTGAAGTTCAAGGTCAGCTTAAGGGTGGTACTTTCCTCATCGCGGGCAATGTCTCGTCGCAGTTTGTGACTGGTCTGCTGATGGCGTTGCCCCTGCTTGAGGAAGGGGGTTCTGTGCGCCTGTATGGCACGGTCGAATCCCGTCCATATATCGATATGACCCTCCGTACGCTGGCGGTATTTGGTATCGAGGTTCAAGAGTCTCACTATGAACTTGATATTGATAGCTGCATGTCGCATATTACCGAGTTTGCTGTTCCTGCAAGCCAAACCTATCACAGTCAATCTCGCCTTAAGGTTGAGGGTGACTGGTCCAACGCTGCCTTCTGGTTGTGCGCGGGGGCCTTGGGCGGTACGGGCGTGAGCGTCTCAGGGCTCGACTTTGACTCTGCCCAGGGCGACAAGGTGATTGTCGACATCCTCGAGCGCTTCGGCGCCGAGGTCGAACGCGACAGCTCCGCCGGTGTCGCCACCGTGCGCCCCGGCGCCTGCGCCTTGCAGGCAATCGAGCTTGATGCGTCAGACGTCCCCGACCTTGTCCCTGTCGTGTCTGTTGTGGCTGCCTGCGCGACGGGCACCACGCGCATCACGGGTGCCGCGCGCCTGCGCATCAAGGAATCCGATAGGCTTCAGACCACTTCCGAGATGCTCGAGCGCCTTGGCATCGACCTGGAGGAGTTCCCCGACGGCCTTGTTATCCACGGCCGCGGCGGCTTTGGCTCGCATGCCTTCCACTCCGGGCGCGTGCGGTCGCACAACGACCACCGCCTTGCCATGTCGGCGGCTGTGGCGAGCGTACAGGCGTCGGGCTCGGTGTGCGTGGAGGCGGCTCAGGCTGTGAACAAATCCTACCCCGGCTTCTTTGCTGACTTTGCCCGCCTGGGTGGCCAGGTCAGCGTTGAGGGGAGGGAGGATTAGGCATGTCCTCGTCTTTTGGATCAAGCGTTAAGGTGCAGGTTTTTGGCCAGTCGCATTCAGCGGCCATCGGCGTTGTCGTCGACGGCCTGCCGGCCGGTGAGGCCGTCGACCTCGAAGAGCTTGCGTCTTTCATGGCGCGACGCGCTCCTGGCAAGAACGCCTGGTCGACCCCGCGCAAGGAGGCCGACGCGCCCTCTGTGCTGAGCGGCCTCAACCCCGAGGGACGCACATGTGGCGCGCCGCTTGCCATGGTCATCGAGAACACCAACACGCGCTCTTCTGACTATGCCCAAATCGCGCGCAACCCCCGGCCGGGCCATGCCGATCTCACGGCCCAGGCGCGCTGGCACGGGCAGCAGGACGTGGCGGGCGGCGGCCACTTTTCTGGGCGTCTCACGGCCTGCCTGTGTGCGGCCGGCGGCGTCGCCCTGCAGATTCTCGCTCGTCGAGGCATTCGCGTCGCTGCCCACATTCGCTCCATCGCCGGCATTCAGGACGTGCCTTTCGATCCCGTCTGCTGCGGTTCCGACCAGTTCGCCACCCTTGTGGGCAAGGTTTTCCCCGTGCTCGACGACGAGGCGGGGCTTGCCATGCAGGCCGCCATCGGCGGTGCCCGGGCAGCGCGGGACTCGGTGGGCGGCGTTATCGAATGCGCCTGCGTCGGCCTCCCGGCAGGCGTGGGAGTCCCCATGTTTGACGGCATCGAGAACGTGGTTGCCAAACTGCTCTTTGGCATTCCCGCTGTGAAGGGTGTCGAGTTCGGAGCGGGCTTCGCCGTCGCTGACATGTACGGCTCTCAGAACAACGATCCCATCGTGCTCGACGAGGCTGGCCATGCCACGTGTCGCACGAACAACGCCGGCGGCATCCTGGGCGGTATCTCCACGGGCATGCCTGTCATCGTGCGCGCAGCCTTCAAGCCTACGCCCTCTATTGCCGAAGAGCAGTCCACGATTGACATCGTGGATGGTTGCGAGACCCGCCTGAGCGTTCCCGGCCGTCACGACCCGTGCGTTGTCGTGCGCGCTGTGCCTATCGTCGAGGCGGCTATGGCGTTGGCGGTCATCGACTGCCTTGCCTCGGACGGTGTCCTTGGGCCCGTGAACGACTCGGCCGTAGACCCCCGGGTCCTCGAGCGGACCCACACTCTTTTCGGTTAGCCGCGCATCTTCTCGCCGCTTTCGTTTGATTGGATTCAACGTTGCCAACGAATACCATCGACCAGCCTGACATCAACGCCCTACGCCTTGAGATGGACGCCTGCAACAAGCAGATTCTCGAGGCATTTGAACACCGCATGGACATCGCCTCGCGCATCGGCGACGTCAAGCGCTCGCTGGGCCTGCGCGTCACCGACCCGCGTCGTGAGCGTCAGATTCTCTCCGCTATTGCCGACCAGGCCTCACCCGAGTTCAAAAGCTACGCCACGGTGCTGTTCTCCCTGCTCATGGAGGTGTCGAGCGCTTATCAGGAGCATCGCATGCGTCCCACGAGTCCGCTGCGCGAGCGTATCGAGCAGGCTCTTGAGACGACGCCTAAGCTTTTCCCGCAGTTTGCGAGCGTGGCATGCCAGGGCGTCGACGGCGCATACTCCCAGCTTGCCGCCGAGAAGATATTCAAGCGTCCCAATATCACGTTCTATCGCAATTTCGAGGGCGTGTTCCAGGCCGTTGAGTCGGGCACGTGCGAGTACGGCGTGTTGCCCATCGAGAACTCCTCGGCCGGCACCGTCAACGCCGTGTACGACCTCATGATGGAGCATGACTTCCATATCGTGAGGACCTACCGTCTCAAGGTCGACCACAACGTGCTGGCCAACGAGGGCGCCACACTTGAGGGCATCACCGAGATCTACAGCCACCAGCAGGCCATCAACCAATGCGCCCGTTATCTCGAGGGGATGCCCCACGTCAAGGTGACCCCCGTCACGAACACCGCCGAGGCCGCGCGTATGGTCGCCGAATTGGGCCGCACCGACGTGGCGGCGCTTTCGAGCCGTGCCTGTGCCTCGCTCTACGGCTTGTCCGTGCTCGCGCGTCAGGTGAACGACTCGGACAACAACTACACGCGCTTCGCCTGCATCACGAAGGACCTCCAGGTCTTCCCCGGTGCCGACCGCACTTCGCTCATGATGGTGGCGCCCCACGAGCCCGGCGCGCTCTACAAGGTACTCGCCCGCTTCTATGCGCTTGACATCAACCTCACGAAGCTGCAGAGCCGACCCATCCTGGGGCAGGACTTCGAGTTCATGTTCTATTTCGACCTGGATGCCTCGGTGTATTCCCCCGAGTTCGCAAGCCTCGTGTGCGAGCTTGAGGATTTCTGCGACGACTTCAAGTATCTCGGCACCTATTCGGAGCTGGTGTAACGATGACCGCACCCGATACGGCCCCTACAGGCGCCGCCTCAACCGAACCGCTTTTTCGCCGCGTGCTTGCGGGTTCTGCGGACCTCACGTTCGGCCTGGTGGGGGAGCGGCTCGGTCACAGCCACTCCCCGCGTATCCACGAGCTTTTGGGGTCCGTGCCCTATGAGCGCGTGGAGGTGCCGCGCGACGAGGTGGGGGCGTTTTTCGCCGCGCGTCGCTACCGCGGTCTCAACGTGACGATTCCTTACAAGTGCGACGCCGCCCGTGCGGCAGACGTGCGTTCCAAGGCCGTCGAGAGGCTCGGCAACGCAAACACCCTCGTCGTGCGCGAAGACGGCACGCTGTTTGCCGACAACACCGACTACCACGGCTTTTCTCGCCAGCTCGATCTCATCCACGCCAACGTTGCCGGGCAGGCCTGCCTTGTCCTGGGCGACGGCGGGGCGGCCGCGACGGTTCGCGCCGTGCTCGCCGACCGGGGCGCCTCCCTTGTGGTGAGTGCCTCCCGCAAAGGCGAGCTCACGTTTGCGGCCCTCGCCGGAGACGCCGCTGCTGCCAGTCCCTCTCAGATCGCCCGGGCCGACGCCTTGCGCGCCGAGGTTGTCCTCATCGTCAACGCGACCCCGGTCGGCATGTATCCCCATGCCGACGACGACATGCTCGTCGACCTCGACCGTTTTCCGGCGCTGCGCTATGTGTGCGACCTTGTCTACAACCCGTTGAGGACCCGCCTCATCCAGGAGGGCCGCGCCCGCGGCCTAGCATGCGCGGGTGGCCTTTCCATGCTTGTGGCCCAGGCCAAGCGTTCGAGCGACCTCTTCTTGGGTGTCGATCGCCCCGATGACATCGAGGAGGGCGTCCTTGCGCAGATGCGCGCCGAGCTGGGCGTCGTGAGCCTTATTGGCATGCCGGGCTCGGGCAAGACGCGCACGGGCATGCTTTTGGCCGAGATGCTCGGCTTTGAGTTTGTCGACACCGACGAAATGGTGCAGGTAGAGGCCGGTAAGCCCATCCCGCAGATCTTCGATGAGCTGGGAGAGGAGGGCTTCCGCGCCATTGAGACGCGCTGCGTCGCGCAGGCAACGTCTCGTTCGGGCCGCGTGGTCGCCACGGGCGGCGGTGTCGTCACACGTCCTGAGAACAGGTTCTTCCTCAAGCAAAACGGCCCGGTGGTGCTTCTTACGCGCGGTCTTGTCGACGACCCGTCCGATGACCTCGCCGTGGAGGGGCGCCCGCTCAGCCAGGCCAAGGGCCTCGAGCGCCTGCGCGCCGAGCGAGCCGACCTGTACCATGCGTGGGCCGACATCGAGGTCGCTCCCTCCGGCGGCTCTCCGCTTGGCACCGCGCGTCGCATCTGCAGGCTTGTGAAGCGCATCTAGCGCCATATACCAGGAGTTTCTCATGAAAGCACTCGTTATCGACGGTCCCAACATCAACATGCTCGGCATTCGCGAGCCTGCAATCTACGGCAGCCAGAACTACGCCGCCCTGTGCGTCCTCATCGAGTCTGCCGGCCGTGAGCTGGGGTTTGAGGCATGCGACCACTTCCAGTCCAATCACGAGGGCGCCATCGTCGACGCCATCCAGCAGGCCTTGGGCGTCTACGACGGCATCGTCATGAACCCTGCGGCCTACACGCACACGAGCGTCGCCATCCTTGACGCGCTCAAGGCCGTGAGCCTTCCGTGCGTGGAGGTCCACATCTCCGACGTGGCCTCGCGCGAGGACTTCCGCCAGGTCTCCTTCGTGCGCCAGGCCTGTTTTGCCACGGTGGCCGGCGAGGGCATCGAAGGCTACCGCCATGCCTTGTCCCTGCTTGCCGACAAGCTGCGCGCCGACACGGCCGAATAGGCCCGTCCCCGGGAAGGCCGGCGGCCCTTTTCTCGCCTTTGTTCGTTGTTGGTATCGTGGGCGCCCGTTGTGTCGTGCAACGGGCGCTCTTCGTTTACAATAGGAGCCACATCTGCCCTGCGCCTCGGGCGCACGTTCGATTGGAGAGCATGACATGGTCGATAAGGTTGCCATCGCAAAGCACCTGCTGGGTATCAAGGCCGTTTTCCTTCGTCCCGACGAGCCGTTCACGTGGGCTTCGGGCATCAAGAGCCCCATCTATTGCGACAACCGCCTGACGCTCTCTTTCCCCGAGGCCCGCGAGGCGATCGAGGAGGGCCTGGCCGAGACGGTGCGCTCCGTCTATCCCGAGGCCCAGGCGCTCATGGGCACCTCCACCGCCGGTATCGCCCATGCCGCCATCGCCGCCTACAAGCTCGAGCTTCCCATGGGTTATGTGCGTGGCTCCGCCAAGGACCACGGCCGCAAGAACCAGATCGAGGGCCGCTGCGAGCCCGGTACGAAGGTCGTCGTGATCGAGGACCTCATCTCCACCGCCGGCTCCGTGCTCGATTGCGTCGAGCCGCTGCGTGCCGCCGGCGCCGACGTCCTCGGTGTCGCCTCCATCTTCACCTACGGCATGCAGAAGGGCCTTGACCGCCTTGCTGAGGCCAACGTCAAGAACGTGTCCCTGTGCGATTTCGACACGCTCGCGAAGGTCGCCGTGGCCGAGGGCTACATCAAGCCCGAGGATGAGGAGCGCCTGCTTGCCTTCCGCGCCAACCCCTCCGACGAGTCCTGGATGGCGTAAGGCCTGTCGCCCTCGCCTGAGGCCCCGCAGCGGCATGATTTTGTCGCTTAGCGGCATGTATTGTTAAATCCCCGCGTACGGCGGCCGTTTTGCGGTTGCCGTACGCATAGAGGTCTATGATGTCCCATCACCAACGGTGCGCGCGCGACTTCTTGCCGGGTGCGGCAGTTACACGAAGAGGAGTTCTTTCATGAGCGAGATCGAGAAGAAGGACCTGGACTGGGCAAACCTGTCCTTTGCCTATATGCCCACCGACTACAGCTACGTCTGCAACTACAAGGACGGCCAGTGGGAGGAGGGTGGCCTCACGCGCGACCACTCCATCACGCTGAGCGAGTGCGCGGGCATCTTCCATTACTGCCAGGAAGTCTTCGAGGGCCTCAAGGCCTATACCACCAAGGACGGCCGCATCGTCTGCTTCCGCCCCGACATGAACGCCAAGCGCATGCACGACTCGGCTGAGCGTCTCTGCATGCCCGCCTTCCCCGAGGACAAGTTCGTGGAGGCCGTCAAGCAGGTCGTGGCCGCCAACGCCGCTTGGGTCCCGCCGTACGGCTCGGGCGCCACGCTGTACGTGCGTCCCTTCATGATCGCTTCCGGCGAGGTCATCGGCGTCAAGCCCGCCACCGAGTACCAGTTCCGCATTCTCGTGACCCCCGTGGGCCCCTACTTCAAGGGCGGCGACACCTCCGTTGCCATCACGGTCTCCGACTACGACCGCGCTGCGCCTCACGGCACCGGCAACATCAAGGCCGGCCTCAACTACGCCATGAGCCTCTATCCGCATGAGAAGGCCCATGCCGAGGGCTATGCCGAGAACCTCTACCTCGACCCCGCCTCGCGCACCTATGTCGAGGAGACCGGCGGCGCAAACATCCTGCTCGTCGACCGCGAGGGCAACCTCGTCGTGCCCCAGTCGCACTCCGACTCCATCCTGCCCTCCATCACGCGCCGCTCGCTCGTGGCCCTCGGCCGCGACGTCATGGGCCTCAACGTCATCGAGCGTCCCGTCAAGTTCTCCGAGCTTCAGGCCGGCGACTTCGTCGAGTGCGGCATGTGCGGCACCGCTGCCGTCATCTCGCCTGTGGCTCGCATCCACAGCCATGAGGGCGACATCGAGTTCCCCGCTTCGCAGGACGGCTGCGGCCCTGTGCTCAAGAAGCTCCGCGCCGAGCTCGCCGGCATCCAGGCCTGCGACATCGAGGGGCCCGAGGGCTGGGTCTGCGTGGTCTGCTAGTCGCACCTTTTTCTCAGCACGTTGCGGAGCCGTCCAGATTGGGCGGCTCCTTTCGTTATGTAATGTGTACAATTACGCACAACGAGTCCCTTCAATTATGTGAGGTTCGCAATGCCGATTACCGACTTCCTGCGGCGCAACGCCCATGACTATGCAGACGAGGTCGCCCTTGTCGAGATCAACCCTGAGATTCAGGAGCTCGATCACGCGACGTGGCGCGACTACAGCCTCGTCCAAAGCACCTGCATGCAGCCGTACCGCAGGCAGATTACCTGGAGTGTCTTCGACGAGAAGGCAAATCGCTTTGCCAACCTACTGCTCAGTCGTGGCGTGAAGAAGGGCGACAAGGTCGCAATCCTTCTCATGAACTGCCTCGAGTACCTGCCCATCTTCTTTGGCGTGCTCAAGAGCGGCGCAACGGTGGTTCCGCTCAACTTCCGCTATACCGCCGAGGAGATTGAGTACTGCGTCGATTTAGCCGACGTCGACATCCTTGTCTTCGGCCCGCAGTTCACTGGCCGCATCGAGCAAATCGAGCCGCGCGTTTCTAAGAACCGCCTGCTGTTCTATGTCGGCAACGACTGTCCAACCTTTGCCGAGAGCTACAACGAGCTCACCGCTAATATGCCCAGCTCCGACCCCTTTGTGCCTGTCACGGAGTACGAGGACGCCGCCATCTACTTCTCGAGTGGCACCACCGGCTTCCCCAAGGCCATCCTGCACAACCATGAGAGCCTCACGCAGGCGGCGCAGATGGAGCAGAAGCACCACGGGCAGACCCACGACGACGTGTTTCTGTGCATCCCGCCGCTGTACCACACCGGTGCCGCCATGCACTGGCTGGGCAGTCTCATCTGCGGTGGCAAGGGTGTGCTCCTGCGCGGCGTGACCCCCAAGGCCATCTTCGACGCCATCAGCTCGGAGCGGTGCACCATCGTGTGGCTGCTTGTGCCGTGGGCCCAAGACATCCTCCTTGCCATCGAGGAAGGTGCCATCAAGCTTGAGGATTACAAGCTCGACCAGTGGCGTCTCATGCACATCGGTGCCCAGCCGGTTCCCAAGAGCCTCATCAAGAAGTGGAAGTCGATTTTCCCGCATCATCAGTACGATACCAACTACGGCCTGTCCGAGTCCACGGGCCCGGGCTGCGTGCACCTGGGCGTGGAGAACATCGACCACGTGGGCGCCATCGGCGTGCCCGGCTACAACTGGGATGTCAAGATCATCGACTCGCACGGCGAGCCGGTGGCAAAGGGCGAGGTCGGCGAGCTGTGCGTCAAGGGTCCGGGTGTCATGACCTGCTACTACAACAACCCCAAGGCCACCGCCGAGTCGCTGCAGAACGGCTGGCTGCTCACCGGCGACATGGCGCGTCAGGACGAGGACGGCTTCTACTGGCTTGTCGACCGCAAGAAGGACGTCGTCATCTCGGGTGGCGAGAACATCTACCCCGTGCAGATCGAGGACTTCCTCTCGGCCAACCCTGCAGTGAAGGACGTCGCGGTCATCGGCCTGCCCGACGAGCGTCTGGGCGAGATCTGCGCCGCCATCATCGAGCTCAAGCCCGAGTACACCGACACCACCGTCGAGGACATCAACGAGTACTGCCTCGACCTGCCTCGTTACAAGCGTCCGCGCAAGATTATCTTCGCCGACGTTCCGCGCAACCCCACGGGCAAGATCGAAAAGCCCGTGTTGCGTCAGCGCTACGGGGCCGAGCAGCTTGTTGACCGCGAGAACCACGCATAAAGGGATAGGGGAGCGACGTGCGCGACTTTGCAACCTTTGAGACGTACGACTTCGCGTTTCGCTGCCTGGACGAGGAGGGCGTCATGTGTCGCTACGACGCCCTCCTGTCTTTCTCCCTTGAGGAGTCGGGCCCCATCTACCTCGTGTACACCGACCTCGTGAGCGACGAAGCGGGCGAGGAGGCAATGTACGCCTCGGTCGTGGTCGACCCCGAGCAGGTGAGGGCGGCCCAGTACGCCGTGGAGCACGGCATGACGCCGAAGAAGCCCCCCGTCGTCGACTTGGTCGACATAGAAGAGGACCTCAAGCCCATGGTGCTCGAGGTCCTCGACGAGGTGCTTGCTGACGAAGAGGGCTAAGTCGCCCCTTCTTGTGTAAAAGAGCCGCGGAGCCCTTTGGGGTTACCCGATGCGTTCGAAGAGATGGCCGCTTGTCGCGCTAGCAGCGCGGGGGGCGGCCATCTTGCCGTTGCGGACGGCATCGAGGGCGGCCTTCACGTGATGCACGGCGTCGGCTGTCTCCTGGGGGCTGTCGCACAGGCGGCAGTCCACGCCGAAGCGGCTAACGCCGCAGCGCATGAGCTCGGCCATCTGCGGCGTGGCGTCGAGAACCTCAGCCTGCCACACGCCGGCACGACCCAGGGCGTCGGAGGTCACGATGCTCGGGCGGTCGAACTCGTCGCGCATCTCGAGCTTGAGCGAGCGACGTGCGCACGTCGCGCAGGTCTTGGAGCAGTCGCCCATGCTCTGCAGCATGCAGTGCTCGCAGGTCATGGTGCGGATGTGTCCCCAGACCTTCATGCCGAGTTCAAGCTCGCTCGTCGCGGCGAGCTGGGAAATCTCGAGCAGGTCGAGCTCGCAGGAGAGCCATGCACCCGTGACGCCGTGCGCTGCCATGAACTCGAAGGCGGGGGCGTTGTGCAGCTCCATCTCGTCGGTAAGCCAGATGTCGGCCTTGCCCGTGTGCGCTTCCTCGAGCCAAGAGACGTTTGAGACGGCAATCTCACGGGCGCCCGTCAGGTCGAGGTCGTCCACTGCCGCGTGGTCGGCTGTGCGTGCGACGGCGGGCAGGATGCAGATGACGCCGTCGGGCCACGCCGCGTCGGTCTGACCAGGGGCATCCGTGCGCCTGCGGGCGCTGCTTGCCGGGCCAAGAGCCAGGTCGATGGCCGAGACATAGACGAGGTCGGCTCCGGCCTCGAGTGCCGCCTGGGCATCCTCGGGAGTGGTCACGTGGGCGCAGAGCTTGGCCTGCGAGGGGTCGCAGGCGCCGCGCCTTTTGCGTGCGCTGAGGCTTAAGGGGGCGGGTGCCGTCGAGAGCTCGCCGTCCGTCCAGGGCTTCAGAATCTCGTCTTTGAGCGCCCGCACAGCCTCGGCGCGCACGGCGTGCACGGCCGAAAACGACATGCCGACGCCTTCGTCCATCTCGATATCCCAGCTGGCAGCTTCAAAGGGGCTGGTGCCAAAGCGTCCCACGTGCTCGCGCAGGTCCTCCTCGCTCACGGCTCGGCTGCGGGCCGCCTCCACGCAGAACCCCGCGGCGCGTGCGCACACGACGTCGCGTCCCATGTCGGGATGGGCGTCTCCGGCGCGCGTCTCAAGCTCGACGGTGAAAGGCTCGCCGAGGCGCGCAATGACATGCACGTGCACCGCACGCTTGCGGGGCCAGGCACGTGCGGCGAACTCGCGGGCCTGCGTCATGCCGTGCTCGCTGCGGATGACGCGCACATCGCAGCCGGCGCCCATGGCGCGCGGCAAGTCGAGCGCGAGCTGAGTGGGTCCGTCGGTCGTGCGCGGGCAGGGTGCCGTCACATAGTCGTCGAAGTTGTCGGGGTTGCGAATCTCGAGAAGGTCGCCAACTCCTACAGGTTCGGTGAGGTCGGCGATGGCCTTCTTGCCTTTTGCCTGGATGATGCAGCCCGCATATTGACCGCGGTTGTTGCCGCGCTCGTAGCTCATGAAGTCGTTGTCGTGCTTGCCGTGCAGGTAACCGTCGGTGAAGTTGCGGTTGAAGGCGCGTGCCAGGTCGCGCATGACCGCGGCGTCCACACGAGGGTCTTCGCCCTGCTCCCACTCGTCGAGCGCGGCGCGGTAGGCCTTCGTGACGGTGCCCACATAGTCGGGGGCCTTCATCCTGCCCTCGAGTTTCATGCTCGCGCACCCCGCTTCGACGAGCGCGTCGATGTCGGCGATCGTGCAGTTGTCGCGCGGCGACATGAGGCGCGTGCCGTTCATGCGGTCGCGCTGCGTGCCCTTTTCGTCGACGAGGCGGTAGGGCAGGCGGCAAGGCTGGCGGCACAGACCGCGGTTGGCCGACTTTCCGCGTTGCATGCTGCTGAGCAGGCACAGCCCCGAGTAGCACACGCAGATGGCGCCGTGTGCGAACACCTCGAGCTCGACGCCCTCATGCGAGCACGACTCGATTTCGGGAAGCGTCATCTCGCGCGACAGCGTCACGCGCGAGCAGCCGGCCTCTTTGGCAAAGCGAACGCCTGCGGCATCGTTGACGTTGCCCTGGGTGGAGAGGTGGATCTCGATCTGCGGCCACAGGGTGCGCGTCAGCGAGATGAGGCCCCAGTCGGCCATGATGAAGGCGTCGGCGCCGGCGAGGTGGCAGTCGTGCACGAGGGCGAGCGCCCGGGGCATCTCCTCTTGGGCGATGAGGATGTTCACCGTGATGTAGACGCGCGCGCCTGCCAGATGGGCCAGCTCGCAGCACTCGCGGAGCTGGTCGAGGTCCAGGTTGTCGGCGTTGCGTCGCGCATTGAAGCTGCCAAGGCCGCAGTAGATGGCATCGGCCCCTGCAGCGAGCGCTGCCTTGAACGCGTCCTGTGTTCCAGCCGGGCTCAAAAGCTCGGGGGCCTTGTGCGTGCGCTGCATCTGCGTTGCGTCCATGTTCTCGTTCTTTCGTGGTTGAGCGCTCGGTCGTGGTAATCCGTGCGTGTTTGCTGGAAGTACAGTAGAATGGCTTATTCTATACCGCAGAAACCGCCTTGCGCCCCCTGTCTGCACGATGGACGCGGGCATTACGCAACTCATGACAAGGAGAGCTCTTGAGCGATTCGAAGCTGTTTACCTACGAGGTCCTCGCCGAGGACCCCGGCACGCATGCCAGGGCCGGTGTCTTCCACACCGCCCATGGCGACATTCACACGCCCGTCTTCATGCCGGTGGGCACCAAGGGCACCGTCAAGGGTCTGCTTCCCGACACGGTCGCCTCCCTGGGCGCCCAGATCGTGCTCAACAACACCTACCACCTGGAGATGAGGCCCGGTTCTGAGACCGTCGCCGAGTTCGGCGGCGTGCACAAGTTCATGAACTGGGACAAGCCCATCCTCACCGATTCGGGCGGCTTCCAGGTCTTCTCCCACGGCGACCTCGTCAAGCTTTCCGACGGCGGCGTTGAGTTCCGCGCCGACGACTACGACGGCAAGCACGTCTTCTGGTCGCCCGAGGACAACATGGCCATCGCGCAGCGCCTGGGCTCAGACATCTGCATGCAGCTCGACCAGTGCGTGGGCTACCCGGCCGATCGCTCGCAGGTGGAGCGTGCCGTGGAGCTCTCCAGCCGTTGGGCCGACCGCTGCTTTGCGGCTCACACGCGTCCCGACCAGGCCCTCTTCGGCATCGTACAGGGCGGCATGCACCTTGACCTGCGCGTGCGCTCCCTTGAGCACCTCGAGAACTGCGGCAACTTCCCGGGCTACGGCATCGGCGGCTACAGCGTGGGAGAGCCCCATGAGCTCATGTTCGAGACGCTTGCCCCGCTCGCCTCCCAGTACATGCCCCGCAACAAGCCCCGCTACCTCATGGGTGTGGGCAACCCCACGACGCTTGTGCGCGGCGTTGCCTGCGGCATCGACATGTTCGACTGCGTGCTGCCCACCCGCACCGCCCGCTCGGGGACGGCGTTCTCCCACTTTGGCCGCATGAACATGAAGAACGCCAAGTACGCCCACGACCATGGCCCCATCGACCCCGAGTGCACGTGCCCTGTGTGCACGGGCGGCTACACCCGCGGGTACATCCGTCACCTCGTGACGCAAAAGGAGATGCTCGCGGGCATCCTGCTCTCCATCCACAACGTCTATTTCCTCGTGCACCTCATGGATTTGGCCCGTGAGGCCATCATGGCCGGCACATACAAGCAGTTCCTGGACGCGTGGATGTCAAGCCCTGCCGCAAACGATTACTAATTAGGCTTATACTGTCGTAATCTGTCAGTGCCGAGGCGCGTGTTGTCGCGTGCCCGGCAAACAAGGGAGCTGATATGTCGGATAAGAACGCTGAGCCGCACAGCGTGGCTCAAGCCTGGGCGGAAGCCTCGGGCACGGCGCGACCTGCACCGAAGAAATCCAAGAAGAAGCCGCACAAGAAGGCGATGAAGCCCGATGTGCGCCGCTACGTGAGCGTGCTCGTGGTGCTAGTCGTGCTGCTTGCCGTGTGCTTCGTGGGCTTCTGGCCGCTTGACCAGAAGATCACGCAGGGCCTCGACATCAAGGGCGGCGTCTCGGTCATCATGACCGCCGACAAGCCCGACGGCTCGGACGTCACCGACACCGACATGGAGTCGGCCGTGGCAATCGTCACGAACCGCGTTAACTCCCTGGGCGCCAGCGAGGCCACCGTTCAGCGTCAGGGCACGAACCAGATTCTCATTCAGATTCCTGGCGCCACCAACGCCCAGGAGGTCATCGACACCATGGGCACCACCGGCACCCTTGAGTTCGTCGACCTCAACGACATCGCCGACCAGGATGCCCTGGCCAAGATCAACGCCGGCGCCACGGGCGTGAAGCTTGAGCCCGGCACCTATGAGGCCTTCATGACCGGCGACCAGATCGAGAGCGTCACCATCGGCATGCAGAGCTCGGGCAGCGCCTATTATTCCGTGAACCTGCACCTCGACGCCCAGGGCACCAAGGCCTTCGGCGACGTGACGAGGGTTCTGGCTGACACGAAGAGCCGCATCGCCATCCTGCTCGACGGCGTGGTCCAGAGCGCCCCTGCCGTGCAGACCGCCATCACCAACGGCGACGTCTCCATCACGGGCAACTACTCCCTCGAGGAGGCCAAATCGTTCAAGACCGTCCTGGAGTCCGGTGCCCTTCCCGTGACGCTTGAGTACTCCGAGTCCAGCTACGTCGGCCCCACGCTCGGACAGGACTCCCTCATGCAGGGCCTTGTGGCCGTCGTTGTCGGCTTTATCCTCATCCTTGTGTACCTGTTCGTGTTCTACCAGGGCATGGGTCTCATCACCGCCGGCGCACTGCTCACCTTCGGCATCGTCTACCTGGGTATCTTTGCCGCACTTTCCTCGATGGGCCTCTTTGCGCTCTCGCTGTCCGGCCTTGCCGGCGTCGTGCTGACCATCGGTATGGCGGCCGACTCCACCATTCTCGTGCTTGAGCGTTTCCGTGAGGAGCTGCGTGCGGGCAAGTCCGTTCGCACTGCCTCCATCTCCGGTTCCAAGCACGGCATCATGACCGCCCTCGATGCCGGCGTGGTGTCGCTCATCTCCGCCCTGGGCCTGTTCTTCCTCACCACGGGCTCGGCGCGCGGCTTCGGCCTCACGCTTGCCCTGGGCGTCCTCTGCTCGTTCTTTACGCTGCTCATGTTCACCACTCCCGCCATTCGCCTGCTTGGCCGCGGCGCCGTGGAGAAGAACCCCGGCTTCTGGGGCGTCAAAGCCGACATGGAAGAGGCAAAGAAGCCCGCTGCCTCTGCCGTGAAGGGGGGTGAGCAGGATGCGTAGCCATTTCAAGCATGAGATTCGGTTCGTCAAGCATCGCAACCTGTTCTTTACTATCTCGCTCGTACTCGTCGTGCTTTCCATCGCCGGTCTTCTGTTCCGCGGCCTCAACTTCGGCATCGAGTTCCTCGGTGGCTCGCAGGTCACGTTCAACGACGCCGCCGGCGTGACGCAGTCTCAGCTGCGCGACGCCTTCTCCGACCAGGGCCAGCCTGACGCCGTCGTTCAGACCACCTCGGTCAACGACGTCGACGGCTTCATGGTGCGCACCGGCGAGACCGACCCCGTCGAGGCAAACGCCGTGGCTTCTGCCGTGGCGCAGCAGGTCGGCATCGCGGACAACACGTTCTCCGTCACCACCATCGGCCCCAACTGGGGCGGCGACATCACGCGCTCCATGGCGATCGCCTTCGTGGTCGTCATCGCGCTCATCATCCTGTATGTCTCTGTGCGCTATGAGTTCAAGATGGCCCTCATGGGCGTCCTGTCCCTGGCTCAGGTGCTCGTGATCGTCATGGGCATCTACTCCTGGACGCAGATGGAGGTCACGCCCAACGTCGTGGCGGCCCTGCTCACCATCATGGGCTACTGCCTCTACGACACCGTCGTGGTGTTCAACCGCGTCAACGAGAACATCCGCGGCCTTCGCGACGGCGTGCACCGCACGGCCATGCAGATCACCAACTGGTCTGAGAACCAGGTCATCGTGCGTTCGCTCAACACCTCCATCACCTCTGTGGTGCCCGTGTTCATCCTCCTGCTTTTCGGCGGCGACACCCTCAAGGGCTTCGCCTTCGCCATGGTGTGCGGCCTCGTGCTGAGCACCTACTCCTCGCTTGTCCTTGCCGCGCCTGCCTATGCGCTGTGGAAGGGCCGCGAGCCGCAGTGGCGTGAAGCTGAGAAGCGTTACGGCGACAAGGCCGCCGACGCTTCTCCCGACACCAAGCAGGGCCGCTAATGGCGTCCCTGGCCCGCAACAGGCGCTGGGAGGTAGTTCCCTTCGACGCCGGCGCCGCTCAGCTCATCGAGGACTCCTGCGGGGTGTCGTCGCTTGCCGCGCGCATCATGGCTGGCAGGGGCATCTGCGATGCGCAGCAGGCCAGGGACTTTCTCTCGCCGTCGCTCGACCGTGACTGGGCCGACCCGCTTCTCATCCCAGGCCTGGATGCCGTCGTCGCCCGCCTGCAGCATGCCCTTGAGGCAGGGGAGCACATCGCGGTCTTCGGCGACTTCGACGTCGACGGCATCAGCGCCACCTGCCTTCTGACGAGCGGCCTGCGCGACCTCGGCGGCAACGTCACCCCGTTCATCCCCAAGCGCTTCGGTGAAGGCTACGGCCTGTCGCAGATCGCCGTCGAGCGGCTGCTGGAGATGTGCGCCCCCGACCTCATCGTCACTGTCGACACCGGCATCGCCTCTGCAAAGGAGTGCGCCGAGCTGCTCGAACGCGGCATCGACGTCGCCGTGACCGACCACCATGAGCCTGGCGACCTCGTGCCGCAGGGTGTGCCGGTGTGCGACCCCAAGCTCGACCCCGAGTGTCCTTCCCGCGAGCTTGCCGGTGTCGGTGTCGCCCTCAAGGTCATTGACGAGCTCGGTCACCGTATGGGCCAGCCCGACCTGTGGCGCGAGTACACCGACATCGCTACGCTGGGCACGGTGAGCGACATGATGCTGCTCACCGGCGAGAACCGCTCGCTTGTGGCCGAGGGCATCGCGCGCCTACGTCGGGTTGAAAACCCCGGTCTGGCTGCGCTTGCGGTGCAGGCCCGTCGCGACCTCACTCAGATGTCTGCCGACGACCTGGCCTTCTCCCTTATCCCGCGCATGAACGCCGCGGGCAGGATGGACGACCCGGCCATCGCGCTCAACCTCCTCATGGAGCGCGACCCACAAGAGGCCGAGCGCATCGCCATGCGCCTTGAGGACATCAACCGCGAGCGCCGCGCCATCGAGCGCCAGCTTTTTGACGATGCCAACGCGCTCGTTGAGGCAACCTACGAAGGCGGCCGTGTCATCGTCGTGGGCGGGGAGGGGTGGCACGAGGGCGTCAAGGGCATCGTCGCGAGCCGCATCGTGAGCCTCTACCATGTGCCCGTCATCCTCTTCACCATCTCCGACGGCGTGGCGCGCGGCTCGGGCCGAAGCGTCGGCGACGTCAACCTTTTCGAGGCCGTCGAGAGCTGCTCGGTCCTGCTCATCCGTTTCGGCGGCCATGCAGGTGCCGTGGGCATCACGCTCGACGCCGGCAACCTCGACGCCTTCCGCGACCGGATGGAAGAGTACCTTGCGGCGCTGCCCCCCGAGGATTTCGAAGACCGCCTGAGCGTCTCGGCCGTGGTGGACCTCGCCGAGGTCACGGTCGACAACATCTCCTCGCTTTCGGTGCTTCAGCCCTTCGGCCAGGGCAATGAGACGCCCGCGCTTGCAGTCACCGGCGCCACGATGACGGACCGCCGTCGCCGTGGCGAGGAGGGCAAGCACCTCTCCTTCCTTGCAAACGACGCAAGCGGCTCCTGCCAGGCCATCATGTTCAACGCCGAGAACGTCGAGGCCCTCGTCGAGTGCGACGAGGCGGTCGACATCGTCTTTGAGCCTAAGGTTGAGACGTGGCAGAACCGCGTGAGCTGCAAGATGCACGTCAAGGACGTGCTTCTGCGCGACGCACGCGACGCCGAGGCGCCCGACCCCGCCACCGTGCGGCTCGTTGAGGCCCTTTTCGAAAACGCCGACCAGTACATTTCCGAAAGCGAGCTCGAGAGCCTCGCCAACGCCTCGCAGTTCCATACGAAGGTCGTCGGTGTCACGTTCGACGGCAGGCAGAGCATTGTGGCTCGTCTGCAGCCCGGTGACGCCCTGCGCCTCGAGCGCGAGCCTTCCAACCCCAACGACCCCAAGGCGGTCGCCCTCATCGACCCCAACGGCGATCGCGTGGGCTATCTCAAGCGCTTCATAGCCGCCGCCATCGCGCCGCGCATCGATCGCGGTGCGGCCTACCGTGCCGTTGTCGAGAACATCACGGGCGGCGTCGACGGTAGACCCGTCGGCGTCAACGTGTTGGTCAGCATCGAGACTGGTGCTGCGTGCGCCGACGAGCTCGAACAAGCCAACGCCCGCGCTGCCGAGAGGGCGCGCCTGGCGGCGATGTCCTCCAAAGACGTGACCGACGAGCTGCGCAGGCTCCTCATCGGCGAGCACGAGCTTTTGCCTGCCCAGGCGCGCGCCCTTGAAAACCTCGAGGCCGGCGTCTCGTCGCTGTGCGTCATGGCCACGGGTCGCGGCAAGTCGCTCATCTTCCATGTGCATGCGGCGCGCTGTGCGCTGCTGCACAACAAGGCAAGCGTGTTTGTCTACCCACTTCGTGCGCTTGTGAGCGACCAGGCCTACCACTTGGGCCGCGTCTTCGACAGCCTTGGTATGACGACGCGCGTGCTCACGGGCGAGACTGCGCTCGAGGACCGCGCCAGCGTGTTCGAGGGGCTTGCCTCGGGCGCTGTCGACATCGTCCTCACCACGCCCGAGTTTCTCGCCATCCACTCGGCCAAGTTTGCAAGTTCGGGCCGCGTCGGCTTTGTCGTGGTGGACGAGGCCCACCATGCGGGTCTGGCGGCCTCGGGCAACCGCAGCTCCTACCTCGACATGCCCCGCGTGCTCGACGAGTTGCGCCATCCCTGCGTGCTTGCCGTTACCGCGACGGCTTCTGCCAAGGTCGGCCAGGAGATCTGCCGCCTGCTCGACATTGCCCCGGACGGCGTCGTGCTTGACCCCTCGGTGCGCGAGAACCTGCATGTGAGCGACGAGCGCGGTCGCGCCGATCGTGACGAGCGCCTGGTGAGCCTGCTTGCCAGCGGTCAAAAGACGCTCGTGTATGTCAACTCCCGCGAGCAGACTGTGAACTTGGCCCGCACGCTGCGCCGCCGCGTGCGCGATTTCGGGTACCGCGTCGCCTTCTACAACGCCGGCCTTTCCCGTTCCGACCGTGCTGCCGTGGAAGACGCCTTCCGCAGTGGCGAGGTTCGTCTCGTTGTGTCGACTAGCGCTTTCGGCGAAGGCGTCAACCTGCCTGATGTCCGTCATGTCGTGCTCTACCACTTGCCGTTCGACGAGGTCGAGTTCAACCAGATGTCGGGTCGCGCAGGCCGCGACGGCAGCGATTCTTGGATTCACCTTGCCTACGGTGGCTCCGACGCCCGCATCAACGAGCGCGTCCTTTCCTCTGACGCCCCGTGCCGCGAGGACCTGGTGTCGCTCTACCGCGTGCTTTGCCGTCGCGACCGCGAGGCGCGCCTGGGCGGCGAGGACGGTTTTGCGCTCACCAACGCCGAGCTTGCCGCGGACTGTGCGAGCCTGGGCTGCACCCCCACGTTCGGGGCCAAGGGCGTGTCCTGCGGCATCTCCATCTTCCGCGAGCTCGGCTTCACCCAGACGAGCGGATATGGCGTGGGCAGGCGCATCTCCATGGTGCCTTCGCCCGAGCGTATGGACCTGACGCGCTCCATCCGATACCTCGAGGGGCTCAACGCGCTGCAAGAATTTGACGCATTTCGCCGTTGGGCGCTCGAAAGCGACGCGCCTTCTGTGCTTGCGCGCATCAACAGGCCTATACTTCCAACTGACTAGAACCGAGGTACTCCAGGAGGCGCATTGCCATGGCTGACTCCGTCATCCACACAAAGTACGACCCCACCGCGCCGGCCCTCCCGCCTCAAGGGCAGCTGGACAACTTCCCCGTGCTGCGCGAATGCGCCGCTTCCTACCTGAGCCCCGCCGAGGTGGAGAAGATCGAGCGTGCCTATGAGTTCGCGCGAGCCCACCATCGCGACCAGAAGCGCAAGTCGGGCGAGCCCTACATCAACCACCCGGTGGAAGTCGCCATCATCTTGGCGAAGAACCTCCACTCCGACGTCGACATGCTGTGCGCGGGCCTTCTCCATGACACGGTCGAGGATACCGACGCCACGCTCGATGAGCTCTCCGAGCTCTTTGGGCCCCAGGTCTCCGAGCTGGTTGACGGCGTGACGAAGCTCACGAACATCTCCGTGTCGAGCCTGTCCGAGCAGCAGGCGCTCAACCTGCGCAAGATGTTCCTCGCCATGGCCAAGGACATCCGCGTCATCATCATCAAGCTGGCCGACCGCCTGCACAACATGCGCACGCTCATGGCCATCCCTGAGGACCGTCGCATCTTCAAGGCCAACGAGACGATGAGCATCTATGCGCCCCTGGCAAACCGCCTGGGCATCAGCTCCATCAAGTGGGAGCTTGAAGACCTGTCGTTCTTCTACCTGGATCCCACGAAGTACCGCCAGGTCGCGCGCATGGTGGCCGAGTCGCGCGCCGAGCGCGAGGCGTACCTGGAGACGGTCAAGACCATCCTGCGCGACGAGCTCACGAAGGCCAAGATCGAGCATTTTCGCATCATGGGCAGGCCCAAGCACCTCTACTCCATCTATATGAAGATGAAGAACAAGGGCAAGGACTTCAGCGAGATCTACGACCTCATCGCGCTGCGCGTCATCACCGACGACGTGCGCGAGTGCTACGGCGTCCTCGGAGCCGTCCACGCCCTGTGGACGCCCATGCCCGGGCGCTTCAAAGATTACATCGCGATGCCCAAGTTCAACATGTACCAGTCGCTGCACACCACAGTCATCGGTCCTGCGGGCCGCCCCCTCGAGGTGCAGATCCGCACCGAGGAGATGAACGAGCACGCCGAGTACGGCATTGCCGCCCACTGGCTCTACAAGCAGGCGGGCAACTCCGACGGTGACAAGCAGAGCTCCGCGCAGCGCCTTGACGACCAGCTCGCATGGCTGGGCCGCACGCTCGACTGGACCCAGCAGGACGACCTGTCCGACCCCCAGGAGTTCCTCGAGGCCGTGAAGATCGACCTGTATGACAGCGAGGTCTTCGTTTTCACGCCGGCCGGCGAGGTGCAGGTGCTCCGCGCGGGCTCCACGCCCATCGACTTTGCTTATGCGGTGCACACCGAGGTCGGCCATCACTGCATCGGCGCCAAGGTGAACGGCACGGTCGTGCCGCTTTCCTACGAGCTCCAGATGGGCGACCGCGTGGAGATCATCACGCAGAACAGCGCAAAACCCAGCCGCGACTGGCTCAACATCGTGAAGACGCCGGGCGCGCGCCAGAAGATCCGCTCGTACTTCAGCCGTATGACCAAGGCCGACGACTCGGCCGCCGGTCGCGACCAGCTTGCCCGCGAGCTGCGCAAGGTCGGCCTGGGCATCTCCACGCCCCGCACCGTACGTGCCCTGCGCAGCGTGGCCGTGGAGTTCGGCGTGTCGGGCCCCGAGGACCTGTTCGTCTTCATCTGCAACGGCAAGGTTTCAGCTCGTACCGTCGCCACCAAGGTGAAGGCAATCCTCGACGATGCGGTGGACACCCAGGCAGAGGCCGAGAAGCGCGCTCTTGAGAGCCTGCAGAACCCCGCCTGCACCCCGCGCCTCTCGCGTCGTGCGCAGAACTCCACCGAGCGCAAGAAGCGCGCGCTTGCCTCCAACGGCGTGCTCGTCGACGGCGCCGACGGTATGCTCGTGCGCCTGGCCCATTGCTGCAACCCCGTCATGGGCGACGACATCGTGGGCTTCGTCACACGCGGGCGCGGCGTGAGCGTGCACCGTGCCGACTGCCCCAACGTCACCGACCTGCGCAAGTCGGAGGGCCGCATGATCGGCGTGTCGTGGGACACGGGCCTTTCCTCAACGTTCCAGGTCGAGATCGTCGTTGAGGCAATGGACCGCACGCGCCTACTCGTCGACGTCTCCACCGCCATTTCCGACGCCGGCGGCAACATCGTGTCGTGCGGCACAAAAACCGACAAGAACGGCATTTCCAACCTGCGTTTCCTGGTTGAGCTGTCCAACGTCAAGGCCCTCGACCCGCTCCTGCACCGTCTGGCGAGCTACGAGGGAGTCTTTGACGCGCGGCGTGCCCTGCCCGGCGAGTCGTCCAAGAAGAAATCCTCTTAGGTGCTACATCGCGCCTGCGGGTCTGTGCCCGCAGGCGCGCCGCTTCTATAGGGGCCGCCGCTCCCGACGCGTTGCCGTTGGATTGTTGCGGCCGAACAAGAGACATATGAAAGGGAAACCATGAAGAAGATCACGTTTGAAGATGTGCGCGTCCCGCTCGACGTCATGCCCGAGTACAAGGACACCTATCGCGAGAACTTCCTGGCTGCCACCCGCGGCACCGGCAGGCTCATGCTGTACGCCTGCGACCAGAAGTTCGAGCACCTCAATGCCGACTTTTACGGCGAGGGCATCGATGAGAGCGACGCCGACCCCGAGCACCTCTTCAAGATCGGCGCCAAGGGTTGCATCGGCGTGCTCGCTGCCCAGCGCGGCCTCATCGCCCGCTACGGCGCCGACTATCCCGACATCAACTACCTGGTCAAGATGAACTCCAAGACCAACCTGGTCAAGACCTCCCAGGCCGATCCCTACTCGCCGATGCTCTCCGACCTCGACGCCGTTCTCAACATGCGCGAGATGGGCGCCAACATCGTGGGCGTGGGCTACACCATCTACCTGGGCAGCGAGTTTGAGGCCCAGATGGTCGAGGAGGCCGGCCAGCTCATTGCCGACGCCCATGCCTACGGCCTGCTGGTGGTTCTTTGGATCTACCCGCGCGGCAAGGCTGTGACCAACGAGAAGGCCGCCGACCTCATTGCGGGCGCCGCCGGTGTCGCCGCCTGCCTGGGCGCCGACTTCGTGAAGGTCAACCCGCCCAAGGAGGAGGGCAAGAAGTCTGCCGAGCTCCTCAAGCAGGCCAGCAAGGCCGCAGGCCGCACCGGCCTTGTGTGCGCCGGCGGTTCCACCGTTGACGCCGAGACGTTCCTTACGCAGCTTTGGGAGCAGATCCATGTGGGCGGTGCTGCCGGCAACGCCACGGGCCGCAACATCCACCAGCGCAGCCTTGACGAAGCCGTGCGTCTGACGCGCGCCATCAGCGCCGTCACCTTCTCCGACTACGATCCCCAGGAGGCCCTCGACGTGTTCAAGGGCATCGACCCCTACACCGCGCCTGAGGCAGAGTAGTACGGTAATTGTGGAGAGTTCTCCACAATTAGCACTTTCTCAAGAAAGTGCTTGCGCTAGGAGAGGAGAGCGCGTAATATTACTCCTCGCACCGCAGCCCACGGGGGTGTAGCTCAGTTGGGAGAGCACTTGACTGGCAGTCAAGGGGTCAGGGGTTCGAATCCCCTCATCTCCACCATTGCGGTTCACGGGCGTTTGGCTCAGGGGTAGAGCACTTCCTTCACACGGAAGGGGTCGCAGGTTCAAATCCTGCAACGCCCACCACCTTCGGGGGTGTAGCTCAGTTGGGAGAGCACTTGACTGGCAGTCAAGGGGTCAGGGGT
>ERZ1034984.192-NODE-192-length-68065-cov-10.054301_pt1 | contig 68065 bp, 60 predicted proteins | sample MGYA00520589_ERZ1034984 | MGnify/ENA primary metagenome ERZ1034984 (study PRJEB33766, sample SAMN09781790) | gut metagenome | biome: gut microbiome | host: Homo sapiens | place: Madagascar | study: EMG produced TPA metagenomics assembly of the PRJNA485056 data...
TGTGATCTCCATAATCAGGGGCAGCGAACCCAATGTTGATGTGAACACGCCCTAGTTGTAACCTCAGCCTGCCGCCCTGTCATGTAGGAACTGCAGCCATACGGTTTTAGCGGTGAGCATCTGCCAACAAAGCCCTCCATGTGCTGGTACTTGCGCTGCATGTCTGTCTGCAGCCCACACGCAGGAAGCGTTTTGGCTGATTGGAGGTTTGACCAATATCAAGTAACTTTCAAGCTCGAACTTGAAATGGCCCAAAGAAGTCCCACACTGTAGAAAACCACACACCGAGACTGCGCTTGCAGCCATCGCGTGAACGATTTCGCTGGTCATCCAGCGCAACCGCTGCACCTTCTGGTGCGGCTTTGGCGATAAGGAGATATGCATGCAAGTACAAGTCCATACCGACGCAACCATCCAGGGCGGCGAATCGCTGGAACAATGGACTCGCGAAGAGGTCAACAGCAAGCTGGCCCGCCTCAAGGAATACGTGGTGCGGGTAGAGGTCTTTTTCACGGGCGTGGATGCCATGAAGGTCAATGGCGCCCCCGGCAAGAAATGCGTGCTGGAAACCCGTGCCAACGGTCGCCCGCCTGTAGCCGTCAATGCAGAAGCCGAAAAGCTGCACGACGCCTTCCATGCCGCCATCGAAAAGTTGCGCCGCGCCGTAGAGTCTGACCTCGACAAGGTGCGTGACAAGAACATTCGCGAAAGCGTGCGCGGGGTCGATGACGCGGCCACCGGCACAGAAGGCTAAGCCTCGCACTGCTCCTCTGGTCTTGCCGACCAGTTCACAACAAAAAAGCCATGACCTTGCGGTCATGGCTTTTGTTTTAGGCGCTACGAAGCGTTATCGCTTAGACGGCTTCAGCAGTCAGTGCACCGGGCGTGGTTAGCTTGTCAGCCACCAGCAGAGCCTTCATCTGAGCCTGGCTCATGATGCCCAGCTCTTCAGCCACCACAGCGATAGGCTTGCCGGTCGCAATCGCCGTCTTGGCAATCTTGGCCGCCTTTTCGTAGCCGATCAGGGGGTTCAGTGCGGTCACCAGGGTCACGGACTCATGGATGCGGGCATCCAGCAATTCGGTGTTGGCCACAATGCCTTCCACACAGTTCACCTGCAGGGTCTTGCAGGCGGCTGCCAGGTGGGTCAGGCTCTGGTGCAGCGCCCAGCCCATCAGGGGCTCAAACGCGTTCAGCTGCAGCTGACCGGCTTCCACAGCCATGGTGATGGCAGCGTCGTTGCCGATCACTTCAAAGCACACCTGGTTCATCACCTCGGGGATCACGGGGTTGACCTTGCCGGGCATGATGGAAGAACCTGCCTGGCGGGCGGGCAGCTTGATGTCGCCCACGCCAGCCTGAGGGCCGGAAGACAGCAGACGCAGATCGTTGCTGATCTTGGACAGCTTCACGGCGATGCGCTTGAGGATGCCGGAGATGTCTGCAAACACGCCAGTGTCGGCCGTGCCAGCAATCATGTCCTTGGACTTGAACACAGGCACGCCAGAGAACTCAGCCAGCTTGGTGGTCACCACGTCGGCATAGCCCACAGGAGCGTTGATGCCGGTACCGATGGCGGTGCCGCCCATGTTGATTTCGCACAGCAAGGCAGCCGACTCACGCAGGCGCTGCTCGTCAGCGGCAATCATGGACACAAAGGAGTTGAACTCCTGGCCCAGTGTCATAGGCACGGCGTCCTGCAGCTGGGTACGGCCAATCTTCAGGATATCCTTGAACTCTTCAGCCTTGGCCTGGAAGGCACCGCGCAGCGAAGCCAGTGCGGCCAGCAGGTTCTGCACTTCAAAGTAGGTCGCCAGCTTCACCGAAGTGGGGTAGGAGTCGTTGGTCGACTGCGAGGCATTGACGTGGTCATTGGGGTGAATCACGTCGTAGCGGCCCTTTTCCAGGCCCAGCGTTTCCAGCGCCAGGTTGGCAATGACCTCGTTGGCGTTCATATTGGTCGAGGTGCCAGCGCCGCCCTGAATCACGTCCACCACAAACTGGTCATGGTGCTTGCCAGCGATCAGCAGATCGCAGGCCTTGGCAATGGCCTGGGCCTGCTGCTCATTGATGGCGCCCATGGCCAGGTTGGCGGCAGCAGCCGCCTTCTTCACATAGGCAAAGCCGCGAATCAGCGCAGGCATTTGCGCCACGGTCTGGCCAGTGATGGGGAAATTTTCCACAGCACGTGCCGAATGCACGCCCCAGTAGGCGTTGTCGGGAATGTCCTTGGGACCCAGAAAGTCGCTTTCTTGACGCATGACGACCACTCTCCAATGCAATAAAAAATCGGGCTCCATGCACGTGCAAACGCCGCCCGCAGGCGGCGTCAAACTGCTCCATGCATATGTAATGACATCCCACATCCACGAGCGACCATGCCAAACTATGCGCAGTGGTGCAGGACCTTATGCATGGATTATGAAATCTTTCCTGCATGGGTCGCACTCATTTTGTGCATACCTATGCCATCTGCACTTTTATTGGGCATAAAACCATGGTTTCTGCCTACTTTATGAGCATACGTATAAATAAAACTCATAACCTGGTTGTTTTTTCTCTATATTCGCACCGATTTAGTGCGAATACGCTGTGCGGCATCGATTCATTTTGGTGCAGTGCAGTTTTCCTGCCGGTGCCATCCGTGGCGCCACTTATCGTTTGGCCATACGTTTTGGAGACAAGCACATGACAAGCTGCCTGACTGCTGCCCCCGCCACCACCGCTGCCTTGCCCCTGCAATTTCATGCCCGCATCAGCGGCAAAGTGCAGCACCGCGTAGGCGATGGCATGCTGCATGACATCCCGCAGGGTCAGAAAGTGCATGTAGACACGGCCCTGGCCAGCATGGTCGTGTCCTGGCACAGCGATGGCCAGCCAGTCACTGTCACACTGGCGCGTGAGGAATTTCTGTTCTACGTGGACGAAGGCCGCATTGAAGTGCTGGGCTGAAGCCCCCCAGAAACACAAAAAGCCAAGTCCTGAGGACTTGGCTTTTTTTGATAGCTGCCAGCGCTTACAGAATAAGCGCTAGCGGCATATTTGGCTAGTAATTTGGAATTACTTGCCAGCGACCACGCGCACCATTTCCAGGCACTTGTTGGAGTAGCCCCACTCGTTGTCGTACCAGGCCACGACCTTCACAAAGGTCTTGTCCAGTGCGATACCTGCTTCGGCGTCAAACACGGAAGTGCAGGTTTCGCCACGGAAGTCGGTAGCCACCACCTTGTCTTCGGTGTAACCCAGCACGCCCTTCAGAGCGCCTTGGGACTGTGCCTTCATTTCAGCGCAGATGTCTTCATAAGAAGCTTCGGTGTTCAGCTCCACAGTCAGGTCGACCACGGACACGTCAGACGTCGGCACGCGGAAGGACATGCCGGTCAGCTTCTTGTTCAGCTCAGGAATCACCACGCCCACAGACTTGGCAGCGCCAGTGCTGGAAGGAATGATGTTTTCCAGAATGCCGCGGCCGCCGCGCCAGTCTTTGTTCGATGGGCCGTCCACGGTCTTCTGTGTCGCCGTAGCAGCGTGCACAGTCGTCATCAGACCGCGCTTGATGCCCCACTTGTCGTTCAGCACCTTGGCCACGGGAGCCAGGCAGTTGGTGGTGCACGAAGCGTTGGAGACCACGTCCTGACCCGCATAGGTCTGGTGGTTCACGCCGAACACAAACATGGGGGTAGCGTCCTTGGAGGGCGCAGACATGATGACCTTCTTGGCGCCAGCAGCGATGTGCTTGCGGGCGGTTTCGTCGGTCAGGAACAGGCCGGTGGATTCGATCACCACTTCCGCGCCCACTTCGTTCCACTTCAGGTTGGCAGGGTCGCGCTCCTGGGTCAGACGGATCTTCTTGCCGTTCACGATCAGGGTGTTGCCCTCGACCGAAACTTCACCGTCAAAACGGCCGTGCACGCTGTCGTACTTCAGCATGTAGGCCAGATAGTCAGGCTCAAGCAGGTCGTTGATGCCCACGATTTCGATGTCCGAAAAGTTCTGCACGGCGGAGCGCAGCACGTTGCGGCCAATACGGCCAAAGCCGTTGATACCAACCTTGATAGTCATAGTTGCCTCGTCTATGGATAGTGAAAACAGAAAAACGCTGTGACTGTACGGAAAACACCCACCGGGGCCAAGGCCAGGGCGGGTGTTGCAAGCATCGTTATTGGTTGCGCTGGATGGCTTCGATCACGGTGGCTGTCACGTTCTCTGCCGTGAAGCCAAAGTGCTTGAACAGCACAGCAGCGGGAGCCGATTCACCGTAGGTGTCGATACCGACCACGGCAGCGCAGCCGTACTTCCACCAGAAGTCGGTCACGCCCATTTCCACCGCGATGCGGGGGATGCCGGCGGGCAGCACGCTGGTCTTGTATGCCACGTCCTGCTTGTCGAAGGTGGTGGTGCTGGGCATGGAGACCACGCGCACGCCAATCTTCTGCTCGGCCAGCATCTTCTGCGCGGCCAGTGCCAGCTGCACTTCAGAGCCGGTGGCAATGATCACCGCCTGTGGCTTGCCCTTGATGCCCACATCGGCAGGCTCAGACAGCACGTAGGCACCGTTGGCGATGTGGTCCAGTGCCTCTTCAGACTTGGGCGAGTAGGCCAGGTTCTGGCGGCTCAGCAGCAGGGCGGTAGGCTTGTTCTTGTGGCTCAGGGCCACCGTCCATGCCACGGCAGTTTCCGTGGTGTCAGCGGGACGCCAGACGTCCAGACCAGGGATCAGACGCAGGGAAGCGGCATGCTCGATGGACTGGTGGGTAGGACCGTCTTCACCCAGGCCGATGGAGTCGTGCGTGAACACATGGATCACGCGCTGCTTCATCAGCGCAGCCATGCGGATGGCATTGCGGCTGTAGTCCGAGAAGGTCATGAAGGTGCCGCCGTAGGGGATGTAGCCGCCATGCAGCGCCACGCCGTTCATGATGGCGGCCATGCCGAATTCGCGCACACCGTAGTTGATGTGGCGGCCGATCTTGCCGTCTTCGGTCTTGACCACATTGCCCTTGTCATCCACGCGGAAAGCGGGGGTGGACTTGGTATTGGTCAGGTTGGAGCCTGTCAGGTCCGCCGAGCCGCCCAGCAGTTCAGGCAGGGCAGCGGTCAGGCCTTCCAGCGCCAGCTGGCTGGCCTTGCGGCTGGCCACGGTGGCGGCGGTGTCGTGTGCGTCAGATGCGATCTTGGCAGCCACTTCCAGGAAGTTGGCAGGCAGGTCACCAGCCATGCGGCGCTTGAATTCAGCGGCCAGCTCGGGGAAAGCCTTTTCGTAGGCAGCGAACTTCTTGTTCCAGGCAGCTTCTGCCTTCTTGCCAGCAGCCTTGGCATCCCAGCCTGCATAGACTTCCGCAGGGATTTCAAAGGGAGCGTGTTCCCAGCCCAGTGCCGCGCGGGTCAGTGCGATTTCTTCCGCACCCAGAGGCTCGCCGTGGGCCTTGGAAGTGTTGGCGCGGTTGGGAGAACCCTTGCCAATGTGTGTCTTGCAGCAGATCAGTGTGGGCTTGTCCTTGCTCTTCTTGGCCTGGGCAATTGCCGCATCCACCGCGTCCACATTGTGACCATCTACACCACGGATCACGTTCCAGCCATAGGCCTCAAAGCGTGCGGGCGTGTTGTCAGCAAACCAGGGTGTGACCTTGCCGTCGATGGAGATCTCGTTGTCGTCCCACAGGGCGATCAGCTTGTTGAGCTTCCAGGCACCTGCCAGCGAAGCGGCTTCGTGCGAGATGCCTTCCATCAGGCAGCCGTCACCCATGAACACATAGGTGTAGTGGTCCACGATGGCGTGCTTGGGCTGGTTGAATTCAGCCGCCAGCAGCTTTTCAGCCAGTGCAAAGCCCACGGCATTGGTGATGCCCTGACCCAGAGGGCCCGTTGTGGTTTCCACGCCGGGTGTCACACCCACTTCGGGGTGGCCAGCGGTCTTGCTGTGCAGCTGACGGAAGTTCTTGATCTCATCCATGGGCAGGTCGTAGCCGGTCAGATGCAGCAGCGCATAGATCAGCATGGAGCCGTGGCCGTTGGACAGAATGAAACGGTCGCGGTTGGCCCAGTGGGGGTTGGCAGGGTTGTGCTGCAGGTGGCGGTTCCACAGAGCCACTGCCATGTCGGCCATGCCCATGGGGGCGCCAGGGTGGCCGGAGTTTGCTTGTTGCACTGCGTCCATGGCCAAGGCACGGATTGCGTTGGCCATCATTGGGGTGTTTGCCATGGGGGGGATGGTTCCGAATGGAATGTGTCAAATGATGCAAGGGATTTTACCGGTGTGGCATGGCGCAGGTTTCCATGTGATTACATAGCCCCCGCATGGCCTAAAGTGTGGCTTGCAGCGCGTGCGTGAACGCGTTAAGAAATTTTCTGCCATGACCTCTTTGAACCTTCCCGCCATGTTGCTGGCTGCCGGGCGCGGCGAACGCATGCGCCCGCTGACCGACACCACCCCCAAACCCCTGCTGCAGGTGCAGGGCCGTGCGCTGCTGGACTGGCACATGGCCGCCCTGCTGCGTGATGGCGTGCGTGATGTGGTGGTGAATACCGCCTGGCTGGGCGCGCAGATTCCCGCACACCTAGATGACATCTGGCCCGCACAGGGCATGCAGCTGCAGTATTCGCATGAGCAGCATGACTTTGGCCATGCGCTGGAAACCGCTGGCGGCATTGCCCGCGCACTGCCGCTGCTGGGCGAGGCATTCTGGCTGGCAGCGGGTGATGTGTTTGCACCTGACTTTGTGTTTGATGCACAGCTGGCGCAGCGCTTTGCGCAGTCGGACGACCTGGCCCACATCTGGCTCGTGCCCAACCCGGCGCACAACCTCAAGGGGGACTTTGGCTTTGCCCCCGATGCGCCAGACAGCCACACAGGCCGCGCCATCCACCTGCCACCGGGCGATGTGGCACGCGACGCACGTCCGCGCTTGACCTACAGCACGATCGCCCTGCTGAAGGCAGACTTGTTCCGCCCACCGTTTTGCGGCATGGCCGCAGGCAACCCAGACGGCGTGGCCGAGCCGCTGGCCCCGCTGCTGCGCCGGGCCATGGATACCGGGCGCTGCGCAGCCAGCCTCTACACCGGCCGCTGGACCGATGTGGGCACGCCCGAGCGCCTGGCTGCATTGAACCAAAGCGTGACACAGAACTCTTAAAAAACAAGAGCATCTAGCGCTCGTATTTCAAGGACTTTCAAGTAAAAACACTTGCAATCCTTTGAAAATCAAGCGCTAGCTGCTCATCTTTTGTAGAACCACGCAGTGCATGGCACTGCGCAATACGATGCCTGTATGACCTCTGTTTACGCACAACGCCGCGCACGCCTGGCCGCCCAGCTGGGCGAAGGCGGCATTGCCATCATCCCGACCGCCCCTGAGCGTGGCCGCAACCGCGACAACAGCTATCTGTACCGCCACGACAGCTACTTCTACTACCTGACGGGCTTCAGCGAGCCCAACGCCTGCCTGGTACTCAAGGCTGATGGCAGCAGCACGCTGTTTTGCCAGCCCAAGGATCTGGAACGCGAAATCTGGGACGGCTACCGCCTTGGCCCCGAGGCAGCCGTGTCCACGCTGGGCATGGACGCAGCCTTCTCGGTCGATGACATCGACACCCGCCTGCCACGCCTGCTGGAGAACCAGGACAAAGTCTGGTGGCCGTTTGCCACGCACGAAGGCCTGGCCGCCCGTGTCGAAGGCTGGCTGCAGAAAGTCCGTGCCCGCACCCGCGCCGGGGCGCTGTGCCCGGCTGCACAGGGCGATGTGTGCACCCTGCTCGATGAAATGCGCCTGATCAAGGATGCGCACGAACTCGCCATCATGCGCCGCGCAGGCCAGATCAGCGCCCGCGCCCACATCCGCGCCATGCAGCGCGCAGCACGCATGCTGCGTGCGGGAGAAGACTGCCGCGAATACCACCTGGACGCCGAACTGCTGCACGAATTCCGCCAGGGCGGTGCCGAAGGCGTGGCCTATGACTCCATCGTCGCCGCAGGGCCGAACGCCTGCGTGCTGCACTACCGCGCCGACAAGGCCCCGGTGCGCAGCGGCGACCTGGTGCTGATTGATGCAGGCTGTGAGCTGGAAGGCTATGCCAGCGATATCACCCGTACCTTCCCGGCCAACGGCACATTCACCGGCCCGCAGCGCGCTCTTTACGAACTGGTGCTGGACAGCCAGAAAGCCGCCATTGCCGCCACCAGGGCAGGCAATCGCTTTAACGACCCGCACGATGCCACCGTCGCTGTGCTGGCGCAGGGCATGCTGGACCTGGGGCTGCTGGACAAATCCAAGTACGGCAATGCACAGGACGTGATTGCCCAGCGCGCCTACTTCCAGTTCTACATGCACCGCACCGGCCACTGGCTGGGCATGGATGTGCATGACTGCGGCAGCTATGTGGAGATGTCAGAAGTCGATGCCGCCAGCACACGCACCGATGCACTGTCGGGCGAGGCCATCACCCGCCCCAGCCGCATCCTGCGCCCCGGCATGGTGACCACCATCGAGCCCGGCATCTACGTGCGCCCAGCACCCGGCGTGCCCGAGCAGTTCCACCACATTGGCATTCGCATTGAAGACGATGCCGTAGTGACAGAGACCGGCTGCGAGCTGATCACCCGCGACGTGCCCGTGGAAGCCGACGCCATTGAAGCGCTGATGCGCGACTGACCCGCCAAGAAGAAAAGATGCACACCATGGATTTGCAACGCATGTATATCCGCCGCGCCACCAAGATTGTGGCGACGCTCGGCCCTGCCTCCAGCGACGTACACCTGCTGGCCCAGATGATTGCCACGGGCGTCAACGTCGTGCGCCTGAACTTCAGCCACGGCAAGGCACAGGACCACATCGACCGCGCCAATGCCGTGCGCGAAGCTGCGGCCATGGCTGGCCGCGAGGTGGCCATCATGGCCGACCTGCAGGGCCCCAAGATCCGCGTCGGCAAGTTTGCCGAAGGCAAGGTCTGGCTCGAAGCTGGCGCGCCCTTTGTGCTCGACGCCTCGCGCACCAAACCCGGTGATCTGCAGGGCGTGGGCCTGGACTACAAGGAGCTGCCCCGCGACGTGAAAAGCGGCGATGTGCTGCTGCTCAATGACGGCCTGATCGTGCTGACCGTGGACCGCGTCCTCGGTGATGCCGTGCACACCACCGTCACCATTGGCGGCGAGCTGTCCAACAACAAGGGCATCAACAAGCAAGGCGGCGGCCTGACCGCCCCCGCACTGACAGCCAAGGACATGGAGGACATCAAGACCGCCATGCAGCTGGGCGCCGACTACGTGGCCGTGAGCTTTCCCAAGAACGCCACCGACATGGAAATGGCGCGCCAGCTGTGCAATGTGGCCTGTACCGATACCGGCCACCGCCCCGGGCTGATCGCCAAGATCGAGCGTGCCGAAGCCGTGCCGAAGCTGGAAGAAATCCTCAAGGCCTCGGACGGCATCATGGTCGCACGCGGCGACCTGGCGGTGGAAGTGGGCCATGCTGCCGTGCCTGCCCTGCAAAAGAAGATGATTCGTCTGGCGCGAGACATGGACAAGGTGGTCATCACCGCCACCCAGATGATGGAGAGCATGATCACCAACCCCGTGCCCACACGCGCCGAGGTCAGCGATGTGGCCAATGCCGTGCTCGACGGCACGGATGCCGTGATGCTCAGCGCCGAAACCGCCGTCGGCAAATACCCGCTGGAGACCGTGCGCGAAATGGCCAAGATCTGTGCAGCTGCTGAAGCCGCCGAAGACCGCGGCCAGGACGGCCACTTTAACGAGCGCGAATTCACGCGGATTGACCAGGCCATTGCCCAGGGTGCACTGTTCACGGCCCACAAGCTCGGTGCCAAGGCGATTGTGGCCATGACGGAAAGCGGCTCCACCGCGCTGTGGATGAGCCGCCACCGCGTGCACATCCCTATCTATGCCCTCACGCCCAAGGTTGGCACCCAGCGCAAGATGGCGCTGTACCGCAATGTGCGCCCCCTGCTCATGGCCACCAGCACCGAGCGCGACAAGGCGCTGGTGCAGGCCGAGAGCCATCTGCGCATGCGCGGCATCGTCAAACCTGGCGATGTCTACGCCATCACCTGCGGCGAGCCCATGGGCCAGCCCGGCGGCACCAATATGCTGCAGATCTGCCAGGTGCAGTAAGCCCCAGGACGGCTGCTTTGGCCGTCTTGCCCCCAGCGTGGCAACAGGCGAATCACCACTGCCAATGCCACGGCCTCGGGGGGCGGTTAAAATCAAAAGTTACCACGCGGTTACAGCCGCGCAGCATTATTCTTCGTTCAACCTTACTGGACCACGACCATGCCTCTGATCTCGATGCGCGAAATGCTCGACCATGCCGCTGAAAACGGCTATGGCATCCCCGCCTTTAACGTCAACAACCTGGAACAAGTGCAGGCCGTGATGTCGGCGGCGGACGAAGTGGGCGCTCCCGTGATCCTGCAGGCATCGGCCGGTGCACGCAAGTACGCTGGTGAGCCCTTCATCAAGCACCTGATCCAGGCAGCAGCCGAGATGTACCCCCACATCCCTCTGGTGATGCACCAGGACCACGGCACCACCCCCGAAGTGTGCCGTGGTGCACTGAATCTGGGCTTTGGCTCGGTGATGATGGACGGTTCGCTGATGAGCGACGGCAAGACCCCTTCGTCCTTTGAATACAACGTGGACGTGACCAAGCAGGTCGTCGCCATGGCCCACGCCATTGGTGCCACCGTGGAAGGTGAACTGGGCTGCCTGGGCAACCTGGAAACCGGCGACGCTGGTGAAGAAGACGGTATTGGCGCCGCAGGCAAGCTGGAACACAGCCAGATGCTGACCGACCCTGAAGAAGCCGCCGTGTTCGTGAAGGAAACCCAGCTGGACGCACTGGCCATTGCCATCGGTACCAGCCACGGCGCCTACAAGTTCAGCCGCAAGCCCACAGGCGACATTCTGTCCATCCAGCGTGTCAAGGAAATCCACGCCCGCCTGCCCAACACCCACCTGGTGATGCACGGCTCTTCTTCCGTGCCTCAGGAATTGCTGGCCATCATCAACCAGTACGGCGGCCAGATGAAGGAAACCTACGGCGTGCCCGTCGAGGAAATCCAGGAAGCCATCAAGTACGGCGTGCGCAAGGTGAACATCGACACCGACATCCGCCTGGCCATGACCGGTGCTGTGCGCAAGTTCCTGGCCGAGAACCCCGAGAAGTTCGACGCCCGCGAATGGCTCAAGCCAGCCCGCGAAGCCGCCAAGCAAGTGTGCAAGGCACGTTACCTGGAGTTCGGCTGTGAAGGCCAGGGCGCCAAGATCAAGGGCTACACCCTGGAGCAGATGGCCAAGCGCTACGCCGCTGGTGAGCTGGCGCAAATCGTGAACTGATCCATCGCAAAAACCGGCGTCATCGCACGCCGCTTCGCAAAAACCCGCATGGCTAGGCCCTGCGGGTTTTTTTATGGTCTGCGTTGGCACGCTGTTTGCTCCAACTGCGCATGTTTATATTGCATAAATTCATGCATTACGCGTGCAAAGTTGATCACAATTGCAGCAACAAGGAATTTTTATGAGCACACTCATCCTCCGACGCACTCTGATTGCTTGCGGCGCCGCACTGCTGGCCGCAGGTCCCGCCATGGCGGACGACGCCGCCTCCTACCCGAACAAGCCCGTGACCATCGTGGTCGGCTACCCCGCTGGTGGCTCCACCGACCTGGTGGGTCGCCTGGTGGCCAACGAGATCGAGAAGCACCTCGGTCAGACTGTGATCGTGGAAAACCTCGGCGGTGCCGGTGGTGCCATTGGCGCGCAAAAGGTGGCCAATGCCAAGCCCGATGGCTACACCCTGCTGGTGGGCGCGAACAATGAAATCGCGATCGCCAACATGATCAACAAGTCGATCAAGTACAAGATCAGCGACTTCACACCAATTGGCGTGGTGGCCTCTCAGCCCATGGTGCTGGTGGCATCCCAGAAGGCGGGCGTAAAGAACACCGAAGCGTTCTATCAGGCAGTGAAGGCCAACCCTGCCAAGTTCAGCTACGGCTCGTCGGGCGTGGGCACTGCGCTGCACCTGGCCGGTGAAATGATGAAGGACCAGGCCAAGATCGACATGCAGCACGTGCCTTACCGTGGCGTGCCTGCGCTGACCAATGATGTGCTGGGCAACAACATCGAATACGGCGTGTTCGTGCTGTCCTCCGGTCTGCCCCTGATCAAGGCGGGCAAGGTACAGGCCATTGCTACCACCGAAGCCAAGCGCTACGCAGCGACCCCCGACATTCCTGCCCTGGCAGAGCACCCAGCATTCAAGAACGTGGACATCAACTCCTGGTTCGCCATGATGGGCCCCGCCAACATGCCAGCGCCTGTGGTGGCCAAGATCAAGGAAGCCCTGAACAAGACCATGGCCGCACCTGAGTTCCGCAAGAAGATGGAAGACGCTGGCGCCCAGGTGATGGACAGCCAGATCGATGCCAGCCAGTACATCAACGGCGAAATCGCCAAGTACCAGAAGATCATCGACGTGGCGAAGATCGAGCTGTAATCCAGCGGCGACTGAGCACATGCCATGTAAAAAGAAAAGCCCTGCAGGCCGCAGCCTGCAGGGCTTTTTACTTTACTGAGAGGATGTGCTATTTCATGCTGGCCAGCAGATCCTGCGTGTGCGGCGTGGGCTCGGGCACGCTGTAGATGCTGGGGTCCGCCTGAATCAGGCTGACATCAAAACGCCGCCCTGCCAGATAGTCTCGAACAGATTGCAGCACCACTGGGCTGCGGTGCAGATGGGCGCTGGCCTGCAACTCTTCCAGACTGAGCCACACGGTGCGCACAATGCCTTCGTCCAGTACGCGGTGGGCATGGTGCTGGCCCAGCTTGCCCGTAAAGGCAAAGCGCATATAGGTGATGTCAGAGCCGGTGCGCGTGCGAATGAAGCGGTTCATATAGATGCCCACCAGGTGCGTGGGCTCAAAGCTATAGGCAGTTTCCTCCAGCACTTCGCGTGCACAGGCTTGCAATGGAGTCTCGGCAGGATCCAGGTGACCGGCTGGCAAATTCAGGCGTAGCCCGTCAGCCGTGTTTTCTTCCACCAGCAAAAAGCGTTGATCGCGTTCGATCACGGCAGAGACCGTGACATTGGGTTTCCATCGGGTAGGCATGCGCGCATTATCGCGATCGCGCCACATAGATTTGTCAGCCAATGTCTTGTCTATCAACAATCAGAGCGCTGCAACCATATACAGCGCGCCTTCACCATAGGTTTGAAGGTGTGCCTGCTGTTGTGAATCACTGACGGGGCAAATCGAAAAACCTTGACGTTCCCAATAAGTTTGTGAGCCCTGCACCGACACCAGTGCCGCCTGCCGCATGCCACGCGCACGCGCCTGCTGCTTCAAGGTCTGCACCAGATGGCGGGCCACGCCCTGGCCGGCCAGCTCCGGCAGCACCGACATGTCATGCAGATAAAGCACCTGTTCGCCCGGCGCAGGCGGCGTAAAAACACCGTTGAGTGGCGTGATCTTGCCGGGATTGGACCAGTAGGCTGCCAGATAGGCCTTGAGCGCCTGCTCGCCTTCACGCACCACGCCAATGGAGCACTGGTGTGCACAGCACAGGCGCTGCGCAAACACTTCGCGGCTTTCCTGAAAGCCGTCGCCATAGCAAATGGTCTGCACATGCAGCAGGCTATCAACATCGTGCGCATGCAAGGGGCGCACCACCCAGGGAGATGGCAATACAGAAGCAGTCATGGCCTGCATTATCAAAGCGCAGCAGCAAGCTCCGCGCAGGCAGGCGATTCATCCTTCCAGCGCTGGCGAATGGCTTCAAGCTGCGAGCGCAGCGAGATGAATGCCGACACCAGCTCGGGATCAAAATGGCTGCCTGCCTGTGCCGCAATATGGGCCAGCGCCTCATCCATGCTCCACGCACGCTTGTAGGGTCGCACAGAGGTCAGGGCATCAAACACATCGGCAATCGCCACGATGCGCGCTGCCAGCGGAATGTCTGTGCCGCGCAGGCCCGCAGGGTAGCCCGATCCGTCCCATTGCTCGTGGTGGGCCAGAGCGATGGAACGCGCCATCTGCAGCATGCCTCCTTCATGTTCCCCCAGAATTTCCGCGCCAATCACAGGATGCTGGCGCATGATCTGCCACTCCTCATCATCCAGCGGACCGGGCTTGAGCAGCACGGCATCAGGTATGCCGATCTTGCCCACGTCATGCATGGGAGCCGCGTGCAGCAAATCATCTGCCCACTCAGGGGCGCACAGTGCCAGTGCATGGCTGTAATGGCTCATGCGCAGCACATGCATGCCGGTTTCGTTGTCCTTGTACTCAGCAGCTCGCCCCAGGCGCTGCACGATCTGCAGACGAGACTGGCGCAATGCCTCAATATCTACCAGCGACAGGTGCGTGCGCACACGGGCACGCACCACAGGTGCACGCACGGGCTTGATGATGTAGTCCACCGCTCCGGCTGCAAAGCCATCGGCCTCATCGCCCACCTCCGCCAGCGCAGACACAAAAATCACCGGAATACTTTCTGTCCTGGGGTCAGCCTTGAGCTGTCGGCACACGTCATAGCCGTTGAGCTCGGGCATCATGATGTCCAGCAAGATCAGATCCGGCTTTTGCTGCTGTGCCAGCTGCAGGGCCTTGCGGCCATCGGTCGCAAATTGCAGGCGGTAGTCCTCGCCCAGTATCTGGCGCAGCACATGCAGGTTGGTGGGCTCGTCGTCCACCAGCAGCAGGCGTGGCCTGCGATCTTCATGCTTGGGCAGCATGGGGTGGTTTCCTTTCTGAATCAGAACTGGTGCTGACGCTGCTCGCCAGTGCCTGTGCACACTGCAGCGCCTGGTCAAAGCCAAACATGTCGATGGCCGCCTGCAGCGCAGCCACCATGGCTTCAGGCAGCAGTTGCTGCAATTGCTGCAAGGCCTCGCTGTCAATCTCACCGCCCTGCAGCGCCTCGGTCAAAGCCTGCAGTGCTTCCTGCACCTGGGTCCGTGCAGCGGCGCTCAGCCCTGCCTCTGCAGCTATGGCAGCCGGCGCCAGTGCCGGCGCTGCACTGGTGACCTCGGCGCTGCGCAGCAAAGCCAGATTGCCTGCGGCGCCACGCATACGGTGCACCACAGCCAGGGCTGTATCCCAGTCGCCATGCTGGGACAAGCTCTGCAGCTCGGGCACTCGGCTGTGCTGCTCGTTCAGAAAACGCGACCACGCCGTGCGCAGCGCTGCCTCGCTGCCCCACAGCTGCAAGCCGGTATGCCAGTCCACCACCTCACTTTCCGCCGCAGCGTGCGCCAGCACGGCGGGCACGGCCGAAGCACCTGCAGCAGGCTGGTGCTTGCCGCTCTCGCTGGCAGTACGGCCCTGCAGCACACGCGCCATTTCCTGCAGCAGCTTGTGCTGCTCCAGTGGCTTGGCCGCAAAGCCATCCATGCCAGCCGCATCGGATGCGCGGCGGTCCTGCTCCAGCACGCTGGCCGAGAGCGCAATGACGGGAATACGGGGCTGCTGATGCTCGGCCTCCCAGGCGCGAATGGCCATGGAAGCCTGCAGACCATCCATGTGCGGCATCTGCAAGTCCATCAGGATGATGTCGAACGCCTGTGTCTGCCGCAGCTGCAGGGCCTGCAGACCATCGCTGGCAGATACCACCTGGTGGCCATGGCGCTGCATCACTACCTGCAGCAGTTCCAGGTTCTGTGGCACATCGTCGGCAGCCAGAATGTGCAGCGGCGGCAGCTGCACCGCGCTGGCAACCGCTTCATCAATGGGCGCCTGACCAATCGGCAAGGGCAGCTGCACATGGAACTGCGTGCCCTCACCTTCACGGCTGCTGACGCTGATTGCGCCGCCCATCAGCTGCACCAGCTGGCGCGAGATGGTGGTGCCCAGGCCCGTACCACCAAAGCGGCGCGTGGTGGACGCATCAGCCTGTGCAAACGGGTCAAAAATACGTTCGAGCTTGTCCTGCGCAATGCCAATGCCCGTGTCCTGGATGGTCAGGTGCAGGCGGCACTGCTCATCGTTCACGCGCAGCTGCACATGGCCGCGTTCGGTGAACTTGACGGCATTGCCCATCAAATTGATGAGAATTTGCTGAATACGCAGCGCATCCCCGCGCAGATAGCACGCCCCACGGCCAGGCGCACATCAATCAGCGCTCCGTTTTTGTGCAGTGCCTGCACCTCACGGCCTGCGCCAATGATGTTGGTATGCCCTGTGCTGATGTGGCGCTGCAGATAGCCGTCATGCGCCTGCTGGTGCGGCATGGGCATGAGCATGCTGACGTTGCGGCCAAGCACTTCCTGCTCCGTCCAGCCCAGCAGGCGTTCCGCTGCGGGGTTGAAAGCACTGATGCGGCCATCGCTTTCGATCATGATGATGCCGTCCACGGCAGTATCGACCAGTGCGCGCAGGCGGACCTCATTACGGCGAATTTCCAGAAACAGCTGGCGCGAACGCATCAGCATGTGCAGCACCAGCAGCACCGTGCCCACCAGCAAGGCCCAGGCTGCAGCGCTGGTCAAGGCGGTCCAGTGCACCTGCGTCGCACCTGCTTCACTGTCGCCCTGCCCAACCAGGATGTAGATGGCATCCATGGCGATGTAGTGCATGCTGGCCGTGGTGGCACCCATGACGCCGCCGCTGACCAGCGTAATCAGCATGGGCCGCGCACCCACACTCTGCATGCGGCGGTACAGCACCACGGAAAAAAGCGCCATGGCCAGCCCCAGGCCCAGCGCCAGCAGCAGGCCCTTGGGGGCGTAATGCATCAAATACGCAGCATCCGAGGCAAACATGCCCCAGAAGTGCATGGATGCCACGCCCAGGCCCAGCGCCACACCACTGAGCAGGACACGCCACTACTGGGCTTGCTGCAGCAGCAGGGTGTGGACCACGACACCCGCCGCCAGCAGGCTCGGCAGCGCCGACAGCGCGCTGTGGAGGATGGAGAACGTCCCCGCCGCGCAGGGAGTGAAGGCCTGCATGCCAATAAAGTGCATGCTCCAGATCCCGCCTCCCAGCAAGAGCACGCCAGCCGCAGCCATGCCTGTGCGCCGCGGGCCGGGAGCAGTCCGTTGCGCACGGGTGCAGACATGCACGGCCAGCATGGCGGTGACCAGCGCAACCAGAATGGAGATGACAACCAGCTGGGGATCCATCCACTCCCACTGCATGTGGACATAGGTCAGGTCATCAGACAAAAAAACGTATCCACATAGGGTCTGCGCTTGCGGGAGTAAGGAGAGAGAGAGAAGAGGGGGGGATCCGGGCAATCTTGCCCGAGTTACATCAACCTGTAGGAATGAACCTACATTTTTGCCAAATTTGACAAACCCGCCACAGCAGAAGCCCGCCAGCGTTGACGCTATAGCGACAGGCCATAGGCAAGATAGAAACTATCAAATTCACCATCTAATTGCGATTGACTATCATTCATGCATCTTCTCTGGATGAATGCTATGTCCCATCTGCAATCGCTGATTCGTCGCAACGAGACGACGCTGATCAAAACGTCCTGCTACTACGTGATCCACGTCCTGGTAGCGGCGGGCGTGGCCTATGCCGTCACGGGTGACCTGATGGCTGCACTCACGCTGAGTTTGCTGGAGCCCACTGTGCAGGCCGTGGCCTATTTCATGCACGAGAAGGTCTGGATGCTGGCCCCGCGCATGCGCCACCGCGCCCTGATCAAGACTGGCACCTACTACGTGATTCACATCTTCGTCGCCTCCTGCGTGGCCTACGCGGTGACCGGTGACCTGGTTGCAGCCTTCACCCTGAGCTTGCTGGAGCCTACCGTGCAGATGGTCTTCTTCTTTGTGTACGAAAAGCTGTGGGAGAAAAAGGCCCAGGCCAAGCACAAGGTGCACAGCATCCTGCCCCTGTGCGTGGCCGCAGGCCCCTGCCAGCGCGCCCAGACCTGCAGCCAGCACTGCACACTGCGTACGCTCTGAACCCACTTTCCCAAGGTCGCGTCATGAACAAGCCAAGAAACAGTTTTTCCGCCTGGTTGCTGCAATGCCTGGCCCACATGGCCTGCCACTCTTAAAAAAGAAGCTGCCAGCGCTTTACAGCAGCCAATTTCAGAATCAGATCATTCTGAAATCTTGATGTTTCAAGCGCTAGAAGCTATCAATTTGCAAGCACCTGGCATGCGCTCTGCTTGCCCTGACAGCCTGCCCCTGCATCCCCCGCCCCATTGTGTGGATGACAGTGAAAGGTGTTTGACCCGCACCGGCCTGTGCCAGCGCCCCACTTTTGATAGCAAACACCTACAATGGGCTGCAAGAATCTAACTGTGTACAACCTCTGCGACAGGCTGCCTGCGCGGCCTTGCGTCCTGGGAGACGATATGCCTGAGAACACCTCACCCACCCTGCAAGACAAACGTGCTTTGCTGCGCCAGTCGGCGCTCGAATACCACCAGTTTCCCAAGCCCGGCAAGGTCGCCATCGCTGCCACCAAGCCCATGGCCAACCAGCACGACCTGGCGCTGGCCTACTCGCCCGGCGTAGCTGCGCCCTGCGAGGAAATCGTCAAGGACCCTGCCGCCGCCTTCAAGTACACCAGCCGCGGCAATCTGGTGGCCGTGATCTCCAACGGCACCGCCGTGCTGGGCCTGGGCGATATTGGCGCACTGGCCTCCAAGCCCGTGATGGAAGGCAAGGGCGTACTGTTCAAGAAGTTCGCCGGCGTCGATGTGTTTGACATCGAAATCAACGAAAAAGACCCACAAAAGCTGGTCGATGTGATCGCAGCGCTGGAGCCTACCTTCGGCGCCATCAACCTCGAAGACATCAAGGCTCCTGAGTGCTTCTTCGTGGAACGCGAGCTGCGCAAGCGCATGAATATCCCCGTCTTCCACGATGACCAGCACGGCACGGCCATCACCGTGGCAGCCGCCATGGTCAATGCACTGAAGGTGGCAGGCAAGAAGATCGAAGAGATCAAGCTGGTGGCATCGGGCGCGGGCGCCGCAGCCCTGGCCTGTCTGAACCTGCTGCTGGAAATTGGTCTGAAGCGCGAGAACGTGTTCGTAACCGACATCGCCGGCGTGGTCTACGAAGGCCGTACCGAGCTGATGGACGAGGACAAGGCCAAGTTCGCGCAGAAGACCGAGCTGCGCACGCTGGGCGAAGTCATCGCAGGCGCCGACGCCTTCCTGGGCCTGTCGGCGGGCAATGTGCTCAAAAAAGACATGGTCGCCAAGATGGCCGACAAGCCCATCATCTTCGCGCTGGCCAATCCCTCCCCCGAAATCCTGCCAGAAGACGTCAAGGCCGTGCGTGATGACGCCATCATCGCCACCGGCCGCACGGACTACCCCAACCAGGTCAACAACGTTCTGTGCTTCCCCTACATCTTCCGTGGCGCACTGGACTGCGGCGCCACCACCATCACCACCGAGATGGAGGTGGCTGCTGTCAACGCCATTGCCGCACTGGCCGAGGCCGAGCAGTCCGAAGAAGTGGCGGCAGCCTATGTGGGCCAGAGCCTGAGCTTTGGCCCTGAGTACCTGATTCCCAAGCCCTTCGACCCACGCCTGATGCTCATCGTGGCACCGGCCGTGGCACAGGCCGCCGCAGACTGCGGCGTGGCCCAACGCCCCATTCAGGACATGGATGCCTACCGCGAGCACCTCAAGACCTTTGTGTACTCGTCCGGCACCATCATGAAGCCCATCTTCGCGGCCGCCAAAAAAGCTGCCAAGAAGCGCGTGGCCTACTCCGAAGGTGAGGAAGAACGCGTGTTGCGCGCTGCGCAGATCGTGGTGGATGAGCGCATTGCCCGCCCCACGCTGATCGGTCGCCCCGCCATCATCGCCCAGCGCATCCAGAAGTTTGGCCTGCGCCTGGAGCAGGGTCGCGACTATGACGTGGTGAACGTGGAAGACGACCCCCGCTACCGCGACTTCTGGCAGACCTACCACCGCATGACCGAGCGCAAGGGCATCACCGCCCCCATCGCCAAGATCGAAATGCGCCGCCGCCTGACCCTGATCGGCTCCATGCTGCTGCACAAGGGCGAGGTCGACGGTCTGATCTGCGGTACCTGGCACAACACCCATCTGCACCTGAACTACATCGATCAGGTGATCGGCAAGAAACCCGACGCGACCACCTACGCCTGCATGAATGGCCTGCTGCTGCCTGACCGCCAGGTCTTCCTGGTCGACACCCACGTGAACTACGACCCCAGCGCCGAGCAGCTGGCCGAGATCACCGTCATGGCGGCCGAAGAAATGATGCGCTTTGGCATCAAGCCCAAGGTGGCCCTGCTGAGCCACTCCAACTTTGGCTCCAGCAACCAGCCCAGCGCCGTCAAGATGCGCCAGACCCTGGAGCTGCTGCGCGTGCAGGCCCCCTGGCTGGAAGTCGATGGCGAAATGCATGGCGACGTGGCACTGGACGCCGAAGCCCGTGGCAAGCTCATGCCCCACAGCACACTGACGGGTGAAGCCAATCTGTTGGTGCTGCCCAACATTGATGCGGCCAACATCTCCTACAACCTGCTCAAACAGGCGGCGGGCGGTGGCATTGCCGTGGGCCCCGTGCTGCTGGGCGCCAGCGCTCCCGTGCATGTGCTGACCCCCAGCACCACGGTGCGCCGCATCGTGAACATGACAGCACTGACCGTGGCAGACGCCAACGCAGCGCGCTGATCACGACGCAGGCACTCGCCAAAAAAAGGGCTGGTCCTCTGATGGGGGACAGCCCTTTTTTCTTGCAATTTACAGGGGGCTGCGTCACACTTGCGGGTCAAATTTCTGGGGATGTCCCGAGGTTTGGAAAGGTGTTGTGTGATGCGGAATGCGGTCTGGTTTCGAGCCCTTGGCGCCATCTTGGTCGGCACCGCTATGGCGATGCCCGCTGGCCCGTTGCAGGCACGGACACAGCAACAGGCCCAGTACATCGAAACGGTATCACTGGCTGAGCTACCCTCTCAGGCACGCACCACCTACCGACGCATACATCAGGGGGGACCTTTCCCCTACGAAAAAGATGGCAGTGTGTTTGGGAACCGTGAGCGTCTGTTGCCCGCGCAAAAGCGTGGCTACTACCGCGAATACACCGTCAAGACACCATGGGCCAGAGACCGCGGTGCCAGACGTATCGTGTGTGGCGGTGAACCGCCCACACAGCCCGAAGCCTGTTACTACACCAGCGATCACTACAACAGTTTTCGGAAGATTACGCCATGAGCGCTCCTGATCTGGATGGGCTGCACCACCACCATGCTCCTGCCGGGAACTTGTGGCCTGGCGGGCTGTCCATGTATCCCACACCCCCTGCTTTCAGTGGGCAACTACGAGCTATAGAAAGAATCCCAGAGATGGTGAAACCGTCTTGTCCTGCCCCCAAAAACCTGTTGCTTGGGGTGCGCAGCAACATCGTGCAGTCCATTCGTGCCTTCCACATTCCGGACTTGCAGCAGGCGGCACAGGCCATGGGGCACCACTTCCTCTACGCCAATCTGGCCCATGCCCAGACCAAGCAGGATGCGCTGGACCTGATTGCCCTGCAGTTTCACTTTCCTGCCCACTTTGGCAAGAACTTTGATGCCCTGTACGACTGCCTGACCGATCCGCTCCACAGGGCAGGCCCACAGCCTGGCTTTGTGGTGGTGCTCGACCAGCTGCCCATCGCCCACAAGTTCGACAAGGAAATGCGTGAGCAGTTTCTGGACTGCTTCCGCGACGCGGCCGACTACTGGGCCGAGCGCAAGATTGCCTTCCGCTGCTTCTATTCCTTCCTCTGAGCCTTGATTGCTCCAAAAAACAAAGCGCCCACCGTAGTGGGCGCTTTGTTTTGCGAATGAAAAGCGTCTGAATGCTTTACAGATTCAGCGCTGGCAGCTCTTATTTTTAAGAAAGCTGGGCCGCCAGTGCCTCGTATTCCGCCACAGGCACTTCTTCGGCACGACGCTGCAGGTCGAACTCGCCAGCAAAGCCTTTGGCTTCCAGCCACTTGCCCAGCGTATTGCGCAAAATCTTGCGGCGCTGGCTGAAGGCCACCTGCACCATCTCTTCGAGCAGCTTGGGGTCCAGCGCCGCGGGATGCTCACGCGGCACCATGCGCACCACCGCGCTATTGACCTTGGGGGGTGGGTCAAAGCTCTCAGGCGGCACAAACAGTACGTTTTCCATGGCATAGCGCCACTGCAGCATGACGGACAGACGCCCGTAGTCGGAGGTCCCCGCATCGGCCACCATGCGGTCAATCACCTCTTTTTGCAGCATGAAGTGCTGGTCTTCAATCACGTCCACATGCTCGAGCAGGTGAAACAGGATGGGCGAAGAGATGTTGTAGGGCAGGTTGCCCGCCACGCGCAGTTTGGGCACACCCAGTTCCTGCGCCAGGGCGGTGAAGTCCACCTTGAGCACGTCAGACTCAATCACCTTGAGCTGGGGCTTGGTGCGCAGGCGCGCGGCCAGGTCGCGGTCCAGCTCAATCACGGTGATCTGGCCGGTGCGCTCCACCAGAGGCTGGGTCAGCGCCATCAGGCCGGGGCCGATTTCCACCAGAGGCTGGCCGGGGCGGGGATCGATGGCCTTGACGATGCCGTCGATGATGCCGTGGTCGATCAGAAAGTTCTGACCGAAACGTTTACGAGGAATATGTTTCACGCGGAAAAATTATTGGGGTGGCTCGCGATATTCCACATAGGCCTGTCCGCGCAGTTCCTGCAGCCAGTTGGCATGCGCCTTCTCGAGCTTTTCTTCACGAACTACGTTGCGCAGCATTTCGCGCTGCTCACGGGGTGTCAATGTGGCTTGGCGACGATCCACCAGTTGAATCAGGTGTACGCCAAAGCGAGAAACCACAGGCTGGCTGACCTGGCCAGGCTCCAGTGCATTCAGCGCCTGTTCAAACTCTGGCACGAACTGGCCTGGGCCTGCCCAGCCCAGATCACCACCCATGGCAGCGCTGCCGTCTTCCGAATACTGGCGCGCCAGATCGGCAAAGCTGGCTCCGCCTTCCACACGCTGGCGCAGCTCGGACAGCACCTGTGCGGCTTCTCGTTCGCTCAATTGTGGCGAAGTTCGCAGCAGGATGTGTCGTGCAAGGTTTTGCGTCACCACCGCATCTACACCGCCTGCGCTCTTGTCCACCACCTTGAGAATGTGAAAACCTGCAGGTGAACGCACAGGGCCCACAATGCCGCCCACGGGGGTGCTGGCTACGGATTCGATAAACAGGCTGGGGTAGCGATTGGCAGGGCGCATGCCCAGAATGGCTGCGCCACCGTCGGAGTAACGCTGCGCCACCGCAGCGAAATCGGCTTCGGTACGAGCCGCCTGCAGAGCTTCCTGTGCACGCGCCTGCAGTCGGGCGACTTCCGCCTCGCTGGCGTTTTCAGGCACGGCAATCAGAATGTGTCCCAGATTCAACTGGGAACGCATCACATCGTCCTGGCCGCCTTTCTGGCGCTGCTGCGCCATGAACTGGTCAATATCGTGTTCCGACACTTGCACGCGGCCATCGACCTCGCGGTTTTGCAAACGCTGCAGCAGCATCTGGTTGCGGATTTCCTCACGGAATGAGGCCTGCGACTGACCACGTCGCGCCACTTCCTGGGCCAGCGCCTGCTGGGTCAGACCGCTTTGGCGCGCAATGTTTTCGATGGCCTGATCGACGGCGTAGTCATCGACCTTGATGCCGGTTTCCTTGGCCGTCTGCACCTGGATTTTTTCCACAATCAGGCGCTCCAGCACTTCCTGCGCCAGTTCATCCTCAGGGGGCAGCTGCTGGATACCCTGGCTTTGCAGGTTTTCCTTGACACGCTGAATCCGGGCGCGGACCTCGTTGTTGGTCACAGGCTCCGAATTGACAATGGCCACGATGTAGTCGGCCGAGCGCAGCTGCGCTGCGGACTTGCCCAGCTGTGTGGTCTGTGCCGAATCCGACAGCGCACGCGCCACTTCAGGACTCGGGTTTTGGGCATACGCCGACCCGGCGCTCATAACGGCAGCACAGACAAGCCCCAGGGCGAAGTGACGTGGCATGGAAATCAGGTGGTGCATGGAAGACGATGCGTCCTATTAGTCGTAATTGCTGAAACGGCTAGGCACCGTGCCATCGCTGCTGCGCAGTGGGCGGTAGCCTGGAACAAACTCTTTCAGACTGCGCATGGGGTCTGCCCCCAGGCTCAGGCGAGAAAATCCGACGAACTCGATCTGAAACAGCAGTCGCGTGTTGGAATCCGTGCGGCTATTTTGCACGCGCTCCACCACCACCCGGCCAATCCAGCAGCAGCTGTCGTACTCAAAACCCACAATGGCGTCGACCAGCTTCTTGTCATACATGCTGTAGTTCAGGCGGCCTACGCTGTACCAGCGGCCACCGCCCGTGGCCTGGCCGAACTGGTCCTTGCGCCCCTGGTTCAGCGGCCACTGCCAGCCCAGATCAATTTGTTCACTGCCTTCATTGACCATAGGCATACTGTTTTCGCGCTGGTAACGATATGCCGCACTGAGGACTTTATAAGGCCCCGGGCTATAGCGACCACTGACGGAAGAGCGTGTCGTGTTATGGGTGTCCTGGTTGTACTGCACCATGGCATCCGTACTCCAGCGCTTGGACCAGTTCACGCCACCGCCAATCAGAATGTCTGACCAGCCCTTGGTACCAGGTTTGTCATAACCCAGGCTGACGCGCTGATTTTCCAGGCGGTAACGCTGCGCAAAACCCAGGCGGGCCACTTCAGCACCATCGTCAGGGTCCAGATAGCGCGTGGTCAGCCCCACTGTGACCATATTGTTGTCAGCGATGCGGTCGTAGCCCGTATAGCTGTTGGAGCTGTAGATAGAGCCAAAGTTGAAGTCCGTGAGCGCTGTGTCATACAGCGGCACCATGCTCTGGTCGCGGTAGGGTGTATAGGTATAGAAGGCGCGAGGCTCCAGTGTCTGCACATAGGAACGGCCAAACGCAGAGGTATCACGCTCAAACACCAGGCCGCTGTCCAGACTGAGCGTAGGGATAGCGAACGACCTGCTACGCGCATAGCCACTGTTCACTGCGTCCAGCTGCGTCTGGCTGGCCGACAGTTGGTAATGGTTTGCCTGCAGCTTCACCGAGGGCGTTACAAAGCCGCCCGGCAGCAGGAAGGGGCGACTGGCCGCGAAATGGGCAAAGCTGCGCTGGCCATTGGCAAGGTTCTTCGCACCGTACCAAGTGTCTGCCTCAAAGCGCGTCGTATCTGCGCGCAGGGCCACATCCCAGCCCTGGGTAGCCCACTGGGTGGTGTCATAACTCCACTGCAGCTGCGGCATGCGGTTAAACGGTGGCGCAATCAGTGCTTCCGGATCCTGCAGCACCTGCCACTGCTGGGCATACAGAGACACCCGGTGATTGCCACCCGCCCAGGACAGACGTCCGTCACTGCTGAGCAGACGCTGGTCGCTATAGCGGGAATCACTGCTGTCGCCTGGCAGACGGCTGAAGTCACGCCAGTAGTCGTTGTCGCTGACGCGCAGCAGATTCCACTTCAAGCCCAGCGCACCAAACGGGCTGTTCAGCGCTGTATCGTGGCGCCAGTGATAACCCCAACGATCCCGGTCACGCAGCTTGTCATTGGGCATGTACTGCAGATCGAGGTTGCCGTCGTAATTTGGCTCCAGATAGCGGAACTCGGTATTCAGGCTCACCCCGCGCTTGCTCATGATGGCGGGGGTGATGGTGGCATCGCGATTGGGCGCAATATTCCAGTAATACGGCTGGCTGTATTCAAAGCCGCTGACGCTGTCCACACCAATGGTGGGCGGCAGCAGGCCCGATTTGCGCTTGTCAGACAGCGGAAAGCTGATGGCCGGAATCGGCAGAATCGGCACGCCCTTGAATTCCAGTATGCCGCCATAGGCCACGCCTACATCTTCGTTGCGGTCCAGGGTGATGCGCTTGGCGCGGATCATCCAGTCAGGCTCCCAGCTGGCGCTGTCGTCGCGCAGACAGGTGGTGTAGGTGGCCTGATGGACCACGCTGTTTTCACGATCCAGAAACTCGATGCGCTCGGCATCACCATGGCCCTGCGTGGCCAGAAACTGGTAGGTGGCTTCGTTGAAGTCCCCCTGAAAGGCATCGACCTGCAGCTTCAGCGATGTGCCCTGATAGATATTGCCGCCGCTGTTGATGTGCACATTGCCCTGTGCCCGCACGGTGTCGTCCGGCAGGCTGTATTCCACACGGTCCGCACGGATGATGGTGTCGCCCCGGCGCAGTTCGGCGCCCCCTTCCAGCACCACATTGATGTCGGCCTGCCCGGAAATCTGCTCCGCACGGATGTGTGACGGCAGCTGATCGCGCAACTCTGCGGGCAACTGCTCGGCCAGCTGGCTGCTGGACTTCAATTGCGGAGCAGGCAGCGCCGTGTCCCAGGAGCTGAGCGCCGGTGTCTGAGCCTGTGCATGCGCGGCGGCAGCCCACACCATGGCAACAGAAGCAGCCAGTGGGCGCAGGCGAAACAGGGTCGATGGCGAAGGCAAAGAAAAAGCGTGTGGGCTCACAGGCGCATTCAGTCAAAGCGGAGATGGAGGGCAAGCACGGAGGGAATCCAGGCCGTTTGTAGAATCGGATTATCCATGAGCGATCCTATCCTCCCCACATCTACCGTTGTTTGGGCCGACCCTGGCCGTCAAACATTGTTTGCACAATGGCTGTCCGGCCTGACACCACAGCATGCGCTGTGTCCCGACAGTCTACGCCCGGCATCCGCCGATGCAAGCTTTCGCCGCTATCTGCGCATTGATACCCGCTCTGGCGACAGCCTCATCATCATGGATGCGCCGCCTGACAAGGAAAACTGCCAGCCTTTTGTGCATGTGCAGCAGCTGATGGCAGAGGCCGCCCTGCCTGTGCCTGAGATCCTGGCCTGGGATGCAGCCAATGGCTTCATGCTGCTGACCGACATGGGCAGCCGCACGCTGATTGAAATCCTCCACCCCGAGCAGCCACGCAACGCTGAGCCCTGGTATCGCGAGGCGATTGAGCTGCTGCTGCGCTGGCAGCTGGCCTCCAAGCCCGGTGTGCTGCCAGCCTATGACGAAGCCATGCTGCGCCGCGAGCTGCAGCTGTTCCCTGACTGGTATGTGGCCCAGCACCGCCAGTTCACGCTGGACGACAAGCAGCAGGCCATGCTGTCCAACACCTTCGACACCATCGTGGCCGAGAACCTGCGCGCGCCCAGCGTCTATGTGCACCGCGACTTCATGCCGCGCAATCTGATGCTGCCTGCCAGGGATGGCGCTGGCCTGTCGATTCTGGACTTCCAGGACGCCGTCTATGGCCCCGTCACCTACGACATTGCCAGCCTGATGCGCGATGCCTTCCTGAGCTGGGAGGAAGACTTTGTCATCGACATCACCGTGCGCTACTGGGAAAAGGCGCGCAAGGCCGGTCTGGTGGGTGCCACCAGCGCCAGCGGCTGGGGTGATGACTTTGGCGAGTTCTACCGCGCCGTGGAATGGATGGGCCTGCAGCGCCACCTGAAAGTAGCAGGCATTTTTGCGCGCCTGACGCTGCGTGACGGCAAGCCCAAGTACCTGGCCGACACGCCGCGCTTTATCCACTACCTGCGCTCGACCTGCAGCCGCTACCGCGAACTCAAGCCGCTGCTGCACCTGATCGACCAGATCGAAAACATCCAGCCCCAGGTGGGCTACGCCTACGGGCGCATCTAAAACCATAGCTGCTATGGCTTGATAAATCTTGATTTCAAAGAAAAATCATTTGAAAAGCAAGATTTTTCAAGCGCTGGCAGCTTCTTTTTTTATATCAACATGCCACGTTTTTACTGCCCTCTCCCACTGACGGCCGGCGCTGAACTGGAGCTGCCCGCGGGTGCTGCACGCCATGTGCAGGTGCTGCGCCTGCAGCCCGGGGACACCATCACCTTGTTCGATGGCGCGCAGGACGGCCCGGGCGGTGAGTGGCAGGCCACCATCACCCGCATGGGCCGCAGCGACGTGGCCGTGCGCATTGACCAGCACGTGGCGGCAGACCGCGAAAACACCCGCCCCGTGCACCTGCTGGCCGGCATCACCGCCAATGAGCGCATGGACTGGCTGGTCGAAAAAGCCACGGAACTGGGTGTGACCAGCATCACCCCCTTGCTGGCTGAGCGCAGCGTGCTCAAGCTCAAGGGTGAACGTGGCGACAAGAAACGCGCGCACTGGCAGGCCGTGGCCGTGGCCGCCTGCGAGCAGTGCGGCCGCAACCGTGCGCCCGTCATCCATGAAGCAGTGACGCTGGCGCAGTGGCTGCAACAGGCGCCCGCCCAAGGGCTGCGCGCCGTGCTGTCGCTGGCAGATGGCACTCAGCCGCTGCAGCAGGTGCTCGGCGCCGATGCTGCCCAGCCCGTATTTTTTCTGTCCGGCCCCGAAGGCGGCCTGACCGAGCAGGAAGAGCTGCTGGCCCGCAACAGCGGCTTTATGCCCGTCACCCTGGGCCCCCGCGTCCTGCGCGCAGAAACGGCGCCGCTGGCTGCGCTGGTGCTGTCCACTTTGTAGGACAAGGTCTGCATTTTTACTGCTTAGCCTGCTGGCAGGCTGCAGGCAACCATTGTTCAAATTTCTCTCGGTAGTAACCCGGTGAGGATGGGATATCCTTTTTTCCAAAATACTTTGTAACCATTTATTGCAATTCACAGAACCGAACCCGAGGGTGGCAGCCTGCATCCACGTTCTGCAACCGGTGTACACGTTCATTGAGAATGGATTCCCCCTTGTCTGGGCTTTGCAAACGCCTGAGCGACTGGCTGTTTTCTACCCATCCCACCTTGCGCGTGCGCTCCAGCATGGCCATGCTGGCTGTGCTGCTCATGGCAAGCAGCGCTGGCGTCATGCTGTGGCTGGGTCATGCTGGCTATGGCAGCCTGTCACACATCCGCTGGTGGTGTGCAGCTGCGGTGGGCGGGCTGGCCATCATGGCGGCGCTGGTGCGCAGCGACATCACCGCCAACTGGCGCGACCCTGCACTGACTTTTCCCCAGGTGCTGTGGGCCGTCACCTGCAGCGCCGTGGCCTACGTGCTGCTGCAGGAGCAGGCGCGTGGCGTTGTGCCCGGGCTGCTGGCCATTTCCCTGTTTTTCGCCGCACTGAACCTCAAGGCGCGACACATCGTCAGCGTGACCTTCTACGCCTTGTGTGCCTTCACGCTGGCCACCCTGATCACCATCCATGAGCAAGGCAAGGGCTGGGGCCGCCCGCTGGACTGGGCCTATGCCGCCGTGCTGGCCATCATGCTCCTGGGCTGCATGCTGCTGAGCCTGCACCTGTACCAGCTGCGTGGGCGGCTGCGCAAGCAGCGCCAAGCCCTGGCACTGGCGCTGGAAGAAAACCGCGAGCTGGCCTCGCGCGATGCGCTCACCGGGCTGCTCAACCGCCGCTACATGCTCGAAGTCCTGCGCCTGGAGCAGGACCGCCGCCTGCGTGCAGGCCACCGCATGCTGCTGGCGCAGATGGACCTGGATAACTTCAAGGCCATCAACGACAACCACGGCCACAGCGTGGGCGATCTGGCACTCAAGACCTTTGCGGACCTGGTGCGCAGCTGCATCCGCAATTCGGATGCTTTATCGCGCTGGGGCGGGGAAGAGTTCGTGCTGCTGCTCAGCGACACCAGCATCGACAACGCGCTGCGCACACTCAACCGCATCCGTATGGCGGTGGAGCAGACAGAAGTGCATGCCGACTGCGTGACACTGCGCATGACGGTCTCTGTCGGGCTGGCCGAGCATCTGCCCGGAGAGAGCATTGAAATGACGCTGGAGCGCGCAGACCGCGCCCTGTACCGTGCCAAGCATGCGGGCCGCAATTGCGTCGTGCTGGGCGACCACCCACTGCCAGCAGGGCCTGCCTCCATGGGCATGTAACTCTCAAAAAAAGAGCGGCTAGCGCTTTTCCTTGCTGGATTTCAAATAGAAACCACCTCAAAACAAAGAAAGCACCTGCGCAAGGTGCTTTCTTTTTGGGAGCATTCGAGGCTTATGCCGCAGGCATGGCCGCAATCACCTGTGCCACCGCTGCCGTCAGCTTCTTGGCATAGGGCACATGCAGGAACTCGTTGGGGCCGTGGGCATTGCTCTTGGGGCCAAGCACGCCGCAGACCATCATCTGCGCCTTGGGGAAGCCCTGGCTGAGCAGATTCATCAGCGGAATCGTGCCGCCCTGGCCGATGTAGCCGCAGTCCGCACCAAAGTGCGCACGGCTGGCCTGGTTCAGCGCATCTTCAAACCAGTTCGTCATGCTGGGCGCATTCCAGCCATTGGCGCTGCCGTCACCTTCCCATGTCACCTTGGCCTGGTAGGGGGCGTTGTCTTCCAGCAGCTGCTTCATTTCCTGCACGCAGGCGGCTGCATCCACCAGCGGAGGCAGGCGCAAGCTGAGCTTGAAGGCCGTGTAGGGGCGCAGCACATTGCCCGCATTCTGCAGATTGGGCATGCCTTCCACGCCGGTCACAGACAGCGTGGGCTCCCAGGTGCGCTTGATCAGTGCCTGCACGGGGTCGGTCGTGGTGGGCAGCGCCACCAGTGTGGAGCCACCGCAGTCATGGTGCGCCCAGGGAAAGCGGCTGTAGGCCGCATCGCCCAGAATGCCTGCCGTGGTCTGGATCTGTGCCAGACGGTCCTCCGGCACTTCGCAGTGAAAGCTCTGTGGTAGCAGCCGGCCGGTCTTGCTGTCTTCCAGACGGTCCAGCACCTGGCGCAAGATGCGGAAGGACGAGGGCACCACGCCCGAAGCATCGCCCGAGTGCACGCCTTCGCTCAGAATTTCAACCTTCAAGGTGCCGCTGGCCATGCCACGCAAGCTGGTGGTGAGCCACAGCTGGTCGTAGTTGCCAGCGCCGCTGTCCAGGCAGATCACCAGCTCCACCGCACCCAGACGGGGGCGCAACAGGTCGATATAGGGCAGCAGGTCGGCCGAGCCGCTTTCTTCACAGGTTTCGATGATGCCGACGATGCGAGGGTGCATCACGTGCTGGCTCTTGAGCGCCTGAATCGCGGCCACGCTGGCATAGACCGCATAGCCGTCATCCGCGCCCCCGCGGCCGTAGAGCTTGCCGTCTTCGTACTTGGGCGTCCAGGGGCCCAGGTCACTGCGCCAGCCTTCAAATTCAGGCTGCTTGTCCAGGTGGCCGTACATCAGCACCGTGGGACTGTCTGCGTTGTTGGAATTGGGCTGTGTGCCCGCCACTTCAAAAAACAGAATGGGCGTGCGGCCTTCCTGGCGAATGATTTCGAGCTTGAGCCCTTCCACCTTCTGTGCCTCGACCCAGCTGGCCGCATTGCGCAGCACGGTGTCGATGAGCCCCTGCTGCTCCCAGTCGGGTGCAAACATGGGAGACTTGGCGGGAATGGCGATGTAGTCCTTGAGCTGGCCAACGATGTCGTCGTCCCACTTCTGGCTGACTTGCTCCAGCGCCTGAGCGGTATTCAAAGCGTTGGAAGGAATGCGTGCGTTCATGGCGAACCTCCAAAGGCATGGCGGCGCATAGGCCGCAGATAAGGCACATTGTGCGCCATCAAAAAAGCCCACGGCAGCCTAAGCTGCAGTGGGCATGGGTAGAGCAGGGACGCACTCAGTAAGGCAGTGCAGCCTGCGTGCTGCTGCCCTCAGCTTCCGGCAGCTTGAACACGCTGACCGAGTCTTCCAGGCGCACGGCCTGGTCGCGCATGCTTTGCGAAGCAGCGGCGGACTCCTCCACCAGCGAAGCGTTTTGCTGCGTCATCTGGTCCAGCTGCGTGACGTCCTGGTTGACCTGGCTGATGCGCTCGGCCTGTTCGCTGGCCGCCGCCGAAATCTCGCCAATGATGTCGCCCATGCGCTGCACGGAGCTGACGATCTCCTGCATGGTGTGCCCGGCGTTCTGCACCAGCTGGGCGCCAGACTCCACTTTGCCCACCGAGGTACTGATCAGCGCCTTGATTTCCTTGGCCGCTTCTGCGCTGCGCTGCGCCAGCGAGCGCACTTCTCCGGCCACCACGGCAAAGCCGCGGCCCTGCTCACCCGCCCGCGCAGCTTCCACGGCGGCGTTCAGTGCGAGGATGTTGGTCTGGAAGGCAATGCCGTCAATCACACCAATGATGTCGCCAATCTTGCGGCTGCTGGTGTTGATGTCATCCATGGTGGCGACCACATCGCCCACCACCTGACCGCCGCGCGATGCCACTTCCACCGCCGAAGCCGAGAGCTGGTGCGCCTGCTGGGCGGCATCGGCAGACTGGCGCACCACGTGCGTGATCTCTTCAATGCTCTGCGCAGAACGAGCCAGGCTGTTGGCCGTGTTTTCCGTGCGCTCTGCCAGATCGCCATTGCCCTGGGCAATCTGGCTGCTGGCGCTGGCAATGCTGTGTGCGGCCACGTGGACCTGACGCAGCATGCCCACAAAGCGCTGGCGCATGCCTTCCACCTCGCGCACCAGATCACCCACTTCATCGCGGCGTGCGCTGCGAAATGGCTGGGTCAGATCACCCTGCGCCACCAGCGTGATGGCCTGTGTCAGCTCCTGCAGCGGCGCACTCACGCCACGGCGCAGCGTAAACAGCAGGCCTGCAGCCAGCAGCGCCAGCGCCAGCGCCATCGCGCCCCAGAGCATCCACAGTGCGCGGCGCTGCGAGGCCATGGCCTCGTCATCCGACACCTCGGTAATCACCCACCAGCCATTGTCGGCCTTGCGCAGCACCGACCATGGGTTTCCACCCTGCCCAGGCAGCAGCGCCGTCACGTCCCGGGCAAAGCCGTCTGCATTCTGCGCCAGTGCTTCCAGCGAAACGCGTGCCTGCGGAAAAGCGTCCAGCACTTTCTTGCCCGTGTGTGTGCTGTGCGCGACGAAGGTGGCCTGCTCCCAGCTGCTGCCCGGCGCAATCACCATGGCTCCGCCGTGCTCGAACAGGCGCGTCGCCACCACCTGCTGCTGCATGGCGTCCTGAAAGGCTGACAGGTCTGTACCCACAAACAGAATGCCCACCACCTGGCCCGAAGCATCACGCACAGGCTCATAGGCCGTCATATAGGGTTTGCCAAAGAGGTCTGCGCGGCCTACATAAGGCTTGCCCTGCAGCATCAGCTGGTAGGCAGGGTGCTGGCGGTCCAGCACGGTGTGCATCACGCGCTCACCCTTCAGATCCCGCAGCGAGGTGGTAATGCGCACAAAGTCATCACCCTTGCGGGCAAACACCGTGGCAACACCGCCCGTGTCTTCGCTGAATTTGTCGACCACGGCAAAGTCGTCATTGATGGCAATGCCATCCAGATACAGCATGCCCAGAGAGGTATCCAGGCTCATCGCGCCATCGAAATAACGACCAAAAGCCTTGGAGGCGCGCTCCACCATGCGACGGTTGGCGTTTTCCACGGTATCGATGGAAGCGGCCAGCCCTTCGGTGGCGTGGATCACACTGGCCAGCAGCTGCTCGCGGGCTGCCTGGGTGCTGATATAGGACACAGCCAGGCTCAGCACCAGCAGTACCGCTGCCATCATGGCAATGCCAATGGCCGTCACACGACGGGCGACAGAACGACTTCGTGAAGGGTGGCCAGGCACGCTGCTGGTGGCCGTTGTTGGGGATATAGAACTCATGATGCTTGTAGGAATGGTGTCAGCGTGCCGCCCTCTGGCGGTTTGGTCTCATCAGGGCATGCTCGCAGCAGAGGTCAGCGCCAATGCCCTTGACAGGTGCTCGGCGCTTGTGAAGTCAAAAGTCAGCGATTGTCAGGTTTTCCTGCGTTTTTGTTCAACCAGTGCAAGACGATGTGCTGCGCATAGCGGCTGGCCACCGCGCTCACAAAGGCCGGGAAATCCACGTGCGCATTGCCATCCGCTCGGTCAGAAATCGTACGCACTGCAGCAAAAGGAATGTCATAGTCGGCGCAGGCTTGGGTAATCGCAGCGCCTTCCATTTCCACCGCCAGCACGGCATGTCCGGCAGCAGCCAGGTCCTGAGTGATGCCCTGTGCAACGGCTGCAGACACAATGAACTGGTCACCACTGGCAATCAGGCCGCTGTGCGCACCGGGAGCGTGCCCCTGCAGCAATGGGAGCTGCCATGCACCAGCCTGGCGCACACAGTCCTGCGCGGCCTGCAGCAGACCGTCATGCAATGCGGCATCGCAATCAAACAGTGCCGAGCCATAGCCTGGCACCTGCCAGCGCGGAAACAGTGGGCGCACATCCATGTCGTGCTGCACGAAGTGGCGCGCCACCACCACATCGCCCACCTGCACGCCTGCGCCCACACCACCGGCTACGCCTGTGAACACCAGCTGCTGCACACCAAAGCGCTCGATCAGCGCGGCAGTTGTGGTGGCTGCTGCCACCTTGCCGATGCCGCTCAGTGCCAGCACCACCTTCTGCCCGGCATACCGGCCGCACACAAACTGTCTGCCCGCATGCTGCACGGTGTCTACATCGCTCAAGGCATGGGCAAGCCCTTGCTGCTCTTCTGGCAGGGCACTGAGAATGGCAATCGTCATGTCTGGGAGGAAAAAATAAGGCAATGAAAAACGGCCCCCAAAGGGGCCGTTGATCGGCTGTTCAGCAACCAGTGACCAAGTGTAAGCGCACTGGCTCAGCGCAGTTCGCGGCGCAAAATTTTGCCCACAGGCGTTTTAGGTAGCTCCGTGCGGAACTCGATCACACGCGGCTGCTTGTAGCCCGTCATGTTCTCGCGGCAGTACTTGCGCAGCACTTCTTCGGTCAGGCTATCGTCCTTCTTGACCACCACCAGTTTTACGGCTTCGCCGCTCTTTTCGTCAGGCACGCCAACGACTGCGCACTCGAGCACACCGGGGCACATGGCCACCACGTCCTCCACCTCATTGGGGTAGACGTTAAAGCCGCTGACCAGAATCATGTCCTTCTTGCGGTCCACGATCTTGATGAAGCTGCGCTCATCGATGGTGCCAATATCGCCTGTCAGGAAGTAGCCATCGGCCGTGGTGGACTTGGCGGTTTCATCGGGACGCTGCCAGTAGCCCTCCATGACCTGCGGGCCCTTGACCGCAATTTCGCCCGTCTTGCCGGGCTCGGTGACGGTCTGCCCGTCATCCCCCACCAGCTTGACATAGGTGCTGGGCAGCGGCACACCGATGGAGCCCGTGAACTCCTTGGCCGTGACCGGGTTGCAGCTGACCACAGGGCTGGTCTCTGACAGGCCATAGCCTTCGACGATTGGGCAGCCAGTTTTCTCCAGCCACAGCTTGGCTACTGCGCCCTGCACGGCCATGCCGCCGCCCACTGACACCTTCAGGTGGCTCCAGTCCACCGCGCCAAAGTCCGGGTGATGTGCCAGCCCGTTGAACAAGGTGTTGACGGCCGGGAAGTTGTGGAACTTGTGCTTGGCCAGTTCCTTGAGCGTGCCTGCCAGATCGCGCGGGTTGGGAATGAGAATGTTTTTGCCGCCGGTGTGCATGGACAGCATCATGTTCACCGTAAAGGCGAAGATGTGGTACAGCGGCAGCGCGCACACGCTGGTCACCTGCTCACCGCTTTGGCGGATGGCTTGCAGCACGGGGTTGAACCATGCCTCACACTGCAAGGTGTTGGCGATGATGTTGCGATGCAGCAGCACTGCCCCCTTGCTCACGCCAGTGGTGCCACCGGTGTACTGCAGCACGGCAATGTCATTGGGGCCAACCGTAGCCTTTCGGAACGTCGCCTGGCTGCCACGCTGAATCGCTGCCTTGTAGCGCACGGCCTTGGGCAAATGAAAGGCTGGCACCAGCTTCTTGACCTTGCGCACCACATAGTTCACCAGGCAGCCCTTGAGCGTGCCCAGCATGTCGCCCATGGAGCACAGCACCACGTGTTCGACGGGGGTGTTCTGCAGGCACTGCTCCAGCGTGTGGGCAAAGTTCTCGATGATGACGATGGCCTTGGCACCTGCGTCCTTGAGCTGGTGCTCCAGCTCACGCGCGGTGTAGAGCGGATTGACGTTCACCACCACAAAACCGGCACGCAGGATGGCAGCCACGGCAATCGGGTACTGGGGCACGTTGGGCATCATGATGGCCACACGCTCGCCGGGCTGCATGCCCAGCGACTGGAAGTACGCAGCAAACGCCTGGCTCTGACGGTCTACCTCACCAAAGCTGATGTCCTTGCCCATATAGGAATAGGCAGAACGGGTGGCATAGGCCTGAAAGGCCTGTTCCATCAGGTCGACCAAGGATGGATAGCTGCCGGGGTCAATGTCCTTAGGTACGCCAGCAGGATAGGCTGCCAGCCATGGGCGTTCGCTCATGTGTTGTCTCCGCTGATTGTCGTTGTAGTGTCAAAAAAATGACCGACATGGCCGCAGATTGGCTCTGTCCCCATGCCGTGGGTCTATGCCCTTTGTCAGCATTGTGGGGAGAGGGTCAGGAGCTTGCCTCTGTGCAAACCCTAGGTAAAGCAACACAAACTACGCTTTTTTGGCAAAAAAACGCACAATCGTTCTTTTTTAGCCTTTGGCGCACGGTGGACGCGATGGATTCACGCAACAAAAAACCCACAGGGCCTGGGCCGTGTGGGTTTGGCTGGAGCGCAGTGCCGTGTCAGTCACACAGCGCAGCGGCGCGGTTCAGCGTATCGCGCGTCTCCATGGCGGCCTGGCGGGCTGCGGCAGCAAAGTCTTCACCCTGCGAGGCATAGAGCACGGCACGCGAAGAATTGATGATGATGGGGCCACCGCCAATGCGCGCTGCCTTGACCGTGGCCACAGCATCACCGCCCTGCGCACCCACGCCGGGAATCAGCAGCGGCAAGGTGGGCGCTACAGCGCGTACACGCTCGATTTCATGGGGGCGGGTTGCGCCCACCACCAGGCCCAGCTGTCCATTGGTATTCCAGGGGCCTTGCGCCAGCTTGGCCACATGTTCAAACATCCTGGGCTGGCCGGGGATGTCTGCCAGGGTCTGCGCCTGCAGATCGTCACCACCGGGGTTGGAGGTGCGGCACAGCAGGAAGGCGCCCTTGCCTTCGTACTTCAGGTAAGGCGTGATGGAGTCAAAGCCCATGAACGGCGACAGGGTCACGGCATCGGCGCCATAGCGCTCAAATGCTTCCTTGGCGTACTGCTCGGCAGTAGAGCCAATGTCCCCACGCTTGGCGTCCAGAATCACGGGCACATGGGGCGCGACCTTGCGCATATGGGCCATGAGCTTTTCCAGCTGGTCTTCCGCACCATGGGCTGCAAAGTAGGCAATCTGAGGCTTGAAGCTGTTCACCAGATCGGCGGTGGCATCGACGATGGCCGCACAGAAGTCGTAGATCTTGGTGGCATCCCCGCGCAGGGCCGCAGGGAACTTGGTGGGTTCGGGGTCCAGCCCCACGCACAGCATGGAGTTGTTGCGCGTGGACGCGTCGCGCAGCATGTCTAGAAAAGTCATGAGCAGCGATTGTAGGTGGCGGGCACAATCAGCGCCTTATGCCTGTCTTTACTCGACGACAACTTGGACTGCTGGTGGCCCTGACCCTGATCTGGGGCGTGAACTGGCCCGTGATGAAACTGGGCGTGCAGCACTTCCCGCCGCTGAGCTTTCGTGCCGTCTCCATGTGGATGGCCCTGGCCGTGGTCTTTGCCGCCGTGCGCTACCAGGGGCTGCCACTGTCCGTTCCGCGCAGCTTCTGGCCTGCACTGGCCAGGCTGACGCTGTTCAACATGGTGCTCTGGCACTGCCTGATCATTGTGGCCATTCCCATGGTCTCCAGCGGCCGCGCCGCCATTCTGGGCTACACCATGCCGATTTTTTCGGCGGTGGTAGGCCGCGTGTTCTGGCATGACCGGCTGGCCGCCAGAGGCTGGGGCGGCGTGATTGCTGCGCTGCTCGGTGTCTCGCTGCTGCTGTGGCACGAATTCGGGGCCTTTGGCAGCCGGCCCGAAGGGGCAGTGCTGATGCTGGTGGCCGCACTGAGCTGGGCCATTGGCACACAGATGATGCGCCGCACGCCCTTGCCCGTGCCGCTGCTGAGCCTGGCCTTCTGGATGATGCTGATCACCGCCATCGTGCTGACCACCGGCGGCTGGCTGTTTGAGCGTGCGCAATGGCACATGCCCGACGCTGTCGCCTGGAACACCATCCTTTTCAACGGCCTGCTGGTCATTGGCTTTGCGCAGATCGTCTGGTTCGAGCTAGCCCGCAGCCTGCCCCCGATTGCCTCTACGCTGAGCGTGATGTTCATCCCCGTGCTGGGGGTGTTCTGCGGTGCATGGTGGCTGGGCGAGGTACTGCACTGGCAGGACTGGACCGCCGTAGGCCTGATGATGCTGGCCATTGCTTCCGTGCTCTGGCCGAGCAAACCCCGTTCACCGCACCACAAGGACTGTTCATGCTGAGTCATATGCTCACCGGTTTGATTGATGAGATTCACGGCGACACCATCACGCTGCGCGAGCTGCTGGAGCGCAGCGGCCGCCAGGGCATGCTGCTGATCTGCGCCCTGTCCACACTGCCGTTTCTCATTCCGGTGTCGATTCCCGGTGTGTCCACCGTCTTTGGCGCAGCCATTGTGCTGCTGGCCTCTGCCCTGTTTCTGAACCGGCTGCCCTGGCTGCCGCAGCGTATTCTGAACAAGCCGCTGGACGCCCACAAACTCGTGCCCGTGCTGCGCAAGGGCGCAGGCCTGGTCAGCAAGATCGACCGCTGGGTCAAGGAGCGCTGGCTGCACCTGACCTCTGCCACCATGCTGCGCCTCAACAGCGCGGCCGTGGTGTTTGGTGGCCTGCTGCTCATGGCACCGCTGGGGCCGATTCCGTTTTCCAATACCGCCCCGGCCGTAGGCATTCTGCTGCTGACCATTGGCCTGCTGCAGCGCGACGGTCTGTGCGTGCTGCTGGGCTATCTGGGTCTGGTACTGAGCGTGCTGTACTTCAGCGTAATCGGCTATCTGCTCTGGACTGGGGGCAACTACATCCTCAGCTGAGACGCTGCCCCAGAAAAAACAAAGCCCAGCAATGCTGGGCTTTGTTTTTGATAGCTGCCAGCGCTTGTCAATCAAGCGCCAGAGGCTGATTTTTATTGTGCGCGCTCGCCCACAAAAATTTCTACGCGGCGGTTACGCGCACGGCCTTCTGCAGTGCCATTGGTGGCGATAGGCTGGTAAGAGCCACGGCCTTCGGTGTAGATGCGGCTGCCGCTGACGCCACGCATCATCAGATAGTCACGCGTGCTGTTGGCACGGTTGAGCGACAGGGGGTTGTTGACGGCATCCGAGCCCGTGCTGTCGGTATGGCCGACGATGCGCACCTCAGCATTGGGGCTGCTGCGCAGGCCTTCGGCAAAGCGGTCCAGAATGGGCGCAAAGTTGCTCTTGATGTCGTAGCGACCTGTATCAAACGAGATGTCGCTGGGGATTTCCAGCTTGAGCTGGTTGTCTGCCGTCTGCACCACGTTCACGCCTGTGCCCTGGGTGGCCGCTTCCATTTCACGCTTGCGCTTTTCCTGGTTCTGCGACCAGATATAGGTACCAATACCGCCTACGGCAGCACCGGCTACGGCACCCACACCAGCCTTGCCGCCGGTCATGGCACCCAGTGCTGCACCGGCCAGCGCGCCGGCACCTGCACCGATGGCAGTTTGTCTGGTGCTGTCGGACATGCCACCGCCCGTGGTGGCGCAGCCAGAAATCAGCAGCGTGGCCGCCGCAGCGGCAGAAATCCAGAGTTGTTTACGCATAGTGCTTCCTTTGCGTGAGTGAGTGTGGACAAATCCACGAAAAATAGACAGCTCCGATTGTTCCAGTCTTTGCTGTGCTCCGTATCGGAAAGTGAGCATGTTGCTTGTCAGCCAATCAAGCCATCAGAGTCCATAGGGTCTGTTGCAACTGGTGTGCGTTTTTGTCGCATGTTCCACAGACCCGAACCACGGGCCGGAGTTCCAGCCTCCATGTCTGACGTGTCAACAATCGTTCCCCGGATACAGAAAGCCGCCAAGGCTTCGCGCACAATCAGCGGCTATGACTGCATCTCTCCTGCTCCGTGCTTCGATGGCGCTGCTTGTCGCAACCCTCGTGGCTTGCTCTTCTGGTCCCAAGGCACCACCGGCATCCAACGATGGCCCCGAAACCGGGTTCCCCGTCGGGGAGGTCCATGACACCGCACCGCTGGGGCCTGCCAGCTATCGCCCCAAGAGCCGCTGGCTGCCCGTGCGCTGGGCTGAGCTGCCGGGCCTGGAGAAGGACAGCCTGCACGAGGCCTGGAATGCCTGGCTGCGCAGCTGTGAGCGCCCCCATGCTGCCTTTGCGGCCCTGTGTGACGATGTGCGCCGTCTGAGCATTGCCAGCCAGGAAGAGCAGCTGCACTGGCTGCAGTCCCACCTGCAGCCCTACCGCATCGAGTCGCTCGATGGCAAGTCACAGGGCATGCTCACGTCCTACTACGAGCCAGAGATGACCGGCTCGCGCGTGCGCACCGAAGAATTCAATATTCCGCTCTACGCACCACCTGCCACCCTGGGCCAGCGCAAGCCCTGGTACACACGCCAGCAGATTGACACCCTGCCCGAAGCCCAGGCCGCACTGGCAGGCCGTGCCATTGCCTGGCTCAATGACCCCATCGAAGCGCTGGTGCTGCACATTCAGGGCTCAGGCCGCATGCGTGTGACCGAGCCGGATGGCAGTGTGCGCCTGATCCGTTTGGCCTATGCAGGCACCAACGACCAGCCCTACAAAAGCGTGGGCCGCTGGCTGCTGGATCGCCAGCTGATCACCGATGCCAGCTGGCCTGGCATCAGCGCCTGGATCGCCGTGAACCCCGACCGCACGCAGGAGATGCTGTGGAGCAATCCGCGCTATGTGTTCTTCCGCGAAGAGCCGCTGGACGGGCTGGACGCCCAGTTCGGCCCCAAGGGCGCGCAGGGCGTGCCGCTGACGCCCGGCCGATCGATTGCCGTGGACCGCGGCAGCATCCCCTATGGCACGCCCGTGTGGATGTACTCCAAGGGGCCTGAAGTCGAATACCAGCGTCTGGTACTGGCGCAGGACACGGGCAGTGCCATTGTGGGTGCCGTGCGTGCCGACTATTTCATGGGCTGGGGCAAGCAAGCAGGCGATCTGGCAGGCCGCATCAAACAGCCGCTGCGCCTGTGGGCACTGTGGCCCAAAGGCATGGCAGTGCCCAAATAAAGATAGCTGCCAGCGCTTGATTTCAGACACTTTCAGATAGAAAACTATCTGAATTGCTGATAAATCAAGCGCAAGCAGCTATTTATTTTTTACCAGCCAAGCCCAATGTGCAGGGGCAGATAGACCGCCATGCCCACCACAATCGTGCCCAGAATGCCGCGCTTCCAGAAGAAGTACAGGGTGGCGCACAGGGCCGCAGGCAGGCGGGCATCGGCCAGAGTGCCGATCAGCGCACCCTGGCTCATCAGCAGCTCCGGCGCAATCACCGCCGCCAGCGCGGCCAGCGGCGCATATTTGAGGCCGCGCTTGAACCACTCGGGCATGGGCACTTCACGCTCGGGAATCATGAAAAAGGCGCGCGTGACCACCGTCACCACGGCCAGACCAATGGTGGCAATCCAGGGCCAGATGCCAGAGAAATCACCGCTCATGGCAGCTCCTTGCGCGCCGCGTCTTCCGGCAGGGGCAGCACCGGGAATTTCTCGCCCTTGGCTGGGTCTGGCGGGCGAATCGCAGGCTGGGGCAGATGGCGCGCGGCACGGCGCTCAGCGGTTTCCATCAGCAGGCCAGCAGTAACCGCTGCAGCAATCGCCACCAGAATATTGAGCTTGAGCGGCAAGGCAAACGTGGCCACGGCAGCGCCACAGGCCACCACACAGGCCAGCCAGGAGGCCTTGTCCTTGAGCATGGAATACAGCACCCCCATCAGTGCCAGCACACCCGCAAAGCCCAGGCCCCAGCTCAGCGGAATCACATTCGCCAGCAGAATGCCGGCGATGGAAAACACCTGCCAGAACACCCAGTTGGCCACGGCAGCGCCCCAGAAAAAGGGCAGCTGCTCCGGCTTTTTCTCCGGCGTGGGGTAGCGGTGCGTGAAGGTGACAAAAATCACGTCGCCGCTGAAGTAGCCCAGCGTCAGCCGGTGCAGCAGGCGCAGATGGCCAAAGTAGTGCCGCCACATGCTGCTCAGAATCACAAAGCGCAGGTTCACGCAGGTGGCCGTAAACCAGACCACCCACAGCGGCGCGCCCACCATGAGCAGCGGCAGCACGGCCAGCTGTGCACTGCCGGCATAGACGATGAGAGACATGAAGATGGCCAGCGGCACGGACATGCCCGCCTTGACCATGGCAACACCCGTCACCAGCCCCCAGGCACCAATACCCAGCATGGTGGCCAGCATGGAGCGAAAACCGGCCGCAAAGGCCGGGTCACGCGCAATGCCGGCGGCACGCTGCTGCAAAGCGTGGGCGTTCATGGCTCAGGCGTTCTCGGCCGTGCTCAGCACACTGCCCACAGGCAGGGCAAAGCCACGCAGAAAGTCTGCGGCAGGCAGGCGCTTGCCCCCTGCGCGCTGCAGCAGTGTCAGGCGCAGCGCGCCTTCGCCACAGGCCACCAGCACACCATCTGCATCGGCTGCCAGCACCGTGCCGGGCTGGGCCGTACCTGCATAGGCCTCAGGTGTTGCAGTCCAGAGCTTGATAACTTCTTCTCCCAGCTGCGTCGCACCACCCGGAAAGGGGTTGAAGGCACGCAGACGGCGGTCCAGCTCCACGGCGGAAAGCTGCCAGTCCATCCAGCTCTCGGCCTTTTCAATCTTGTGAGCGTAGGTCACACCCGCTTCAGGCTGGGGCGTGCGCGGCAGGCCACCGCAGGCGCTCATCTCCAGCGCTTCCACAATCAGGCGACCGCCCAGGTCTGCCAGCTTGTCGTGCAGCGAGGCCGTGGTGTCGGTATCAGCAATCGGCAGGCGCTCCATCAGGCACATATCGCCGGTATCCAGACCGATGTCCATCTGCATGATGGTGACGCCGGTTTCCGCATCTCCGGCTTCAATCGCGCGGTGGATGGGCGCAGCACCGCGCCAGCGCGGCAGGATGGAGGCGTGGATGTTCAGACAGCCCTTGGCAGGCAGGTCCAGCACCCACTGGGGCAGGATCAGGCCATAGGCGGCCACCACCATGACATCGGCCTTGGCATCGAGCAGGGCCTGGCGTGCCGCTGCGGCGTCTTCAGGATATTTGCCATCCAGGCGCAGGCTGCGGGGCTGCTCCACGCGAATGCCATGCTCCAGCGCGCACTGCTTGACGGGTGATGCCTGCAGCTTCATGCCGCGCCCGGCGGGGCGGTCAGGCTGGGTCAGCACCAGCGGAACTTCAAAGCCTGCCTGCAGCAACTGCTGCAGGGCCACACGCGCAAATTCAGGCGTGCCAGCAAAAATAACTCTCATGCGATCTATCCGGAGATAAAAAAGCTGCCCTCGCGGCAGCCTATGCCGTCAGTGACGGTCCTCAGGGTCGTTGCGTGGTTCGTCCAAGAACATCACGCGCTGCACAATGCCCTGCGGATCGATAAAGACATGCGCCTGACGGTCGATGCTATTTTCGCGAATCCGGTAGGTCCAGATGTCGCCTTTGAAGTTGGCGACATGCTCGACCAGCGCGGGCTTGCCAAAGTAGTGGTACACGTCCTCACGGCGGTCCTGGCCGATGCGCAGGCGCTGGAAGTACGCTTCCTGCAGCACCTGCTCCACGCGCAGCAGCTGCTGCTGTGCGTCAAACACCATATGGTAGACCTGCTGGCCTGCGGGCTGGTAGCTGTAGATCCAGCGTTCACCGCCTTCTGGCAGGCCCACACGCACCTGGGGCTGGCCCATGTCCCTGGCAATCTGCGGGGCAGGGGTGCCGGGCTTTTGCCATTCAGGCACAGCACAGGCCATCAAGGTGGCTGCGCAGGCAAGCACGGCGGCCCAGCGCCACATCTTGCAGTGAACCGGGCCTGTCATCATCAGCGTGCTGCCTGTTTCTGCATCTTGACCAGCTTGGTCTTGATGCGATTGCGCTTCAGGGGCGAGAGGTATTCCACGAACACCTTGCCCATGAGGTGGTCCATCTCGTGCTGGATGCAGATGGCCAGCAGGCCTTCGGCCTCAATCTCACGCGAGTTGCCGTTTTCGTCCAGGGCACGCACCTTCACGGAAGTGGAGCGCTCTACGCCATCGTAGATACCGGGCACGGACAGGCAGCCTTCTTCGCCGACCTGCTTTTCTTCGCTGGCCCAGAGGATTTCAGGGTTGATCAGCACCAGCTTCTGGTCACGGTCTTGCGATACATCAATGACGATCAGACGCTCATGAAAGTCCACTTGCGTTGCCGCCAGACCAATGCCATTGGCCTCGTACATGGTCTCAAACATGTCTTCGATCTGCTTGCGGATGCGCTCATCCACCTTTTCTACAGGTTTGGCCACCTTGTGCAGGCGAGGATCGGGATAGCAAAGAATGGGAAGTAATGCCATGGCAAGTTCAGTGTAGTTGTAGCTATTTTCGCTACTTTTGGGCATTGCTGCTGCCCTGTTTGAGCATACGCATTGCCCAATCAAGGGCTTGGATTGAGAATCTTGCGTCATTGAAGTTCACAAAGCAGGGCACACCTGCATACAGAGAGGGAGAAAGCATGAAAGGAACTGCCACCACCTGTGTCCTGGCCCTGGGCGCCATGTTCCACAGCCCGGCCACGCTTGCACAGGGGCCATCCTTTCCGGTGACGGAAGCGCAGCGCGCCACGGCACAGCAGGTCGCTCAGCAAGGCGTTCCCCTGTCTGCCCTCAGCCCCAACGCCCCGGACAGCTACACCGTCCGCCGTGGCGACACGCTGTGGCGCATCTCCGGCCTGTTCCTGCGCCAGCCCTGGCGCTGGCCTGAGTTGTGGGGCATGAATCTGCAGGCGATTGCCAACCCGCACCTGATCTACCCCGGTCAGGTGCTGTATCTGGAAAAAAATGGTGGCCATGCACGCCTGACCACCGCCCGCGGTGGCGCAACCCCCACGGTCAAGCTCAGCCCGCAGGTGCGTGGTGAAAATCTCTCCGACATGGCTCTGCCCACGCTGCAGATGCACATCATCGAAGCCTTTCTGGCCGAACCACTGGTCGTAGACAGCGACACCGTCGCCAAGGCGCCGCACATCCTGGCTGACAGCAATGAGCGCGCCCTGGTCGCCCAGGGTGACCGCATCTACGCCCGTGGCTCAGACACCCAGCGCCTGCTGCAGGGCACAGACCAGCCACGCAGCTTCCGCATCTTCCGTGACGCCGTGGCCCTGCGCGACCCCATCACCCGCGAGGTCCTGGGCTATGAAAGCCAGTACATCGGCCAGGCCGCGCTGGTCCATGGTGAAACCGAGGCACAGCTCCAGGCTGACTACCGCCCCGCTACGCTGAACGTGGTCAAGGCCAAGGAAGAAATCCGTGCAGGCGACCGTCTGCTGCCCGAGCCGCCGCGCCAGTACCTGAACTTTGTGCCCCATGCACCAGCCTCTGACATCACCGCCCACGTGGTCTCGCTGTACGGTGATACCTCGGTGCGCTATGGCACGCAGTACCAGGTGGTGGCCATCAACAAGGGCCTGCAGGATGGCGTGCAGCCCGGCATGGTGCTGGCACTGATGAGCAAGGGGGCCAAGGTGGTGGACAAGACCGACCCCAAGCGCCCAAAGATCCAGCTGCCCGATGAAGAAAACGGCCTGGCCATGGTGTTCCGCAGCTTTGACCGCGTCTCGTATGCCCTGATCATGGACATCCAGCGCGGCGTGCAGGTGGGCGACACGCTCACCAATCCCCGCTAACCATGGCACAGCAGCCCCTGCCTGCATGGGAGCACAACGAACTGCAGGCCTGGCTGCGCCTGGCCCTGACGCCCGGCATTGGCAATGGCACGGCCCGGCGTCTGCTGGCCCGGTTTGGCAGCGCGCCAGCCATTTTTGAAGCCTCTGCCAGCGAACTGCACGACTGCGTCAGTGCCGCACAGGCATCGCGGCTGCAGACACTGCCCGAAGGCTTTGCCGCAGCGCTGGCGCAGACCTGGCAATGGCTGCAGCATGAGGGCGACGATATCGCCCATGCCCTGATCACACTGGGTGATCCGCGCTACCCGGACAGCCTGCTGCACACGGCCGACCCACCCCTCATGCTCTATGCCCTGGGCAGTGCGCAGCACCTGCTGCGCGCAGCTCCACTGCTGGACTGGCAGCGCAGCCTGGCCATGGTGGGATCGCGCAATCCCACCCCACAAGGCAGTGACAACGCATTTCAGTTTGCCAAGTACCTGGCCCAGCAGGGCTGGAGCGTCGTCTCCGGCATGGCGCTGGGCATTGATGCCGCCGCACACCAGGGGGCGCTGACCGCCACGGACGCGCCGCTGCCCACCGTGGCGGTGATGGGTACGGGCATTGACCGCATCTACCCACGCCAGCACCAGCAGCTGGCGCACCAGATTGCCCGCCAGGGCCTCATCCTCAGCGAATTTCCGCTGGGCACGCCCCCCATTGCCAGCAACTTTCCCAAGCGCAACCGCATCATCTCCGGGCTGAGCTGCGGCACGCTGGTGGTGGAGGCCGCACTGGCTTCTGGCTCACTGATTACGGCACGCATGGCGTCCGAGCAAGGGCGGGAAGTCTTTGCCATTCCCGGCTCCATCCATGCCCCTCAGTACAAGGGCTGCCATGCACTGATACGGCAAGGCGCCAAACTGGTCGAGCAGGCCCAGGACATTCTGGAAGAGCTGATGCATCTGGCGCCTTCCACCACGCAGGATGCTGTGCGAGCCACCGCCCCTGCCCCCCAGTCCGACGAGCCTGTACACCCGCTGCTGCAGGCCATGGGCTATGACCCCGTGCATCTGGACCAGCTGTGCGCCCGCACAGGCCACAGCGCAGCAGAGCTGCAGGCCCAGCTGCTGGAGCTGGAACTCAGCGGCGAAGTCTGCCGCCTGCCCGGCGGGCTGTACCAGCGCATGGGGCGGGCATAAAAAAGGGCTCCGAAAGGAGCCCTTGGTACCTATTCAGAACACCGCCTTAAACGACAGCGCCTGCATTCGGGTCGTTGGGGTCATGCTCGGTCTTGCTGGGCTTGACCAGGTCTTCGCGCTTGACGCCCAGCCACATGACAATGGCTGCGCCCACAAAAATGGACGAGTAAATACCAAACAAGATACCAATGGTCAGCGCCAGCGAGAAGTAGTGCAGGCTGGGGCCACCAAAGAAGAACATGGCCAGCACCATGGCTTCGGTGGAAGCGTGGGTAATCACCGTGCGGCTCATGGTCGTGGTGATGGCGTGGTTGATCACCTGCTTGGTATCCATCTTGCGCTGTCGGCGGAAGGTTTCGCGGATACGGTCAAACACCACCACGGATTCGTTCACCGAATAGCCCAGCACCGCCAGCACACCGGCCAGCACGGGCAGCGAGAACTCCCACTGGAAGAAGGCGAAAAATCCCAGAATGATCACCACGTCGTGGAAGTTGGCAAAAGCCGCCGCCACACCGAACTTCCACTCAAAGCGGAAGGCCAGATAGATGATGATGCCAGCCATCACCACGGCCAGCGCCATCAGGCCACCAGTGACCAGTTCTTCACCCACAGAAGGGCCCACAAACTCCGTACGGCGCAGCTCCACGGAAGGATCTACCTCACGCAGCGCGGCCATGACCTGCTCGCTTTGCTGGGCCGAGGTCACGCCCTGCTGCACGGGCATGCGGATCATCACGTCACGGGCCGTGCCAAAGTTCTGCACGGTCACATCGCTGTAGCCCTTGGCCTGAATGGTGCTGCGCACCTTCTCCAGGTCTGCAGGCTGGCTGTAGGACACCTCAATCACCGTACCGCCGGTGAATTCCACCGACAGATGCAGCCCCTTGGTGACCAGGAAGAACACGGCCAGCACGAACGTGACGATAGAGATCACGTTCAGCACCAGCGCGTGCTTCATAAAAGGAATGTCTTTGCGGATGCGGAAGAGTTCCATGTCTTCCTCCTTTACTTTGCGTTTTCAACGGCCGTGCCGTCGGGACGCCAGATCGTGCCAATCGACACGCTCTTGAGCTTCTTCTGGCGGCCATACCAGAGGTTCACCAGACCGCGCGAGAAGAACACGGCCGAGAACATGCTGGTCGCAATACCAATGCAGTGCACCACAGCAAAGCCGCGCACAGGGCCGGAGCCAAATGCCAGCAGCGCCAGGCCCACGATCAGCGTGGTCAGGTTGGAGTCCAGGATGGTGGCCCAGGCACGGTCGTAGCCCGCGTAGATGGCCTGCTGGGGCGACATGCCGGCGCGCAGCTCCTCACGGATACGCTCGTTGATCAGCACGTTGGAGTCAATCGCCACACCAATGGCCAGTGCCATGGCCGCAATGCCGGGCAGGGTCAGCGTGGCCTGCAGCATGGACAGAATCGCCATGAGCAACAGCACGTTCACGCCCAGTGCAATCGTGGAGAACACACCAAACAGGTGGTAGTAGATGCACATGAAGATGGCGATGACAACAAAGCCCCACACCACCGAGTCAATACCACGCTCAATGTTGTCGGCACCCAGGCTGGGGCCAATGGTGTATTCCTCAATGATTTCCATGGGCGCAGCCAGCGAACCTGCACGCAGCAGCAGCGAGGTGTCATTGGCTTCCATGGTGGTCATGCGACCGGAAATCTGCACGCGACCGCCACCGATTTCGGAGCGGATCACAGGCGCAGTCACCACCTCACCCTTGCCCTTTTCGAACAGGATGATGGCCATGCGCTTGTTGATGTTCTCGCGGGTGATGTCCTTGAAGATGCGCGCCCCCTTGGCATCCAGCACCAGGTTCACGGTCGGTTCCTGGGTCTGGCTGTCAAAGCCGGGCTGGGCATCGGTCAGGTTCTCGCCAGTCAGAATGACCTGCTTCTTGACGATCACAGGGTTGCCGTTGCGGTCCAGATAGCGCTCAGAGCCAAAGGGCACATTGCCCACGCCCATTTCTGCAGCGCGGCCTTCGGTGGATTCATCCACCATGCGCAGCTCCAGCGTCGCGGTACGGCCCAGAATGTCCTTGGCCTTGGCGGTGTCCTGCACGCCTGGCAGCTGCACCACGATGCGGTCCAGGCCCTGCTGCTGAATCACAGGCTCAGCCACGCCCAGTTCGTTGATACGGTTGTGCAGCGTGGTGATGTTCTGCTTGAGCGCCTGTTCCTGAATCTTGCGAACGGCCTCAGGCTTGATGGTGGCACGCAGGCCGGAAGCGATTTCCGCCACCTGCAGTTCCGGAATATTGTCAGCAATCAGATTGCGCGCGGCCTCGATGGAGGCTTCGTCACGCAGACGGATCTCAATGGTCTGGCCGTCACGGGTCACGCCGCCGTAGCGAATGCCCTTGTCGCGCATCATGGTGCGCAGGTCACCGGCCAGCGCATCGGCGCGCTTGGTCAGCGCAGCCTGCATGTCGACCTGCAGCATGAAGTGCACGCCACCGCGCAGGTCCAGGCCCAGATACATGGGGTGCGCACCCAGTGCCGTCAGCCATGCGGGCGAGCGGGACACCAGATTCAGCGCCACGATATAGGCGGGGTCGCTGGGGTCCGTCACCAGGCTGCGTTCAATCACATCCTTGGCTTTGAGCTGTTCATCGGGCGTATTGAAACGTGCACGAACAGAGCCGTTTTCCAGACTCAGGGTGTCAGGTGACAGCGAAGCCGCCTTCAATGCGGCTTCCACGCGCGTCAGCACGTTTTCGTCGATCTTGACGGAGGATTTGGCCGAAGACACTTGCACCGCAGGTGCTTCGCCAAAGAAATTGGGCAGGGTGTAGATCACCCCAATGAGTAGCGCGACCACAAGGATCGCGTACTTCCAGACCGGGTATCGGTTCATGATCGCGCTCTATCTCTCACGCTGAAAACAGGGCGCGGCATGCCTTCTTGAAAAGCCACCGGCCCACTTCATCAGACAAGCAGGTGGACTTTTACTTGACCGTGCCCTTGGGCAGCACTTGCACCACAGCAGAACGCTGGATTTGCACCTTCACGCCGGAAGCGATTTCCACGAACAGGAATTGCTCGTCCAGATCCACCACGCGACCCAGGAAACCACCAGCAGTAGCCACTTCATCCCCCTTGGCCAGGGCTTCCACCATGGCACGGTGTTCCTTCTGACGCTTCATCTGAGGACGAATCATCACGAAGTACAGCACCACGAACATCAACACCAGAGGCAGCATGCCTGTGAGCGAACCCATCAGGCCACCTTCAGCAGCGGCGGGGGCAGTTTGGGCAAAAGCAGAAGAAATAAACACGGACGAACTCCAGTAGTGGAATGGGTCAAAAAAAGCAGCAGGCTCAAGGCCTGCACGGCGCTACAGCATAGCCGAGCGCAAGTCAATGGAACATTGTATGCGTGCCCTTGCGAGATTGCAGTGCACAAAACCTGAGACTTCTCAGTGTTTGGTCTGCCACAGTTTTATAAGGAAAATTAGCCTCTAACGCAGATACAGCAAGCGCCAGCAGCTCTGTTTTTTATAGAGTTGCTGGCGCTCTCATACACCTAGGGCGTGTTCACATAAACATTGGGTTCGCGCAGCCACGACAAGGCTGGCAATGCGCGACGCACGGCGCAGCGCGGGTGCGCACCCGCGCAAGGCGGGCAACAATGCAGTGGCGGCCTTGTCGTGGCTGCCCCTGATTATGGAGATCACAAATGGGGTTGAAGGCTTGGGGCGGTCTGCGTTGTTGCGGCAGCTTGCAAGGCGCTCGGCATTGCTGCGCCACCGCGCCTAGCATCCCATCCCCAAGCCTTCAACGCGAATCTCAAGCTTTATGTGAACACGCCCCAGGGCGCGATCAAGCCTGCCGCACCTGTGGTGCTTCCTCAGCCGGAGGCGCATGCCACTGTGCCAGCAACCGCTGCCACTTGCTGCGTGCCGCCTGCAGATGGCGCTCCTTGACGTGGCCATAGCCGCGAATGTCCTCGGGAATGCGTGCAATCTGCACGGCCAGCGCCAGATTGCTTGCCATCAGCTGGGGCAGCAGCCCCTCGATGCAGTCGCGGTATTCGGCAATCAGCGCACGCTCGGTCTTGCGCTCCTCGGTGCGACCGAAGGGGTCGAATGCCGTGCCTCGCAACACCTTGCCGCGCGCCAGCCACTGAAACAGCGTCCGTACGCTGGCACCATAGGCTTTCTTGACCAGATGGCCGTGCGCATCGCGCGCCGCGGTGGAAGGTGGTGCCAGGTGATGCACCAGCTTGTAGTCACCTTCGAACATCTGCGCAATCTTGGCCTGAAAGCCTGCGTCCAGATGCAGGCGAGCCACTTCGTATTCGTCCTTGTACGCCATCAGCTTGAACAGATAACGCGCCACCGCCTCACTCAGCTGCGTGCTGCTGGGCACCACGCGGGCTTCTGCCGCCTGCACCTGCTCCACAAAGCTGCGATAGCGTGCGGCGTAAGCGGCGTTCTGGTAGTCCGTCAGAAAGGCCACACGGCGCTCGACCAGCTCCTGCAGGCTGGGCTTTTTCACCAGCTGAATGACCTGCGCCGTGCGGTACAGCGCCTGCACCTCCTGCAGGTTGTGGGCACAGCGGCGGCCCCATTCAAAGGCCGCGTGGTTGTTCGCCACCTGCACGCCATTGAGTTCCATGGCGCGCAGCAGGGCCGCGCGGCTGAGCGGAATGCGCCCCTTTTGCCAGGCGTAGCCCAGCATCATGGGGTTGGTGTAGATGCTGTCACCCAGCAGCTGGGTGGCCACCTGCTCGGCATCAAAACAGCCGACGGCATCCTGCCCCACCAGTGCCTGCAGCAGCTGCTGGCACTGCCCGGCGGGCGACTGCCAGTCGGGGTTGTGCACAAAGGCAGCGGTGGGTGTGCTGCTGGCGTTCAGCGCCACATAGGTACGCCCGGCCTGCATGGCTGCCAGGGTGACCTTGTTCGCGCCGACGATGGGGTCGCAGGCCATCACCAGATCGGCTTTGCCAATATCTACCTTGGTGGTGTAGATCGCCTCCGGCGTGCTGGCAATCTGGATGTGGCTCCAGGTCGAGCCGCCCTTTTGCGCCAGGCCTGCCGCATCCTGCGTGACCACGCCCTTGCCTTCCAGGTGGGCCGCCATGCCCAGCAGTGAGCCAATGGTGATTACGCCCGTGCCGCCCACACCCGCCACCACAATGCCCCACGCCTGCCGTGCATCCGGCAGCGTGGGCTCCGGGATGGGAGGCAGCTGCGACAGATCGCCTTTTTGCTCGCGCCTGGGCTTTTTGAGCTGGCCGCCTTCCACGGTGACAAAGCTCGGGCAAAAGCCTTTGACGCAGGAAAAATCCTTGTTGCAGGTGCTCTGGTTGATACGGCGCTTGCGGCCAAACTCGGTTTCCACAGGCTCCACCGACAGGCAGTTGGACTGCACCGAGCAATCGCCACAGCCCTCACACACCAGCTCGTTGATGACCACGGTCTTGGCGGGCGTTGCCATGGTGCCGCGCTTGCGGCGGCGGCGTTTTTCGGTGGCGCAGGTCTGGTCGTAAATGATGGCCGTGCAGCCTGCCATCTCGCGGAACTCTCGCTGGATCTGGTCCAGCTCGTCGCGGTGGTGCACCGTCACGCCGGGCGACAGGGCCACGCCCTGGTATTTCTCGGGCTCGTCCGTCACGATGACCAGCTTGCGCACGCCTTCTGCCAGCAGGCTCTGCATGATCTGCAGCACGCTGTGGCCTTCCGGGCGCTCACCCACGCGCTGGCCGCCCGTCATGGCCACGGCATCGTTGTAGAGGATTTTGTAGGTGATGTTCACCCCGGCCGCAATGCTCTGGCGAATCGCCAGCAGGCCGCTGTGAAAGTAGGTGCCATCGCCCAGGTTGGCAAACACATGCCTGTCTTTGGTAAACGGCGACTGCCCCACCCAGCTCACGCCCTCGCCGCCCATCTGCGTAAAGGTGCTGGTGGAGCGGTCCATCCACACCGTCATGTAATGGCAGCCAATGCCCGCCACCGCGCGGCTGCCTTCAGGCACACGGGTGCTGGTGTTGTGCGGGCAGCCGCTGCAAAACCACGGCGTGCGGTCACCCGTCTGCACGGTCTGCGCGCTGCTCTGGCGTTCACAGGCATCCAGCAGAGCCAGATGCTGGTCCATGCGCGCCTGCACATCTTCGGGCACACCCAGCTTTTGCAGACGCCTGGCAATGGCGCGGGCGATCAGCGCCGGCGTCAGGTCGGCATTGGCGCGCAGCAGCCAGTCGCTGCCGCTGTGGAAGGGCTTGCCCCACTCATCGCTTTCACTGTCTTCAAACTTGCCCACCACGGTGGGGCGCACGTCATTGCGCCAGTTGTAGAGCTCTTCCTTGACCTGGTATTCGATGATCTGGCGCTTCTCTTCAACCACCAGAATTTCCTGCAGGCCACGTGCAAATGCACGCGTGATGCTGGCCTCCAGCGGCCAGACCACGTTCACCTTGTGCACGCGAATCCCGATGCGGCGGCAGGTGGCATCGTCCAGCCCCAGATCGACCAGGGCTTGCCGCATGTCGTTATAGGCCTTGCCACTGGCCATGATGCCAAAGCGGTCCTGCGGGCCTTCGATCACGTTGTGGTTGAGCTTGTTGGCACGCACATAGGCCAGCGCCGCATACCACTTGTAGTGCATGAGGCGGGCTTCCTGCTCCAGCGGCGCATCGGGCCAGCGAATGTGCAGACCGCCCTCGGGCATCACAAAGTCTTCGGGCAACACCATCTTCACGCGGTCAGGGTCCACATAGACGCTGCTGGACGACTCCACCACCTCCTGAATCGTCTTCATGCCCGACCACAGGCCGCTGAAGCGGCTCATGGCAAAGGCATGCAGGCCCATGTCCAGTATCTCCTGCACGCTGGACGGAAAAAACACCGGCGTGCCGCAGGCCTTGAAGATGTGGTCACTCTGGTGCGCTGCGGTGGAAGACTTGCTGATGTGGTCATCCCCCGCCAGCGCAATCACCCCGCCATGCTCGGCCGTGCCCGCCATATTGGCGTGCTTGAACACGTCAGAGCAGCGGTCCACCCCCGGGCCTTTGCCGTACCAGATGCCAAACACACCGTCGAATTGCTTGGACTGTGGATACAGATCAAGCTGCTGCGTACCCCAGATCGCCGTGGCGGCCAGCTCTTCGTTCACGCCGGGCTGAAAGACAATGTGCTGGCTGTCCAGGTGCTGCTTCGCGGCCCAGAGTGCCTGGTCGTAGCCACCCAGCGGTGAACCACGGTAGCCGCTGATAAAGCCGGCAGTGTTCAGGCCTTGCTGCGCATCGCGCAGGCGCTGCAGCATGGGCAGGCGTACCAGCGCCTGTACACCGCTCATAAAGGCGCGGCCGCGCTCCAGGGTGTATTTGTCATCGAGAGATACCGACTCCAGTGCCTTGCGCACGGCGTCATTCATGGGGGCGTTCATCGTTGTCTCCTTTGTGCGGACCATGCTCATGGCTGGTCTCTGTGGTTATTGGGCGATGACCCGAATCAAGTGTAGGAGCGCCCTTCAGATAGAGGATTGCTTTTTTTGCTCGCAGAACGCAGTATTTAGCAAGATCCTTTCTCTTTTAGGGGTTAACGTGAATACTTTGGACAAGTTTGACCTCGCCATCCTGGCCCATCTGCAGGCCGATGGCCGCCTGACCAATGCCGAACTCGCGCAGCGCGTGGGCCTGTCTGCCGCGCCCTGCTGGCGGCGGGTGCGCGCGCTGGAGCAGGCAGGCTTTATCAAGGGCTACCACGCGCACATTGACCGTCACAAGATCGGCCTGGGCGTGCTGGCTTTTGTGCGTATTGATGCAGAAATCAGCTCCGGCACACGCACCCGAGAAATGGAAGAAGCCATCCGCGCCATTCCCGAAGTCGTGTCCTGCCACTACATCAGCGGCAAGGGCATGTTTGAGCTGCAGGTCGTCGCCAGGGACCTGGAAAGCTTCTCGCACTTCACGCGCACGGTGCTGCTGAATTTGCCGAATGTGAAAGACATGCACACCAGCTTTTCGCTGGGCGAGGTCAAGTCCAGCCTGCCACCAATACCCCGTCCGCTGTAAGACAGGTTCACGATGCGGCCCTTGCTGACCAATGTGCGCCTGCAAGCGAACGCATAAGGCCCGACAATTTGCCGTAATGACAGCCCCACACGCCACCCCATCCTCGCCCGCCACAGGTCGCATTCTGGAAGAGCCCGACGTGCGCTCCACTGCGCCTGCGCCACCACCTCCCTCCACCTGGGCCCCCCTGCGCACCCCCACCTTCCGTCTGCTGTGGAGCGTGACCCTGGTCGCCAATATCTGCATGTGGATGAACGATGTGGCCGCGGCGTGGATGATGACTTCGCTGACCACCTCGCCCGTGCTGGTGGCTCTGGTGCAGACCGCATCCACCCTGCCCGTGTTTCTGCTGGGTCTGCCCAGCGGGGCGCTGGCAGACATTCTGGATCGCCGCCGCTACTTCATCTTCACGCAGTTCTGGGTGGCCGTCGTCGCCGTGCTGCTGTGCGCGGCGCTGGCCTTGGATGTCATGAATGCGCCGCTGCTGCTGGCCCTCACTTTTGCCAACGGCATTGGCATGGCCATGCGCTGGCCCGTGTTCTCGGCACTGATTCCGGAAGTCATCAGCAAACCCATGCTGCCCTCGGCCATGGCACTCAATGCCGTGGCCATGAATGCCTCGCGCATCGTCGGCCCGCTGGTGGCTGGCGCGCTGATAGCCAGCGCTGGCACGCTGTGGGTGTTTGTGCTCAATGCCGCGCTGTCCATTGCAGCAGGCCTGCTGCTGCTGACCTGGCAGCGCACCCATGTCACCCACCCACTGGGGCGCGAGCGCCTGCCCAGCGCCATGCGCGTGGGGCTGCAGTTCATCAAGGAGTCGCCCCGCATGCGCGCCGTGATTGCGCGCACCGTGGCCTTCTTTTTCATGTCCACCGCCATCATGGCCCTGCTGCCACTGACGGCCAAGCGCTTTGATGGCATTGGCTTTATCAGCGGCGCGGGCGTGTTCACGCTGCTGCTGGCCTCCATGGGTGCAGGCGCCATCATCGGTGCCATGTTTTTGCCGCGCATCCGGCAGATGTTCACGGGTGAGCCCCTGGTGCTCACCGGCACGCTGCTGCAGGCCGCCTCCACCGTGGGGGTGGCGCTGGCGCCCAATCTGCCGCTGGCCGTGGTCTGCATGATGACGGCGGGCCTGTCGCTCATCGCTACCGCCAACACCCTGGGCGTAAAGGCACAGATGGCCCTGCCCAACTGGGTGCGTGCACGCGGCATGTCGGCCTATCAGATGTCCATCATGGGCGGCACAGCCATTGGCGCGGCGCTGTGGGGCAAGGTGGCCGCACTCAGCTCCGTGCCCGTGAGCCTGATCGCCGCTGCCGTCACCGGCGTGGTGTGCATGCTGATCGTGCAGCGCGTGTTTACCGACCGCCAGGCGCTGGAAGATCTCAGCCCCTCCAAGGCCTTTCAGCCACCGCGCCACAGCCAGCCGGAAGAAGGCCGCGTGGTGGTGCACATCGAATACCTCATCAACCCCGCCAAGGCCCGGCGCTTTCGCACCCTGATGCAGGAAAGCCGCCGCAGCCGCATGCGCCAGGGGGCACTGTCGTGGCGACTGCTGCACAGCATGGAGCGGCCCGAGCGCTACATCGAGGAAATCGTCGATGAATCCTGGGTCGAGCACCTGCGCCGCTTTGACCGCATCACCGCATCCGACGTGGCCCTGCGCGAGCGCAAGCTGGCCTTCCATGTGGCCGATACACCGCCGCGCGTAACGCGCTTCTTTGAAACAGACTAAAAAACATAGCTGCCAGCGCTTGTAAATACTGGGTTTCAGAATCTTTTATATCTGAAATCCTTATCTTTCAAGCGCAAGCAGCTATTTTTATGGGAGTAACAGGCAAACAGCCTGCTTCGCAGCAACGCTGACATACCCGTGCTATCCGTAACTTCCACATGCACAAGTTCATGCACAAAGCTTTGACTTGTGTTCAAATCGCCCACTTCAAAGGGGAGTAGCTCCCCGCCGGGTGTGCAAATGCAGCCACATTCCGGCGGATTGGCAAGTCGTCAGTACGAAACCGTGGTTTCCGGCTTGCCAGGCATGATCAGCGATCGTGCGGGCAAGACCTTTGGGAGACTGTTTACACGTGCTCCCTCAGGAAGCTCCCACGGCATCCAGGCTTTGTCCTTCATCGCCCAAGACTTCTCCCAGGTGAACACGCGTAAAGTATCTGCTGCAGGCGCCTGAGCGCATCCGCAGTTTTTAACCGAGGTTTCACATGGATTTCGACTTTCTCACCCATGCCCCATTCTGGATTGCTCTGGGGCAAATCATCATCATCGACATCTTGCTGGGCGGCGACAACGCTGTGGTGATTGCGCTGGCCTGCCGCAAACTGCCTCCTGAGCAGCGTCGCAAGGGCATCATCTACGGCACCGCCGGTGCCATCATCCTGCGCGTCATCCTGATTGCCTTTGCCATGACACTGCTGGCGCTGCCTGCGCTCAAGCTGGTGGGTGCACTGCTGCTGGTGTGGATTGGTATCAAGCTGATTGCCCCTGATGAAGAAGGCCACGACAACATCCAGGGCAGCGACAAGCTGTTTGCCGCCATCAAGACCATCATCGTGGCTGACCTGGTCATGTCCGTGGACAACGTGATCGCCATTGCCGGCGCAGCCCAAAGCTCGGGCGACCACCAGCTGCTGCTGGTAACACTGGGCCTGCTGATCTCTATCCCCATCATCGTCTGGGGCTCGCAGCTGGTGATCACGCTGATGGAACGCTTCCCCATCATCATTGTGGCCGGCGGCATGCTGCTGGGCTGGATTGCGGGCGGCATGCTGGTCTCCGATCCGCTGTTCGTGAACCCCGAGAAGTGGACCTGGGCGCCCAAGCTGCTGGCTGCGGATGAAAATGGCCACGCCATCTTCAACGCCTCCATGCCTATCTACTGGGCTGCCCACATCGGTGGCGCACTGCTGGTGCTGGTGCTGGGCAAGATGGTTGCTGCCAAAAAAGCCAAGGCTGGCGCTGCCCACTAAGCCCTGAACAGGCCCCGGACCACAGCCCGGCTGCGATATGCTGAGCGCTGTGCCCCCGGGGCTTTTTTATTCACACTCAGCCGCCCACACCACCGAGTAACGAGCGGCGCTGATGAGACTGATTGCTGGAAAAGGAACCGTGCAAACTTACATCGCCTACGTAGACGACGCGGAGTACGCGCAGCAGCTGCTGCGCAGCATGCTGCTTTGCGCGCATGGACAGGACGCACACTGGGTGCTGGTCGCCTGTGCCCCACGTATTACGCATCGCGTTAGCAAGTTTGTGAGCAATCGCTCTCGCGAAAACTGGCGCAATAAATGGGCAGACCGCCTGTTCCAGTCCTGCCTGCCCGTCTTGCAGGCACAGGGCGTGCAGGTCACGCCCATGCTGGCCAAGGCCCCCTTGCCAGAGCTGCTCGAAAGCCTGCTGGCTGAGCACGGCAGCAGCGCGCAAGTCATCGACATGCGCCGCCCCAAGGATGCGGTGTCGGCCCAGGCCTCCACCCCTGTTCTGCGCAAGCTGGCTGGCACGCTGACCAGCCTCGGCGCATGCTGGACGGTGCTGGTCAGCGACGTGCTTGCAGCCTGATGGGCCTGTGCCAGGTCTTTCAGACTCCCTACCAGATCAAGGGCCTTCTCGGCCCTTTTTCTTTGCCTGCGCGTTATGCTGGCAGCCATGAAACTCATGCTGAAATGGTTGCTCAGCGCTGGTGCGCTGCTCTTGGTTGCCGCAGTATTCAGCGGCGTACAGGTACAAAGCTATGGCTCGGCCCTGCTGGCGGCGCTGGTCATCGGCCTGCTCAATGCCCTGGTGCGGCCCGTGCTGGTGATTCTGACCCTGCCGGTCACGCTGATCACCGTGGGCCTGTTCCTGTTTGTGCTCAACGGCCTCATGCTCTGGGCGGCGTCCGGCATGCTCTCCGGCTTTCACGTCACAGGCTTCTGGGCCGCCGTCTGGGGCTCCATGCTGTATTCGCTGCTGGGCCTGGCCATTGAATCACTTCTGGCGCGTCTGTTCCCGCAGTAATTCCTGCACGGCACGCAGCCGCGTGTCGATGATGGAGGCCTCGATATAGTCGCCCTGGCCGCGCTGCGCCAGGTCTTGCGCGGCTTTGAAGCGGTCCACCGCCCCCGCATAGTCGTAATGCGCCACGCGTGCCTCGGCCTCGGCGCGGATGGCGCGCAAATCCTCGCGCTGTGCATACCAGGCCTGTGCCAGCAGGCGCCACGCCGCCGCATCATGCGGATGCTCGGCCACCCAGGTCTGCAGCCGGTCACTGACCACGGCAGGCTGGCCCAGCGCCAGCAGGGCGCGGCTGCCCAGCAGCATGGCCGGGCGTGGCAAGTCACCGCGCAAGTCCGCATGGCCCAGCAATTGCAGCGCAGCCTGCGGCTGCTTGTCCTCCAGCTCCAGCTCCGCCCCCAGCCATTGCACCTGCTGGATGCCCGCCTTGTCGCCAGAGGGCTGCACCAGGGCATCCAGCCGGCTCCAGAGCGCACGCGCTGCGCGCCAGTCCTTGAGTTCCATCTGGCTGAGCACGGCCACATACAGCGCGGCCGCCTGCTCCCGCGCATTGCGCTGGGCAAATTCCGGCATGTCGGGCAGCTTGACCCACTGGCGCAGGGTATCAACGCCGGGGCGGCTGAGCACGCGTGCACGCCCCGCCATCAGCGCATGCTCCAGCGTGGGCTGGGGCGGCTGGTTCTTGCCCTGGGGCACGCGGCTGTGCATGTCGGCAATACGCTCGGTGGTCAGCGGGTGGGTACGCAGATAAGGCCAGCTGCCGTTGTCATTCAGGCGGCTGGCGTGCTGCAGCTTTTCAAACATGCTCACGGCGCCCTGCGGGGCAAAACCTGCGGGCTCCAGCAAGGTGTAGCCAATGCGGTCGGCCTCGCGCTCCATGTCGCGCGAAAAGCCCAGCTGGTTCTGAATCGTGGCCGCCTGCCCGCCCACAATCAGCGCATTGGCCGCATCCGGGCTCTTGCTGGCCGCCAGCGCGCCCAGCACCATGCTGGCAATCATGATGGGCATGTTCTTCTTCTCCTGCCCGAACATGCGCGCAATGTGGCGCTGCGTCACGTGCGTGAGCTCGTGGGCCATCACCGTGGCCAGCTCATCGCTGCTGCTCACCGCACCAATCAGCCCCAGATGCACCCCCAGATAGCCACCGGGCAGGGCAAAGGCGTTAATGCTCTTGTCGCGGCCCAGCAAAATCTCCCAGGCAAAGCGCTCGCTGATTTCCTCCGACAGATTGCCGCGCTCACGCGCCGCTTTCACCAGTGGCTCCCAGACGCTGAGCACATAGGCGTGCAGCTGCGGGTCGTCGATATAGTCCGGGTCGCGGTAGAGCGAGGCAATGATGCTGTCGCCCAGCCTGCGCTCTTCGCTGGCCGTCAGGTCTGCGCCATCGCCCATGCTGGGCAGGGCCAGCTGGGCCTGTGCACCAGCCATATAGCCCACACCGGGCAGACACAGCACCGCAGCCAGCAAGGCACTGCGCAGCGGCGAAAGGGCGAAGGTAAATGGCTTCATGGCAATAGCGGGCAAAGGCACAAGGCCCTCTGTGACAAGAACAGACTCTTATGATGCCTGCATTGCGCCCATGTTCCCAGCTTTACATGCCATACGCAAAGCTGTCTGACATCTGCGCCTCCCTGTAGCGAACGACACAGAATCAAAGATGAGCGAACACCACCTCCCCAACGACGGACTGACCCACTTTGACGCCCACGGCCAGGCGCATATGGTGGACGTAGGCGCCAAGCAGCCCACCCACCGCGTGGCCGTGGCCGAAGGCCGCATCGTCATGCAGCCCGCAACCCTGGACATCATCCAGAAAGGCACGGCCAAGAAGGGTGATGTGCTGGGCATTGCACGCATTGCCGGCATCATGGCCGCCAAGCAGACCAGTAATCTGATTCCGCTGTGCCACCCGCTGGCACTGACCCGTGTGGCCGTGGATTTTGAATTACTGCCTGAAGCGCATGCCGTGCGCTGTGAAGCGACGGTGGAATTACACGGCAAAACCGGCGTGGAAATGGAAGCGCTGACCGCCGTGCAAATTGCCTTGCTCACCATTTATGACATGTGCAAGGCGGTGGATAAGGGGATGGTGATGGAGGGCGTGCGGGTGCTGAAGAAGCGCGGTGGCAAGTCAGGCGACTGGGCACATCAACTTGATTTCTGATGATATCCACCCAAAAAAACGTCCACTACATAGTAGTGGACGTTAGCTTGTAAATTGCTAATTTACTAATTGAAATTAGTATTTATTCTATAAATACTTAATTATCTAAAATTCGCCGGCACGTATTTTTTGCATGCATCTTCTGCAGAACCTTTCCAGTCCAAGTTTTTGGTGCCTGTTGCTTCTGTTGGCGTCAGTGTGAGAGTCTTATCATCACAATCATTTTTCAGCCCTTGAACTGTCGCAGTAATGACACCATCTACGACCGCTAAAGACTTTAGGTATTTAGAGGTCACACTAGTATCTACACCAGCTTTTTCAGTATCTATACCCGTTAAGCCTCCTTCTGAAGCATACGCTTCAGCAACGCCTGCTTTCGCCGCAGACATAAACCCAATGACCTCTGTAATTTTTGCGCGCGCGGTGTAATCCTGATAAGCCGGCAAAGCCACTGCCGCCAAAATACCAATAATCGCCACCACGATCATCAGTTCAATCAAGGTAAAGCCCTGTTGCATTGTGCGCTTCATAGAAAGCTCCTCTCTCTGTGGATGAAATTGACGTCATCCATAGAGCAAGTCACGTGCCAGCGAATTCCTACGTACCAACACCCGGGGAATTGCAAACTTTGGTTGCAAACGGGCGTGGAATGTAATTTTCTGCATGACTTGTATCAAGCGGCATAACACTTTTGTCATTCACTGGATTTCCGCCACCTCGCATGCATAAGCTCTATTTATAGGAGCTAATTGCGCTTGATATACGGTGCTTTGCAATATAAATAACTTGGAAACCAAGAAATAACCGGCGCAAGCAGCTATATCTTTGAAAGCAGCAACCAAAAAGCCAGCCTCTTGAGGCTGGCTTTTGGCTTGATGCCCGCAGCAGCGAACTACGGGCTGGCTGGGAGGGCTTAGGGCGTGTTCACGTAAACATTGGGTTCGCGCAGCCACGACAAGGCCGTCAATGCGCGACGCACGGCGCAGCGCGGGTGTCCACCCGCGCAAGACGGGCAACAAAGCAGGGGCGGCCTTGTCGTGGCTGCCCCTGATATTGAAATCACCAATGGGGTTGAAGGCTTGGGGCGGTCTGCGTTGTTGCGGTGGCTGGCAAGGCGCTCGGCATTGCTGCGCCACCGCGCCTAGCAGCCCATCCCCAAGCCTTCAACGCGAATTCCCAAGCTTTATGTGAACACGCCCTAGGCCTTCTTCAGCAGGCCTTGCAGCAGGCGGCCCATTTCGGAGGGGTTGCGGGTGATGGTGAAACCGCACTCTTCCATGATGGCCAGCTTGGCGTCGGCCGTGTCAGCGCCGCCGGAGATCAGCGCGCCGGCGTGGCCCATGCGCTTGCCGGGAGGGGCAGTCACACCGGCGATAAAGCCCACCACGGGCTTTGTCATGTGTTCCTTGCACCAGCGGGCGGCTTCGGCTTCGTCGGGGCCGCCGATTTCGCCGATCATGATCACGGCATCGGTGTCGGGGTCGTCGTTGAAGGCCTTCATCACGTCGATGTGCTTCAGACCGTTGATGGGGTCACCACCAATACCCACGGCGGTGGACTGGCCAATGCCCAGTTCGGTCAGCTGTGCCACGGCTTCGTAGGTCAGCGTGCCGGAGCGGCTCACCACGCCCACGCGGCCCTTCTTGTGGATGTGGCCGGGCATGATGCCGATCTTGATTTCGTCCGGCGTGATCAGGCCGGGGCAGTTGGGGCCCAGCAGCAGGGTCTTCTTGCCGCCCGCGGCTTCCTTGGCCTTCATCTTGTTGCGCACTTCCAGCATGTCGCGCACGGGGATGCCTTCGGTGATGCAGATGGCCAGGTCCAGATCGGCTTCCACGGCTTCCCAGATGGCGGCAGCGGCGCCTGCGGGGGGCACGTAGATCACGGAGACGGTGGCGCCAGTTTCCTTGGCAGCGTCCTTGACGGAGCCGTAGATGGGGATGTCAAAAATGCGCTCGCCCGCCTTCTTGGGGTTCACACCGGCGACGAAGCAGTTCTTGCCGTTGGCGTATTCCTGGCACTTTTCGGTGTGGAATTGACCGGTCTTGCCGGTAATGCCCTGGGTGATGACTTTGGTGTCTTTGTTGATAAAGATCGACATGTTTTTATCTCCGGGGGCGTTTTACTTGACGGCAGCAACAATCTTGGTAGCAGCTTCAGCCATGGTGTCGGCTGCGATGATGGGCAGACCGGATTCGGCCAGGATTTGCTTGCCCAGCTCTTCGTTGGTGCCCTTCATGCGCACGACCAGTGGCACGCTCAGGTTCACGGCCTTGCAGGCGGTGACCACGCCGGTGGCGATGGTGTCGCACTTCATGATGCCGCCGAAGATGTTGACCAGAATGCCCTTGACCTTGGGGTTCTTGAGCATGATCTTGAAGGCTTCGGTCACCTTCTCGGCCGTTGCGCCGCCGCCCACGTCCAGGAAGTTGGCGGGCTCGCCGCCGAACAGCTTGATGGTGTCCATGGTGGCCATGGCCAGGCCCGCGCCGTTCACCAGGCAGCCGATGTTGCCGTCCAGAGAGATGTAGGCCAGGTCGAACTTGGAGGCTTCGATTTCTGCGGGGTCTTCTTCGTCCAGGTCGCGCAGGGCCACGATTTCGGGATGGCGGAACAGGGCGTTGGAGTCAAAGTTGAACTTGGCGTCCAGGGCCATCAGGTTGCCGTTGGAGTCGCAGTTCAGGGGGTTGATTTCCACCAGCGAAGCGTCGGTGTCCATGTAGCACTTGTAGATGTTGGCGAACAACTCTACGGCCTGGTCGATGGACTTGCCTTCCAGACCGATGGCCGCAGCCACCTTGCGCGACTGGGCTTCGGTGATGCCGGTCAGGGGGTCGATCATCTCGGTGATGATCTTCTCGGGCGTGGAGTGGGCCACTTCCTCGATGTCCATGCCGCCTTCGCTGGAAGCGATCAGTGCCACCTTCTGTGTAGCGCGGTCGGTCACCAGCGACACATACAGTTCGTTCTTGATGTCTGCGCCTTCTTCGATGTACAGACGGCGCACCTTCTGGCCTTCAGGGCCAGTCTGGTGGGTCACCAGCTGCATGCCGAGGATTTGCTCGGACAGGGCCTTCACGTCCTCAATGGTCTTTGCCACCTTGACGCCGCCGCCCTTGCCGCGGCCGCCGGCATGGATCTGCGCCTTCACCACCCACACGGGGCCGCCCAGCTTCTGCGCTGCCTCTACAGCTTCCTGGACGGTGAAAGCCGGAATGCCACGGGGAACTGGCACGCCGAATTGACGCAAGATTTCCTTGCCTTGGTATTCATGAATCTTCATGAGTCTTGTCTCTCTGAAACGGAGGAAAAATGCCCGTTTTCCTGCTGCCTGGGCATGCGGAGCCGGGCTCGTATGACATGGCAATCGGCGAATGTACCATGCTGACAAGTCGGCAAAAAGTGCTTTGTTTCACGGGATATACGTATTGGCATACGTAGATCAAGCCGCACCAAGGCTGGCCCGGAAGGCCACAAACGCCCCCTGAAAAACGGCAGGAGCCGCAGTTTTTGCGCTGCACCCCGCCCGCAGCAGCGACAATCCGTTTATTTGATGGCGTCGCAATTGCGGCATGAACCTACGATGCGCCAAGGAGCGCGGGAGCATTGAACAATGTCCAAAGTCTTTATTGATGGCGAAGCTGGCACCACGGGTCTGCAGATTCGTGACCGCTTGCAGGGTATGGCTGGTGTGGAACTGGTCAGCATTGCGCCCGAGTTGCGCAAGGACCCCGCGGCCAAGCGGGCGCTGATTGCCGAGGTGGATCTGGTCATCCTGTGTCTGCACGACGATGCCGCACGCGAGACGGTGGCGCTGGTTGACAGCATCACCGCAGAAACCGGCCGCGCCATCAAGATCATTGATGCATCTACCGCCCACCGCGTGGCGCCGGACTGGGTCTATGGTTTCCCTGAGCTGTGCGCCGGCCAGCTTGAAGCGGTGAAGACCGCCACCCGCGTATCCAACCCCGGCTGCTACGCCACAGGCGCGATTGCGCTGCTGCGCCCGCTGGTGGATGCAGGGCTGATGCCTGCGGACTACCCCGTGGCCCTGCCATCGGTGTCTGGCTACACCGGCGGCGGCCGCAGCATGATTGAGGCGTACGAGGCTGGCAGTGCCGCGCCTTATGAGGCCTATGGTCTGGGCCTGGCGCACAAGCACATTCCTGAAGTTCTGAAATACACCGGCATGACACGCCGCCCTGTGTTCATTCCCGCCGTGGGTAACTATGCACAGGGCATGCTGGTGCAGCTGCCCCTGCACCTGGACCTGCTGCCCGGCGCACCCAAGGCGCAGGACTTGCACGATGCGCTGGCCAGCCACTACGCCAAGACGAATACGCCTGCGCAGTGGGTCAAGGTGCTGCCTCCCACCGAAGACAACAAGCTGGCCGCCGATACGCTGGCCAACACCAACCACCTGGAGCTGCGTGTGTTCGCCAATGAACAGCACCGCCAGGCCGTGCTGATTGCGCGGCTGGACAATCTGGGCAAGGGTGCCAGCGGCGCTGCCGTGCAGAATCTGCAATTGATGCTGGGAATTTGACCCCCCGCCTATGTGGAGATTTTCCCGAAGGTGGTTTGACAGAGATCGAACCTTCTCTTAGTACCACCTATGAATTTACTTATTTTTACAAGGTGACAATATGGCTTTTGGTCTTTTGGCGCGGTTTTTTGGTGTAGGAGCATCCCCGAAGAAGGAGATGGTTTCTCACATTGCAAAAATCGTCAACACGGTTGACATCGACATGGCTATCGCCTCCCACGAAAACTGGAAATACCGTCTGCAAGCGTTCCTGGACGGTCGCTCCACCGAGAAGTTCGTCGCAGAGGAGATCTGCTTTGACGACCGCTGCGATCTCGGCAAGTGGATTCACGGCGCAGGGAAGGCCAAGCTGGGGAACTTCCCGGGCTTCACGGCCCTGCAAGGGCATCACAAGATGTTCCACTACGCTGCATCCAACGTGGTGGCACTGGCACAGGCAGGCAAGACCGAAGAGGCTAACAAGATGCTGGACGTGCAGTTTACCCAGCAATCGGCTGAAGTGGTGCGTGACCTGCGCATGCTCAAAGCTCTTGCCGAAGAAGCGGCAGACGAGTAATTCACAATCGGCGCCGGGGATTGCGGTGCCGCGCCTTATGAGGCCTATGGTCTGGGCCTGGCGCACAAGCACATTCCTGAAGTTCTGAAATACACCGGCATGACACGCCGCCCTGTGTTCATTCCCGCCGTGGGTAACTATGCACAGGGCATGCTGGTGCAGCTGCCCCTGCACCTGGACCTGCTGCCCGGCGCACCCAAGGCGCAGGACTTGCACGATGCGCTGGCCAGCCACTACGCCAAGACGAATACGCCTGCGCAGTGGGTCAAGGTGCTGCCTCCCACCGAAGACAACAAGCTGGCCGCCGATACGCTGGCCAACACCAACCACCTGGAGCTGCGTGTGTTCGCCAATGAACAGCACCGCCAGGCCGTGCTGATTGCGCGGCTGGACAATCTGGGCAAGGGTGCCAGCGGCGCTGCCGTGCAGAATCTGCAATTGATGCTGGGTGTGTAAAGCGCGGTTTTACACTGGCATCTGCCTTGCATGATCAAGCGGCCTGCGGGCCGCTTTTTTGCAGGCAGGGCGCTTCTTTATAAATAGCTTCCTGCGCTTGATTGCATGAGGTTTCAAATAGTTTTGTATCTGAAACCCTTGTTTATCAAGCGCTGGCAGCTCTTGTTTTTATAGGTTTTGCATGACTGCCGCCACTGCCTCTTCGCCGGAAATTCGCCGTGCCACCCTGATCGGTCTGGTGGCCGTGCTTTGCTGGAGCAGCACCGTGGGCCTGATGCGCTCCGTGGCCGAGGCGCTGGGTGCGCTGGGCGGCGCGGCGGTGTTCTACAGCGTCAGCGCCGCGTTTGTGCTGCTGGTCAAGGGTGTGCCCTCGCGCGCGCAGCTGCGGGGTATCTCGCGCATCTACCTCATCGTCTGCGGTCTGCTGTTTGCTTTCTATGAGATCTGCCTGTCGGTGGCGATTGGACTGGCGCATGACCGGCCCCAGTCCATGGAGCTGGGCATGATCAACTACCTCTGGCCCTGTCTGACGATTGTGCTGGCCGTGCTCTGCCACCAGCAGCGCGCCCGCTGGTGGCTGTGGCTGGGCGTGGCCTTGTGCCTGTGGGGGCTGGTGCTGGTCATGGGAGAAGGCGCCAGCAGCGTCGATACACCCTGGTGGCAGAACCTGGGCGCGCACATGGCGGCCAACCCCGTAGCCTATGCGCTGGCCTTTGGCGCAGCCACCATGTGGCCTGCCTACTCGGTGCTTGCACGCATTCACGGCGGTGGCTTCAATGGCGTGGGGCTGTTTCTGACCCTCACGGCCTTCCTGCTGTGGCTGCAATGGCTGGCCGCAGACACGGTTGCCATGCAATGGAGCTGGAGTATGGTGCTGCAGGTGCTGGCGATTGGCGCGCTCACCGCACTGGGCTATGGCTGCTGGGAGCACGGCATTCAGCGCGGCAATCTGGCCGTGATGGCTGCGGGCTCGTACTTCACCCCCGTGCTTTCGGCACTGATGGCCAGCGTGTGGCTGGCCGTGCAGCCGGGGCTGCCGTTCTGGCAGGGCGTGGTGCTGATTACGGTGGGCTCGCTGGTGTGCTGGTGGGCGACGCGCGCTTGAAAGTTAGACCCTCACCCCAGCCCTCTCCCGCAAGCGGGAGAGGGAGTTCATACCAAATTCATAGCTACTAGCGCTTGCTGCATGGGCGTTAGAGGCATATTTCATGATGGAAACTGGTGGCTATCATGCAGCGCCACGGCGGCATGCCTCAAGCCTGGCAGGCCCCCATCCCTGCCTTCCCCCAGAGGGGGAAGGAGAGAAAGCCAGAGGGGAAGAGGTTCACCTCTCCCGCCTCTATTCCCTCCCCCGCTGGGGGAGGGTGAGGGTGGGGGCCGCCAGAAAAGAAAGACGCTCCCCTCACCCCTG